>Ga0209086_10004006_pt1 | contig 11021 bp, 11 predicted proteins | sample M_130207_XF_Meta_FD_187312 | JGI IMG/M metagenome (GOLD analysis project Ga0209086, IMG submission 187312) | Freshwater microbial communities from Lake Montjoie, Canada to study carbon cycling - M_130207_XF_MetaG (SPAdes) (version 2) | ecosystem: Environmental > Aquatic > Freshwater > Lake...
GCAGACAAAGTGGCAAAAGAACAGAAGATAGTGGACGATTTAGAGGCGAAAGTGGCGAAAGAGGAGAAGATGGCGGCAGACAAGGTGGCGAAAGAGGAGAAGATAGCAGCAGACAAAGTGGCGAAAGAGGAGAAGATAGCAGCAGACAAGGTGGCGAAAGAACAAAAGATAATAAACGATTTAGCGGCGAAGGTGGCGAAAGAGGAGAAGATGGCGGCAGACAAGGTGGCAAAAGAGGAGAAGATGGCGAAGGCGAAAGAGGCGAAGATGGCGGCAGACAAGGTGGCGAAAGAGTCGAAGAAGGAGTTGGGTGAGAAGGTGGCGAAGGCGAAGGAGTCGGGTGAGAAGGTGGCGAAGGCGAAGGAGTCGGGTGAGAAGGAGTCGGGTGAGAAGAAGAAGGTGACGGTGAAACGGATAACAATCAATGGAAAACAATATTTGAAGACATGTGAAAACCTGCTCTACGACCCAGAGACGAAAGAGGAGATGGGAATTTACGATTCAGAAACGAACACCATCAAGGAGCTCCCGGACGACAGTGAAGACGAAGTGAGTGAAGACGGTTATGAAAGCGAATAGATAGCGAATAGATAGCGAATAGATAGCGAATAGATAGCGAATAGTATAATATAATATAGTATAGTATAGTATAATAACATATATTTTTTTCATTAGCGATAAGTCCATTTAAGCAGTCATTTCTGTAAAAAGCGAGTCATTTCTATGGCAAGGCGAGTGTCGAGAAATGGGTGTTTAAATGTCGTTTTGTCACTCATTTCTTGAGAGCACATATGGTCACGATGCCAGAGCACATTGTATCATAATTTGGCAGCATAATATGGCGAATTAGTGTATTATACTGTAGCATAATTTGACAGCATATATGGTCACGATAGTGTATCACATGGTAGCGTAAGTTGACAGCATTTATGGTCACAATAGTGTAGCACAATGTAGCATAATTTGACAGCATAATACGGCGAATTAGTGTATTATACTGTAGCATAATTTGACAGCATATATGGTCACAATAGTAGCACAATGTAGCATAATTTGACAGCATAATATATTAATTGAAATACTTTAAATATTAAATCCTTTATATAGCTAACAAAGCGCAACATACATATAGCGAGGTAGCTCAGAGGAAGAGCACCTGTTCGAACGCAACAGGATGTCGGAGGATCGAAACCTCCTCTCGCTAAACATATCTTTTTGCTATTTAATTAATTATTAAATGAAATACTTTAAATATTTAATCCTTTATATAGCTAACAAAGCGCAACATACATATAGCGGGGTGGCGCAGGGGAAGCGTGTGGGGCCCATAACCCCAAGGTCGGAGGATCGAAACCTCCTCTCGCTAAACATATCTTTTTGCTATTTAATTAATTATTAATTGAAATACTTTAAATATCCTATCAGTAACGGCTTTTAAATATTTAATCCTTTATATAGCTAACAAAGCGCAACATACATATACCGGTGTGGCGCAGAGGAAGCGTGTCGGGCCCATAACCCGAAGGTCGGAGGATCGAAACCTTCTATCGGTAACATATCTTTTGCATAATTATTTAATTAATTATTAATTGAAATACTTTAAATATTTAATCCTTTATATAGCTAACAAAGCGCAACATACATATAGCGAGGTAGCGCAGAGGAAGCGCGTCGGTTGAAACATGCCGGAGGTCGGAGGATCGAAACCTTCCCCCGCTAACATATCTTTTTGCTATTTAATTATTCATTTAATTATTTAATGAAATACTTAAATGAAATACTTTAAATATTTAATCCTTTATATAGCTAACAAAGCGCAACATACATATACCGGTGTGGCGCAGAGGAAGCGTGTTGGGCCCATAACCCAAAGGTCGGAGGATCGAAACCTTCTATCGGTAAACATATCTTTTTGCTATTTAATTAATTATTAAATGAAATACTTTAAATATTTAATCCTTTATATAGGAAATAAAGTGCAACATACATATAGCGGGGTGGCGCAGGGGAAGCGTGTGGGGCCCATAACCCCAAGGTCGGAGGATCGAAACCTCCTCTCGCTAACATATCTTTTTGCTATTTAATTAATTATTAAATGAAATACTTTAAATATTTAATCCTTTATATAGCTAACAAAGTGCAACATACATATACCGGTGTGGCGCAGAGGAAGCGTGTCGGGTCCATAACCCGAAGGTCGGAGGATCGAAACCTTCTATCGGTAACATATCTTTTGCATAATTAATTAATTAATTATTTATTGAAATACTTTAAATAATTAATCCTTTATATAGGAAATAAAGCGCAACATACATATAGCGAGGTGGCGCAGAGGAAGCGCGTCGGTTGAAACATGCCGGAGGTCGGAGGATCGAAACCTTCCCCCGCTAACATATCTTTTAATTATTAATTAAATATCCTATTAGTAACGGTTTAAATAAATAAATCCTTTATATAGCTAACAATCTGCAATACTAGTATAGCCGGGTGGCGCAGAGGAAGCGTGCCCGTTCGAATGTAACGGGAGGTCGGAGGATCAAAACCTCCCCTGGCTAGTAAAGCGAGGTAGCTCAGAGGAAGAGCGTTGGGAGCAATGCACCCAAAGGTCGGCGGATCGAAACCGTCTCTCGCTAAATATCTTTTTATTAATTTATTTATTTAATTAAATAAATTAATCCTTTATATAGCTAACAAAGTGCAATACTAGTATGTCGGGGTTACACGAAGTTAAGGCAGAGCATGTGAAATAGTAGCGCGCCGGTTGCAACACACCGGAGGTCGGCATGTGGAATAGTAGATCAAAACCTCCCCTCGACAGACTTTTGCAATGAATAAATTAATTAAATATCCTATCAGTAACGGTTTAAATATTTGAATCCTTTATATAGCTAACAAAGCGCAATACTATTGTGTAGCGGGGTGGCACAGGGGGCGTGACAGCTGGGTTTGGACTAAGTCCAAAGGTCGGCGGATCGAAACCTTCACACGCTACATTTTAATTAATTAATTAATTAATTATTTATTTTACAATTCAAATAAAATTGAAATACTTTTCATCAAATATTTAAAAGCATCACACTAAATAAACATGAGCATAACTAATAACAATCCGAACCTATATTTAATAACAGAACAGTTGGGCAAATTATTGCCAGACGATATAAAACATAAAATAATACTACTTTTGTTAGGTATAAAAGACAAATGCGCGCAAATTATAGGTCAAAAATCTATAACACAGCATTTCTTGAGATTAAACAGCGGACATCAATATGAAATCTATTTGCAAGAAGGTTCGGTTCAATACGCGATAATGTGCGAAATTAAAATCGCGCAATTCGACCAAGCTAACAGAAAAAAGAAGGCGCTTGGAGTTATCAAGACCATCAAGAAATATTTGAATTTGTTAGATGATAGGTTCAAGCAGAGATATAAATTATTGTTTTAAATTTGTCTGCGATACACTGTATCACTGTCTTTATATTGTGTTTTTTTGTCACTCATTTCTATCGTTTTGTCACTCATTTCTTTGTGAGCATATATGGTCTTAGAATAGTGTATAGAGCGAAGCGAATTGTCGGCGGGAGGCGCGAAGCGAGGCATAGCACATGAAATTCTACTGTCGCACGGTAGATGCCGTATCACACAGTCGCATCCAACAAAAGACAACTCCGCATCAAGTCGCATCCAATATGAGACATTCTCATTTATTTTTATCTCATAAATACCTATTGTATATTATTTATAAAAGCAATAAACAATATAAAGAAATGATATTATATATTAATATTATGGATTCAACTTTAAATATTGTAGAACTAATAGAAAATAATCCTATAGCACGATTATCTGATACATATCAAAATAAATTATTAGCAAAAATCAAGACAAATTTTACAAATAATGAACAACAAATGTTTATTGCAAGTTTTTATTGTTATTTAAATTATGATCAAAAGAATGACTTTGCGATTGATCTAGATGATGTATGGAAATGGTTAGGATTTTATCAAAAATATAACGCAAAATATACATTAGAAAAAAATTTTATTATTGATAAAGATTATAAAATAATTGCTCCTGAATATTCAGGAGCAAAAAAAAATGCTAGAGGTGGTCACAATAAAGAAATAATAATGTTAAATATTAGCACCTTTAAAAGATTATGTTTAAAAGCTGGAACAACAAAAGCAGAGGAAATACATGAATATTATATCAAATTAGAAGAAACACTTCAAGAAGTAATTCTCGAAGAAAGTAATGAACTTAGATTGCAACTGGAACAAAAAGATAAATTGTTAGAAAAGTCAGAAATAGATAAAATAAAAATAAGAGAAAAAATATTGCTAGAACAATTTCCGAATAATTCTCAGTGTGTTTATTATGGCATCATAGATAATATAAGCACCAAAAATGAAAAATTATTAAAGTTCGGAATTTCAAACAATTTAAAAAATAGAGTAATAAAACATAAAGATACATATTCAAATTTTCAATTAATAAATGCTTTTAAAGTAAAAAATAAATTACAGATCGAAAATGCTATAAAAGAACATCCTATATTTATTGAAAGACATCGAACTATAAATATAAAAACTAAAAATTATGTAGAAATATTAAATAGAGAGGAAATATCCTTTGCAGATTTAGATAAAATAATTAAAGATATAATAATAAGTATAGAATATAGTCCAGAAAATTATATAAAAATATTAGAAGATAATACATTATTAAGAACCCAATTAAACGATAAAAATGAAATAAATAATACAAATAATTTGATATTATTAACAGGAGAGAATAATAGATTAAAGACCGAAAATATAGCTTTAATTAAAAAAATGAATTCAGTAAAATCAAAATATATCAAATTACGGGCAGAAAAACAAAAAAACAAAACCAATTTTATAGATAAAGATTACATCGAAGAAGATGATTACATCGAAGAAGATGATTACATCGAAGAAGATATAGCAAATGTTATATTCGAAAATGAAGAAACTCAGGAAACAATAAATTCTGAAGAAATAATAAATTATAATGAAACAATGAAAATATTGACCCCAAAATTAAAAGATAAAATATATGGAATTGATGAAATTAAATATGAAAACAAATGTGGTTCGAGAGAAGAAGTATGGGATGGAAAAGCATATAAAACTACAGGAGGGTTAATAAAAGAGGATTTATTAATGCATAAATCAGGAAAAATTATATCAAAAAGAAAATGCATTCAAGAAACAAATTATAATAGATTTGTAAAATATGGTGTAAATGAAGACAAATTAAAAATAGTTCAGCCATCAAATCTGTAACAAATCCAAATACTAAAATTATATAATATATCGTATATTATACAATGACCATAAAATTAAAAAAGGAGACTTAACGATATATCATGTAGACAAATTAATTACAGATGATAAATGGAAACATATTTTGACCATATTTGGGAGAAACCCTTACCCTTATAAAGGTGAAATTTTTAGTGACTAAAAAATACACACAAATCCAAAAAAATTGAAATACTTTTCAATCAATATAGAAGTAGTATATTTCCCAAACCTTCAAACTTTTAAAAGCTCTAAAATGTCTACTACTACTCAACCAATTAAAAATATCACCATTGCCTTCGTTCCTAATGACAAGGCTGTAATCGCTCTAATGTTAGAGTATTTACAATTATGTAAAGTTAAAAAATTATGTGTATTCCCAGATTTTAAAAGAGGACAGCTGTGCTATACCGCTTTCATCGAAGTTAGCGAATGGATTGACAGCGAAAGCGCCTACAACATGGTCAAACGCATCAGAAACCCCTCAAAAGAGGCCCGTATCATTCACAGTGACGACGAATGGTGGGCAGTCGAAGAAACAGTCGAAGCAGATTTACAATTTACTCAAGGCCCAGAATTCCAAAAATGGACGACTGAAATTCACCCGGCTTCTTTAGAAAAGGAAGAAAAACATGTCGCATTCAAAAGGGGACTTGAAATTGAAGACAGCATCTTTATCGATGAACTAGACCTAAGAACGATGTCTACTCTTAATTTCGGTAGTTTCTGCCAAGACTTTGGCGAGACTCATGGCTTCGATTTCGAAGCGGAATATACAGAGTGGTCAAAAACGAAGCACCTCATTCCAGAATATTCCGCTGAAGAAGAAGAAAAAATCCGATTACTCGATGAAAAGCTAACAGCCGAATATCAAAGCTATCTCCTGGCCCAAGTGAAATTAGAGCCAGCTTTTAAAAAAGAAGATTTAGAAGCTGTCTACGAATTCTAATACGAATTCTAATACGAATTCTAAATAAATACACGCATTTATATTTATATTTAAATCATTACTAACATTTATTATGTAGGTTAAACAAATACAAAGAAAAAGACAAAGACAAAGACAATGAAAAGAAAAAGGAAAAGAAAAAAGAAGACCTTCGGGTCCTTTTTTTCTTTCTTTTCTTTCCTTCTTCTGTGCTTCTCGAAACCATCTCAAAAAATTGAAAAACTTTTCCACCAGTTCTACAAATTTATACATGTATTTATAAACAAAGCAAACTTTAAAATGGCAACTAAAGATGATAATAACGAGCAACTCATTAATAAAAAAATGATAAAATTTAATCAGTTACTAGCAAGAGCGAATTTTGAGAGCAAAGACTATCAAGCCAATGGAATCAAGTGGTGTTTAAATCGAGAACTAACAAAAGGCAATATAAAAGGCGGAATTGTCGCAGATGAAATGGGTCTGGGAAAAACCTTAATGATGATTGGGCTTATGTTTGTTAATTTCAAGCGCCGAACATTAATTATTGTGCCGCCAGTTTTGCTAGAGCAGTGGGCAAAAGAAATTTACAAGTGTTCAGGGCATGTGGCGCTAATATATCATGGCCCTTTAAAGCAGACAATTACAGAAGCAGAGCTATTAGCGGCACCAATTGTCTTGACGACCTACAATATGTTGTTAGGCAAAAAAAAAGGAAAGGAAAAAGGAAAAGGAAAGGAAAATTTGTTAACAAAAATCCAATGGAACCGCCTGATATATGATGAGGCGCATCATTTAAGAAATAGAAAAACGGAACGATATAAAAGTTGCGAACAAATAAAATCCGAAATTCGATGGCTAATTTCAGGCACACCGATTCAAAATAAGCGGTCCGATTTGTATAATTTGCTAAAAATTGTAGGCGTTGGCAATGTGAAAAAAGATAATGTCAAAGAAATTGCTTTAAAATATATTTTGCGACGAACAAAAGTAGAAGTAGGAATTGATTTGCCGCCAGTGATAAAAGAAGATTGCCAGGTCGAGTGGACCAGCCCGCATGAAAAGATGCTATCGGAAGAACTTCATTCCTTTCTACCAAACCAGACCCATGTTTTTAGAGCCGTAAATTCCAACTTCGGTTCAAAGGGCACGCTAACAGCCATAATGAAGGCTAGGCAGAGCTGTATAATGCCTGCTTTGCTTATCCCAGGTTTGAAAAAGGAAATAAAAGTATGCGGTCCTGTCGAGCAACAAAAATATATCCAGGGAATCAAATCTAGCAGCAAGTTGGATGCGGTAATCCAGGTAATCTTACAAAGAAAAGACAATGGCAATGGTAAGATTATATTTTGTCATTTCAGAAATGAAATAGACGCCATTGCGCAGCGATTGATAAAGGGCGGATTACAAAAGGTGGTGACTTATGACGGTCGTAATAGTAGGACGCCTGGGTTAAATTTAGCAGACGCAGCCGATGCGATTGTTTTACAGATACAGACGGGTTGCGAGGGTTTAAATTTACAGGCAAATTTTTCAGAGATATATTTTGTAAGCCCTCACTGGAACCCGTGTGTTGAAGACCAGGCGATAGCCAGATGTCATCGAATCGGACAAACAAAGCCGACATTTGTATTCAAATTTGCGATGATTGGCTTTGATAAGCGCATCAAAAATAAAAAGGACAAGGAAGACAAGGAAGACAAGGAAGACAAGGAAGACAAGGAAGACAAGGAACCACAGAGCTTAGAAAGTTATGTGAATAAGGTTCAGACAAACAAGCGAAATATAATTGGTGAAATTATTAAACAATAAATACACGCAAATATAGCAATAGTAATAGTAATAGCAATAGTAATAGTAATAGCAATAGTAATAGTAATAGTAATAGCAATAGTAATAGTAATAGCAATAGTAATAGTAATAGTAATAGTAATAGTAAATAGCTAATATAATTTAATTAATTTATTTTTCTCGGACATGATTTAAATTTTATAAAAAATGAACTAGTAAAAGAAAGAACTAGTAAAAGAAAGAACAAATGCTCTAAAAAATTGAAATACTTTTTTTGTTTTAAACAAGGAGTATTAATATCATAAACCAGTCAAAAAGTCTAAATTTAAAACTAATAATAGATAATAAAATGTCTTCTTTACAAATCATATCAGATAATAAAAAAGAAGAAGACGCAGAAATAACAGAATGTCCAATTTGTTACGACGAAATTGAACCATTAAAAAATTGTGTAACGACAGAATGCGGTCATCAATTTCATTGTAACTGTTTGATGAAGAACTCGGCGACCAATGGTTTCTCTTGCCCCATGTGTCGTTCGATAATGGCCGAAGAGCTAGAAGACAGCGACAGCGACAATGAAGACGAATACGAAGAAGATGGATACGAAGAAGCGGGAGAAATCGATGATAATGTGCTAACAAGTTTTCGCATGTTTCATCAACAATTAGCAGGCGATGAAGTGGAAGAAGAGCCATTAGAAGAATTAGAATTGGAAGAAGCCGCAGCCGAAGAAGCAGCTGTAGAAGCAAAACCATGCGCGACATTTATTGCCGCAAAATTAGCGGCACAAGGCATAACACTCGAAGACCTGGTGAAGTGTTTGTTAATAGAACATGAAGAATACGAGCCGGAATCGGAAGTAAATGAAAGATATTCGGATCAAATGTTTGGCAAATTCAGGCAAATCATTTCCAATTATCCGAGACAAGCACAACAAGAAGCAGCAGCCGCAGCAGCAGCAGCAGCACAACAAGTCATTCAGATTCAGATGCCAGGGCGAACAGAAGGACAAAGACATCAAAGCTCACGGCTAAGAGTCAGAGCAGAAGTCGAGATAAATATCGGCTGCTTACAAAACAGATATCATGTTTTAGAAGATGATGATGATGATGTTTAAATATTTATAAGCAAAATTATAGATTATAGATTATAGATTATAGATTAATATAAATTAAATACAAATATTTTTATATTAATGGCCTAAAAAATTGAAATATCTTTTTTCTTATTAATAAGTATTATATTCTTATTAATAAGTATTATAACTTATAATATAACCTTTTAAAATGAATACTGATACTGATACAAATTTAGAAACAAAAGATAATACGCCTTATCAATCGGACTGTGACTTAGAGTCAGACTTAGACGAAGACTTAGAGTCGCAGTGCTTAGACATTGATTATGAGTCGGAAGCAATGTCAGACGACGATGACGATGAAATAATATATCATGTCAATCCTAAGGGCGTGGTCAGACACAATCCAGAATTAGCCGGAAAAGTCAAACAGTCCTTTATATTTTGTAGACAATGCGAGCAATGGAAGCCACTGACAACAGACAATTCGGTAACACTTCCTCGAGGCACTAGAATGAGGTTGCAATACAAGCGATATCTTGGCGGCATTTGTTTGACGCGAAAGTGTAATCGAGAACAGTGGCTAAAGGACTTGGCATTAGAAAAAGACTTAGCATTAGACTTGACAAGCCAGAATAAATAATAAATTAAACTTTAACTTTTCTGGTTTTAGATTTACCAGAACCATATTTTTTCTTAGCCTTGTTAGCTAAGATAAATGCTTTTTTATTATGGTCGCATCCTTTATCTAAAATATCGAAATCAATTGCAGCAGCTTTGCCGGATGTTAATGCGCTAGCTAACCGCGCCAATCCCCATGATTGCGCGGTCTGATTGGGTCGAGAACCCGATGAATAATACGCCCCTTCCCCTTTTCGCACGATATCTTTCAACGCGGCCAACGAACATCCAGTGAGCTTGGCTAATTGTTTGTTAGGTGTTATCTTGTCAACTTTATATAACTTTAACGCATTTTTAATATGGTTTGATGGTTTGCTTTTAAAGGAACTAACACTTGGTCTTTTATAGAAGATACCCTTTTTATACATCTTTCTGGATTTCTTTAACCTATAAGCCTGTCGAGCTTTGTCCTTTTTTGTTAGTTTGTTTGGTAAATAACGAATGGGAATTAGGAGTTTCATTTAATATATGTCTTTATTTTATTGCCTTATTGACTTTATAAAAAATTGAAATTCATTTCATAAGTATTTGAATAGTATTCAACTAATATTCTCCTTATAACTATTCAAATGTTTACCACTATTATCAATGCCACCAATCAAAATTGTGTTACGATAAAATTATTTGGATTGTCTACGCCGATTTTAGCAATCGATATTGTTATATTCTTTATAGGACTTGTAGTCACATTCATGCTTGCGGAAATGTTGGCGAACTACATGAGCGAGAGCATCGAAGAAGCGATAAAACAGAAAAAATATCCAAGAAACGGCGTTTCGAGTCTAACAAGAAACGGCGTTTCGAGTCTAACAAGAAATAGTCCAAGAAACAGCGTTTCGAGTCCAAGAAACAGCGTTTCGAGTCCAAGAATTATTCAATGCGACAAGTGTTACAATGAATATAGCGAAGTAGAGATAAAAAAAACCAAACTTTTCGGCCATATATTCCATCAATATTGCTCCCATTGCTTGAGACAAAGCAATATGCGCAAATCTCAATCGGATTCCAAATTTAATTATACTTTAATGAATAATTAAATGTCAGGGATAAGGGAACCGACAAAGCAAGGGAACCGACAAAGCAGCAAGGGAACCGACAAAGCAGCAAATATAAAATTATTTTTATTGGATATGACTTGACGATTAAGGGTTTAGCTTTATTTTTAGTGACATCAAAATTTCATATAAATTTAAAAAAATTTAAATAC
>Ga0209086_10004009_pt1 | contig 11015 bp, 4 predicted proteins | sample M_130207_XF_Meta_FD_187312 | JGI IMG/M metagenome (GOLD analysis project Ga0209086, IMG submission 187312) | Freshwater microbial communities from Lake Montjoie, Canada to study carbon cycling - M_130207_XF_MetaG (SPAdes) (version 2) | ecosystem: Environmental > Aquatic > Freshwater > Lake...
ATTACCACAATGATGTCGCAGTATAAAAGCGAAGAAATCGCGTCACAAAAGAAGTTCGAACTGCTAAAGGCGGGAATACAAATAAACGATGAATTAGTATCCATTGACACGCTAATATCGGAGAGCACTACCAACTGGTGTGAGACGGAATGGGAGTTTCCAAAAGGCCGGCGCAATTTCCTAGAAAAGGACCTAGAGTGCGCCTTAAGAGAATTCGAAGAGGAGACAGGATATTCTAGGGAAAAGGTAAAGGTCATCGAAAATCTGATGCCATTTGAGGAGATATTTATAGGTTCCAATCACAAGTCGTATAAGCACAAGTATTTTTTGGCATTTACGGAAGACAATACGGATTTATTGAATGGATATCAGGCATCAGAGGTAAGCAAACTGGAGTGGAAAACGCTGGCTGAATGTCTGGATGCGATTCGGCCATATAATTTAGAGAAAAAACAATTAATTCTAAATATTAATAAAGTATTACAAGAATATAGATTATATTAATAATATATAGTAAATGAACCTTAATCCGAATGTAATAAAAGATCCAAATGTAAAAAAAGAGAAGACAAAAGATACACTTTCAAATAAGGATAAACTAGTATTGGAAAAGGAAAACATGGAAGAGGCATTACAAAACCCAAATACTGACCAGTTTCTATATCCGTCATTGGATGACCCGAATTTTAATATAAAAATTAACAACAAGAAGGAATTTAGTAATGCCAAATATGACGGCACAATCGCCAATGTCGAAGACCGCGCCAATGAGCTCAGCAAAGTCGACTACGAACTGCTTCCCCAGCAGGCATTTGTCAAAAACTTTATGTCCTTTCAAACACCATATAACAGCTTGCTACTATTTCACGGTCTAGGCTCAGGTAAGACATGTAGTGCGATTGGTGTCTGCGAAGAAATGCGCGACTATTTAAGACAGATGGGCATTTCCAAGCAAATTATTATTGTCGCCAGTCCAAACGTCCAAGACAATTTCAAACTCCAGTTGTTTGATGAGCGCAAATTGAAAGAACAAGACGGTATCTGGACAACAAAAGGATGTTTAGGAAATAAATTATTAAAAGAAATCAATCCAACGGGTATGAAAGGTCTAAAAAGGGACAAGGTAATTCAATTGGTAAAGAATATAATCAATTCGTCGTATTATTTTGTTGGCTATACTCAGTTTTCAAATGACATTGTTCGTAACCAAGGCACCAATGTTTCCGAAGATGCAAAACGGCGAAATCTAGAAAACGAATATGGTGGCAATCTAATTGTGATTGATGAGGTTCATAATATCCGTATATCTGACGATAATGAGAATAAAAATGTCGCGAAAAATCTGATGTATTTAGTGAGCGTAGTAAATAATATGCGATTACTATTATTGTCTGCCACACCAATGTTTAACAGTTACAAGGAAATCGTGTGGTTGCTAAACCTGATGAATATGAATGACAGGCGAGGAATTGTAGGCGTTTCGGATATTTTTGACGCCAAGACCGGTGAATTAACGGAGGATGGAGAAAAATTACTTATACGAAAAGCAAATGGTTATGTTTCATATGTTCGCGGTGAAAATCCGTATACATTTCCGTTTCGAGTATATCCGAATAAATTCGCACCAAAAGATACTATCCAAAGTATAAAAGAATATCCTGAATACAATCTGAATGGAAGGGTGATTGATGATGATAAGAAAATCAGTAAATTACAACTATTTGTAACTCATATTGGCAAAGTTCAGGAAATGGGATACAGATACATAATGAACAATTTGAGGGCAAGAGAGGCGCGCATAAGAACGACAAAAACGGGACAAGAGCGTCTAATGCCTGGCTTCAAAGAAATGAAGTCGTTTGGATACACCGATTTGATGTTGCCATTACAGGCTTTAAATATAATTTATCCACACGATAATTTAGCAGAATTGGCGGCGGAATTAGAGCCAATCGTATATGAAAAAAGATTAGCTGAAAGAGAAAATGAAGATGAAATAGATGATATATCGCCGTTAAAAACAGATACAGGGGATGTAATTGAGGAGATCGATGATGTGTTATTAAACGGACCGGAGGCTTCAAATGATATTAATTTAGAAGCACCAGTTCTAGTTAAATCAGAAGCTAAAGCTAAAGTTGTGAAAACAAGAAAAATCAGACAACCAATTTTAGAAGAAACAGAAATAATTGTAAAACCAAAGGCTAAAACAAGAAAAGCCAAAGTAGAAGGCATTCATATTATTGAAGGTGACACCATATCAAGAGAACAGACCTTAAAAAATACCAATATACCATCAGAAGCAGAAGACTTAGATCAAGACTTAATAGAAGGAGACTTAGTAGCAGAAGACTTAGTAGGCGGAGCTAGAGGGCGACCTAAAAAGGTAATAACTGGTCTAAATGCAGAAAGTGTAGTAGCTGGTATTGCTATTGCTTCTAATATAAATCCCAAGGAATTAACCGGTAGTGAAGGGCTAAGAAGTCTAATGAATTATGAAGACAGCCGAACACCCGCAATAAAGGGCTCATTTGAATATAAACAAGGCAAACCCCATATATTTGAACCAGGACAAATAGGCGAATACAGTTCAAAAATAGCCAATGTATGTGAATATATTTACAATACCAAGACAAAGCGACTATCCGATGGTATTATATTAATTTATTCGTCGTATATTGATGCTGGACTAATACCAATGGCCCTCGCATTAGAAGAAATGGGTTTCACAAGACACAACGGTAAATCTTTATTCAAGACACCGCCATCTAAATCCAAGGTTATAAAATCAGCCAAATACATAATGATCACAGGTGACCCCCGTCTGTCGCCAAATAATGACGCGGACTTGAAATCAATCACCAATGATGATAATATCAACGGAGACAAAATAAAGGTCGTCTTGATATCTCAAGCCGGATCCGAAGGTTTAGATTTCAAAGCCATTCGCCAAATACATATATTGGATCCCTGGTATAACGTGAACCGATTGGAACAAATTATCGGCAGAGGTGTGCGCAATTTCTCCCACAAAGATTTGCCATTTCGGAAGCGCAATGTCCAGATATTTTTATATGGAACGTGGCTAACGAACACAGAAGAAGAGGCAGTTGACTTATATGTATATCGTATTTCAGAAATCAAGGCAATAAAAATTGGAAAGGTTACACGTCTGTTAAAGCAGGTATCCGTTGATTGTTTGATTAATCACGACCAATCATTGCTAACCGCCGACGAATTAAAAGATAGCAATCCAAATGTAGAACAGTTGCTATCCGATCACACATTGTTAAAAAATTTTGAAGTCGGTGACCTACCAGGTTCAGCTACGTGCGATTATGGCGAATGTGAATATAAATGTCTTCCTTTACAAAATAAAGAAGGAGAAGAAGAAGGAGAAGAAGGTGCTAGTGAAAAGGTAGTAGATGGCCCCTTTAATTTGAATACATACAATGAAACATTTATGCTTATCAATTCAGAGAAAATAATCCAAAAAATCAAGGCACTCTTTAGCGACCCGATTGATGGCCGTTTTTTCTATAAAAAGAAGACATTAATGATGTTGATTAAACAACAAAGAGTATACCCAACAGACCAAATATATTCGGCATTAACGTATCTAATCAATGACAATTCAGCTTTTATTATGGACAAATATGGTCGCACAGGGCATTTAATAAATATAGGCGACTATTATTTGTTCCAACCCAGTGAATTAAATTACCCAAATATATCCGTATTTGACCGGTCTGTGCCCCTGAATTATAAAAATGATAAAATCAAATTTGACGTAAATCCAAATGTAATAAATCAAAATGTAATAAATCAAAATGTAATAAATCAAAATGTAATAAATCAAAATGTAATAAATCAAAATGTAATAAATCCAGATATCAAGCCAAATATGAACGATCCTCTTGATCTTGTTCCTGGTCTTTCTTCTATTTCTCCCGGCAAAGCAGTGTTAGATGCGATGTACAACAATTATATAACAACAAAAACCGTTACCAATGCCGACAAAGGTAGCGATGATTGGTACCAGCATTGTGGAATTGTATTACAAGATATGTGTAGAAAACAAACAAGTCTGATTACAAGTAAAAGGGAAAGGTTAAAGGTATTTAAATCCTTGATTGAAACATTTTTGGATAAATTTGTTGTACAACATATAGTCGATTCATTGAGATTTCAGGACCGTATTGATTTAATGAATTATTTAATATCAGAAAAAGACAAAGATAATGATACTAATAAAGACAAGGAAGATTTTACAAATTTAATCAGAAAATATTTAAAAACTAAAGAATACTATGCTGAAAAATCCAAACTAACCTATGTTGTTATATTTGACGGACCATCAAAACAATATAAAGATATAGTTGATGAAAAAGGTAAGACAACTGGCAACCTAAATATATTTATTTTAAGAGCCAAAAAATGGGTGCCAGCAGAACCAGAAGACAAAAGAGATTTAGAACAACCAATCATAGATAATTATAAATTTAAAAAGGAGGTTAAGAGCCAAATGAACGAGAATGTGGGTTTTATCGGATTCGAAACAAACCATAAAGATATGGTGTTTAAAATAAAGGATACAACAAACAGTAGGTCATATGGCTACCGATGTATTCAAGCAGGAAAGGGTAAGAAGATTATTGATACATTAGAAGAATTAGAAAGTAAACACCCATTGTTAGCGCGCTCTGATACGGAGGCTAAAGACAGTGTGTTTGAGTTATGTATAAGAATAGAATTATTATTACGAATTTATCAAGAGGAAAAAGTAGAAGGAAAAATGTGGTTTATTGATACTGAGAGGGCAATATTTAATCAGTTTGAGAAGAAGGAAAAGGAGAAAGAGAAAGAATAAAAATATAAATATAAATGAAAGAAAAGAATAAAATAGGGTTGTATTTAATATTTTGGCTTAATAAATAAAATATTAAATAAAATTGAAAAATAATTAAAAGATATTATACATATTAAATATATAATGGACGCAACCAATATCAAGAAATCAAAATATAGACAAAAGGAGGCCAAGAATGTGTACTGTAAATCGCAAATAACAAAAACCATCATGTTGCCAATTAGTGCCGTTGGCAAGGGAATTCATGAGACGATTGAGCGCACAGTTGGCTCCATGGTAGAAAGTAAATGTATTGTAGAAGGGTTTGTAAAGAAGGGCTCTGTTAGGGTCATCACATATTCGAGTGGATTATTAAAGGGAGAGAATGTGCTATTTGATGTAGTATTTGAGTGCGAGGTTTGTTATCCAGTCTCTGGTATGTTGCTAAATTGTGTTGCTAAAAATATTACCAAGGCCGGTATTCGAGCAGAGAGTTCAGAGGAGACACCGTCGCCATTTGTACTGTTCATTGCCAAAGATCATTATTATTCTAGTGATTATTTCAATACGATTGAAGAGAATGAGAATTTTGTCGCTCGTGTGATTGCCCAGCGTTTCGAATTGAACGATAAATATGTTTCAGTGATTGCTGAACCAGTGCCTCCGAAAGAGGAGAAGATGGGACGAAAGCCGCGCCTACAATTTGACGAGATGTAAATGCCGAGACTTTTGACATAAATGCCCCCAATGTATTATATTATATTTTTTCATAATCAACTTATTCCTAAATAAAACATATTTCCTGTGTAACAGTTTAAAAGGATTTTTTCATGTTAGATTAAAATGGCGGCTACTTACTATACTTCGACTATGGATATTAATCGTGATACTATTGGTGATAATGATATGGAGGCTGAATTGGTGCAATTAAATAAGATACGAGAGGCAATCGAGAACATGTCCAAGTTTAATCAGATTGAGGTGTTACGGGTTTTGACAGGACACAAAGATGTTATTATTAATGAGAATAAATATGGTATACATATTAATTTGAGTGAATTGAGGCCGCAAATTATAGACGATTTGTTAGTATATATCAATTATGTCAATGCTCAGGAGATTGAATTGAATAATATTGAGAAGCAGAAACAGGATTATAAGAATAATTATTTTTTAAAAGATAATAAAGATAATACGATTAATACTATTAACAACAAATATGCAACATAATTCAAGACCCCAAAGACAATATGTTAATAAACCTTCTTTTAACCCTTCTAAAAAGGAATATAACGTTGTAGAAAATCTACAAGATTATATGTTTACAGGCACCAATTTGACACGATATGCCAAGGATATGTTTACTATTACTAATAGCAATTATAGTACTAAAAATACTAGTATAAATAGTAATATAAATAAAAAGTCATATTTGGAACCAGGAAAAGATAAAGAAAATTATAAGGACAAAACTACTACATCTAATAATCCAAATAATTACAAACCATTAAAGAAGGATTCGCTATTTTGGTGTTTTTATATATTAAAATACGGCTTCTCAAAATACGAGATGGAAATTGGTTCACAGTATTTTTTAGTTGAGAAAACTGAAAAGTTCAAATATATTGAAATGTTGCGAGACAAGGCAAATAAGGATCTAATGAAAATCAATAAAATCAAACCAATGTCGGAAATAGAAGATGATTTAGCTAATAATGAAAGGATATCTGTTAAGACATTTTTTGCCCTTTGTATTATGGAAAAGATGAATGTTTTGTTAGTTGATAACCGAAAAATATACCAAACCATGAACAATGATAGTCCAACAATCAATGTTATTCATAGAAATAGCAAGACTTTTGAAAACTATATAGAGCTGAATGTAACAAATTCTAGTATTGAAAATTATAAGGAGACCTATTACAATGTTGTCGGCTTTGAGGATGGTCTGAAGTCAATGTCTTCTTACAAAGTAGATGAATTGCTGGAACTATGTAAAAAATTAAAGATTGATCTTGATACAAAGAATGATACAAAGAATGATATAAAGAATGATACAAAGAATGATACAAATGATAATAATAATAGTAAAAAGAAAATAACAAAAAAATCCCTATATGAACTTATTGTTCAACATTTATAGAAAAAATTGAATAAATAATATAAAAATAAGTATACATTATATATATAATGTCAAAATCTACCGAAACGAGAAACAATGCTAGTCCAGTTACACCAACCAACCTAATAACAGAGGAGTTATCTTCTGGCGTCGTAAATGTGGCGCCCAGATTTGATTTCCCTTTGAATTCTATTTTTAGCAATATGTCAAAACAACAGAAACTAAGGTTATTGACAAAATCAGAAGAGGAACAAATCGACGAATTAAAACAACGGTATAAGGACGATTTTGTTGACCAATCGACTGAATATCAGCGTGGTGTTTTTAAAAAGTTGACCTACAATAACTCACAGTATGATACTTATAAATTAGCCGAATATCTGCCAGTACCAAGAATAGAACAAGATAAAAGAGAAGAACAAGGTAAACGGGAGTCAGATTACAATTTCCATAAAGTTAGTCCAAGACAACAGCTCCTATTTATTTCTAAACAATTGCTTGAATCACAGCAAGGTAAATACAATCAATTTGAAATGGAAGTCAAATTTGGCACACGTGGGGTTAAAAGACTAACAAAACAAGACTATGATAACGTCATAAAAAAGTTAAAGGATACTGGGTTTTATTCAAACCAGACCGATGGCTATTATTGTTTAAAAATACAGCCTGAATTTATTGATACAAGAACCGGCGAATTCAAATCATCCAATGACATGGACCGATTTCGTGTTGAAATAAATGGATTAAACAATATACAAGACTACTGTCGCAACAACAATCTTGAGCAGCTTTTAAATACAAAAACAATTCAGGAGGTCTCTATTATGAAGAAAACGGACGTTCGCCTTGGCAATGATGTCAAAAGTGATATTGTTCATAGCGCGGATTTTGACGACTTCAACTTCAGGGTAACATATAAAAACGAAGAAAGTGTTGGTAAGACCAGCAAACTTGGACTAGAGCTGATTTCTAACTGGAATAAATCTAGAAAAGTGTATAGATATATTAATCGTGTCACGTTTGAGCACCACGATTATCCAGTCAAGATTGATTTAAGTATTGTCAGGTCGTCTAGTAAAGATAATAGAGGCAAGTTGTCGAAAACATACAATGTTCAGGATTCAAATGTATTCCAAAATAGTGAAACATATGAGATTGAAATCGAGGTTAAAAATAATGATGCCAAATTAATGTTCTCAGGACCAGAAGAACTAACAAGAAACATCGAAAAAATCATCAAAATCGTGTTATCTGGTCTTCAAAAGACAAATTATCCAGTTTCATATGTTGAGCAAAAGAAGACAATGGATGATTATATGCGTCTTCTTCATGAGGAAGAATTTAAGAGGAAGAATTTAGAATACTATCCTAAGGACCGCGTGTATCCGAATGACTTTATTGGCCCCAGTTCAATCACCTTACAAATCAAGAATGTAGCGCCGATTAATCCGGATATTAATGTGCCAAATATTACTGCTCCGTATTCATATGTTGTCACTGATAAAGCCGATGGCGACCGTCATTTGTTATACATTAATGGGATTGGTCGCATTTATTTAATTAATACAAATATGAATGTTATATTTACCGGAGCCAAGACTGAAAACGACACGTGTTTTAATACGATAATTGATGGCGAACTAATTCTTCATGATAAAAATGGCAAGTTTATTAATACATTTGCTGCGTTTGACATCTATTTTGTGAATGGTTTAAATATAAGAGAGCGTCCATTTGTGGAAGTGAAAACCAAGGACCCCAAACATTTTGTCGACGGTTGTAGATTGCCCATTTTAAAGACGATTGTCAGAAGTCTTAATCCGATTTCAATTATGGGCAAGTCTCCAGAAACAAAGAAGGGTGTTGAGAAAATTCTAGAGGCAATGAAGAAAGAGAATAAAAGTCCGATTACAATTATTACCAAACACTTTTATCCTCGTTTCACGTCAATCGAAGGTGAGACAGAGGCTGAAAAAAGAGATGCTCTAAACGCGAAAAGCGAAGGCGGTGAAAAAATCGATAAAAAGGTCGACGACTACAATATATTCGAGGCTTGTAATTATATTTTACAAAGGGTTAAAAACGGTCTATATGAATATAACACAGATGGTCTAATATTTACACCCACATTATTAGGTGTAGGTAGCAGTCGTTTCCTAGAAGCAGGCCCTTTAAAAAAGACACGTTGGGACTACTCATTTAAATGGAAACCAGTTGAATTCAACACCATTGATTTCTTGATTACAACAAAGAAGGGATCTGACGGAACTGACATAGTAACACCCATGTTTGAAAATGGACTAAATTTCGCTGAAGCAACGCAATTCAATCAATACAAGACGCTGATTTTGCGCGTCGGTTTTGACGAAAAACGCCACGGTTATATTAATCCTTGCCAGGATGTTTTAGACGACAAAACAAAATCAAAGGATGATACGGAAGATATTGGTTACAAGCCCGTCCAATTCTATCCATCGGAACCCTATGATGCCCAGGCAGGCCTTTGTAATATTATGTTGGAACTCGATGGTAACAATGCCTCGCAAATGTTCACAGAAGAGCGCCAAGTATTTGAAGATAATACGATTGTCGAATTCAAATACGACAAAACAAAACCTGGTCTCTGGAAATGGGTGCCCTTACGTGTGCGTTATGATAAGACCGCCGAATTCAGACAAGGACTAAACAGTTTTGGAAATGATTATGACACTGCCAATAGCAATTGGTACTCTATTCACAATCCTGTCACTGAAGAGATGATTGCCACGGGGAGAAATATTCCGTCTGAAATGGTTTCCGAGGATGTCTATTATAACACAATCACATCTGAAAACTTAACAATTGGGTTAAGAGATTTCCACAATTTGTTTGTGAAAAAGACAATTATACAAAGCGCATCAAAAAGAGGCAATACATTGATCGATTATGCGTGTGGAAAGGGTGGCGATTTCCCTAAATGGATAGCATCAAAGCTGTCGTTTGTATTCGGAATAGATATTTCGAAGGACAACATTGAGAACCGTATTAATGGCGCATGTGCTCGTTTCCTAAATTACAAGAAGGATTTCGACCAAATGCCATATGCCCTGTTTGTTCACGGAAATAGTAGTCAAAATATACGTACTGGAAAGGCAATGTTATCAGATAAGGCCATTGCGATAACTAAATCGGTATTTGGAACCAGTGCATCGGACGCACGATTAGGACCAGCAGTTGCTAGACAACATGGCAAAGGTGCTGACGGCTTCGATATATCATCGTGCCAATTCGCAGTCCATTATATGTTTGAAAACAATACCACGTTTTACAACTTTTTAAGAAATGTCGCCGAGTGTACGAAGCTAAATGGCTACTTTATTGGCACGTGTTATGATGGCAAAACTGTGTTTAATATGTTAAGACGCAAACCATATGTTGACATATATGCGGGGGATAAGAAAGTGTGGTCAGTCACAAAAGACTACGAGGCGGAAACATTCGCTGACGATGACAGTTCACTCGGGTTCCAGATTTCCGTATACCAAGAATCAATTAATCAGACATTGCCGGAGTACCTAGTAAATTTCGACTTCTTTATTAATGCTATGGAGAAGTATGGATTTATAGTAGTGCCAAGAGAAGAGGCCAAAACGCTTGGATTGCCGGAAGGCAGTGGTATGTTTATAGAGTTGTATCATAAGATGATGGACGAAATAAAACGTAGTCCAATGAAGGCGGTGGATTATAAAGAGGCGCCAAACATGACAAAATATGAGAAGGATATCTCGTTTTTGAATAGATACTTTGTGTTCAAGAAGATACGAACTATTAATGCGGAGAAACTAACCAATGCGATTTTGGGCGCCTTGCCGAGTGAATATGAATTTGAGGAGACACAGACTAAAATCGCAAAGAAGGCTGTAGAGCAAGAGGAACAAAAGCAAGAGGAAAAAGCAAGGCGAAAGCCAAAAGCATTACAACGCAAGTTGGTTTTAACGGAGGCAGTTGAGGCTGCTGATGAAGAGCCTATAATTGCGACTGCGACTGCTAGTAAAAAACAACCCT
>Ga0209086_10004010_pt1 | contig 11014 bp, 20 predicted proteins | sample M_130207_XF_Meta_FD_187312 | JGI IMG/M metagenome (GOLD analysis project Ga0209086, IMG submission 187312) | Freshwater microbial communities from Lake Montjoie, Canada to study carbon cycling - M_130207_XF_MetaG (SPAdes) (version 2) | ecosystem: Environmental > Aquatic > Freshwater > Lake...
TTGATCTTGGACGCGCCGAAGTTCTTTTTGCGCTCGCTCAAGTTCTTTGCGAAGAAAAATCTCTTCGTCCTCTAAGCGTTCAATCACAGATTCATTCATTCACCAACTTTATGCTACTTTGCTGCGTATGTAAAGTTCTGAAACGAAACAGTTGCCTTTGGAATTGTGCCAACCATTAGCGTTTTGCCATCCATGGAACGGTCAACACTCACGCCTGAATAGCCCCATGTCCACGGCCTAGACGCAAACGGGCTAAACGACATTGGCGCATCTGTCGGTTTGTTTATCATGCTAATACGGGTTCTGGCAATGGCGGCGGGTAAATCGTTACTTTCTCCCGCACATACATACCGTTCACTATCGTTACGCTGTCTTCAATCACAAACTCAGCCCAATCGGTGAAATTCGTCTCAGGGAATACTTGCGTTCCATTTGGAAGCCGATTCGGTGGCGGAGTTGTCAAGCCTACGCCAAAGACAATTAGGGCCGAAGGAACCTTTTCCTTGAACACCATGCGGCCATGCAAGCAGCGCTCATACTGCATATTGACGCCAACATAGCTGCCATTAACATCGGTAGGAACAGGCTGTGGATGCTGCAAATCAATGGCATTCCAAGGCGTAGGTGAGATAAACTGCTCAATCTTGATGTCAGAATTATATGGCACCTGTGGACGGTACTTATAGCGAGGGAAAATCGAAGGAGTTGTGGAAACGCTTGTTCCGTTATTGGCGCTTTGTGGGAAGGCTGTCGTTTGAACAGCGTACAAGTCCTCAAGAACAGCGGGCCAAGTGTATTGGCGTTTGCTCGGATAAGTGCGAAACGGCGTGTTTTTCTCTGTTGTGGTCTTGGACTTGCCAAAGTAGAAATAGAGGTCGTCGCCCTCTTTGGACATATCCACATAGATGTAATCACCAAACTTCTCTACTTTGGGCTTAGTTGGCAATGGAGTAGCCTTATACGCCTGATAAAGCGTAGGAATCTGCGTTGGATCAACCTGATTTGCATCCTGCCAAACACGGATCATCACCTCCGAAGGGTTCGGAGTCGGCAATACTTCAAACTTCTTGTCGGCTGATCCCATTAGGTGTTAGGCGGGTTATTCGCAATGATGTCGCCATCGGCCCATGTGGCGTAAAGCGGTGATGGGCCTGAACTCATGGTGAACTTCCAATGCGTGCGGGAAAGGAAGGTTTGACGAAGAGCGGCGTGGGCCACTTCATCGCTGTTGGTATTTACTAGGTCTCCAGTGACGTTACCAGTATCAAAACCAATTCCCCCTCCGGTTGTTGCTGTAACACCACTCATTAAGGTGCCGGACATTGTTGGTATTGTTACTGAGGTCCATTCGTTACTTAGTTTATACGTTGTACCTGTAGCTGTGAATACATCCCTGAACTCGGTTGACCAGACCATTAGCTCATCCGTCTGAATAAGCAGCGTCCCTGCCGTGATATTTGTAGTGATGTCAATAAATGTGCCGCCTTGGCTTGTGGCTAACTTATAGTCAGTTCCAGACACATTAACGACGTAGTATTTTACACCAGTGGTCAAACCAGAGCCTCCCGTGAGAGTAGTGAAAGTAACACCAGTGCCAACCAGCAGTGAGCTACCGGGAATTGTAACAGTATTGCCCGAAGCTGAACCTGTGATTGAGCCGTAAGCGGTTACTTGGCCCGTGAGGGAGACGGCGGAAGCCCCCGAAAATTTTGCAAAAGTTCCGTTGGTCTTTCTAATCAAATATACATCGCTCATGTGAAAAAAGTGGGGTTATTTGATAATACCCTTTGACAAGGATGTGGCAAGCGGTAGTTTTACCCGTCTCGCAAGAGTCCTGCTTTGGGTGGCCCTGAAGCAATTCAGAGAAACGCCAAAGCATAAAAAGCCCTGTTTCTGACCGCCACCCCAGAACAGGGTTTTTTCATGACCTGTTGCTTAGCCTAACTCAGTAAAAGAGGCTACCGAGTCAAGTAGCCGCTGTGAAGCGCTGAAAAACTCAGCCGAAAGGCAGGAATGTTCAGAATGCAGGCTGTGAGAAAGCCAGTGCTACCCGTAACATGCAAAAAACGGATTACTCGCTGGGGGCCAATATTGTCGCGAGGATAAACAAGTTCAATATAGTCGCTCTTTTTCCTTTCTATCAAATGAGGGGAGGGGGAGTCTTTGCCTGAGAGAGTTCTCCGCGAGAATACGCGTTAGCCAGTCTGTTATGAATTTGCCATCTTACGTCCGAGTCATGCTTCCAGCCATTGCCAAGAATCTTTTGGCAAAGGGAGGTCAACCCGTGAATGAAAACACTATTCGGGCAAAATTGCGCGGTAGCTTTCCAGCAGCATACGAAGAATACGGCAATGACATCTACCGAGTACTGACCGCCGAATTAAACCGTTTACAGAAACCAACAAAACCTAAAAAGACCAAGCGTGAAAAGAAGGCCGCTAAATCGGCTAAAGAAAACGGTCAAATCAAACACGCTTACTTGGCGCACGCTGCAAAGTTATGGAGTCCAGAGTTGTCCATTATGCCGTATGGCGATTTCCTAGAAACGTCTTATTGGAAGATTATACGACAACTGAAGTTGATGGAGGCGAATCACCAGTGCTCAAAATGCTGCTCTAAAAACAATCTTCAAATACACCATATTAACTACGAAAACAGGGGTCGAGAACATCTGTTTTTATGGCAACTAAAGGTTCTTTGCAGAGAATGTCACAAGTTTCATCACAATATAAAATGACAACACAAACCGAACAAAACTTCCTCCAAGATCAAATCGCCGTCCTGCGAAAGCGGTTAAACGTCGTCCAAGAATCAACTCAACCAGCCGAGAAACCAGCTTCATCGCGCCTCGTTAGAGCTTACGATATTTCCAATAAAACCGTAGAGAACCTAAAAAAGCAACTTGTCGAAATCCTTGGCAAAGAGGATTCTTTCGAGATGTTAAACGAAGCCGAACGCGATGCGGAAGTTTGGTGGAGTATGACGCATGGAGTTGACAAAGCGCCAGCTTCAACATAAAGTTACTTCCACAAAACGACACTATGAACATCAAAGAACTTGCAGATATTGGGGCTAGGGCACGTAAAACAAAATGACACCCGAACAATTCACATCACTCATCAGCGAACTGCGCAATCTTGAACTAATCTGCGGACTTGGCTTTATCACCATGACTTTCTGGATTATTGTCCTTAGCACACAAACAAAATGACTATCGAAATAGGATCAATCTGCGAGCTTAAATCAGGTGGGCCACCAATGACGTTATGTGCTATCGTAGATAATGACTTTGCCAAGGTGACTTGGTTCAAAGATGACAACACGATGCTCTCAAGCCTGCTTCCGCTCGCTTGCCTTGATTTTGACGATTGCGATTGTGATAGTTGCACGGACCCGCTTGGATTCGCTGGATGAAATTATCTATTCATCCTGAATGGAAAGTCGCTGAATACGAGCGTTGGCTGTTGCATAATAAAACCACTAAAGACAATCACTTTGTAACTTTCAAGGGTGTCGATTTGCGGCCCGATTTAATAAATACAGATGATAATCTGCTTTGGCTTGAACTGGCCCCTTATGATCGTAGAATGATTTACGAAGATGGTAAATTTCGAGTTGCGCAGTACTACAAGATTTCAGACGAATGAACCTTTGTCAGACATGTTGGACTCGTTTTGGCCGTTCTTTAGCCGATTCAGACTGTTTATGCTTGCCAAACACCAGTGTTCTCAATTCTAGCCAGTTTCACGCATGGAACGCTACTCGACTTGAGCCTTTGCCAGAACGACAACCCAAAGCACCAAAGCCAGTTTATGTGCAAAGTAAGCAACCGCTTATTTTGGCGAGAAACAGGAAAAGAAAGGAAAAAATAAGAGATGAACGAAACACGCTACATTTACAAAACGGTTCCGATTTCTAAAGAGGATGCCGATAAGGATCGCCAGCAAGAGTTTCAGCACATTTGGAATCAAGTGTCTGAATTACTCAAGGAGCTTGAGGAATTGTGCGATGCGCCGCTTGAAACTACCAGACAAGTTCAAATCTCACTTAATCCCGGCGATGAAGGGTATGAGGATGCGCCCTATGAGATTAATTTCATTCAATACCAAGGCGATTTTACTTGGAAAAACATTCCAACTCAGGCGTAAAACCGCTTCTTCCACTCGATTAGGACTTGAGTAAGTGGTAGGCCGTCGCCATCGTGACTTTCACACTTACAATTTCCGTTGGTGTCAATCACAACGCAGCCGGGATCATAATGGACGCGAGGCTTGTTGCCATGAAGGCATTTAGCCGTAGCCTCAAAGTGATCTACCATCCTTTCCCACTCGCTTTTCATGGGTGAATAAACTTTCGCAGGTCGTCATTACGATTTATCCAACCGCGCAAAAACTTCGCCATTCTTCCCTTAGCGATACTGCGGTAATGCTGCTCTGTTCTCTGCAAAAGAAGGGTTGATACCAAATCAGCTTGGAACCGCCCAAGTGCCTCAAGCGTCTTGTTTCCAATGGAGCCATCTTGGTCAACGCCTACAATGGCCTGCAACCATTTAGCCGCCCGTGAATGGCCCGCATTGACTGCGATATTGGCAACAACCTCACCAACACCAAACGGCATCAGGTGAGCTTTACATTTCGTCCAATACTCGTTCCAATAGATTTCAGCCGCCCTATCGCGAGTAAGATTGCGAATATCTTCATTGGGATGAGAGCGTTGATCTACACCGAATTTCGTTATTCCGCCACTATCAGAAGGATCGTCTTCAAAAACAACATTGCCCTTTTTGTCGAAAACACACTCCCATTTAAAAATCCAAGATAACCACTTGTCGAAACGCTCTTGTTGGTTCATAGTATGGAATATTACAAATTATGCAAAAAATAAACAGGATTGGTCAAAAGTTTGGGCGTCTGGAAATTATTGGCGAATCACCTCCTAAAGGAAGGCGAACAACATGGTTATGTCAATGTGATTGTGGCGTAACAAAAGTTATAGACGGCGACCCCCTTGCTCGCGGCAAAATTCAAAGTTGCGGTTGTTTTCGTCGAGAACAACTTGCCGCAAGAAGTACGTCTCATGGAGATACTATAAATCGCCTAGACACAAAAGAATATCGCTGCTGGTGCAAAATGAAAGAGCGTTGCTACAATCCAAACTCGGCAAGATATAATTCGTATGGAGCAAGAGGAATTAAGGTATGCCAAGAATGGCACTCCTTTGCGTCCTTTTTGAAAGATATGGGCAGGTGTCCTCCCAACCGCTCGATTGACCGCATAGACGTAAATGGTGATTATGAACCGAGCAATTGCAGGTGGGCCACGCAAAAAGAACAGAGTGGAAATAAACAATCCTCACTCAAAACAAGCACTGGAGAATGTTTAAGACAATATTGCGATAGAGTTGGCCTAATCTACAAAAGAGTTCACCAAAGAATGAAAAGGAACCGCTTAACTGTTGATGAAGCAATCGCTCTTTACCTATAATTCTCCATTCCAAGTGCTAATGATGACTAGACCCCATACGAAAAGCGCCATTGCCGTAAACAGCAATCCTGCGAACTCAAGGGTGGTAAATGCGATTGGCATCAGGGCGTAATCTTCCGTGGATTCTTCGCCGCTGTCAACGGCGCGTGATTCATCAGTATTTGCGCTGTAAGGCCGTAAATAGCGCCTGATTGACCGGCTTGAAGGTAGCCAATGCCAGCAGCGCGAGCGTCTTTTAGCGCGTTAAGCTGTACGTTCTGCATTTGTTCCGGCGTAAGTGCGCAGGAGACGTGAAATAGGGCAAGAAATGCGCTAAATGCGGCAATGATGAGCGGGAGAAGGAAGCGTTTCATAAGCGGGTTGTTGGCGGCTGGCTTGGGTCAAGATCATCACGCTCATTGGCAGCAATCAGCTTCATCGTTTCCTCAAAAATGGCACCACGTTGGAACCATGTGCTATGCCCGTAGGCGTCATTGCTATGGTCTTTAACCACGGCTGGAAACTGTGCAGCAAGCTCACGTCCACGCAAACCAAGTGAGCCGTAGCCAAAGCCAAGCCAGCCAATAAACGGGCGAGTAGCTTTCGCAAACTTGAGAGCGCCGTCATTTCGACTGCCGTATATGTGGACACGCTTAACCGCCCCTTCTCGGATAGCTTGGGCAATTAGTTCGTCATCCGTCGCAGGCGCAAATAGATGGGCTGAGTCAATCTCAACCCCTGCATCATTCAGTACGCGAGCGGTTAAATCGCCACCATTGCTATGAGAAACAAGCACCACGCGATAACCAGCACGGCGGTAGTAGCCAACTTTCTTGGCAATCGCATCCGCCCGCTCACGTTGTTTCAGCATTCGCGTCAAAGCATCGGTAAAATACTCAAACTTTTCAGCCACAACGCCATCTGGCAGGCGGGTATTAATCCAAGTGACGAATCTGTCAGTCCAGCCTTCAGCATCACCGGGGTTAGTCAGGATGCCGTTAATTGCGATGTATGCCGTGCGCTTCATGGAAGCAATGTATTCCCTTTTTCCACAAGTCTAGCCCCATTTTTGTGAAGAAACAGGGCAAGTTTACGGCTCATTTTATCCACGACTTCTTCAGGTAGAATCCATTCAAAGACGTGTAGCCATTCGTGAATGAGGATTTGAAGCTTAGCTAGACCTGTTAAACGCTCATCAATCTCAATCAATCCATGCTCATGCGCTAGTCCGTGAGCGCGATGCTTGCCGAGCTTGCGACGGAGAATGGTGATGGATTTTGGCGGTTTCATGGCCTATCATCAATTAAGCACCCGTGCTCTTGCGCATCCATCAAGATATTACAGTTAGCCGCAATATGCCCAAGGTGATGAGCGCCTGAATGCTCATCAAGGTTTTGGCCGTTGAGGAACTTGCCCCAATGACGAAGGATTGCAGAAATGTAAGTTGAGGCACAAACTTTTGTGCGTCTAAAATTGTAAGCGCCATACTTATTTGCCCCCTCCTTATGCGCCCACGCTTGCTGCTCAAGCGCAAATGGCGGAAGTAGCCACATTGGGGCTTTCTTGCTGCCAGCTTCGCCTTTGGGGTCTGTTGGGATTGGTGGATTTATTTTATCCAGCGCAAATTCAATCTCATTTGGTTTTACTGGCATCCGCCTTCTTTGTTTCAACAAATCGTCTAAAGATATTTTAGACCCATCTTCGTGCAAGACTTCAATCCCCCTCCACTTTGCAACATGGTATTCGGCGCAAGCCCCTTTGGAATCTTGCCATCCCGTAAGCATGTAAATGGCATCTACCTTCTGCAAAGCGTCCAAATCAGCCCGCATTGCCTTCCGCATGAACTCCTTGGTCACAAGCTCTGGACTATCGCCCTTGAGTGCGTCAAAGCCGTTCTCACGATCAATATCAGCGGGAGAGATTACCGTCCAGCCTTCGTCATTGAGTTTGTTCCTCGCGTTGTCAAAAGCGGCAAAGTTGAAGTCTTTATAGCCCGTCATTGGGCCAGCGATGTAGATCATTTTGGGCTTCATTAGAACACCCTCCCTTGAATGATCTTCTTGTTGTGGAACTCAAATTCACCGCCTTTATCCGTCTCAACGGTGGCGAATCCAGCGCTCCAACGGTTGACGGAAGCGTAATCAGGCTTCATGTCGCACAAGCAGCCAAGGCTCCAACAGCTTGAAATCTTGTCGCTGATTCCAGTCTTTTCCGTGTGCTCTGATACGCGGTGCCAATGTCCAGCAACGCACGTTTCTTGAACGCGCATCCAAAGACCGCGAGCGGGATTGACGGGGCTGCTCATTCCTTGTGGAAGCTCATGGCCGTGATACACGGGCAGCTTGCCAAAGCGAACAAGTTGTAGCGATTTGACTAGCTCAATTCCCATGTCGCGGAACTTGAGGATTTCAGCCACTTCAAAGTCAGGAACGCCAAGAAATACAGGTGCATTTTTGACCAAGAAGCGCTCCATGCGATCCTCATGGTTGCCAATCTTGTAGAGGATTTGAGCTTTCGGAAAGCATTTGCGCAGCCAGTAGAGGAATTGACGCACTGCATCAAGCTCTTGAACCATTTCACGGCGAGGGTCTTTATCGTGGCGGCTGATGGCGTAGAAATCGGCAATATCACCATTGAGATGAATGATATTAGGCTTGAATGCGCGGCCAAACTTAACGGCGGCCTCAATGGAGTTCTTATCGTGATACGGAATGTGCATATCCGACATGATGAGAACGCGGTTTTCGCCGTTGACCTGAAGTGCCTTTGTTGGGCGACTGATGCTGACTGGCATTTCGTTTAGTTGCCATCCCGCGCTCTTAATCAAATTTGGCGATGTTTTAGCCGCAAACTTTTTGCAGTGCGTTCCATTCTGCCCACGAAGATATTGAATAGTTTTTCTCGCATTATCCACCGACTTAAACATCTTGGGATCATTCTCAAAAAGAATGCGAGCAAGTGTGCGGGTTGGAATGTCGGGGGTTTGCTCAAGTGCTTGTCGAGCTATCAGATTTGCCTCGCTTGGTTTTGACATAGGATCGTTTATTTAGTGTCCAATCAGGGCGTGAGTTGTTATCGCCCTGAGAAAACCTATACCAGCAACCAACTTTACGCAAGTTAATGCTTCTTGAGCACCGTCACAAAGCCTACGTAACCAAGGCGATTCCCTTCATTATCAGTGAGTTTGGAGGCGTGCGCGGTAATTGGAATAGATGTTCCATTGGCGTGCGTCCAGCGATAACTCAAGTTAAAATCGCGGTCATCCTTGATTGCCGAGTCCCATTCGTGCTGAACCCTATCACGGTCATCTTCATGCACAATAGAGCGCCAACCGTTGCCAAGAAGTTCGTCCTCTTGCCTGCCAAGAATAGAAAGCATACAGGGATTGCAGAATACGCACATCCCTGTTGCGTCCGATTGCCACACGGGTTTATCAAGTAACTTCCAAGTAACGCGAGATAAGGATGCGGCAAGGCTAACCCCAGCTTCGATAACTTCGAGCTTCTTCAAGATTAGTTCTATGCGCCCCGGCCCTTTCATTATGTCCAAAAGTAGCTTAATTGGCTTCTTCCACAACCATAGAAAAATGCCTGATAAGATGCCTCCAACCGTAACAATATCACCCACGCCCCAATTTTCGGGAGATGCCTCTAAAGTTGACGCGCAATCGTTGATTTGACTTTCGCGGATGGATAGAGGGTAGGCGATGGCGATTGACATTACTTAGGTTCCTCGAAAATATCTAGTGACGCCATGAGCGGCATCCAATCGGCAGGGGTGAAGTTAGCCGGAAGTGGGAGCTTCAATTCAGCGGGCAAGCCGAAATCAACTTCGTGGTCGAGGCTGGATAGTTCTTTGTAGAAGTCTTCCAGCTTCTCGGCAGGAACGGCGTATTGACCTTCTTGGCCTTCTTGGCCTTCCACTGGAGCACCGTGAGCAATAACTAGTTTATTCTTCGCCTCGCTAAATTCTTTTACTTCATCAGCGCACTTCTTGAGAATCTTGCCAAGCCAATAGCCTGTTTTAGCAGGGGTTGAAGGCGTAGATAGGGCGCGGTTGAATGCGTCGATAAATGGCGTTGTTCCTTCGGCGGTTTGCTGGCAGATGGTTAGCAGGTTAAGCATTGTGATGTCGTTTTGGGTTGAATTGACGTTAAGCGTTAAACGGTGCAAGCAAGGCGTCAACTTGTTTCTGCACGGCTTCAGGGGCGGCATTGTATTGCTCCCCAAGAGGAACAAGCTGCGTCAACTGGTAGGTGGCATAGGCGCTTGCATTGGCATTAGTCTGCGCACCAACAATGATGTCATTGACGTATTGTGGCAGCGTTAGCTTAGTTGGGGAGGCTGCGTTGTAGTTTCCTAGCGCATAGTTCCATGCTTCAATGGAGTCGTCGGGGAGGGTTACTTGGATAGTCATAGGATTAAGATTTCAGGCAAATTTTGTAGGCTGTGCCATTGATGGAAACGGCAAGCGTGCGATCACTAACAACGGTTTCAGTGACAACGGCGGTGACGTTTGGAAAAGCAATGGCTCCAGCGGTGTCGATGGTCATGCGGGTTGTCAGCGTGCCAATCGTGGCGGCACCTGCCGTCGTGTAGGTGGAGAAGATCAATGTGCCACCTGCGGCACCGCGTCCGTTACCAGCGGCAATCGTTAGGTTTGCTCCAACGCCATCGCTCGTAATGCGCGAGGCAGCGGTAAACATTTGATTTGTGACGCCAGCCGCGTCGGTTCCCATTTGCAACGTAGCGGCAGCTTTGCGCCTCAAAATCAAGTCGGCGGAATCATATCCGAAAGTTGTAGATGACCAGCCATAAAACCAATCCTTATTAACATTTATTCCCGTTATAAATACGCCGATGTTGCAATTATTCGCACTAATATAGGTCGCAGGCGCTAATAACCTCCATATTCCGCCAGCATCATTAATAGAAAAAACATCTGTTGTTCCCGCTCCACCTGCCCGGATGCGTAACAAATTTGTTCCGGTTCCAAATGCGGTGGTTGTAAAGGAAAAATCTAGCAAATTAACTACGGCGCTAGTATTTACGGTGCCTGAAAGACTTACCATCGAAGTCGTATTTGATCCAGTTACAGAAAATCCGGTAGATGTTAAAATACTTTCGTTTGCGGTTCCCTGAGTAATACTTTGCCCGCGTGTAAAAACATTGGCAACTCCCAGCAACGCCGCCGTGCCGGTGGCAGGGACGGTGAGGGTGAAGCCGCCAAGAGCAATGGTGCCGCCGCCTGTGATGGAAAGATTGGTAGCAAGGGTTGTTGCAACGCCTGTTCCAAGCCCGCTAACGCCAGTGGAAATTGGCAATCCAGTGCAATTGCTCAATGTGCCGCTTGTCGGGGTGCCAAGGACGGGCGTGACAAGTGTTGGGGAGGTTGCAAAAACAAGCGAGCCGCTGCCGGTTTCATCTGAAATAACACCTGCAAGTTGCGCAGAAGTTGTAGAAGCAAACTGAGAGAGCGGATTGCCAATGATTGCCAGCGTGCCAGTAACGGAAGGGAAAGTAATGACGGCACTACCAGCGACGGCGGGAGAT
>Ga0209086_10004011_pt1 | contig 11013 bp, 5 predicted proteins | sample M_130207_XF_Meta_FD_187312 | JGI IMG/M metagenome (GOLD analysis project Ga0209086, IMG submission 187312) | Freshwater microbial communities from Lake Montjoie, Canada to study carbon cycling - M_130207_XF_MetaG (SPAdes) (version 2) | ecosystem: Environmental > Aquatic > Freshwater > Lake...
CTATCGCACCGATTCTCTGCAACCGGCGGGCGTGCTCCCATTTCCTGAAGGGAAGCCTCAAGTTCTGAAATTTAGTCGCAACGGATCTTTGCTGCTGGCAGGGGGAGGTCGCGGCGGGGCAGCCGGAAAAGTCGTTGTCTGGAATGTGCAAAGTGGACGACGATTAATGGAGATCGGAAACGAACTCGACGCAGTGCTGGCCGCAGACATCAGTGCCGATCATCGATTCATCGCGCTTGGTGGGCCTCAGAAGGTCGTTCGAATTTATTCGACCGAGACCGGCGAGTTACTTCATGAACTGAAGAAACACACAGATTGGATTTACTCGTTGGAGTTCAGTCCGGATGGCGTGCTCTTGGCCAGCACTGATCGCAACGGCGGTGTCTTCGTTTGGGAAGCGGCCACCGGACGAGATTATCTTGCACTCACTGGACATACCGCCGCAGTAACAGGAGTTTCGTGGCGGGGTGATTCCAATCTCTTAGCGACCGGGAGTGAAGATGGTTCCATCCGACTCTGGGAACTTGAAAATGGTGGACAGGTCAAAACCTGGAACGCTCACGGCGGCGGCGTGGCTTCGATAGAGTTCACTCGCGATGGCCGCATAGTCAGTATTGGACGAGACAAAATTCCAAAGATATGGGGACAGGATGGTGCCCAACAAAAGGCGGTAGAGGCTTGTGCAGACTTGGGCCTCGCGATTTCGTACTGCGACGAAACTGATGTGATGCTTGTTGGCGACTGGACCGGAGAAATTCGCGCGTGGAAAGGGGCCGACGGCACTCGAATTGGTGGAATTTCAACCAATCCTGGAACGCTTGCTGAACGGATTGCCGCCGCCGCCGTTGTCCTTACTGAACGAACGGCACAAATCGAGCCAGCCAATGTCGCTGCTGCTGCTGCTGGGGTGCAAATGACGGCAATGCAGACACAAGTCGACGAAATAACGAAGGGAAAAGTGACAACCGATACAGCGATGGCCGAATATCAAAAACAGGTTGATGCCATGACTGCTGCGATGGTGGAGCTCACGAAGGTTCACGCGCAGGCCGTTGAAGTATTGGCAAAACTTGAGCAGGGCGTGCCGGCGATACAAGAAGAGTTGAAAAAAGCGACCGAAGCCTTGGCCGCGGCGCCGGATGAACCGAAGAAAAAAGCAGTCGATGATATTTCGGCGACCCTCAAAGCCTATCAGCTCCAGATTGAAAATCAGAAAGTCGAAGTTGCAAAAGTTACTACGGCAATCGCTGAAATCAATCAGAAAATCGCTGCCGTTACGGTGCAAAGAGATCAATCGAAGACCACCGGAGAGCAGATGGCGGCGAAACTCAAGGAAATGGAACCCGGACTTGAGGCAATCAAAAAACAATCGGCGGAGATGACAGCAAAAGCTGTTGCTATCAAGGCACAGGCAGACGCGTCTGCCGCTGAACACGCCCGTTGGCAGAGCGAAGTGACATTTGTTGCAAGTCTCAACGCGTTGCTGGATGTTTTAAAAACGCGTGAGGGGGCTCTCGGAGAAGTTGAAACACAGATTGCCGCCGCACAGGGAAAGACCGCCACCGATGAACAGGCTCGCCGAATCCATGCGGATGCCCACGGTGCGATGCAAAAGGAGGTCGATACTCTGACCACTGGCATCGCATCGGCCGATGCGGAATACAAGGCACTCCAAACACAGATTACGACACGCACCGAAGAGCTTGTAAAGCAGCAAGGAGCGATCGATCAACTCACCAAGGCCGTGACAGCACTTTCAGAAGCTGTCAAAAATGCGAAGGCTGCGGTGGATCTGGCGGCAGGTGATGCGGAACTTGCGGCAGCTCATGTGATGCTTACCAACACCGTACAAACAAAAACGGTTGCGATGAAATCGATGCAGGACACACTTGCAGCGATGACCAATGAGAAGGCAGCGTGGGAAAAGGCGGGTCTTGAAAAAGTAGCGTTGATGGACAAGAACAAAGTTTCAATCGCAGCGGCGACTCCAAAAATGCAAGAACTGAAAGTTCTGATTGATGCTGCAGCAAAAGTAGTGGAAGAGTCGAACAAAGTGGTTCAACAGATTCAGGCACAGTCGGTCGAAAAGCAAAAGGAAGTCGACGCTGCTAATATCGAAATCGCCAAACTTCAGGGGATCGCCGGTTAACAGTCAACACAGTGCAGGGCAGCATTGAGAGCAGAGAAGAAATTCAAAAACTTTTTTTGAGACACATTTTCTAATAATCGCTCGCACACAATTCTCTGCGTATAAAGCGAAAGTGTTTCAAATGCCGTACGTCGGGGTATTCGCCGCATTGTCGCTGGCATTGGCCCTGACGCTGGGCTTCCTTCCAGCGTGGTCGACATGTTGTGCGGATTTTACGTTTGATGAGCAACCCTCCAAGGTCGTTGTTCGACTCGACGGTGTTGCGGTGGCAAGCTTTGTGTATGACGACGCGGCCGTCGGTCGACCTTACTGGTGTGACGTTCGATCCCCGAGTGGGATTCCGCTGACCCGCAGTCATCCTCCCCAGGCACCAGACGACCTCGATCATGTCGCAATGCATACAGGACTCTGGATGTCGTTTGGAGACCTGAGCGGTTGCGATTACTGGCGATGTAAAGCTCGCACCCAACAGGTGCGATTTCTTGATTCGCCGGCGTCGCATGGCAAGAGCGGCGGATTTTCTGTGCTCAATCACTATCTCAAAACCGATTCGTCAGAGGTGCTCGCAACCGAAAAAGCTGACTATCAATTCTGCGAGGTGCCTCACGGTTACAGACTTCAGTGGTCGAGTGAGTTTCGCGCGATCGACAAAGACATCGTTTTTGGAGACCAAGAGGAAATGGGGCTGGGAGTTCGAATGGTTTCGTCACTTGCAGAAAAGCGAGGCCAAGGGGGAAGAATACTCGACAGCGACAATCGCGTCGGTGCGAAACAAGTGTGGGGAGAACCTGTGGAGTGGTGCGACTCCTCCGGCCGTATTCATGGGCGATGGATCGGAATCACCCTGATGGCCGACCCGGATAATTTTCAAGTGTCGTGGTGTCATGCGCGAGACTATGGACTGATCGTGATGAATCCGTTTGGCAGAAAAGCATTTTCCAAGGGGGAAGAAAGCCGATTGATTGTCAGTCGCGCGAATCCGCTCCGTCTGAACTACGCGCTGGTGTTTCATGAATCGAACAGCAACGAAGACTATCACGAGCCAGATGCGTACCGGGATTTTCTGAAACAGATACTACAAAGGCAGAGAAAGTAATCATGTCTGACGCGCAAAAACGCATTCATCCATAAAAGTGAAAGTTTTCCATGACACGTTCGGATCGCAGAAATTTTCTTACGGGAGCGACGGTGGGCGCCGCAGGGCTTTTGACCTCTCCGCGCGCGCAGGCCGCGACTGACGAGAAACTTGTTGTCGGCGTCATTGGTGCCGGAGGCATGGGTCGAGGGCATCTCAATTCGCTCAAAGGCATTCCAAACATCGAAGTAAAATGGATTGCAGATGTCGATCAATCACATGTAAACGAAGGCAAGAAAATCATTCCGGATGCGAAGACAACGGGCGATTTACGAGAAGTGCTCGATGATAAAAGTGTCGATGCTGTCTGGATCACAACGCCGGATCACTGGCATACGCCTGCGGCTTTGCTGGCAATGGATGCAGGCAAGCACGTCTACGTTGAAAAACCCTGCTGTCACAATCTGCGAGAGGGTCGGTGGCTTATCGAAGCCTCCAAGCGAACCGGAAAACTTGTGCAGCATGGCACGCAAAGTCGGTCGGCACCTCTGATTCAGACAGCGATCAAACTGCTTCGTAGCGGCGTGATTGGCACCGTGCTGGTGGCCCGCGCCTGGAACGTGCAATACCGCGGTGCGATTGGCCACGAGAAGCCGAGCGAACCGCCTCAGCATTTTGATTACGACTCGTGGGTTGGACCGGCGCCGATGGTTCCTTTTCAACGTAATCGCCAACACTATTCCTGGCACTGGTGGCACGCGTTCGGCACTGGAGATGCGGGAAACGACGGTGTTCATGAGATCGACATTGCCCGCTGGGGACTCGGCGTCGAAACGCATCCCACACACATTGCGGCGATCGGCGGAAAGTATGTCCACGATGACGATCAAGAATTCCCAGACACGATTACAGCAGCGTTTGAATATCCCGGAGAAGGAAACGTGGGACAAAGACGACAACTGCTGTTTGAGATGCGGCTCTGGAGTCGATACCACCCGTTCAGTATGGACAACGGCAACGAATTTTTAGGAACCAACGGAAGAATGCTTTTGACCAAGCGAGGAAGCCTTGAAGTCTTTGGAAACAAAGGAGAAAAAATCGACGTTTCTTTGCCGGACAACAAGTTGGTCAGCATCACTCCGCACGAGATCAATTTTCTTGAAGCGATTCGTGGTCGTGCCGCGCTTGCCGCGGATGCCACGACAGCACACCTTTCAAGTGCCCTCCCGCATTTAGCGAACCTCGCCTGTCGCACCGGGCGCAGTATTCAATTCTCTCCCGAGAAGGAAAGCGTTCTCAACGATCCAGAAGCCGATCGACTTCTCGGCCGCACGTATCGAGAGGGTCACTGGGGAGTCCCGAAGGAAGCTGGGAAATAGAAGTCTGCGAGAGATGGGCGTACACTTGCAGCGGGTGTACCTATCGTGTCACAAGCAGAATGCGTCATCCTATGACCAACAGCAGAGCGAGAGAGCGGACCGATGAAGAGTCGTAAAAGACTTGCCCTGTGTTTCCTCGCAGTCGCGTGGTGCGCGAACGGGCCAATCGCTTTTGAACGAGCGTATGCCGAAGAACCGCTCGAATTCTTTGAACGCAAGGTTCGGCCGCTTTTGGAGGCCCGCTGTTTTGAGTGCCATAGTCAAGCGCATGACATAAACGGTGGCTTGCGGCTTGACTTTCGTCAGGGGTGGGAACAAGGAGGCGATTCGGGACCAGCGATCGTGCCTGGAAAACCAGAGGAAAGCCTGCTGATGTCGGCAGTGAAATGGACCGATCCAGACACTGCAATGCCGCCGGAAAATAAACTCACCGATCAAGAGATAGCGATTTTGGAAACATGGGTCCGCATGGGGGCTCCCGATCCACGAACTGGTGCGATTGAAAAAAAACAGATCGGCATGAGCATCGAAGAAGGAAGAGCATTCTGGAGTTATTCACCGCGTGGCAATCCAGCGCCGCCGCCGGTCAATAATCAGCAGTGGCCTCGCGGTTCGATTGATCGTTTTGTGCTGAATAAACTTGAAGAACAGGGACTCACACCGTCGCCGATGGCCTCACCAGAAGTGCTCGTGAGGCGACTGTTTTACGTGCTGAACGGAGTACCGCCATCGGCGGAACAAATCGACGAATTCGTCACGCAGTTTCGAAGCGATCCATTCGATGCAATGCAGCGAATGGTTGATACGCTCCTGGCGAGTCCTCAGTTTGGCGAAGCGTGGGGGCGGCACTGGCTTGACGTTGCACGATTTTCCGAATCGAGCGGTGGCGGCCGCACGCTCCTGTTCAAGGATTCTTGGCGATACCGAGATTACGTGATCGATGCCTTCAATCGAGATCTGCCGCTGGATCAGTTTATTCGCGAACAGTTGGCCGGCGATCTTCTTCCAACAGAATCTATTGAAAGTGCGAGAAGCAAGATCACCGCGACAGCATTTCTGACTCTTGGCCCGACGAATTATGAAGAACAGGACAAAAAACAGTTGCGTTTCGACATCATCGATGAGCAACTCGACACCCTTGGACGAGCATTCATGGCGCAGACCCTCGGCTGTGCAAGGTGTCACGATCATAAGTTCGATCCAATTTCACAGAGTGACTACTACGCGATGGCAGGAATTTTTGCATCGACTCGCACGTTGCATAACCAGACCGACAACGTAGCCCGATGGATCGTTCTTCCACTTCCCCAACCGCCCCAGCAGGAAGCGGCACTCCTTGCTCACGAAGTCATCTGCTCCAACACGCGCAAAGAGATTGCCACGGCCAAAGCGATGGTTACAGAATTATCCAAGAACGTGAGCGCTGAAATTACGGGTGCTGGAAAGCCGGTCGATCCTCAGTCACTGCCAGGAATCGTAATCGATCAAGCGGATGAACCCGGCAGCAGAAAGGTCACGGTGGTGGGCGAGTGGACGCACTCAACATCGGTCATGAGTTATGTGGGCAGTGGTTATCTGCATGACGGCAACACCGGCAAGGGGGAAAAAACAATTACGTTTGTGCCCGTTATTCCCAAAGCTGGTCGATATGAAGTGAGGCTTGCCTACACGCACGGCACGAATCGCGCGACCAATGTACCGGTCACTCTTCTCCATGCCGACGGCGAGGAAGACAAAGTGGTGGACGAGTCGAAAGTGCCACCAATCGATGGTCGCTTCGTGTCGCTGGGAACATACCGTTTTGAAAAGGATGGTGCCGGGTATGTGCTCATCGGCACCGCGCAGACCGATGGACACGTCATCGTTGATGCATTGCAGTTGATTGCTGAAGGGGATGAATCTTCTCTTCCTGATATGCCAGACGCTGCGCAGTCGGATCAAACACAACAAGCGCAGCACTTGCATCGCGCAGCCGTTACGAGAGTCGCACAGCTCGAAAAAGAATTAAAACAGCTCGAAAAATCAGGGCCGCTGCGCGAGATGACAATGGCGGTGTGCGAGGCAGATCAGATGGAAGATACCGCGTTGCGGGTGCGCGGAATCGAAAAAAACTGCGGACCACTGGTGCCTCGAGGGTTCATGCAGGTGGTATCGGACCAAACTCCGTCGATTCCTCCCGGCCAAAGCGGACGCAAAGAACTCGCCGAGTGGATTGTCAGTTCGTCGAATCCGCTGACGGCTCGCGTTATGGTCAATCGGCTCTGGGCGTGGAGTTTTGGCGCGGGGCTTGTTCGCACCGTCGATAATTTTGGATCAACCGGTGAAATGCCGTCACACCCGGAACTGCTTGACTTTCTGGCGAATCGATTGATCGATCAGGGATGGAGCACAAAGAAACTCCTGCGAGAAATGATTTTGACAAGTACATGGTCGCAGATGGTCGCACCGCCTTTGTCGAGCGACCCCGATAATCGATTGCTGTCCCATGCGTTTCGTCGTCGTCTTGATGCCGAACAAATTCGCGACTCGATGCTTATGGTCAGTGGTACGCTGGATCTTACTCTTGGCGGCTCAAACATTGCCGGGGCCGGTGACATCGACGCGAATGATTTTTCAGCCCAGAACATCGAATATGGCTATACGTACGCCGACTCAAGACGCAGCGTCTACACGCCGGCTTTTCGAAACAAACGTCTAGAACTGTTTGAGGTTTTTGACTTTGGCGACATCAACTCTAGTATCGGTCAGCGGCATGTAAGCACCGTCGCACCGCAGGCACTGTTCCTGATGAATCATCCATTTGTCATTGAGCAGTCTCGGCTCGCGGCCGAACGATTTCTCGCGATTGCCCCTGACGACTCAGCGCGTCTTTCAACAGTATTTCGTGCCACGCTTGGACGAGAACCAACAGGTTTTGAAAACCGTCGCTGTCTTGAGTTTCTGTCTACTTTTCCCCCCGATCGTGTGGAAGGATGGGCTGCGATGCAACAGACCCTGTTTGGTTGCATCGATTTTCGGTATCTCGAGTGACTCTCTTGTGGAAGAGGCAAGTTAATACAATCACAACGCGAGATCACGGTTTCAGAAAAAATCACAACGATGAATAACAGACACTTTAGAGTAGAAACTCTTTCTCGTCGCAGGGTTCTTGCACAGGCAGCCTGTGGCTACGGTTCGTTGGCACTTGCAGGACTGTGTGGAAACAACCGCGTCGGCATCGCCGGTGACACAGCAAACGCTCCGCATCTGCGAGCCCGCGCAAAAAGAATCATCTTTTTATTTATGGCTGGCGGGGTAAGTCACGTGGACAGTTTTGACTACAAACCGCGTTTGACTGCCGACGACGGTCGCCTGCTCGACTTTGCCGACTTGCGCAGCATTGCAAAAACTGGAAAAAGTCCACAGCAGCGAGTGATGAAGCCTCGTTGGTCGTTTTCCAAACGTGGCGAGTCGGGGCTATGGATATCGGATCTCTTTCCGGAAATGTCCAGACATGCCGACGACCTTTGCGTGGTGCGATCGATGCACACTGAGGGCATCGCGCACGGCCCTGCAACGCTGTTTTTACATACCGGTTCTACGACGTTTGTTCGTCCGTCATTTGGTTCGTGGGTAGACTACGGTCTCGGCAGCGAGAACGACGATCTGCCCGGATTTGTCAGCCTTTGTCCATCACTGGGAAATGGTGGCCCGAGAAATTACGGCAGCGGATTTCTGCCGGCTGTGGTTCAGGGCACCGCGATTGGTCGCGCCGGCATGCTGGCGAAAGATGCGACAATCCGAAATCTTGTCTCGACGATGAGTCGCGATGAATCCGTGCGTAGATTGTCACTGCTTCGCGATCTACATGCGGAACAAATTGTATCAAAGCCGGGAGAGAGTGAACTCGAGGCGGTCATCGAATCGAGCGAGCTTGCGTGGCGCATGCAGGATTCGGCTCCCCGCGTACTTGACATGCGAGATGAAACCCCAGAAACGCTTTCGCTCTATGGGATCGGGGGAAAAGAGACCGACAACTTTGGCCGACAGTGTCTGATGGCTCGGCGACTCAGTGAGGCGGGCGTTCGATTTGTGCAACTCAATTATTCCGACAACTCGAATAATCCTGCTTGGGATCAGCATTCCAATATTGAGAAGCACGCCGATCATGCCAAGGCGATTGATAAGCCAGTGGCCGGTTTGCTGACAGATCTGAAGCGACGTGGACTGCTCGAAGACACGATTGTTTGGTGGGGGGGCGAGTTTGGGCGCACCCCGTATGCCCAAGACAACGGCACCGGAAGAGATCACAATCCCGCCGGATTTTCAATCTGGTTGGCCGGTGGTGGATTGAAGGCCGGGATTGCGTACGGCGAAACCGATGAATTCGGCCATCATGCCATCGTCAACAAAATGCACATGCACGACTTGCATGCCACACTGCTTCATGCGATGGGTCTCGACCACGAAAAGCTCACGTATCGTCATGCGGGAAGAAATTTCAGATTGACCGATGTTTCCGGTCGAGTGGTGCACGACTTGTTTGCCTGATTGTATTTCACAGCGATTTCGCAGGGAAGACTTGAAGGAGAAGAAAGAATGTCGTCCATGCACAAGACCAGTATGGATACACGATCGAAAGGCATGCATTCACTTCGGTTGTGTTTTATTGGTGCACTTTGTGTATGTGCCGCGGCGGGGCTCGAGCATCATTCACATGGCGCGGAAGCCTCGAAGGACAAAACAAATATCGTTTTGATTCTGGCAGACGACCTCGGATTTTCTGATCTAGGGTGTTATGGCAGTGAAATTCCAACACCGAATATCGACCGGCTTGCAGCTGGTGGTCTTCGATTTACACAGGCCTACAACACTGCTCGATGCTGGCCAAGCCGCGCGGCATTGCTGACGGGGTATTATCCGCAAGCGATTCGACGCGACGCACTGCCGAATGGTTCGGGCGGCAGCGGTGGTACGCGGCCTGGATGGGCACGACTGCTTCCGGAGATGCTTCGACTCAAGGGATACAAAACATATCACTCCGGAAAATGGCACATCGATGGCGATCCGCTGGCCTGTGGTTTTGATCGTTCACTCGACGTGACAGGCAAGGGACAGAGCAATTTTTTTGATTCTTCAGGCGTGACGCAAGAAGGCGTTGCGATTGCGTCAACAGAAAACTTTTATGCCACGAGAGCAATCGGAGAGCATGCTGTGGCATGCCTTGCCGACCATGCAGCCAACCACGGAGAGAACCCTTTTTTTCAGTATGTCGCCTTTACCGCACCGCACTTTCCGCTTCACGCGCCGCAAGAACTGATTCAGCGAAATCAGAAGCGATACGAAACTGGCTGGAATATCATGCAGCAAGAGCGGCATCGACAATTAACCGCTGCCGGAATCACAAACTGTCCGCTTCCCTCGATGGAACTCGACATCGGCCCTCCGTATCGATTTCCAGACGCGATCGCGATACTCGGCGCAGGCGAGATCGAGCGACCGTTGCCCTGGGTCGAACTCACGCGTATGCAACAAAATTTTCAAGCGACAAAAATGACGATTCATGCGGCGATGATCGAAGCGATGGACGAGCAGGTAGGTTTGATTCTCCAACAACTTGCCGCAATGAATGCTTTAGAAAATACACTTATTGTGTTCGCGAGTGATAACGGTGCAAGCGCTGAAATCATGGTTCGGGGCGAGGGCCATAGCCTCACAGCGGCACCCGGTTCGAGAAAGACATTTCTCTGCCTTGGTCCGGGTTGGTCGAGCGCCTGTAACACACCGTTTCGTCGTCACAAGACATGGGTACATGAAGGAGGGATCGCGACATCATTCATTGCGCACTGGCCCCAAGGCATTTCGGCCCGTGGCCAACTGCGTCATCAGGCGGTTCATCTGATCGACGTTACGCCAACGGTTCTTGAAATTGCGAAGATCGACTCCGTGGAGCCCTGGAACAATCAGCCGCCGCCGTCGATGCATGGCAAGAGCCTGCTCGCAGCATTCGCCGATGGTCGAGCGACGCTTGAAGAGCAGTTGTGGTGGTGCCATGACGGCCACCGCGCGGTGCGAGAAGGAAACTGGAAGCTCGTTGCCTGCAAGGGAGAGCCATGGTCGCTCTATCATCTCAAAAACGATCGCGGCGAAGAGCACAATCTGGCAACACACGAACCCCAAAGGGCCAAGGCGCTTGAAGAACTCTGGCAAAAAACGGCTGATGAATGCCATCGACTTGCTGCCACGGATGTGAATGCTGGCCAGCGCAATTCAAAAGAACGACCCTGATTTAAGGCCGTTCTTGATTCTGAATGCAGTACAGTCGAACCGCGGTGCGAATCAGCAATCGGTCTTTGGAAATGGCAGGCGTTGCCATACACATATCGTCGTCAGCAAGTGTATTGGTGTGAAGCAGCTGAAAATGGTCGGCC
>Ga0209086_10004013_pt1 | contig 11009 bp, 7 predicted proteins | sample M_130207_XF_Meta_FD_187312 | JGI IMG/M metagenome (GOLD analysis project Ga0209086, IMG submission 187312) | Freshwater microbial communities from Lake Montjoie, Canada to study carbon cycling - M_130207_XF_MetaG (SPAdes) (version 2) | ecosystem: Environmental > Aquatic > Freshwater > Lake...
CCTGGTCGCGCTTCCGCTCACCGCTCCGGCGCCTGCTGAGCTCAGGAGCTACGACCGCGTCCTCCTGCTGGAGTCGGTGTCCGAGACCTCTGCCTCGGTCAGCTTGGGTGACATCGACGGCAACGGCACGCTCGACGTGGTGCTGGCCAAGGGGCGCCACTGGCCGCTCAACGACCTGATCCTCCGCAACGACGGACACGGCAAGTTCACCACCGAGCTGCTCGCCGACGCCCCAGACCGCACCTATTCGGCCGCGCTCGCGGATCTCGACGGTAACGGCACACTCGACATCGTGGTGAGCAACGATCGGCCCGACAAAAAGCTTATCTACAAGAACGACGGAAAAGGTCACTTCACAGTCAGCGGTACCTTCGGCGAACCGGAGTGGTCCACGCGCTACGTGACGGTCGCGGATCTCAATGGTGATAACCGCCCTGATTTGATCGTGGCGAACCGCAGCTCAAATCCAAACGCGCCCAAGCCGAGCTATGTGTGCTTGAATGACGGCAAGGGTGGCTTCCCCACCTGTGAGCCGCTGGCCACGCAGTCGGCCACGATCATTGTGGCTGCGGATCTCGACGGCGATGGCAAGATCGATCTCTTTGTGCCGCATCGCGACGGCGGGCAGAGTGTGATTTTCTGGAACGACGGTTCCGGCCACTTCACCGCGCAGCCGGCGAAGTTCGGCGGCGCGGTGTCGAACGCGCGTGCCGCGGCAGCGGGCGATGTGAATGGCGACGGCATTCTTGATCTCGTCGTCGGTGATGAAAAGGCAGGACTCTTCATCTACTACGGCGAGGGTAAGCGCGCCTTCGGCGCCGCGCTCCCACTCGGCCCGCGCGGCAGCGCGCCCTTCTCAATCGCGATTGCCGACATGAACAAGGACAGCCTCCGTGACATCGTTGTCGGGAATCAGGAAGCGCCGGGCGTGGTGTTCTTCAATCAGGGCGGCAAGGTGCCGACGTTCTCCACGGTGACGTGGGGCGACGGTAAGGGTTCGGTGTACGGCCTCGCCGTCGGCGATCTTGACGGCGACGGCTGGCCCGACATCGCGGGTGCGCGCTCCGAAGCGCAGAACGGGATCTGGTTTAGCGGCGCGATTAAGAAGCCGTAAAACCACAAAGCGGCCCGGCAGTGCGCCGGGCCGCTTCGCCTATAGGGCTCTTTACTGCTCTAGAACGCGAACGCCATCAGCTTGGACGTGCTGCCACCACCGGTGGCAATCACCACATACTGTTTGCCGTCCTTGCCGCGATACGTCATCGGGTTCGCGTAGCCCTGCTGCCCCAAGTCGTACTGCCAGAGCGTGGCGCCGGTCCGCGAGTCGATCGCATACAACGTGCGACCGCCACCAGTGACGAACACCAAGCCGCCCGCCGTCACCAGCGCACCAGGTGAACCGGCCACGCCGAGCAACGGTGGGAGCACGACCCCCTTCAACGCGGGGTGATTCCGCACTTCCGGGCTATCGCCGAGTACCACCTGCCACTTGGTGTCGCCGGTGTTGAGATCGATCGCTGTGAGCGTTCCGTAGGGCGGCTTGTTGATCGGCAGCGTGTTGCGTCCAGCGCCCTCAGCGGTATTGAGCTGCGAGAGCCCAAGCGACGAGTGCGCGAGATCTACCATGTATGGTGTGTCCACCGTATCACTTGTCGCGTCGCGCTTCTGCAGTGTGAAAAGTGCGGGCGAGTTGGTGGCTTTGATGAACGCCCATCCCGTGGTGGGGTCGACGGCGGCTCCGCCCCATCCGGATCCGCCAATCACGCCAGGCATCGCGACTGTGCCCTTGAGCGAGGGAGGCGAGTACAGCGGTCCGGCTTGAAACTTTGCGAGTTCGTCGACCGCTGCCTGCTTCACCGCTGGCGTGAAGTCGATCAGGTCGGCGACGCTAAAGCCTTGCGCGGAAAACGGAGCAGGCTTGGTCGGGAACGGCTGGGTCTTCGACGTCTCCTCTCCCGGCACATCGCTTTGCGGCACGGGGCGCTCGACAATCGGCCAGAGCGGCTTTCCGGTGACGCGATCAAACGCGAAAAGAAATCCCTGCTTGGTGGGGGCGATCACGATATCCGTTTTCTTCCCCTCGTGCATCACTGTGACGAGGTTCGGGGGTGCGGGGAGATCGTAGTCCCACAGGCCATGGTGCGCGACTTGGAAATGCCACACACGCTTCCCGGTGCGCGCATCTAAACAGAGCAGCGACTCACCAAAGAGGCCGTCGCCTTTGCGCTCGCCACCATACCAATCATCGCTCGGTGTGCCGACCGGCAAATAGACGAGCCCGCGCACACTGTCCACCGTGAATGGCGCCCACACATTCGTGTGCCCCATGTATTTCCACGAGCCATCCTTCCACGTGTCGTTGCCGTACTCACCGGCCTCGGGCACCGTCTTGAACCGCCACACCCGTTTTCCCGTGCGCACATCATAGGCCTGAATGTCGCCCGGCGGATCGCTGTGATACACCAGACGATCCCCAACGCCATTACCAACAATCACCAAGTTCCCCCAGACCACCGGCGGTGAGGTGTTGGTGTAATGCTCCTTCCGAACGGTGCGCGAGAGCCCAGCGGTGAGATCGACCTCGCCATTTGTGCCGAACGACGGAATGGGCTTCCCCGTTTTGGCATCGAGCGCAATCAGACGCCAGCGCGAGTTGAGAAACACGCGACGCTCTTTCCCATTACTCCACGTGGCCACGCCGCGGTGCACGAGGCCCGTCCCATTACTCGGCTGCCCATACGTCTTCCACGCCTGCGGGTCGTACGACCAATACTCTTTGCCGGTGGTCGCGTCGAGCGCGATCACACGATTGTACGGCGTGGGAAAGAAGAGCGTGTCGTTGATCGCGAGTGGCGTTGCCTGAAACAACCCGGGGCGTGCCGCTTTTTGTCCTTCGCTCGCACGAATCGGTTGTTCGTTGGCGTCCCACGTGAATGCGGGCTTCAGGCGCGCAACCGTTTCGCGATTGACGTCGGCGAGCGGAGAGTACTTGAGCCCACCGGCGTCGTTGCCGTAGGTGGGCCAGTTGCCAGACTGTGCACAGAGCGTGTTGGCGCAGAGCGCAAGAAGAGCGAAGAGATAAGTTGGGCGCATAGTCTAGAGTATGCGCCAGTGTCACGAAATTTTCCAATTATGTGGTCCACCTCGCGTCCAAGGAAAACGCTCGGCCAACGCCTGTTTCGTGTGCTATCCTGTATGTACCCAGCACCGCGTCAGTTTCGCCTCCCCCCGGCATCATGAATCGCACCGTCCGGCTCTTGCTGATCGCGTCCAGCCTCTGGTACCTCAGCGAGGGGCTGTTGGGCCCGCTGTTCGCGGTGTTTGCTCAGCGGATTGGGGGCGATGTCTTCGATATCACCTCCGCTTGGGCCGCCTATCTGATTGTCTGCGGCTTGGCCTATCCAGTTGTTGGTCGATTGGTGAACCAGTCGCGCTGGAAGTTCCGCGTGATCACCGTTGGCTACGCGATGCACACGGTGTGCACCTTTTGCTATCTCTTTGTCCACACGCCGCAACAGCTGCTCGTGGTTCAGATTGGGCTGGGGTTGGCCGAGGCCATCTCCACGCCGTCGTGGGATGCGTACTTTGCCAGCGAGCTTGCTGAGCGTGACGACACCTTCGCGTGGGGGATCGCGAGCGGTCACACGCAGATCGTATCTGGCATCGCCATCGCGATTGGCGGCATGATAGCAAAATGGGGATCATTCCAAGCGCTCTTTATCACCATGGGATGCATCAGTTTGCTAGCGACGCTAGTGCAAGCACGACTCACCTGGCGTGAGGAGCGGATTCCAGCGCGGTAGGGCTACGCCCACCGCTCGAGCAGGGCTCAGGGGCCAACCACTTCAATCCGTCGCTCCGCGTGGAGCACGGGCTGCCCCGCCACGGTGATCTCCACCTGCACCACGTATTCACCCTTGGTGAGGGTGGAGATATCGAGCGAGAGTGCGCGGGTTGAGGTGCGGAGTCCGCGCGCGGAAAGATCGTCGACTGAAATACTCACCGGCGTTGCGTCACGGTTCCGACCGATGGCTTTGCCAAGTCGGCTGAAGAACCCCGGCTCGTCGTTGCCATTTGCATTCTCGCGCATGACAATCACACTCACGTGCATCGACTCGCCTGTGGGGTCGGTGCCGTAGGCTTCCCAGTAGACGCCAAGTTTGTCTTTCGCGTGCACGCGTTCGGTGGCGAGGGCGAGCGGCGCCGCTTCTTCGACGGTGGCCGGGAAAGCCCCCGTGCTTCGGTAGAAGAGAATATCGGAGAGGGTCACGCGCGCGGTTGGTCCCGGCAGCGGCCCCACTCCGTAGCGTGCGCGCGCCACGGCGTTGCGTTCCGGCGCGGTGAGCTCGGCGCTCATCAGGAGTGGCCCCCACGGCGCGCGCACGGTGAGCACCGTTGACGCGGGAGCATTTGGCAGGAGCGCCGAGTAGTCGTGGGGAATCGCGCCGCCCTGAGTTACCGTGAGTGCCGCGGTCAACTTGGCGCCCGCGACCGCAGGATTGCCCCGGGTTTCATACGCCATCACGACAATCGCGCTGTCGCCGCGCTTGAACACCGCCTGCTGATGTTCGAGCGACACGAGTGACTTTGCATAGGGTGGCGCGTAGCGCGCAAAGACTGGCGGCAACTGCTGCCACCACGCGGTGGAGTCCGCGCGCACGGGATCGTTGAGCACATAGCCCGCTGGGATGTAGCGATACGCGGGGACGGCTTCCATTCCCACAATGCTGATGCCGTCGTCGTCGCGCGGCTTGAGCTCAACGCCCGGCAACCGTGGCAACTGCGGCCGCGAATCGGGCGCACCGCCGGCGTTCCCGGGAAGTGGGCCCTTGGGAATATCCGGCGGCCGCGTGAGCGGCGGCATATTCGCCGGAATCTTTGTTCCCGGCGGATAGCTCCCCATAGTGGTTCCGCCCTTGCCTTTGCCTTTCACGCCAATCGTCGAGCCGGGCGACTTGGGGATAATCGAGTTGGTGTCGGCGAGCGCTACGGTGAACGGGAGCACAAACTCCGCCGCCCAGCTGCGCGGCCAGCCAAACCGCAACAGCGTTTCACGCTCGTCTTCATTGAAGCCTTTCTGAAAGGCACCCGGCGCATCGGCAATCATCTGCGCCATCGTCATGCGTGCGAAGTACTCCGTGCGCGAGTCATTGCCGGGCATCGCATACAACGTGCGCGCCAACGACCAGCTGCGCGCCGCCCACTGGTCGCGCGCGGGATCGCCACACCGGGTGGCCCGGTATTGCGCGCGCGCAACGTCGTCGAGCAACAACGACATGTCACGCCACGCGCACTTTTCCATAGGGCCCATGTGCGCGAGCGCTAAATCATACGTGCGCTCCGCCTCGAGATACGCGCCCGACTCATGCAACGCAAACCCCACCAGCGTCTCGCAGCGCCATCCATTCCCCGCCCCATCGCCTCGGCACGCACGCGCCGCGGCTAACGCCTCGTCGTAGCGCTCCGATTCCGCGAGATACCGCACCCGCTGTTCAGCAATCCAGAAGTTCTCGGGATCGCTCTTCGCGAATGCCTCGAGGTCCCACAACAGCTTCTGTCGCTGCTGTGTGATCTCCTGTGGCTCCAACGGGAGCTCATGCCCCTCCGCATACCAGTAACACTTCGTGCCCACCCGTTCATCACAACTCGGCGCGCGCCGCGACGTCACATGCGACAGATGGGTGTGTCGAAAGGCTTCAAACTCAATTTGGGCGTAACGCGCACGGTCCGGCGTTACCTGCGACTCTGGCCGGACCGCGGGAGCTGCTGTGCTATCGGTCCGCGTTGGCGCGTTGCGGACAATCTGCCCACGCAATGGCGCAGCCGCCGCTACCAGCAGGGTCGCTAGCAGCGTCGCAGGAACGAGAGAGGAGGGCAGCGCGCGCACGACGAATCATACCCCAGAATGCGGGGCATGGTACCAGAGTCGACGAAGTCGTGGTCCATTCACACGCATGCAAAGCGGGGGCCGTCTTTCGACGGCCCCCGCTTTTTCATGCAGGAACTCGAGCGACTTACTTCGTCGCCGCCGACAAGTTCTTGACCGCGCCGATCAGCATCTTCACGCGGGCCCCGTCCTTGGCGGAGGTGGCATCCTTGGCGAGGTCCGCGGCGAGTGCGTCGAGCGCCGTCTTGCGCGCGGTACCGCTCGCCTTCTCGGCGGCATCGATCGCCGCATTGATCGCCGAGCTCCGCGCCGGCGCAATGCCGGAACCGCGCACCAGCTGATCGACGAACGAGCGCACCACTGGGAACGCTGCCGGCCAGGTGATCTTCGGCTGCAGCTGCGGATTGAACTGTTCGAACGTCACGAGCTTGGCCGCGTCGATCTCATTCTGCGACAGGTATTCCGACGGCGCGAGCTCGAGCACGTCAACACCGCGCGCAATCTCGGAGGCGTAGATGAGGCCATTGTAGTAGTACGCGCCCCAGTAGCCCGCCGTGACGAGCTTGGCGGCATCAACCGGACCGCGGTCGAAGTAGGCCATCTCGTACGGATGGGCGGCATCGGTGAAGTCGATCAGGTCGAGTCCGCCCTGGTACCAGCCCTGCACCATGATGTCGCGTCCCGGCACCGGAATCAGGCCGCCGTTATGCGCCACGCAGTTCTCTTCCTTGGTCTGCGCCGCGGGCATCTTGAAGAAAGCGCCCTGCGTCAGCTTGCGATTCTTCAGCGTGAAGATGGCGTCGGCGCCCCAATCGATCGGGTCATCGGCGCGGCACTTCGGGCTCGTCCCACCGCCCCATTCGTCCGTGAAGAGCAGCTTGCTCGCGTCGTTGTTGAACGTCGCCGAATGCCAGAAAGCAAAGTTCGTGTCGCCCACCGCCTGCAAACGCTTCGGGTTGAGCGGATCCTTGAGGTCAATGAGAATGCCGTACCCACCGCACGCACCGGCGCCCATTCCCATCTCGGGGTAGAGCGTGATGTCGTGGCACTGGTTCGGACCCGTCGGCGCAGGAGCAGCACCCGCCGGAGCTTGCGCCGGGGCGGGGGCAACGTCTGACGGCGCCAGGCCATGCTGCGAGATCGGGGCCAGTCCGTCGAAGATGCGGCCAAAGCCGACCACCTTCGCGTTCTCCGGATGGGCAAGCTCCACCTTGATGATCTCAATGCGGAACAGCGCGCCATTCACATCGGTTTGCGGCAGATTCTTGCAGCCGGCGAGTTCTTCCTCCGGACGCACGCCCGCCGAACCCGACACATACACGTAGACCACGCCCTTGTCCTTCGGGTCGGGGATCAACGTGTGCGTGTGCGATCCACGGCAGGTCTGCACATCCTTCACCTTCTTGGGGTGTGCCGGATCGCTGATGTCATAGATGCGCACGCCCACCATGCGATCGGTGCTGATCTTGTCGGTCACACCCTGCGTGCCGCAATCCGTACGGTTGCCCGTGCCTTCCGACGACACGAACAGGAGGTTCCCCCACACCGACGGGTCGCCCTGTCCCGTGCCGCACACTTCCACCGCCGTCAACGTCGGCTTCGACGGGTTCGACATGTTCCAAATCTGGAACCCGCTGAAATTCCCCTGATACACAAACGGCGCCTTGAAGGCGAGATCCGAGTTCGCAAAGGTCAGCCCGCGCGCGCCACCCTCGCCATCGAGCGTGGCCGACTTCGGCGTGGTCGAGACAAGCTTCAATCCCTTGATCGACGACGCCGCATCATACAGGCCGGCCTTGAGGCCAACGCGCGGATCCGTCGTGGACGCCACCTTCGCGGCAGCCGGCGGGGTGACGGGCTTCACACCCTGCGCCGCGAGCGAAATCGCGAACACACTCGCGAACACACTCGCCAACACCATCGATCCGGCAGCCTTCCGAGTGAAACGGTGGAAACTGTGCATCGGACTCCTCACTTAGTGGTTTTTCCCTGCATCGCCGTCAACATCTTTTGCATCCGTTCAATCTCGCCCCGCTGGTCAGCATCGACCCCTGTTGCATAGCCAAAAATCTCCGAGCCCTGCCCGCCGCCCGGTGCATCGAACAACGTCTTGACCATCACCAACGCCCCTTCGTGATGCTGAATCATGAAGGTCAGGAAAAGCCGGTCCCATGCCTTCCCGCGCGCCTTGTCGAGCTGCGCCAGCTTGGCCGGCGTGAGCATCCCCGGCATCGTCGCGTGATCGTCCATCGTCATGCCGCCCATCTCCATCCCACTCATCCCAGTCATATCGTGACCGGCCATCGCCTCAGGATCTGGCGCTTTCTCGCCGCGATCCGTGAGCCAGGTCTGCATGAGGCCAATCTCGTCACGCTGCGAGATAATTACCTTCTTGCAGAACAGCGCCACATTCGCGCTCGCGCCGTGCGACACGGCCATCTTGCCCATCACCACGGCCTGCGCATGATGCCCGATCATGCCCTGCATGAAAACCACATCCGCGGTGGTGTAGTCCTTGGCGGTGGCCGCTTTCGTAGCCGCTGCCTGCGCAACACTCGCGCGAGGCACCGCGACAAGTGCCGTCAGACACAGCGCGGCAAAAATAGCCAACCCTCTATTTGACAACGTTTTACGACTTAACATCGCGGGGTCTCCCCGGGAGATGGTGCTCAACGGACGTCATCTGCCGCCATGTACGAGCGGCAAAAGAAGTTAACCCCGAAACGGGGGTGCGGCTGGCACTTCTGGTGTGATCCCTACGTTAAGGCGAAACACCTTCTTCCGCTACAGTTATCTCCGTGACGCAACGCCGATTCCGCCCCGCCGCCCTCGCCGGGGGCGCCGCTTTTCTCTTCTTCCTGTTTAAAGGCTTGGCCTGGGTTGGCGTCGTCGCCGTAGCGTGGTGGCACGCGCGGTAACTCCGTAGCCCTGGCCGCCGATCGCGCCGGGCCTGTGCTCTGAGCGCGCGACGGGTGGCCCTCCGCGGTAGCGTGCGCAATACAATGCTCGCCCACGCAGTGAAATGATGCTGGGCTTCGGGGCTTAAACGGCTATCTAGCGGGTGTGCCTTCCCCGCGGGCCGGACACGCACCTCCAACCGAACGCCCTCCCCCCACACGCCACTCACCTAGAGTCGCTGGCGAAGTGATGTACAACTTTATATATTTATATGGACGAGAAACCTGTCGAATGGGTGGGATCCTCACGCGAGGCAATCAGCACGCTCCCGCCCGAGGCACGACACATGCTTGGATTTGAGTTGGGGCGAATCCAACGCGGTTATAAGCCGAGCCATTGGCGGCCAATGCCCTCAGTCGGCGCTGGCGCAGAGGAGATTCGCGTACGAGTGCACGGCGCCTTCCGTTTGCTCTACATCGCGAAGTTCAACGAAGCGATTTACGTGCTCCACTCTTTCGAGAAGAAATCGCAGCAGACGTCGTCCCTCGACATTGAACTGGCCCGTGCCCGCTACCGCTCCGTGATCCGCGCACGACACACCCGAGCCCTCCTATGACCGACAAAATCCACCGCTCGTCCGGCAACATCTTTGCCGACATGGGCTTCCCCAAGCCCGAAGCCGTCAGCTTGCTGCTCCGCGCAGACCTCATGATCCGCATCACCGCGGAGCTCGAGCGCCGCAAACTCACCCAACAACAGTCCGCCAAGCTGCTCGCCGTCACCCAGCCGCGCATCAGTCACCTGCGCACCGGCCGGATCGGCCTCTTCAGCCTCGACACCCTCGTCGACATGCTCACACAACTCGGCATGTCCGTCACCATCACCACCACCCGGAAACGTAGACGGGCGGCGTGACGGCACGCGCGGTAATTCCGTAGCCCTGGCCCACCGCCGCCCCCCCCAAAAAAAACGCCCCATCGCGGAGCGCGAGCTCGCGTAGTACATTATTGAGCCAGTGTTAAGAAACTCGTCAGACTGCCCGAGTTTTCCTGCCTGCTCACATCGTACCGTAATGGTCACCCGCGATGCCGTCCAAACTGTCCGAACTATCGAGCCAGGAAGCCAGCGCAATCGTTCGCGCTATCGATCTGTCGCAGGCCATGATCGAGTTCGACCTCGACGGTCGAGTTCTCTGGTGCAACGACTTGTTCTGCGAGGCGATGGGCTACACCGCCGAGGAACTCGTTGGCCAACCCCATTCGATGTTTGTGAGTCCCAGCGTCGCCGCGTCCGATGAGTATCGTGAGTTCTGGAACACGCTACGGAGCGGCGAGTCGCTGCTCGCCGAGTTCCGGCGCGTTGGGAAAGGGGGCAAAGAGGTCTGGCTACAAGCGAGCTATAGCCCAGTCCTCGACACGGCGGGGCGACCCATCCGCGTTATCAAGGTCGCGACCGACATCGCGCGCACGAAGCGTTTGGAATTCGCGAGCACTGCCATCGTGGACGCCATCGAACGGTCAATGGCCGTCATCGAGTTCCTCCCCGATGGCGCCATTGTGCGCGCCAATGAGCGGTTCCTTTCTGCCTTAGGGTACCAAGCCACCGAACTCGCGGGCGCTCATCATCGGATTTTCCTTCCAGCCGTCGAGGCTGGCTCGGCGGCGTATCGAGAGTTCTGGCGGTCGTTGGCCGCTGGGGAGGTTGTGGCGGGCCAGTTTCAGCGCTTGGCCAAAGACGGTCATTCGGTGTGGCTTGAAGCCACCTACAATCCGGTGTTTGACGAACAGGGCCAGGTGGTCCGCGTCGTCAAAATTGCGATCGATATCACCGACAAGGTCTTGGCCACGCACGAAGTCACCGAGAAGTCGGTAGCGCTCGAGCGCGCACTGCAGCGGGGCCGTGAGGCCGAAATCCAGCGAGAAGCCCTCGACAGCGCCCTGCAGGAACTCTCGACCCCGGTGATTCCGATTTGGGAGGGCGTCCTGCTGCTCCCGCTGATCGGTATCGTGGATTCTACCCGCACCGAAGACATCCTGCGTAAAACGCTCGATCAGGTGAATACCACGCAAGCCAAGATATTTATTTTGGATATCAGTGGCGTGCCGGTGGTGGACACGGCGGTCGCCGATCAGCTACTGAAAATCACCAGAGCCACGCGCTTGATGGGCTGCGAAACACTCATTTCGGGCCTGTCGCCGGCCATTGCCAGAACAATTGTAGAACT
>Ga0209086_10004014_pt1 | contig 11008 bp, 17 predicted proteins | sample M_130207_XF_Meta_FD_187312 | JGI IMG/M metagenome (GOLD analysis project Ga0209086, IMG submission 187312) | Freshwater microbial communities from Lake Montjoie, Canada to study carbon cycling - M_130207_XF_MetaG (SPAdes) (version 2) | ecosystem: Environmental > Aquatic > Freshwater > Lake...
CCACCACCTCCGAGGGCAATTGAGGGAAACATTCTTGTATGGAGGATGTAAGGATGCTTAAAGCCCGTGATGTATGGGACGAGCAAGAAGACCGCAAAGAAAAACGCATGCGCGCGATGAGACCTGTTCTCAGTCAACTCTACGGACAAATCCGTAAACAAGCAACTCATTCTCCAAATGCCCCCTATATTGTGTTTGAAATACCTGCCTATGTATTTGGATATCCTTTGTTTCAAATGTCTGAAGCTCGTGAATACATCATGAACACTCTTTCGCAAGGTGGATACATGGTCTGGGTCATTGATGACAAGTATCTCCTCATTTCATGGCTCAAGACAGCTGGCGGGAAACTTTCTCAACACCGTCCACCGCTACTGACAAACTATCGTCCACAAGTCTACGATCCTTCAACGCTTGGTGCGATGCGTTAAAATGGATAATTTCGTTGTCATTCTACGAAAAATCATATGAGCTGTGAACATGAAGTGGTGGTCAGCGATGGTGAGCGCGTTTGCAGCAACTGTGGAACGATTCTGGGGGCGTGTATCGACGAGGGAGCAGAATGGCGAGTATACGGCAATACTGAAGACGACCCCTCAAGAACAGGGACGATCACGAGCGAACTCCTTCCATCTTCCTCATACGGATCGATGATGATGCGTCGTCGTGGAGGTAATCAATCGGAGGAAGCCAAGTCCATTGCGAAGCTGTCTTCGTGGTCGTTTTCCAATCACGGAGAGAGATCATGGATGGGCATCTTTGATGCAATTCAACAGTCTTGTATTCGGGCTGGGCTTCCCAAGGCAATTGTCATGGATGGATGTGCATTGTTCAAGAAGGTTGAGGATGCTCAAAAGACCCGTGGCGAAACCCGTCGTGCCCTGATGGCAGCGGCAATCTTCACATCCTGTCGTCAACATGATGCTACTCGGACCCACGAAGAAGTGGCAAACTTATTCCACGTGTCCATCCGGTCGTTATGCAAGGCACTCATGAAGTTCTCAGGAGAGGGATCCAATGTCCTGAATACACAGCTCGGTATTGCTGAGCGCATTTGTGCAGACATGGATTTGTCCGACACAGATCGCGATCGTATTGTTGTAATGCTACAAGGCTTGCCCGAGATGGAACACACGCCTAAGACTATTGTGGCTGGTGTTGTCTGTTCAGTGCTTGGTGGCCAGATTGCAAAGGTGTCGGAAGCGTCTGGAGTCTCTTCAGTTTCAATTCGTAAGATTGTGGATAAGTTTAAGGCAACGCAAAGTACGTGATGGAATAAGTATATGTTCGACTCGCTCCACCGTTGTTTGTGAGAACAATATTGCTAGTGCTTGCAGTGATCGTGGCATTTGCAACATTTGAAGAGATAGTCCCAACTGTATAGGTCGATCCAGTTAAACATACCATAGACATCTGCCCCACGTAGTTTGCAGAGGTTGCCGTGTCTTGAACAGACACCATCACAATTCCTTTTTTCCATACACCAATATTGGACGTTGCACCGCTACCCATACTACCTGTTGTTCCGCTTGCCGAAAAGTACCCATCTGACACTTGAAGCGTGGCAATTCCAACAGCGGCCGGAGATCCACCTGAGTTTGTTATACCTTCTAGCGTCATTCGGGAATATCCAGCTGTTGCAGATCCGTTATTATCGTGAGTGAGCCTCAGCCGACCATAACCGTCTGTTATTTGCATATCACCGTTCACGTTCAACGTATAGTCAAGAGGATTTGTGTTGACACCGAGACCGCCCACAGAGTTTGTTCCAATACGGGCATATCCATTCACGTCAAGGTTATACGTCGGGTTTGACAGATTGATACCGAGACGGTTGCTTGCAAAGTCTCCGCCGAGCAAGTAGTTTGAGCCTAGGGAGTTTGTAAGCGAATTTGCAGGCTGTTCTACCAATGGTCCAAGTAAGAACTGCTTAGTCACGCCCGTAAGGGTGTTCCCATGACCAATAAAGATATTGCTCGTTCCGGCTGCACCCGACATGCCCGCTCCCGCTCCAATGTAAATGTTATTCGATCCATCTCCATCGGCGTTGGATCCAATTGCAATCGTGTTTGTGCTGTTCACAGATCCCTGTCCAGCATTGTATCCGAGGAACACACTGTTTGAAACATTTGAGGATCCAAACCCTGCCCCGGCGCCCACAAAGGTTGTATAGTAATTACTGCTCGACACCATATTTGAGTATGGATTTCCGGCGCCGAGCCCAACATAGACGTTCGACCGAGCATCACCAACCGATGCAAAGAAGGTAGAGACCATATTTGCCGACACAGTATCAATGTTTAAAAGCTCAAGTTTCGTCTGGTAGACTTGATTTCCTATGTCGTAGACAAAGGTCGGGCGGAACACATTTGACAGAAGGTTCTGCACGTTGGTGGTACTCATTGTCTTCTGGAGAGACAAAGGTTTAAGTGTATTCTCCTCTATATACATAGATGTCCTTCACCTTGTTCCCTATCAAGGCTTCCGAGCAGCATCTCTATAAGATGTATAAGCAGAGCGTGGCGGTCTTTTGGACACCAGAGGAAATTGACTTTTCGAAAGACCACGCCGATTGGACAAAGCTTACCGAAGATGAGAAGCATTTTATCAAGCAGATCTTGGCATTCTTCGCCGGTTCCGATGGAATCGTCATGGAGAACCTTGTGACTCGATTCCAAGGTGAGGTTAAGTCTCAAGTGGTCAAGCTTTTTTACAGCTTCCAGAATGCCATGGAGGGTATTCACTCAGAGACATACTCTTTGCTGATTGACACCTACGTCAAGGACGAGGATGATAAGGCAAAACTGTTTAATGCAATTGAGACTGTGCCTTGTATCAAGGAAAAAGCAGAGTGGGCTTTGGAGTGGATGAATGCAGAGCAGTCGTTTGGGACTCGATTGGTTGCGTTTGCCTGTGTAGAAGGCATCTTCTTCTCAGGAGCATTTTGCTCGATCTTTTGGTTGAAGAAGCGTGGATTGATGCCTGGACTGACCTTCAGTAATGAGTTGATTTCTCGCGATGAGGGGCTTCACACTCAGTTTGCTGTTGCTCTCTTTCATACTCTTGAAAACAAACCAGAACCGATATGGATTCGGAAAATCATCATGGGAGCCGTTAAACTTGAAAAAGACTTCATCTGCGATGCCCTTCCATGTGCATTGATTGGTATGAATTCAAAGTTAATGTCGCAATACATTGAGTTCGTGGCGGATCGTCTTGCGGTCCAGTTAGGACTCACGAAGATCTACGGAACGCACAATCCGTTTGATTTTATGGATTTGATCAGTTTGGAGGGTAAGACTAACTTCTTTGAGAAGAAGGTGTCGGATTACTCACGTCCAATGGGTGGATCTGAAATCCGTCTGGACGAGGATTTCTAAGCAGAGTATAAATGGATGCTTACTTCACCCGGATGATTGGAATCTTCGGAAGCGTGGATGCGCTTGCAGAAGACTTCATTGGAAAGAAAACAGTGGATAAGATTCTTGCGATGCCTAGTGGACCGGGAAAAGACGCCGCAAAGGTGGGTGCAGGTGCTATTCTTCCTGCGATGAAAGACCGTGTTAAAAGCGAGGAGTTAAAGATTCGGATTCAGAATGAGATTAATAAGTTAGCTGGATCAGCGGCCGCCGCAGCGGGAAGGCGCAAGACACGTCGGTTTAAGAAGAAGCGTCTGATGTCAAAGGCGTATTGCAAAAAGACGCCCTGCAATCGTATGGGATTCACGCAGAAGGCTAGTTGCCGTCCATACAAGAACTGCTATCAATGAAGAATCACATTCCCTGCAGGTGTAACCGTCTTCTCGTCGCCCTCCTTAGATGGCGTGATCGGCACGAAGTTCTCCGTAGACATTGCCTTGAGAACCAGCATAAGAAGGAACGAAATCACCACGATCACAAGAACATACTTAGCAAGCGTCCACAACAGTCCCTTCATTGACGAAGAGTTCTTCGCAGCGTAGGCACCGACACCCGATGCAACCATTGTCTCAATAAAACCACCTCCTTTCTTAGCGGGCATTTATTCAGAAGGAGAGATTACTTCTTTGGAGGAGTCCCTGACGCAGCATTAGTTGTATCGGCGGGCGGGGGATCACTCTTTTTTCCAAAGATCATTACGATGACAATGAAAATAAGGATAAAAACAATCATACCGATTGTAAAATATATAAAATACTTAACAGCTGTTCCGACAACATCTAAGACACTTGAGTTAGGATTTTGACGCGCCAAATAGGCGCCGGTTCCAATCAGTGCAGCACTTTGAACTAAGTCGCCAACTCCACCCTCTCCACCACGCATACGACGACGAGGCATTTACCATTATGGTCAGAATAAACGTAATGGATCAAGATGCAATCACTGCAGTCATTATTTTTATAGGTGTATTTGTGTGCGGAGGAGTTGCGATTGTTGCGGGTACATGGTGTCCTCGCATTCGCCCTCGTAGGGTTTCTGGATATATTGACGATGAGTTGGATCTCGTTTAAGGCGCCACAACCTTTCCCCGCACTCGTATAAATGGAGTTTCTTCACGCTTCGATTGCGCTCCTTGCTTCAATGGTTCTCGTCCTCGCCGGGATGGTCGGCTGGATCTACTGGCAGCAGACTCGTATGTTTCAGAACATGAACGCCATCGCGCTCGTTATTGGCGATCTAAATCAGACACTGATGGCAACGATGCCTCAGCCTGTCCGTCCTGAGCTTGTGACACTTGCAGAGCCCACTGAGACGGTTCAGAAGGTTGATGTCCCTACATCTGATGAGGAAGAGGAGGATGACCGTCTCTCGGTCAACCAGGAGCCTGAGGTTATCGCGGGACCCCCTGAGCCTCTAGACACCGATGGTCTGGAGTCCAAGACCAAGAAGGAGCTCCAGGAAATCCTGACAAAGCGTGGCATCCCGTATGGTAAGGGTGATGCGAAGCCCGCGCTCATCTCGCTGCTTAAAGCTACGGCGTAAAGTAATATAATGAAGGTAGTTTCGTTTGATGTTGGACTTCGTAATTTGGCATACTGTGTCCTTGAAGGCACAGATCGCAACGATGTGAAGATTGTAGATTGGAATATCATTGACGTATTAGGAGAACAGGCAGGTGTCGGTGCTCCTAAATGTCATAAGTGTAGTACATCAGCTCAGTATGAACACGCATCTAATGGAACTTTTTCATGTGGGCGTCATACTCCCAAGAAGAAGGCAAAGATGACTAAAACTGCTCTCAACAAAATGACGCCAAATCAGCTTCATGAAATCATGAATGCAGAGAATATGTCAACTGAGGCAACCAAGAAGTCTGATTTGGTCAAGTTGATTTATAATCACCAAAAGCAGAATACATGGAAAAAGTGCGTTTCATCTGCAACCCAGGGGTCTGTTCTAGATTTGGCTCCTTCAATCATCAGGAGTTTGGACGCACGACCGGCATGGGCGGGAGCTCAGGTGGTTGCGATTGAGAACCAGATGGACCGGCGGATGTTTGGAGTGCAGGCAATGCTTCAAATGTATTTTTCTTGCCGTGGGTTTCGATGCACGGGTGTATCGGCGACTCACAAGCTGTCGAACATAGTGACTGTGGAAGATTCAACTGCAACATATAAAGGCCGCAAAAAGACAGGCATAGCTCACGCATTCTCTCTTGTTCCCGCTGAGAACCAGGCGCACTTCGCAAAGCACCCCAAGAAGGACGATCTTGCGGATTCATTCTTACAGGGTCTTTGGGTATTAGAGCATGAGAAGAAGTAAATGCCATCACTTAAAGACCCCTAATGGAAGTTTAAATACCGGAACCGACCATTTATGAACAAAAGGTGGATAAGCTATTTCAATGTCAGGTCGTATTGTGTTTTTCATATCAAGAGGACCTGGTATAAGCTCTGTATTCAATTCTACCTTTTGAAAATACTTTTTATGTAGATATGTCCCTTCGAATATATTTGGAATTGGAATCCCATTGCAGATGATATTTTCACTAATATTGTTTGGATGAAAATGTATAAGTCTGTGGGTCTTATTTAGTTTTGTAAATATTTCCATACCACGAGCACCACCATAATAGAAAGGTGCATGAAATTCCATTACAATCTGTTCAAACTTATTCAAATGATCATCTCGTAAGCTTCTAATCCATGGATATTCAGCCCCTTCAATATCCATCTTCACAAAAATACTCCTATTTTCATCAATAATGTCGTGTAGATTTGTAGTACTTTCATCAATGTGACCACTTATGGTTTTCTGTGTAAAGTGAATAGGTGTGCTATGATTTGGAGGAACTGATACGCTATTGTCAAATGCATAACAGTTCATACAGTTATACCGTTTCATAAATGCATCTTCAAATGAGATATCATCATCAATCCCTCCGGAAAGCAGTACATCATAATGAATATTTGGTATGTTAGCAACTACATAACCACCGTCTCCATCCCTGCCAAGCCGTATCTTTGGAAACGGACTTTTATAAACAGTTAATACTGAAGGATTCATTCTTACAGGGTTTATGGGTATTAGAGCATAGCGTTTAAACACATTGTTACCTAAATAGATAAGCCGATGTCTATTGCTTTTAATATCAAATCAGATCCAGCTTATGCATGGAAAGCCTGGGGTAACCAAGGTTATAACAGTCTCACGGACGTAGTCGGTGAATTTCTTGACAACGAACATCAAGCTGATGCAACTATTGCACACGTGGACATTGTAACAGAAAATGGTCAACGTCTTCTTAAGATTGAGGGGAATGGTAAGTGGGATCCTATCACAAAAGATAGTGTAACCAAAGCTTTTGGTTATGGTTATGATCCTACAACTATTAAGAAGGGGCTTAATGAGCACAGTTGTGGAATGAAGCACTCTCTAGCGTATCTTGACCCACAGAATAGTTCATGGTTCATACAGATCAAACAAAATGGCAATGTTTGGGAGTTACGTGCCCCATACTCTGATGCTATGGAGTTGAAGGTAGTTCCTAAATATCTAGGAAAGTTAACTGACGTTAACAATACTTTGATTGTAGCACCCCTTAATGAGAAACAGTATAAGACACTCTATCTTAGTACCACTACGGGTCCACCAAATGATTCGCGTCTACTACCAAGGCTTAAAAAGCATCTCGCAAGCCTATGGATTATGAAAGATTCTATCTTCAAGGGAAGAATGAAGATGTATCTAAACGATGACTTTATCGAGCCATATGATATTCTTCGTGAGAAAGGCGTTAGAATTAAAAACAAACACCCTCCAATCGATATCTCATTGGCGGATGGCGCACCAAAGGTTTCAGTAGAAGTATGGCACTTGAATCTAGAGGCTGGTTATGATAAGGATCATCCTCTTTTTCGTAGAACAATGGAATATTCCGGTGCGGTCATCTGCAAACACGGTCGTGTTATCAAAAAAGGTGTATTTCAAGAAATTTATGGTAAGTCCAAAGACTATCATTTTTCAGGCCACCTTGTTCTCGTAAATGTTAGTGGAGATGCAGATGGCTGTCCCTCTACAGTTACAACAAAAAATGACTTCAATAACAAGGATCCAAAACTTGATGGTCTTTACGCTTTAATTAAGGAGAAGGCACCTGCGATATCGACGGATATCAAGTATGATGGATCAAAGGCCTCTGAGGACTCATATAAGACACGCCTGCTCGAAGTTCTAACTAAAGTGGACAAACGTCGAGTTGAGTCTGGTTCTATGGTGATTGATAGGGAATGGCCATTTAAGATCTCAAAAAATAGCGTCCCCATGCAGACACGGGAAAGGTGTGATCTTGTAAAGATAGATATTCCGGAAAAAACGATCTATATCTACGAGGCAAAAATCGTTCCTTTGGATGTTGCTCAACTCAGACAACTGTTCTTTTATTGGCGAAACGTTCGGTTCTACTGTCCCGATTATATAGGATGGAAAATCGAGCCTATTTTTATAACCGTAGTGGATGCCAATCCATCGAATGAGTTTAAGGATGAACTTATTATGATTAATGATCAATTTCCTGAGTTTACTCCTAAATATGAGACATTTAGTGAATACAATATAAACTAATTGAAGTAACACCCTTGCGTTCAGACTTTCAGAAGGAGGTCCAAGTCAGAAGTAATGGACGTGGACCTGCTCGTAAACCCGCAACAGGGAGGTATCGCGAATCTTGAAACTGTTGATCTCCCAACCCTCTCGTTTGATGATGTGCCGGCGCCGGCCCCCGCACCGAAGCTAGTCCCATCAGCCGAGGATACTGGTCCCATCAGTTTGGGCGGCACAATGAACTTCAATGCTGAGCCTTACGCACCTACGGTTACTCCCCGTAAGATCTCTGATGAGGCATTGATGAAGGAGAAGTATGAAGTCCTGCGCAAGTTTGAACGTCTCTCCAAGATGGGCGTTCCGATGCGCAAGCGTTTCACGATGGATTCGCCTCTTGAGGAGATGAAGCTTGAACTGGAGTTCATCAAGCGTGAGAAGTCGATGGACGCAACTATCAAGCAGTTCTCTGAGTGGTTTGTGACTGCAATGAGTGGTCTTGAATATGGTTCGAAGCATGTAACTTTGCTCAAGGCGTTTGGTCTTCAGCTGGATGGACTTTCTGAGTCAGCCCAGATGAATGTCGTTGATCTTGAGGATGATTTTGAAGAGTTGTATGATCAGTATGGTGATAATCTGAAGATGCACCCACTTGTGAAGATTCCGATGCGTGCGTGTATGATGATCTACATGGTTCACCTGACAAACCAGATGACTCGCAAGGCGCCTATCCCGAACATTGATGACATTATGCGTCAGAACCCGGATATTGCACGATCATTGGCTGCAGCTGCAATGCAGAACCAGACCCAGCAGATGCGCACAACAGCTAATGTCCCGCCTCCTCCTCAGGCGACAAACCCACTCTCAGGTCTGATGAGCTTCATGCAGTCTGGAATGCCTCCTGCTCCTCCTCCATCAATGATCCCCAAGCAGCCAATGGCCGATAAGCAGGTGAAGATTGGCGGTGGTGCCAAGGTAAAGGCTCCTGCGCCAGCTCCTGCGCCAGCCCCCGCACCTGCTCAGGAGATGCGTTCTCCCCCGAACATTGATGAGCTACTGAAGAATATTCAGAAGTCTGTGATCGTTCCTCCTGGAAATGGACCTCCTGCAGCAGTTCCAGCGTCTGCTCTTCGTGGAGCCAATCCTAAGAAGAACGCCGGCTCAACAGGAAAAAACTCAGTCGTCATCAAGCTCTAAAACGTTTTTTTAATGATTGAATATAAATGACTAAGCTTTGGCAATACACCGAAGCTCAAGCCGAGGCGATGTCTGCTACCAACGCAGCCAAGGTGCTCGCTGAGCAGGAGAAACTGGAGACCGATGGACAGAATGAGACATCCGACCGCGAGCTTGCCGGGTATGCGCTTGATTACGATGATGATGGCAAGCCGAAGAAGGATTCAAGCGGTAACTACGTGCCCCTTAAGCGCGGATACGATGTTCCCGATGCGCCCGACATCTGGCGCCACCTGTCAAAGATGTACTCCAATGAGAAGATGATGAGCATTACGGTTGAAGAGGCAGAGGGTCTCCAACCCGAGGTCAAGAAGATTCTTCAAGGCAAGGCGGCAGGGGGTCGCCGTCGCAAGTCTCGTAAGACGCGCAAGGGTAAGTCCCGTCGCCGACACACCCGCAAGCATTAAACTTTCACATAATATACTATTACTATCAATGCTTCGTAACGTTAAGGAATCTCAAAAGAAGAGAGTCGCTGGGAGACAACGATATACGTGTGCGGCGTCAGTTCCCGAGTACACATGTCCAATGAAGGGAGAACCCTTTGATGAATCTGGGTATGAGATTGACCATATTAAGGAACTCAGAGATGGAGGAACGAATGAAGAGTCAAATCTACAAGCACTATGCATCATGTGTCATCGTGTGAAGACAAGCAGGATGAGTTCTGTTATGGCAAGGCAAAATCGTATAATTGAGGAAGAGACACCTGAATCAAAACTTGAAAAGTTCTGGTATAAACCACATGTTCCATCAACCTATTCTAATGCGTGTCATCATTGTCATAAACAACATTCTGACAAATTTTTAAGAAAGGAAGGTGACTTGTTATTTTGTTCAATGCATAATCCAGACAGTTGTAAATATCTAGGTTGTCTTGGAAAGAAAGAAGTACATGCTATAGTTGGTGAAAGATTTACACAGATTAACCCTCGTCGTTAACCAAACATAGGAGGCACATTACGATCATAAGCAGGCCAATCTGCCTTTGACACACCCGCATCTACTTTTTGGTTCGCCATTCCTTCAGCACTGCGACGAGACACACCCATTGCAATAATCACATAGCCAGCAGTAAGCAGGGTTGATGTAACAATATCACGCGTAGCAATGAAGCACACAGCGAAGATCGCAATCCTCCTCAACAGGATGTTGCGCTTGTATTCCTCCTCGCTTCCACTGAACTCATCCACAAGATGACGAGATCCAATGTTGAGCATGATCATCATCACACCAATGAAAAACTTGTTATTGTTGAGCGCATCCAGATACGGCTTGACCTTCATTGGTAAAAGGCAAGATTAAACACTGCCAACTGTCGAAGAAACGCCCGTAGATGGCTGGACTCCTCCCATTGAGCTAGGAGGAACAGGGGGCATTGTGGGTGTAGGAGTCGTCATGGGAGCCGTGCTCACTGCTGAGTTCGGAGGGGGTGTAGAAACACTGGCGCCCATTGACGATGAAGGCGAAGACTCAGGAGGAACACTTCCTGACATGGAAGAAGAAGGCTTGCACTCCTTGCTCACCGAGTCATATGCATATCCATCGGGGCAGGTGCATGTAGGAGCCACACTCGTTGTGGGTGTTGTAAAGCCCTCCCAACTGCCGCGACTACAACGGACATACCAGATCACCAACAGTAGAGCAACCGGGCAGCTCACGTACTTGTAGACATACACAATACCCGCGAGCGCCAAAACCTTGCCAACGGGGGTAGACAGGAGGTCGCGAACAACTGGAAGGCTGGGACC
>Ga0209086_10004016_pt1 | contig 11007 bp, 19 predicted proteins | sample M_130207_XF_Meta_FD_187312 | JGI IMG/M metagenome (GOLD analysis project Ga0209086, IMG submission 187312) | Freshwater microbial communities from Lake Montjoie, Canada to study carbon cycling - M_130207_XF_MetaG (SPAdes) (version 2) | ecosystem: Environmental > Aquatic > Freshwater > Lake...
ACTTTAGAGATCAAAACTGAAAATTGTAATGACGTAGATTATTTTGTTTTACAAAGTAATTTATGGTGTTTTACTGATGTGGATGATCTAATTTATATTTTATTGGACTTTAAAAAAAGATATGAAAAAATGAAAACACCATAGTTGTTTTTTTTAATTTAAATGTGTATCTTTGTTTTTATGTTAGAAGTAGAAGGTAAAACATTTCATAAGTTTATTGAAAAAAAGAATTACAGTGTTGATCTTTATCATAACTTTTGTAAAATAGACGATTTAAACAGACATGAATTAGGTTTATATTACACTGGAAAACACAAGGAAAGATATTTTAATGACACCCAACTATTTTCTGAAGATGATTTTGTTAAACATTTTGGAAATCCATGTGCGTCAGTAAGTCTTCTACGACATAGATTTTTCGTTGAGGAAAGTGATAATAAAATCTCTTTAAAATACCAAGTCTATAACAAATTAAGAAGAGTAGGAGGTAAGTATTTTATTGAAAGAAAATCAACAAATTATATATCATTCAACTTTAAAACTAAATTATTCTATTCAGGAACATTTCATACAAAGAAAAAACAAAAAAGAGGTTCTAGTATGAAAGTCAATCCGACATATAATGCGATACAAAGTTTTTTATATAATGTTCATATAGATCCAAATGTTAGACCAAATAATCATTTTTATTTCTTTTTAGAAAGAATATGGGATAGAATGGGAATTGAAAACCCACAAAACTTTGAGTGGAATTCACCTGAATCATTTTATAGTTTAACTTTTTATTTGGTTAATGATATTAAAATTCCTAATTATTGGAGAAAATTCACCCACATGTTTCTTTCAAAGAAAGATCTAAGATTATCAAATATGAATTTGGTAGATACTGTGATGAAACAAATTAATCTTAAAGGATCAAAGGTTAAACAAATTTTAAATGAATTAGAGTGGGTTGATTTTGATAGAATGTATATTGTTTATAATATCTTAGGTATTGACAGGTTTAATAAAATTAAAAACAAATATTTTGATGAATACTTTTCAAATTCATATCCTATACCGATGGAGGATACTAAAATGGGAAGGTATTTTGAATGTTTTTATCGTCAAAATAATAGTTACTTAGACAGTAGATTTTCAGTCCATCTAACACCAAAAGAAAAAGATAGAATTTTAAACATTATAGAATATTTTGATTATGATAAATATAGAACTTTATTGGAACATTTAGAAATGAAACGAGACTTAATTAATCTTGGTGAAGATGTAAAATTAAAATTTGAAAATATTAGTTCTTTTAATTTAGAACACGAGGAGTTTAGTCGTCTTTTACAATCATATAGAAAAGGTGAAGTTGAAAGATTTTATGGTGATGTTGATAGTTTAGAAACTCCAATCGAACACCAAGGTGAAACTTATTATCCTGTTCTTTTAAGAAAAACTGCGGACTATGAAAAAGAATCTCAACATCAAAGAAATTGTGTTCGTGGGTATTCAGAAAGACCAGATTGTTTGATATTCTCAATTCGTAAAGGATCAAAAGATGGTGATGATAGAATCACTGTTGAATATAGATATAAAATAGATGAAATATTGAATGTTCAAGAAAGAGCTAAATTTAATGAAACACCATCGTTAGAGTTTTCACAAGTTGCCAAAATACAACTTGCAAATATCAATCTTATGTATAAACTTGGAACTTTGAAGTTACCAAAGTTGGTTAAAAAATATCGTAATGGTAGAACTGTGGAACAAGAAGCGACATTCAAAAGTTTGGAACATGAAGGGACTAGAGTAATTGCAATGACTCCTCATTGGGATGTCTCAACACCTGAACTACAGAATTGGCAAAATGATTTATTAGGATTAGATTTTGTTCCTGTTCAACATAATTGGCTTGATGATTTACCATAATTTTATTATAATTATAAGGTGGAAGACAAGGAATATGAATTATTGAATAGAATGGTCGTCAAAATTGATGAAGCAAGAACCTATAATAAAATTTCACTCATATTAAGTATAATTTTTATTTTTCAATTTGTTTATACATTTTTTTATAAACAAGTAGTTAGCCCGATTTATTGGATCATGTTAATTATGTATATTATCGGGTCTTATCACTTGAGAAAAAAATTTAAAGAAGCAATGGAAGAATACCAAGAACTAAAAGATGAATATAACACAAGGTTCGAAGATGAAAACATATAAACAATTACCAATACCAAAAGATTCCGATTGGGATAGAAATACTTTATTTAGTAAATTACACTGGAGAATTAGATATTTTCTAACAGGATGCCGTAATCTTATAAAATGGATGCCAACCATTTATCATGATCGAGATTGGGACGGAGACTACATTTTAAAAATCTTACAGAAGAAAATAGAATTCCAAAGAAAAAAACTTGTAAGTGATAATAGACATATGAATATTAATAGAGATAATAGAGATATGACTTTGGCACTTAACTTACTTGAAAGAGTTAGAGAAGAACATTATCAATTAGAATGTATGGATTACTGGAACGATGATATAAGTTTTGAGGATGTCCCAAATAAACCTGATTCAAAATCTTTTAAAATTATAACAACTGGTGAAAGATTTGACGAATACTTAAAAAAATATTCTTCTTCAGTTCGTGTGGTTATTGAAAAACGCGGAGTTATTGAAGATAAAAAAACTTTATGTTTAGAAGTATCTTACTATAATCATAATAAAGCAAATAAACTTCTTTTCCGAGTTTTAGAGGAAAGATTACCCTATTGGTGGGATTAAAAAAATAAATTATGCAAGACAAAAGAATTATACACGGACAATTGATGAATGAACATCGATTGATTTCAAATGAAATTGCCGATATTAAGGCAAATAGTTATGAATTAAACGAAGAGGAAAAAAGAAAAGTTGCTGAATTACAAAGACGACAACTAATGATAATGAAACAACTTGAAAATTTATTAAAATAATATGAGAGTAGTAGTAACAGGTGGGGCTGGATTTATTGGATCGGCATTTATAAATCATTTATTGGATAACTTTGAATGTGATGTTCTTTGTGTTGATAAACTGACATATGCTGGTCGTAAAGAGAACATTAAACATAATGTTTCATTTTTACAAAAAGATATTTGTGATGTCACCTCAGAAGAGTTGGGTGAGTTTGATTATATGGTTCATTTTGCGGCAGAATCACACGTTGATAATTCAATCAAAAATGGTTTGCCTTTTATTAGAACCAATGTTGAAGGAACATTTAACTTGTTAGAAATTTCAAGAAAGAACAAAAATTTAAAAAAGTTCATCCACATTTCAACTGACGAAGTTTATGGTGACATGGAAGAAAATCCAAACATAAATAAAGAGTCAAACGAAAACTATAAAATTAAAGGTAGTTCATATTATTCGGCATCCAAAGCGGCATCCGATCTATTGGTTGAAGCTTGTGGTAGAACATATGGATTACCATATTTGATCACAAGAACTTGTAACAACTTTGGCGAACACCAATTTGAAGAAAAGTTTTTACCAACAATTGCAAGATCAATTAGTTTAGGAAATGAAATACCTGTTTATGGTGATGGAAATCAAGTGAGAGAGTGGATGTATGTTTATGATAATGTTGAAATGATAATAAAATTGATGTTAGACGATAAGGTTAAAAATACCGTATATAACATAGGAACAGGATTTAGAGTGAAGAACATTGATATTGTAAATAAAATATCAGAGATTTTAAATAAGGAAGTTAAAATCAAATACGTTGAAGATAGATTAGGACATGATAGAGTATATGCCCTTGATTGCTTAAAGTTAAATGCGTATCATTTGAAAAATGGGGAAAAATTACCTAAATTTATGAACTTATACGATTATCTAAATAAACAATATGGAAAATAGAAGCAGACACTACGGAGATGTAATTAAATGGATTGAGAAAGTTATTGAATCTTGTGAAACTCGAGAACAATTATTTGGAGCCAAAAACTTAATTTTTAATTTTGAAAAACAACTTCAAAGACAATCGATTGAAAGATATTGGAAAGATGATCATTATAATATAATTAGACCTCTTGAGTCGATTGTATCAGACAAGATGGATGAATTATATAAAAAACAATTTGAATTATGACGGGAAAGATTTTAAAAAAAGAAGACCAATGGATTGTTGAACATGACAATGGTTCTGAAGTTAAAAGTTATAACCTATGTGAAGAAACCTTAAATTGGATAAAAAAACATTCTTTGGACAATGTTTTAGAAAACACCAAAACCGTTGATTTTGACATCGTGGTGAAGGGTGAGCATTGTCCGACCAAAGAAATGTTAATTAAAAATTACTGTGCTAAGATCCGACTAATTGATTTCGATACTATTTATTAGTAAAGGAAGTTGGGGATGATCGATTTAACAAACCACAAAATTATAAAATACCAATACGAATTCTCCACTGAAGAACTTGAGTCAAAAGTATGGGACAACATGACTGATGAGGAGGTCAAATGGGCCCTTAGAATAACCTTAGAAGGTATTAACGATACTGCTGGTATAACGGAATCGAGAGCTTGGGACTTATTCTTCTTAAACGAAGAGTTAGAAACACAAATTGAAACCATTTTAAAAAAATATGATGTTTCATATGTTAAAGAAAATCTAACTGAAAACCTTTTAACAAATCCAAATGAGGTATTCACCGATTATTTTATGGAAAGATTAAATGAATTTTTAAACGACAACTTAAATGTTGATAGTATTTTAGATAGAATACTTGACGTTGGTGTCGATAAATTAACTTCATTTGAAAAATATTTCTTAAATAAAGACACCGAAAATTAGTTAAGTTTTCCTATTTTAGTTTTATTTCCTTATTTTTCATATTGTTTATTTTTTGTGTAAATGAAAAAAATTATAAATTTTACCCCAACAGGAACTCAAACAAACAGAGAAAACTCAAGAGCGCCGTTATTACCAAATGAGATTATAGAAGAAGTCCATCATGCGTATGAAATGGGAATCACTATGGTTCACATACATGCTAGAGATTCTAAAGATTTTTCAAACACATATAAAAAAGATGTTTATCAACCCATTATTGAGGGTATCAGAAAGCATTGCCCAAATTTGGCAATCTGTGTCTCGTTAACAGGAAGATTACATCCTGAATTTGAAAAAAGATCGGAAGTTTTGGAACTAAAACCTGACATGGGATCTTTAACAATGTCATCAATTAACTTTCCTAAGTCAGCTTCTGTTAATGAACCTGAAATGATATTAAAATTAATAGAAAAGATGAATCAATATGGTGTAATACCTGAAATAGAATGTTTTGATTCTGGTATGGTTAATTATACTAATTATTTGATTAAAAAGGGAATTTTAAAAGGCCCTCATTATATGAATATAATTTTTGGTAATATATATAATGCTCAAATAGATACCGCAACTTTATCATCGATAACTAATAATTTACCACCAAACACCAAAGTTTGTTTTGGGGGTATTGGTAAAGATCAATTAAACTCTAACATTTTAGGTTTAATATATGCTGATGGTGTTAGAATTGGTTTGGAGGACAATTTATACATTAAAAATAAAGAATTAACAACAAACTTAGAGTTACTAAGTAGAATGCATAAAATTATGGAGCAAATGGAATTAAGTATTTTAACTCCACTTGAATTTAAACAACTTGGATATGGTAACAAAAGAAATAACGATATTAGGATATAGTGATGCTTATATTACTATGATATTTGACATGTTTATAGATAAAAAAGTAAAATTTAAAATATTGGATAATTTTAAATTATTCGACAAAAAAAGAATTCACAATCAAAATATAAATTATGAAATAATTTCTGAGTTCGAAGAATGTGATAATTTTTTATACGGTTCAGCAAAAACTTCAACAAGAAAAAAATTAATCGAAACATTCAACATCGATAAAAATAAACTTTACACAATCATAAGTGATAGATCTTTTATTTCTAATACAGTTGATGTTGGTAAAGGTTGTGTGATAAACCCAATTTGTTCTATTGCTGGTAACACAGTCATATCTGACAATGTTTATATCAATAGATCGGTTTCAATCGGGCATCATACTTTCATTGGGGAGAATACTTCAATTAATCCTGGTGTGAATATTTCAGGTAATGTTAGTATAGGTAAAAATTGTCAAATAGGTATAGGTGCTACAATCATAGATAATGTCATTATCGGGGATAATGTAATCGTAGGTGCAGGATCTGTTGTTACTAAAAGTATTCCTGATAATGTTGTTGCATACGGAAACCCATGTAAAATTATTAGAGAAAATAAAGATTAATCAAATGTTACATATTATAACTCCATTATATAGATTTGATTTGATTGAAAAAGTATATGATTCAATTTATAAACAGGATGACATATGTTGGTACATATCCTATTCAAATAAAAGACAGTTGCCAGACCTTCAATTTTTAAAAAACAATAATCAAATTAAAATTTATCCGGTGGATTGTGAGGATTCTGATACAACATCAAAAAGAAATGTCATATTAGCCAACATTAAAGATGGGTATTTTTGTTTTTTAGATGATGATACGATTTTTCACAAGAATATGTATGACAAATATTTGACATGTGTTGAACACAACTTTAAAGGGATGATAATTGGACAACAATTAGATAAATACGATAAAATAAGACTTACAGCTAATAAACCAACATTTGGTGGTATTGATACTGGTAATGTAATATCTCATTACGAATGTTTAAAAGAATGTGCTTGGCCAAAAACACACATCGATGGTGTAAATCAAAAAGATTTTCTTTTTTGGGAATCAGTTTTTAATTACTATGGTAAAAAATGTGGTATTTGGAATCAACCAATAAGTTTTTACAACAAATTACGTTAATAAAGAAAAATATTTCTTAAATAAAGACACCGAAAATTAATTAAGTTTATTTATTGTCAATTCAAAAATTAATTCATATATTTTTTATATGAATAATCCATCAGGAAATAAATTAGAGAAACTTGTCTTTGGAATGTTTGACCAAATGGTTGAAGGTTCTGATAAGTATATTACAGAACAAGGATCTACTTGGCTGATCTTTACCGAAGACAAAAGATGGGTGGTTGAATTTACAAAAGATAATACCTTATGGTTCAACTATAACCTATTTCAAAGTGAGTTGGAACTAATCGGTAAGAACTGCACCGAAGAAAAAGATTTGATTAAGAACTGGTTTGAATCAAGATTCTTAAATACAAATGGGGTAAGACACGCCAAATACCTTTTATCCGAGCATCAACCCAATGTTGAAGACACCATTCAAAATGGGGTGAAGAACACCGACACCGCTGTTTTTGTACATGATGTGATTGTTGAAGACACCATTCAAAATGGGGTAAGACACACCGATTATTTCAATTATTCTAGTGACTTGGTTGTTGAAGACACCATTCAAAATGGGGTGAAAGAAACAACACCTAGTGGTTATTTGGGTTCAATAGAGATGAAAGGTAAAATAGTTCATCAAATTGAATCTCCAAAACAAAATAATGAGGTTGAAGACACCATTCAAAATGGGGTGAAAGACACCTTCTCCATCAAATGGGCACGATCTTTACCAGTTGAAGACACCATTCAAAATGGGGTAAGACACACCATAGCCGATGCAACGGTATTAACCGAGGCTGTTGAAGACGCTATTCAAAATGGGGTAAGACATACCGAGGTAGATGGGATGAGGATAAGGCGCGGGGTTAAGGACGCCATTCAAGAGGGGGTAAAAGAGACCCGTTTTCAAAAGAGTAGTAATCTTTACCGTATTGAAGATACTAGAACACTATGGGGAAAAAGTGGTGACGAAGGAGTCGTTGAATATATCATTCAAGAGGGGGTAAAAGACACCACAACTACCCGTTGGGCGCGCAAGGATGCTGTTGAAAATACCATTCAAAATGGTGTTAAACATATTGAAGATGGTGATTGGTTAGATCAAGATGAAAGGATAGACGACATTATTGAAAATGAGGTTAAAGAAATTAGAGAGGTAACATTTTTGAACCAAATGTTTATTGAAGAAACAATTCAAAATGGAGTTAAAGATGGGATTTGATAAAAAAATATTAGAGTTGAGTAGAACGATCTATCAAACATCTATCATGTGTCATAATGCTAAAGGTAACCCAACCAAACAGATTGATAAGATCAGAGTGATGATTCGTGAGTTCATCAGAACAGAAGTTGTTCCTTATGAATTGACAAATTCAGAAAAATTGACTTTTATTTTAAAAAACGAATTAATAATTACAGAGGCTGTTGGTAAAGGTCATAAATCGAGCGATGGAGACGAATTTCAAAAGACAAGGGAGAAAATTAAAAAATACAGAAAAGAATTAAACATATTATGAGTGAAGACAGAATACCCTATTTAAGATCCGACATGGATGAAGAAGAACAAAAACTATGGGACAACACTTTAATGGACGGATTAGAACATCTTGACAAAGAAGAAACAATTCAAAAGATTAGAAATTATTATAACACCTGTTGTAATATAGATGGAAGACCACCATCTAAAATAGATTTCAACGAGTTTCTAGATACATTATAAATTTAAAAAACAAATAAGATGGGAAAATTATCAATTTTAACACAACTCCGACTATGGATCGGATCAATAGGGTGGAGAATGTTTATCTGGGGTGCAGATACAACGGAAGAAAAATATTGGAATGACATCTATGAATTAGAAAAATCATTTAGAGAACAAAAAGAAGAGGAAGACTAATATGGATTATTACAGAATTAAAATAGAAGAACTAAATAACGGACAAAAAACTTACATCCCTCAAGTTTGTAAGTTAGAAATTAAAAAAAAATTGTTCAGGCAAACACAAGAACTTGTTTGGTATAATATCCATAAAGTTGGGGTTTCATTTGGTATATCAACAACAATAACCGTGAGGTATGGTAATGAAGAAGATGCTCTAAAAGTAATTGAAGGACATAAGAATAGATACCAAATTGAAAAAGATAACGAAATAAAATCAACAACATATAAAATGATTGACTGATGAACAAAGCGGACAAATATTACATTCAAAACATCCAAAAAATTATGGAAGAAGGTTCGTGGGATGAAAACCCAAGACCTAAATATGAGGATGGAACACCGGCAAATTCAAAATTTATTACAGGAGTTTTTGAAGAGTATGATATATCAAAAGAAGAGTTTCCGATTCCAACATTAAGAAACACCGCAATTAAAACCGGTATTAAAGAAATCTTATGGATTTATCAAAAACAAACTTCCTCATTAGAAGTTGCTCGTGAAATGGGTATTAACTGGTGGGAAGAATGGAATATTGGTGATGATACAATCGGACGGAGATATGGTGCAACAATCGGAAGATACAATCTAATTGATAGATTATTAGTGGGCTTAATTGATGATCCGTATGGTAGAAGACATATCATCAATATGTTTCAGTATCATGATTTATTTGAAACAAAAGGTTTATTTCCTTGTGCCTATGAGACATTATGGTCTGTAAGAAAAGTCAGAGAAGACAAAGTATTGGACATGACTTTAATTCAAAGATCTAACGATTATTTGGTTGCTGGTTACATAAATAAAATTCAGTATGTTGCATTACAAATGATGGTTGCCGGACATTGTAAATATAAAGTTGGTAAGTTTAATCACTTAGTTCAAAATCTTCACATATATGATAGACATTTTGATGCTGTTAAAGAATTAATAAACAAAGAACCATTAAATAAACAACCAAGTTTAATTTTAAAAGAATACAAAAATTTTTATGATTACACTATTGATGATTTTGAAATTCATGGGACTGAAGGGATAACTAAAATAAATTCAAAATTAGAGTTAGCAATTTAGGATTTTTTGATTTTACCTGATATTTATATGGTAAGGAGGTAATACCATATGATTATTTATAGGACAACAAATTTAATTAACCAAAAATTTTATGTGGGTAAAGAAACACATAATAATCCTAACTACTATGGTTCGGGTAAAAGGTTAAAACTGGCAATTAAAAAATACGGGATTGAGAACTTCAAAAAAGAAACTTTAGAAGTTTGTAACACATTGGAGTTACTTAATGAAAGAGAAAAATTTTGGATTAAAGAATTAAACGCAATTAGTGAAGGTTACAATATTTCGTTTGGTGGTGATGGAGGTGACACTATAAGTAACAACCCTAGAAGAGATGAAATTGGTTTTGAACATAGTAGAAAAATGAAATCACCCGAATATAATAAGAAGAAAGGGACTAAAATTATTAAATTAAAAAAAAGAGACGACCCAAATTGGGTTAACCCTCAAAAAGGTAAAATTAGTCCATTAAAAGGAAAATCAAACGGAAAAAAAGGTATACCAAATCCAGAACATTCAAAATGGATGAAAGAAAACAACCCGTTCAAAGGGAAAACACATAAGCCTGAAGTAATACAAAAGTTAAAAGAGTCAAACTCAAAACCTAAAAGTGAGGAACATAAACGAAAAATATCGCAGACTTTGAAAGGAAATAAACCTGGTAATATGAGAAAAATTATTGTTGAAGGGACTGAATATGAAAGTTTAAGTGAAGGTGCAAGACAAATTGGAATACCAACATCGACAATGAAAAATAGATTAAAGTCACCAAAGTTTGACAATTACAGATATAAAAATTAAAATTAAAAAAATGAAAATTGATAAAATAAAACTAGACCAAAATAATCGAATGATTAGAATCGGTTTTGGAAAACACGATGGTAATTGGTTTTTTAGAATTGATTTTTGGTTTATCGGTTATAGATTTAAAAAATAAAATTATGAATAGAGACACATCGTGGGATGACCCACAATTATCAGACGGAGATTTCCCCTCAAATCAACCTAAGTTCAAAGTAGGTGATAAAGCAGTCAAACTTAAAGGATATAAGTTTCCTTGCACAATCGTATCAGTATTTCAAACCGTAGAAGGAAATACCAGA
>Ga0209086_10004020_pt1 | contig 10996 bp, 10 predicted proteins | sample M_130207_XF_Meta_FD_187312 | JGI IMG/M metagenome (GOLD analysis project Ga0209086, IMG submission 187312) | Freshwater microbial communities from Lake Montjoie, Canada to study carbon cycling - M_130207_XF_MetaG (SPAdes) (version 2) | ecosystem: Environmental > Aquatic > Freshwater > Lake...
AACACAGGTAACACAGGTAACACAGGTCCAACTGGATTTACTGGAAATACAGGTAACACAGGTAACACAGGTAACACAGGTCCAACTGGATTTACTGGAAATACTGGTAACACAGGTAACACAGGTCCAACTGGATTTACTGGAAATACTGGTAACACAGGTCCAACTGGACCGCTTTTAGATGGTAATCCAATCGGTACTGTAATTGCGTGGTCAGGACCGTCTACATCTATAGGTCCAACAGGACCATATCTATTATGTGATGGAATAGCTGTTTCTAGAGCAGTTTATAGTGAATTATTTTCAACAATTGGAACAACTTACGGAAATGGTGATGGTATAAATACATTTAATTTACCAAATATAAAAACAAAAGTAATAGCAGGTTATGATGCGACTGACATATCTTTTAACACAATAGGATTAACAGGCGGCACATCAACTACTACTTTAATAGCAAATAATTTGCCAACACATACTCATAATAATACATTATCTAATAATGTTGTGTCAAGTAGCACACATACTCATACCAGTTGGTTGGGTCTTGCTACTGGCGCAGGAGGGTCTTTAGTTGTTCCGCAACCACAGTCAATGACAGTTGTATCTCCTCCAGCATCAGCTACAGGAGTTAGTAGTAATGCAGGCGTAAATATTGGTTTTGCCACGCTAGCTACGAATGACTTATACAGACAAGTAAGTAGTGCTCCATCTGACACAACAACTGTTGCAATTACGAATGGCACAAATACAACGACAAATACCGCCATAAATAATCTACAACCATACATTGTAATGCGTTATTATATAAAGTATACTTCGGGGGGGACATCATTTGGTCCAACGGGATTTACCGGAAATACAGGACCAACGGGATTTACAGGTAATACGGGACCAACTGGATTTACTGGAAATACTGGAAATACTGGTAACACGGGTCCAACTGGTCCAACAGGAAATACTGGAAATACAGGAAATACAGGACCAACGGGATTTACAGGTAATACAGGACCAACAGGCCCAGGAGGTGTCTTAGGATATTACGGATCATTTTTTAATGATTTAACTCCAGGTGTTACTCAACTTTTTCCGTCTACAACAATTACTCCTATTAAATTTAATAATACATTTTCGGCAAATGGGATAAGTATTCAAAATGACCCATCTGGTAACCCAACAAGAATAACTTTTGCTAATACGGGAATATACGAATTGATATATAGTGTTCAATTGACAGCTCCTAATAGTCAATCATGCAATATATGGATACAAGCAAATGGTGTCGTCATTCCTGATACAAATGCTTTATTCAATTTTACTACTACTACGACAGGTTCAAGGACACGTAGTTATCAACTTGTTGTTACTAACGTAACCACATACTATCAATTATACGCAAGAGCATCTCTACCTACAGGTGCAGGTATTCTTACAACAACCGGATTAGCACCAATTCCAGATACACCTGCCGCAACACTAGATATACTTCAAATAATGAACACACAATTAGGACCTACTGGACCAACTGGATTTACAGGAAATACAGGTCCAACAGGATTTACTGGAAATACTGGAAATACTGGAAATACTGGAAATACTGGTAACACGGGTCCAACTGGATTTACAGGAAATACTGGTAACACAGGTCCAACTGGATTTACAGGAAATACAGGACCGGCCGGTTTACAAGGAGCCGGCGGTGCTACTGGATATTATGGTTCATTTTACGATACAACTACACAAGGACCATTTACAATAAATGTAGCTTATCCAATTACAATAAATTCAACAGACGTAACTGCTACAAATCAAATATATATTGGTTCTCCCACTTCGCGCATTTATAATACGTATGCAGGAATATATAATATTCAGTTTTCCGCTCAATTTTCTACAATTTCTACCGGTAATAGTGTTGATTTAGTAAATATATTTATAAAAAAGAATGGAGCAAATGTACCTGATACTGATGGTCAAGTAAGTATTCCAACTAAAGCAGGTGGAAGTATATCAGCTTGGAATTATTTACTAGCATTGAATGCTGGTGACTATATTGAATTCTATATAAAATGTGTATCATCTTCGAATGTATCTTTAACAACCCTTCCAGTAGGAGGACTAGCACCAAATGACAACCCAGCATCACCGTCTATTATAGTTACATATATGCAAGCAGCGTATAATGGTCCTACTGGACCAACCGGACCGGCAAATCCACCTGGAACGTTATATGGCGATTATTTGTATTGGAATAATAATACAAGTTTGTGGACAGTAGGTTCGACAGATATTAATCTTGGAGGGCATGCTGGTGAATTTAACCAAGGTGCCAACGCTGTTGCGTTAGGTTATTTCGCTGGTTCCACAGGACAAGGAGCAAACGCAATTGCGATAGGACAAAATGCTGGACAAATAAATCAACCCGCAAATTCTATCGTTGTAAACGCGTCGGGATCAACGCTTAACGGTCTTACAGGGTCAGCGTGTTATGTTAAACCAATTAGAAATGAAGTTATTAGTCATGATAATTTTTTAAACTATGAGCCATCAACAAGTGAAATAATATATAATTACTTTACTTTACCAGTTGGCGGAATTGCCACTAGACCAAATCCTGCGGTAACAGGTATGATGCGTTACAATACCACTTCCGGATTTCCAGAATTTTATAATGGCACAGTATGGAGAAATTTTCTAGTCGGTACTCAATCTATATTAACCGTAAGCGCTGGTTTATCAGCATATGTTACCATTATATATGTCGACGCAGCAAATAATATAGTTGGAGCACCTGTTGCTAATGGGTATACTATATATAAATTTCAAGACACGTCTGTAACAGCACCAGGAACTACAGTAACAGGAACAATTACACCAAATTTTGTAGGAACGATAGAATATTTAGTAATTGCTGGTGGTGGTGGCGGTGGCGGTGCCGCGTCTGACCAAGTTGGTGCTAGTGGTGGTGGTGGTGGTGGTTATCGGTCTTCAATTATTGGTCAAAATTCGGGCGGCGGAGCAAGTGCTGAAACACCATTATCTGTTATTGTAACATCCTATACAGTAACTGTTGGGGCAGGTGGGGTAGGTGGGGCTGCTGGAATAACTAGCGGCAATCAAGGTGTTAGTTCAATATTTTCTACAATTACTTCGATCGGAGGAGGAGGTGGAGGTAGTAGTGGTGGAAGTCCAACAAATCCAACATCCGGTGGATCTGGCGGAGGAGCAAATAATTATAATTCTATTATCGGAACATCTACTAATACATTTGGAACTGCCACTGCAAGTCAAGGTTACAATGGAGGCAAAACATCTGCTGGAGGTGCTGGCGGAGGTGGAGGTGGAGGTGCTGGTGCTATAGGTGGGGCAGGCGGAATATCTCCAACATTTTCCACAGGTGGTTCAGGAGGTGTTGGTGTTTCATCAAATGTCGGAGGCGTAGTAACTACAAGAGGCGGAGGCGGAGGCGGAGGAAGTTATACAACGTCCCCTAATCCTACACCATTAGCAGGGGGATTAGGTGGTGTAGGTGGAGGCGGAAATGGTGGTCAATCATCACAAGGATTAACCGGTGGTGGAATTGGACAACCCGGCACAAATGGTTCTGGTGGTGGAGGAGGAGGCGCTGCTGGCGGTGGTGGGTCTACGAGTTCATTTGGAGGCGGTAATGGCGCATCAGGTATTGTTTTTTTAAAATTTGTATCGTATTTCTAGATGTATATTGTTAAACGTTGGATACTGACAAATAAAAAATCAAAAAAATATTTTATGAAAATTATAAATAACTAGTTCAATTGTAATAAAATGATACAAAAATGTTTTATCATTTTATATTTTATGAAAGATTTTCTTTTTCTCAACTTTTTATAAAATTTGATTTAATATTCTGGTGTGTGCTTTTTAAATATACAGCCTTGAGGACTTAGTCCGCTAACATCACTAGTAACAATACCTGGATTTTGATTTGAACAATTTGTCATCCAAATTTTAATAATACAAAAGTTTTTTTTGGGAGAAATGGTAATTCCTGTAACGCAGTTAACAAACGTATGTTGTTTGCTAATAGAGCCACCTACAATAACATATGTGAGTTCTTTCCACACATCATACACACTTTTATTTACAACTTTATATGAAAAGCAACCGCCATCGCGATTCTTCGGGTCTTCCCAAATAGGCGCTACACCATCACGCATAAGAAACAACATACAGTTTTTTACTAAAATATCAGGAAGTGTTTCTGTTACAGCAATTGTTTCTTCTACGGATCCAAATGTATAAATTGGCTTATAACTTCCAATACTCCAATCGGTGTCATGTGGTAAATGTGCCCAAAGAGTCCATTTATCAGATAATATATGAAATTCCTCCATTGATGTGTCAGTTGTCATTGTAATATGCGGAGTTACCATTTATAAATTATTATTTCAATTTTTTTTTATATTGTTTTAATAAATATATTAATAAAATAAATTACACTAATATCTCTTATAATTATTGTAATATTTATTTTTTAATTTCATAATTTTCTTTATTAATTAATAATTGGTTCTCTTTATCGAAAACTACTTCATTTACATTCTGGTCTAACACTCTAATTTTGTAGTCAAAATTGTTCAAGCATTCAATATTAAATTCATTTACGTGATATTGATTTAAATAATATTTTATAAAAGAGTCATTTAAAAAATTATCGACAACAAAATAATTATGAATATTATTTGAGAAATTTGTTTTAATATATTTGTCATTAATTAGTATTTCCGTTAAAAGAAATCGATAATCTGCTTTTACTATATTGAAATGTTTATCTTCAACTGGAAATGAAGACAGGACTTTTTTATATGTAATATTTTCGGTTTCATCATTTTTATATGTTTTTGAATAAATAATTAATTCAAAATCTGTTGGGATTTTGCTGTATGTTTCATCATATAAATTACCACTATTTAATAGACGTTCTTTTGTAGTAGAATATACAATTTTGCCATCAACAACAAAATCAACATCTGTTTGTTGACGATTATTTGAGAAGTATTTTTCTACAAATTTTGCTAGTTGTGGATATGATTCTAAAAGGTATGTATATTTTTTAGAGAGAACCTTTTTACTTTTAATATACAATAACTGGCCTCTACTAAACAAACTAATACTTGCTAATGCGAGTTGAACCATTATGTTATTAAAATAATCAGGATAAAGTGTTCTTACATATTCAATAAACATCATAAAATAAAAGAATGGGTAAAAAGCGGAGACTAAAAACGTGAAATTCATTAGTTAAATAAATGATTATTGTTTTAAATAGTTTTTAAATGTTTTAACATTTTAAACGCCGATTTTTATATAGTCCTAAACCATATAAAAATCATTTGTAATTTTTTTATTTTTTCGAACATATTTTTCTATTATTTGTTTTTAGACATTTTCTCATTTTGTGCATATTCTTGAAAAAGTATTTATAAAATTTATATAAATATTTTTAAAACTAGAAGGGAGAGGGTTCGATCCTCCGACCTTCGGGTTATGAGCCCGACGCGCTTCCTCTGCGCCACCCTTCTACAAAGTATATTAACGGTTTCTTTCTAAGTTGTTTTTATTAAATATATAATAAGCAGTATTTACACCTTTTTACATTTCAAACGCCGATTTTAATATAAAGATAAGATAATATTATATAATATATTAAAATGAATAATAATATTGTAGAAAATATACAAGAAAATCAAGAAAAAATAATAAATAAATCTCCAATTTTAGAACCTAATAATTATTATATTGATTATGAAAATAAAAAAATTAAATATTCTTCTAATTATAATAATTTTTATGATGTATTTTGGTGTGATTTTATAGAAACAGAATATATATGTTATACGTGTAAATCTTTAAAATTGAAATGTTATAGTTGTAATTCTCCAATTATAGATTGTTATAAATGTGTAAAAAATAAATTAGGCGTTTATTATAAGTATAATCTTTTATATTGTTCACAATGTATTTAACTAAGAAGATATAATTATTAAATCGGCATTTCAAACACCGATTTTTACATAGTTCTAAACCATATAAAAATTATTTTTTTATAAAATTGAATTAGTTTTTATAAATCAATTTTATATTACAATACCAAATACAAGAATAATGAGCATTATTAAATTAATACAAGTTGCTGAAGCAACCATATATGATAAAAAATATTATTGTGATGTTTGCGACGACGAATTAAGATATTTTGGTTATTATTGTAAAAAATGTAATAATATTGCATTTCCGTGTTTAGAATGCGTGATAAATGAAAAGCATGTTAAAACACAAATTATTGCTTATCAGGCAGATAATAGTCCTAGAATATCGGATGCTTGTCCCTATTTTCCCGATTCAACAAAACCACAATTTGAAATATATAATAATGATGTTGTCTTTGATAAATATAAATTAAGATGGTTTATAGCAAAATGTCCTAAATGTAAGGAATGTTATCATAGTATAAATTGTGAATGTGATAGCAGTTGTAATTGTTGTGAAAAAGGTTCTTATGTATGTAAAATTGTTAATGATAAGGATGAGTATGAGGGTGAAGATATTAATGATATTGATTTGTTTGATAAAACTGATTTTAATGATGGTATATTACCGAGTTAAATTAAGTAAAAATCGGCGTTTGAAATGTAAAAAGGTGTAAAATACGCATAGCTCTAAATACAGCGTTTTCTTTTTTATAAATGTTTAATTAATTCGTGTGTTTTTCCTTTTTATCTTTTTTGAACGTTTATTTTTTTTACTTCTATTTTTTCGTGTTTTTGATTTATATTTTCCGCCAAATCTTGGTAACAACGATGCATAATGTTGTTCTTTTCTATAAATCTCCTCTATGTGTTCAGGAGACAACCTTGTTTGACCTTGACATAATCTACACGAGTAATCCAATATATTTACATATTGAATATCGCATAATTTAAATAGTTCATATAATTTTATTAAGTCTATGGTAGTTAGCTGTTGGCCCATTTTTAAACCCATACTTCTTAAAATATCGTTACAATCTTTAGGTTTTTTATGTAAAACTGTTTTCAATAAATAATATAATCCATCATAGGTTGTTAATAATATAGGGGTATCATTTCGTTCGGGTGGATTAAATATTCTTTTATATTGTATGCTACCGTTATCGTATGTTTCTTTTACACGAACATCTAACAAAACTATTCCAAATAAATATAGAGAAAGAGGAGGTTCTCTTGGGTCATTTTCATAAAAGAAAAAATTTTTATTAGATAAATATACCATTATTCCACACGTTTTATCAATATATCTTGTTTCAAATAATCTATCATCAAATTCTGGGTGTAATGCCTTTGTTTCTGGTCTAAACAAATTTGTATATATGGGTTTACACGATTCCGCATATGGTGCCAATATTGAATATGTATCTTCTGTTGATGACTCATTTTGTATATCTGCTCTAATTTTTTTTGCGTTAGAGACATGTGTGCTAGATGCAGATATACTAGGTATATCTGGAACACAGGACTGACTAAAAACTCTTACATTATTTTTATAAAAATCACCTACTATATCAGTTTCATTAAAAGGTTCTAATAAGTTTTCGCAACCGTGAGAATATATAGCAATAGTTAGAATATATTCTGTTTTAAGTAAGTTCATATATATATTAACGATAAAAATATGGATATGATTATTTCGTATAATCTTAAGACATACACAGAAGAAGTAGTTATACACAAATTAGTATTGTTTTATAACAAAAATAAAAAATTGAAAACAATTTTATCATTATAATAATGATTATAGTAACGATTATAACACAAAAAAATGGGTTCTAAACATAGTTCACGAATTGCTTCTACTACTACTAGTTCTAATTCTAGTAAATTTATAATTGGTATTATTGACGTTCAAAATGATTTTTGTAAAGGGGGCAAGTTACCTGTAAATGAAGCTGAAGAAGCGATTGCTGCTATCAATAAATTGCGGTATATTTACGACGCACACATTAAAACTTTTATATCTCAGGACTGGCATAATGAGAATCATATGTCATTTGCTGAAAGACATAAAAAAAAAGTACATAGTGGGCCAGAAAAATTAACTCTCACGATGGAAGACGGTTCTAGCATTACTGTAGAACAAATGATGTGGCCGCGCCACTGTGTTGAAAATACGAATGGTGCTCGTCTTCATAGTGATTTAATAATTACACCAAATGATATAATTATTAAAAAGGGAACAAAAATAAATGTGGAAAGTTATAGTGCGTTTGGCGATGAATTTAACGGCAAATATGAAGAAACTAAACTGAATGAATTGCTTACTGAGAGTGGAGTTGAAAATATCATATTGACTGGTATTGCGACGGACTATTGTGTTTATTTTACTGCTTTAGACGCGATAAATCTAGGTTATAAAGTACATTTAATTTTATCATGCACTCGAGGTGTTAGTAAGCTTACAACTGATAAGGCAATAAGTGACTTGAAAGAAAAAGGCGTTATATTTTATAAAACTGTAGATGAATTTCATGAAACTAATAAATCAATTATACACTCTTAATAATTATGCTTGATACGCAGGACTACTTGATCCGTATGTATCATAAACTGCAGATGTATCAATATTTTGTGTCGTTTGTTGTAATTGTTGTATAGTTTGTGGAACATTTGGATTTGTAGGAGGTTTTGGTACAATTACATATGGTGAGTTATAGTATACAGGATTTTTATAAGGGTTATAATATGGATTATATATTACAATATTTCCCGATGAATCAAGTGTAACATTTTGTGGATTTTTCGCAGTTTTTTTATCATCGTTACACGAATAATTTAATTTTCCTGTTGTAGCATTTAAACCAAAAATATATAACAACATCGAGACGATGACAGTCATTAAAATAAATGGAATAAACACTATTATCCATGATACAATATTTAAACCACTTTGACAAAGTATTTGTAATAAAAACGTTATCATTATCATAACAATTATTTTTATAAATGCTGTATTATATAGACCTTTGAATGTATCAATAAGTATTTGAGTAATGGAGAATATAATATAAATAATAGCAGGGGGACATAAATTTATCATTATTTATATTATAATTAGATTTTTAGTTATATATTCTTAAAGTTATGGTTTAATAGAAAGTAGCTTCGCCATCCTTTAAAAACCCAACTTTTTTACCGGCTTCACCTTCTTCCGTTAATTCGTAAATGATACCATTTTCTTCATCATTTGTACAATAAGTTACATCTTCAATTTCTATTTCAAATAATTCATTATCATCATCGTCTTCTTGTTTTTCTTCTTCTTCATTTTCTTCTTCTTCATTTTCTTCTTCTTCATTTTCTTCTTCTTCATTTTCTTCTTCTTCATTTTCTTCTTCATCAGACTCAGACTCTTCTGCTTCAGTTTCAATATCTTGATTTAGAGTAACTTGGACTTCCTCTTCTACTACTTCTGCTTCTGCTTCTGCTTCTGCTTCTGCTTCTGATTCATCTGCTTCTGCTTCTGCTTCTGCTTCTGCTTCTGATTCTGCTTCTGATTCATCATCTGAATCTTTCTCTTCCTCTACTTCATCATCAGAATCAGATTCTTCTTCTACTTCACTTATTTCTTCCTCTTCAACAATTTGTAAAACTATATTTTCTTTTTCTTCTATAGGTTCCTCTTTAATAACAACTTCATCTACAATTCGTTCGATTACCTTTTGAACTTCTAATTCTTCTGAGTCATGAGTTAAATCAATAACAGGTGGTTTAATATCTTGAACTGCTTGTTTTAATTCTTTTAATTCATTATTCAAACTTTCTATATGGGATAGTAATTTTTGTGAAATAAACGAATTTGTAGAAGTAAAAACTTGAAAACTATTAACCATCGTTTGCTCAAAAAACTTAATTTTTTCGTCTACCAAATTTTCGGTCATTTCTTTAATACTAACAAAAACAGTAGGGCCTTCGTCATTATTTTCTGAATCAGAATCCGAATCAGATATTACATTTGCTTCTTTATTAAAAGCCAACAACTTTTTAACAGAAGGTAAATTTAACACTCCTTTATGGGTTTCTTCATAAAGTTTATGTTTTTCTACAAAATCCTTTACTAAATTATTCAACCCAAATTGAATAATTATATTTATATTATTTAGTAATTCTTCAGTATCAAATTTAATTTCTCTTATATCTGTCATTTTATGATATTTTATTATATAGATATTCGTTTAATATGATTTAAAAAATAATTTATCTAATTCATATAAAATGACAGATAATATATCCTTTATGGAAACAGAGGAACTAGATAATAAGATTCAAATAATTATGAGACAAACAAATTATACATATGATGAGTCTAAACAAAAACTACAAGAATATCAATACAACGAAATAAAAGTAATTAAGTCTTTTATGGGAATACCAGAAAAAAAGGAGATGCCTGTAAAATCAATAAATCAAGAAATTTATCGCCAACTAAGATACAGATTAGATTCTTCAATGAGTGAATATAGTAAAAAAAAAGAATGTGAGCAAGAGAATTAAAATCATATAATTTTACGTAAATAAAAATAACAATTTTATTTTTTATTTTTATTTTTTTAGATTTTTATTTTTTTTTGTTTTTGTTTTTAAGACATTTTTTTCATTTAGTTTTTTAGCAGGTGTTTGATATATAGATGGTATCCCTGGGATAACGGGCAACGTTGATTGTAATAACGCGTTAAATCTTGAAAGTTTTTCAACTATATAAACTGTTATAAATACTAATAGAAATAAAAACACTTGCTTATAACTATAATTGTTGTAAATATGTAGGTATATTTTTTTTATATATTCAATATATTCATTAATAACATTTGTAAACATAATATAATATAATATATCATAACAAAATAATATATTATTTTATGATTATTGTGATATTCCAAACTTTTCATTAAGAATGTTGTTCTTACTTTGTATTTTTTTTTTTA
>Ga0209086_10004027_pt1 | contig 10984 bp, 7 predicted proteins | sample M_130207_XF_Meta_FD_187312 | JGI IMG/M metagenome (GOLD analysis project Ga0209086, IMG submission 187312) | Freshwater microbial communities from Lake Montjoie, Canada to study carbon cycling - M_130207_XF_MetaG (SPAdes) (version 2) | ecosystem: Environmental > Aquatic > Freshwater > Lake...
TGGTGGCGGCCCTCCCGTTCCCCCTCAGCAGCAGCGCGGCGGACAGCAAGTGTTCACCTGGATCATGATCGCGTCGATGATCGGTCTGGTCGTGTTGGCGCTGCAAACATTCAGCCGCCCCGCCGAGATCACTTGGACGACCTTCAAGGGCCTCGTCGAGCAGAACAAGGTCTACGACGGAACCGATCCGCGCAATCCAGCCTCTGGTCCAATCATCATCGATGGCAACCGACTGTTGGCCTGGGTCAAGCCTGGCGTTCCCGGCTTCACCAGCAACGCTACTCCTGGAACCGAAGATCAAGCCAAGCAGATCTCCGTCGTCATTGAGACCAACGACACCCGCTACAAGAATTTCCTTGACTCTCAGAAGAAGGAATACAAGGAAATTGCGACCTCGATTTGGCCGGCGCTGCTGATCAACCTTCTGCCGGTTGTGCTCATCATTGGAATCATCTGGTTCATCGCCCGCTCGATGCGCGGCGCAGGCGGCGGTCCGGGCGGCATGCTCGGCAGCTTCGGCAAGAGCCGCCACAAGATGCAGACCAAGGAGCAGGTCAAGGTCACCTTCGGCGAGGTCGCCGGCGTGGACGAGGCCAAGGAAGAAGTTCAAGAGATCGTTGAGTTCCTCAAGAACCCCAAGCGATTCTCTCGGTTGGGCGGACGCATTCCACGCGGTGTGCTGCTGTCGGGGCCTCCGGGCTGCGGCAAGACGCTGCTCGCCAAGGCGATTGCGGGCGAGGCCGATGTGCCGTTCTTCTCGATCTCTGGTTCGGACTTCGTTGAAATGTTCGTAGGCGTCGGCGCGAGCCGAGTGCGCGACCTCTTCAAGCAGGCCAAGGAAAACTCACCGTGCATCATCTTCCTCGATGAAATCGACGCTGTTGGCCGACGCCGCGGCGGTGGTTTCTCGTCGGGCGGACATGACGAGCGCGAGCAGACGCTCAACGCGATCCTCGTAGAGATGGACGGCTTTGATGCGAACACGCAGGTGATCGTCATCGCGTCGACCAATCGCCCCGATGTGCTCGATCCCGCTCTCACGCGCCCGGGCCGCTTCGACCGTCAGGTTTCGGTCAACCTTCCCGACATCGTCGGCCGCAGGCAGATCCTGGCCGTGCATGCCAAGAAGGTCAAGCTTGCCGAAGATGTCGAGCTTGAGAAGGTCGCCCGCGGAACGCCGATGTTCTCCGGTGCCGATCTTGCGGCGCTCATCAATGAGGCGGCGATCATCGCCACCATGGCCGACAAGGACTTCGTCGAACTCTCCGACCTCGAGGAGGCGCGCGACAAGGTTCGTTGGGGCCGAGCCAACAAGAGCCGAAAGATCGAGCAGCAGGAGCGCGTCGCCACCGCTTACCACGAGGCTGGCCACGCGGTCATGCAGATGCTGCTTGAGCATGCCGACCCGCTGCACAAGGTCACCATCATTCCTCGCGGCAACGCGATGGGCGCGACTTTCTCGCTGCCGGAGAAGGACCGCTACGGCTACGGCCGCAAGCATGTCCTTGCAACGCTGTGTGTGCTCTGCGGCGGTCGCATCGCCGAGGAACGCAAGACCAGCGACATCAGCTCGGGCGCATCGATGGACATCAAGATGGCCACGCAGTACTCCCGCGCGATGATTCTGCAATGGGGCATGTCTGATCGGCTGGGCTTCGTGAATTACGCAGGCTCCGACACCCGCGAAAGTTTCCTTCCTGAGAAGGACTATTCGCCCGAAACCGCGCGCGTGATCGACGAAGAGACGCGCCGTTTCATCGACGAAGCCTACAACCAGGCCAACATCATGCTTGAGCAGAACTGGGACAAGGTTGTCGCTGTTGCCGAAGCGCTTCTGCGCTACGAGACGCTTCAGCGCGACGATGTCGACCGGCTCATGCGCGGCGAATCGCTCGGCCGCCCGACGGTCGCCGATCTCCTTGCTGCCGAAGGCGCGCGACCAAAGTTGGTGCAGATCGAGGCGCGCAACGGCGATGCGCCCGGGACAGCTCTCGGCGGCCCGATGCCGTCGCCGGCCTGAGTTTGGCGTGTTGGTTGCGCGGATGCTTGCGTGAAGTGCTTGCGCGAAATGCACGCGTGAAATGCACGCGCTAGTCTTGACCCGCGAGCCGAGCCGCCAACGCGCTCGCTTGGGCTGAGGCTGCGCGCACGCGAAACGACTTCTGTGGATTGGCTTGGCCTTGGACGAGTTCGATATCGCGCTCGCTCACGCCGAGTGCATGGGCGAGCAGCGCGCGAATGGCCTCGTTGGCGCGACCACCTTCGGGTGGCTGCGCAACGCGGATCTTCAGCCGATCGCCCAGCGCGCCGACGATCTCGTCACGCTTCGCACCTGGGACCGCCTTCACCCTGATCTCAAGGTCATCGCCACGAACAACGAAGTACGCGGGCAGCGCGCTCATGCCTCGCTGTCCTGAGAAGCGTCAGGAGAAGCGCCCTTCGCGTCCTTCTCATCTTGCAGTTTTTTGATCGCCTGCTGCTTGCGCGTCTTGGACGCCGTCTCGCCGAACAGTCTTTGTTCGCGCAAAATATGGTGGTAATGCTGGGCGAAGCGATGGGCCTCGTCGCGAATTGCCTGGCAGAGTTTGAGACCGAGATGCTCGCGCCCGAGGCGGATGGGCTCGGCGACGCCGGGGATGTGCAGCAACTCTTCCTGCTTGGACAACGCGACCACCCGCGGCGGCTGCACGCGCAATTGGGTGAACGCGTCGAGCGCGGCGTTGAGCTGCCCGATGCCGCCGTCGATCAGAATGAGGTCGGGATACAACTCTTCGCCCTCGCCCGCGTCGCGATAGCGGCGGCTGACGACCTCGCGCATCGCGTTGAAGTCATCGTTGGCGACCGTCTGAATCTTGTAGCGGCGATAGCCTTCCTTGAAAGGCTTTCCGTCGATGAAGCAGACCTTGGAGGCGACCGTCTCGCCGCCGCGCAGATGGGCGATGTCGAAGGCTTCGAGACAGCGGATCGGTTCCTCGGCGCCGAGCACGCGCGCGAGGCTGCGCGTACCAGCGGCGGGGTCGTGCAAGAATCCCGTGGCCTCGGGCTGCCAGTCGAAACCGGCTTCGTCGCCGCGCTTTTCCCGTTCATCGAGTTTCTCAATCGCGTTGATCTGATCGCGCAGCGTGGCGGCGTGCTCGAAGTTGAGCAGCGCGCTTGCCGAAGCCATCTCCTCGCGCATCTCGCGCAGCATGGCGCTGCGCTTTGAGCCGAGGAAGCGCATGAAGCGATCGATATCGGCGCGATAGGCATCCTTGGAAACGCGCGCCGCGCATGGGGCCGTGCATTGATTGATCGCGGCAAGAAGGCACGGACGGAAACGCGCGTTGCGCGGATCGCCATCGATGATCTCCAGCTCGCAGGTTCGAAACTTGAACACGCGCTGCAACAACTGCATCGCCTGATACAGCGCGCCAACGGCCACGAACGGCCCGTACACACGCGCGCCCTTGAAACGGACTTCGGTGGGATTGCGGGTGATGTAGACGCCCGGAAAATCGTCGCGCAGCGTGACGGCGAGGTACGGAAAAGTCTTGTCATCGAGCAGCCGCTCGTTATAGGGCGGGTGAATGTCCTTGACCAGACGCGCCTCCATGAGGAGCGCCTCCCACTCGCCTTCGCAGGGAATGAAGTCGAAGGCGACGACCTCGTCGAGCATGGGCTGCTTGCGGCCGCCGAGGTCGGCGGATGGAATGAAATAGCTGGACACCCGATTGGGAAGCCGCAGCGCCTTGCCTACATAGAGCACGCGCCCCGCGGCGTCCTTCATCAGGTAGACCCCGGGGGCGTCGGGAAGCATGTGCGCCTGCTTCAAGAGGCGCCCGAGCCGCTCCTCACGAGATTCTTGATCGCCATCGGCTTGGTTGGTCAGGTTGGGGTCGTCTGACATCGGGGTAAAATCTAGGCAGAATAACCGTGCGAAACCGCACGAAGGGGTGGAACCGTGGCAATGTTGCCTTGTACACTTCGCTCCTCTCAAACAACTGCGGTTGAATCGTCGATTCCCAACATCTCAGTTGCCTGAGGGCAGCAGTCCGAATGCTCCCGCGTGTTGCGGGACAACATAAAATACTCACCGGCGGGCTTCTCAAGCGTGTGCTTGAAATCCCGAACTGGATCACACGACCGGTGATCCAGAACCGTAGCAAGATGTACCGTTCACTCTCATCGGTCCAATTTCGAAGGATTTCCTCTATGAAGATCACGACCATCGCCGCTCTCTCCCTCGTCGCTTTCCTCGCTGCTTGCAGCAGCACGCAGAGCTCGGCTCCGGGCGCCGTCGGCGCTAAGAAGGCTGATTGCTGCGCTGCTGGCACCAAGACCGGCGAGTGCTGCGCCACCAAGAACGCCGCTGCTGCCCCTGGCGCTGTCGGCGAGAAGAAGTCGGGCTGCTGCTCTGAGGCTGCCAAGACTACCGCCGCCCCCGGCGCCGTCAGCGGCAAGTCCGAGTGCACTGCCAAGACTGAGTGCACTGGCAAGTGCCCGATGACCGGCAAGTGAATTGACCGCGTTCATCTGAACGCGATCCCACATTGCTTACTCTCAACGCCCGGCCTCGCGCCGGGCGTTGTGTTTGTAGGCACGGGTTTTTGGCCCAAATTTTCGGCAAGGGTTTTTGGCCACCTCCTCCGTGCGCCCCACGCTGAGTGTGTCCCGATCCCCTGCTTTCCCTATCATCGCAACCCCATGAAGATGATCCTTCCCCGCGCATCAATCTGCGCATCAATCTGCGCATCGGCCCTCGCATCCATCCTCATCACATCGGCCTTCTTGCCGGGCTGCACCCATCCGACCCGAGTGCAGTCCGACATCGATCGCGGATGGGCGGTCTACGGTGTTCGCATCGAGACTACTCGTGGCATCGACCCTGAAGTCACTCCCGAGCAACTCGCGCCTTATGCCGACACGGGCACGCGCGTGGTGTTGAGCGGCACCATCACCGAGGTCTGCCGCACCATGGGTTGCTGGCTCGATATCGCTGGCAGCACGGGCGCGACGGTGCGGATCATGAACAAGGATCACGCGTTCTTCATCCCGCGCAACGCCCGCGGTCGCGGCGTGCATGCCATCGGCTACGCGGTGATGCGCGAACAGTCGGTGGAAATGCTCAAGCACCTCGCCCAGGACGCGGGCAAACCGCAGGCGCAGATCGACGCGATCACTGAGCCGAAGTCGTCGCTGCTGTTCATCGCTGACTCGGTCATCCTGCCTTCAGGCGGACTCGATGCGCCCGTCGCGATTCCAGCCGCAGAAACTCCCGCAGCCGAGATACCCGCGGCCGAAACACCCGCGGCCGAAACTTCCACAATCGGGGCCGTCTCCAAGTGAGTTCTATGCTCCTTCTTCGCCGCGGTCGCATCATCGACGCCACGCAAGGCCTCGACCAGGAAGGTGATCTGCTTCTGGTTGACGGCCGCATTGCCCGCATCGCTCCGGGCGGATCCATCGATGTGCCGCAGGGAACGCCGCGCCTCGATTGCGGTGGCAAGATCGTGGCGCCTGGCCTGATCGATCCGCATGTGCATCTGCGCGAGCCCGGTGGCGAGGCGAAGGAGACCATCAAGACCGGCACCGCTTCGGCCGTTGCTGGCGGATTCACCACCGTTTGCTGCATGCCCAACACCAACCCAACCGTCGACTCGACGACCACGGTGCGCTACATCCAGCAGGCGGCGAAAGATTCGGCCAGTGCGCGGGTGTTTGTCGTGGCTGCCGCGACCATGGGACGCAAGGGCGAACAGCTGGCGCCGATGGCGGCGATGGCGGCGATTGGCGCGGTTGGATTCTCTGATGACGGTGACGGCATCGCCAATCCCGCGATGATGCGCCGCGTGCTTGAGATTTGCGCGGCGTTGGACAAGCCGTTCATGCAGCACTGCCAAGACCATCAGCTGACTGAAGGCGGCGTCATGAACGAGGGCATCGTCGCCACTCGGCTTGGATTGTCCGCGTGGCCGCGCGAGGCTGAGGAGATCATGCTCGAGCGCGATGTGCGGCTGAACCGAATTCCAAGAGCGCGCTACCACGCACAGCATCTTTCCTCGGGCGGCAGTGCGGAGATCATTCGCCGCGCCCGAGCCGATGGCATCCGCGCATCGGGCGAGGTCAGCCCGCATCACCTGCTGCTCACCGACGAGGCGTGCGTTGGTTACAACACCATGGCGAAGATGAATCCGCCGTTGCGCACGGCGCACGATGTTTCCGAACTCAAGCGAGCCGTCGCCGACGGGACCATCGATATTCTGGCCACCGACCACGCACCGCACACATCAGCCGAGAAGTCCGGCGACTTCAACAGCGCGCCCTTTGGCGTCATCGGACTTGATTGCGCGCTTGCGCTTTATGTCAAGGCGCTGATCGACGATGGCGTCATCGGCTGGCCGCGCCTCATCGAACTGCTCACCCGCACCCCCGCCGCACTCTGCGGACTTCATGGCAACGGCAGCGACGCGCTTGGTCTGGGCACGCTGCGCGAAGGCGCTGCTGGTGATGTCACCGTGATCGATCCGAACCATGAGTGGACGATCGATGTGTCGAAGTTTGCGTCCAAGAGCCGCAACTGCCCGTTCGACGGTTGGCGCGTCCGCGGACGCGCGACGACGACCATCGTCGGCGGCCGCGTACGCTTTCAACTCGCCAACGAGCTTGCCGAACTCGGCGAAGTCGCTCGCTGATTGCTCGACTGACTGCTCGACTGACTGCAGATGGTCGTTCAACAACCTTGGCCAAAAAAGAAACCAGGACGGCGGCCTTGCGACCAACCGTCCTGGACAGTGTTTCTTTGGCATATGCCAGTGTCGTTGCGCTTACGGGCAGGTGCCCCAGGCGCTCAGCAAGAGCGTGAGATCCGCAGCAGCGACGACTCCATCGCCGTTGAGGTCAGCTTCGGTCTGGTTCGAGCCCCAGGCTGCGAGCAGGGTCGTGAGGTCGAAGCCGTTGACTGATCCGTCGGAGTTCAGGTCGCCGACACACACGGTGATCGGTGGAGCGAACAGGTCGGACGCCTTTGCGAAGGCCTTCGATCCCAGCTGAGCTCCGAGGCGACGACCAGGGAAGTCATCGAAGTCCGGATGGATGCCGCCGTAGATACGCGACACGCCCGAGTTGTCCGCAGCGTCGAAGTAGGTCGCCCACTGGAAGGTAAAGGTCTCGCTCGGTCCATCCTCGAAGACGAGGAACTGATTCTGTGTGCAGGTGAACTCGGCAAGTCCACCGGGGAAGTACTCGCTGCCCGTCATGCGGGTGAGCACATCGGCGGCCGTGCGGCTGAAGGTCGAGTGACCCGACATGTAACCGGCGAACGCTGGCGTCACAAAGCTGCCGCGCTGGTAAGGCATCCACTTGCTGCCGAGGATCCACTTCACACCGGTGTAGCTGTTGGCGGCGTCGGTCGGTGCACCACCCCAGGCGAGAACGGCGATCTTTCCTTCGTTGCCAGCGAGCGCTGCGTGGCGCTGTCCCGGAGCAGTCGTCTCGGCAGTGATCAACTCACACATGCCGGAGGCGAGCTTGAGTCCATCTGGATGGAACGAGGGAAGCGACGAGTCGCTGCTCTGTCCACACTGCGCCATGTAGCGGATGGCGCTGATCGGACGCGACGAGTCGTAGGCGGTCTTGTAGCCCCAGGCCGTGACGGCGGCGTCGTGCATCGCTCCGTTGAGGGTGACGTAGAGCTTGACGTCATACTCAAGCGTGTCGAGCACGGCACCGGCGCCGCCGACACGCCGTTGGAAAAGGGGATGGTCAGTGACTGCGTTGGCGATTTCGTTCCAGTGTCCTGGAGGAGTCGCCGAGGTCGGACCGTCGGCCCAGAACTCGGAGAGGCAGCGCGACCAGTCGCCGCGCTTGACGATGTTTGGCGCATACGCGGTACCCGTGATCGGATTGATCGCGCGGCCGGTGCCGTCGTTGGTGCCGAGCGTGTTGTTACCCATCACAGCTGGAGAGATGTCGATCATCACGCCGTCGTCAGGAGTGAGCATGCACGACTTGAGCAGGACATCTTCGTGTCCGGCGCGGTAGGCCGCGTCGCCGATGCCGTTGACCTGGGCTGGAGCGGGCGCGTCGAGGTAGACGCCACGGGTGGGATCACGGTCGGCAGCGGTGAGCGCAAATGTGTTCACATTGCCCCAGTGCGGCGCAAGGCGTGACTGGATGGAGCCGGGGATCACATTGCCCTTGGCGCCGATGGTGAAGCTGAGCGCGAGCGGCTGCCATCGGTTCGGATCAACCATGGTGATGCCAGGAAGCGCTGCGATAAGCGGCGGATTCACTGGACCAGGCGTACCAGCTTCGGGAGCGTAGTTGAATTGTTCACGCGATCCGTCGGCGAGAGTGCGCTCGAGAAGTTGCGCAGCGATGCGGTTTCCAACGGCGGCCGGCGAGTCACCAACAGTCGTCGTCACATCGACCGAGTAACCGAGTGCGGCCATACGGGTATCGAGATAGGAACGGACGAGCGCAACATTTGGGCCAGTGGCAAAGCGCTGACGCATGATGCGGTAGGCCGCATAGGAGACGGCTTCGTTGCGTGCAGCAGTTGGGTCGACCGCGCTGAGCTTCTCCGTGAAGAAGTAGCCCTGCGCCGTGCTGTCGTAGGCCGCCCAGGCGTCGTACATCGCCACCGAGACATGGAAGAGATTGCGAGCGTGAACCGGGGGGCGCGGCGTGTCCTTGCGGATCGCGGCCAGCAGAGTCTCATCCCACTGTCGTGCGACCGATTGGTCAGCGAAGGACAGGGTGGATGTGGCGGAAAGTACCGCCATGGCGAGCAGAGCTCGCGACGCCATCTTGAGTGAGTTGCGCATGATCGTCCTCGGGATTCTTGAGTTCCTGAGATATCCGGAGGACTCGATCCCAGCGCGAGTCGTAGGACTCGGGCAGCACGACAAGTTTCGTCTGCTTGTCGCACTGTTCGTGGATGAATGGGCATGAGATCGCTTCGCGTCAATCAACGCGGCCAACCACCATGTCGCATCCATCGCATGACGCGGGGAGCGTGATCCTTCAAATGTCTTCGGTCGTCCAGTGAAGGTTTCGTCGGGACGTTGTCTGCACACTGCGCGCAGGTTGCCCATACTTCACTGATCCAGATAAACCTCACGCATCCGCATAAATACACGCGTTGATGCAAAGCCATCGAATTGCTGAGCGCTGGCGTTCATCAGGAAAGCGCGGGAAACGCAGCTGAATCGCCCGTTCGATCCAGAGGGCAAATCGTAAGTGCTTGTGCTGAAACGACCGCCATCATCGGTTCGATGGGGCAAATCCTCGGGCAAACAAGTCCATACGAGGTCTGCAGCAGCCAACAAAATACTTTGGAGACTTCCATCGCAAGGGTTCGCGCGTTCGATCTGAGTTGAGGACAGCGCGCACGCCGGCGAACTCGCCGAAGGCATCACCAGCGTCGTTGATGCTGCGCGACGCCATAAGGGACGCCATGAGCAACGCCATGAGCAACAGCGCAAAACATGCGATTTGCGCGGGAAATCAGCGAAGAATGATATCGCATTCTTGGTCGACGCTTTCCACGCGCGCAGTCGAACTTGAAGTTCACCGCGGGCGGATGCGAAGTTCCTCGCACATGATTTGCGCGCAAGCGAAGTACGCAACAAAGCCAGCATCGCGCTCAGTGCTGCGACGCCAGCTTGTTCGAGCGGCGGATTGTGGATGTTGACCTCGGACTTCTTAAGTCCGCAGACATTCGCAGGTCTCATTCCCAGCACCAGAGTCAGTCAGGGACTCGGCTGCCACGGCAAGATCGTCCTCTTGTCGGGGCACTCCGGCGATGGCGGGCGTGGGATCGCTGCGCGTCTTTCGACGCGCCAACCACCATGTCGCTGCCATCCGTTTTGCGCGGGAGCTTGAGCCTGCGAATATCCGCAGCGGTCGAGTGAAGAGTTTCGTCCGGGCCTTCCTGGAAACTTCGTTCAGGCTGGCCCACGCTTCACTGATCCATGTGAACCGTGTGCAACCGAGGAAATACCACCATCGATCGAAAGTTCTCGAAGACGGGATGGGGCATTTTCCCCACGAAACCAAGGGGAAAAACGCGCGAGGCGGCCGGTTGGGCCGCCTCGCGAATCGTAAGTGCTTGTGCTGAAACGGCTGCTGTCACTGGCCCGTCGGACATGTTCCCCAGGATGAAAGCATCGCGGCGAGGTCCTGACCGTCAACAGTTCCGTTGATAACGATGTCCGCGGCGGGGTTGTTGGTTCCCCAGGCTCCGAGAAGCAGCGCGAGGTCCTGTGCGGCCACCTGTCCGTCGGCATTGAGGTCGGCGACACAGGGCGGGGCAACGATGGGCTGGAAGAGTGCAAGCGCGCGGGTATGCGCCTTGACGGCGACCTGGGCACCAAGCACTCGCGCGGGAAAGTCGTCGAAATCAGGATGAATGCCGCCGTAGATGCGCGACAGGCCTGATTGGTCGGCGGCGTCGTAATAGGTCGCCCACTGGAACTGGAAGGTCTGGCTCGGGCCATCCTCGAAGACGAGGAACTGGTTCTGCGTGCAGGTGAACACGCCCATTCCGCCCGGGAAGAACTCACTGCCGGTCATGCGAGCCAGAGTCTCGGCGCCCGCTCGGCTGAAGGTCGAGTGCCCTGACACATACCCTGGGAACGGCGGCGTAACGAAAGTCGGACGCTGATACGACACCCAGTTGCCCGCGAGGGTCCAGACGACGCCCGAATAGGTGGTCGCTGGGTTCGCTGGCGCCCCTGGCCAAGACAACGCCGCGATCTGCCCCTCGTAGCCGGCGAGGTCCTGGTGGCGCTGCCCAGGCGCCGTGGTCGCGGCGGTGATGATCTCGACGAGGCCGGGCGCGAGATGAAGCCCGTCGGAATTGAAGCTGGGAAGCGCGGCGTCGCTGCACTGACCGCGCTGCGCCATCGCTCGGATCGCCCCGATCGGTCGCATGGTGTCGTAGAAACCCTTGATTCCCCAGGCGGTGATCGCCGCGTCATGCAAGGCGCCATTGAGCGCCACA
>Ga0209086_10004031_pt1 | contig 10977 bp, 7 predicted proteins | sample M_130207_XF_Meta_FD_187312 | JGI IMG/M metagenome (GOLD analysis project Ga0209086, IMG submission 187312) | Freshwater microbial communities from Lake Montjoie, Canada to study carbon cycling - M_130207_XF_MetaG (SPAdes) (version 2) | ecosystem: Environmental > Aquatic > Freshwater > Lake...
TGCTGCTTCAAAATCCATGGCAAGTGATTCAATAGGAGGACAGATGATCATCGGAATGATGTTATCAAAACTGTTCCCTAAGGATTTATATACTTCAGTGGATTCGTTGCTAATTCACAACCCTGATCAATCAGTAAGGGTACAGGCTATTAATTTTTTAAATCAACATCTTGGCAATTCTTATTCTATGACTGTAATTGATGGAGTAAAAGCGGATTCTAAAAAGGGAAAAAATCTATTTATTCAGAACTGCTCTTCTTGTCATCGAATAGGGGTTAATGGTAAGGATATTGGTCCAGATTTATCTCTTATTAGTAAAAAATATGATAAATCCTCGCTACTTAATTCCATAATTAATCCTAATGCTTCAATTGTATTTGGTTATGAGCCTTGGATAATTAATACAAAAGATGGAGATACTTTTTATGGCTTCATTTTAGCAGATGATAAAACGGTTGTATTAAAAGATATTTCTGGTATAAAACATTCAATACGAAAAGAGAATATCACTAAGCGCGAAAAACAGTCCAAAACAGTAATGCCTTCAGCAGCATCTATGGGATTAACGAATATAGATTTAGCCAACTTAGTAGGTTATTTAAATGCGTTGAAATAGGCTTTATTGTCAAAATTGGAAAATGTGTCATGGAAGTCTAACATATGTAATTTTTCATTAATGCATCTTTTCTTTAATCGTAATTAGATGAAAATCAAATAGTTATATTTTTTTTGTTGTTGTTTTTTCCCCAATGTTTATGTGTGACGCATTGTGTGAATAACTTGTGCTTTCTATATAACTTTGATTTTGAAAGAAATAGGATTTAAAACTTGCATTTTAGTTTTTTAGAAATTAGTTTTACGACATCCCAAAATTTATAATGTTAATTTTGGTTTCCAATCCTCTGATCAGCCTCCATTCCTTCCAATTCTCCTCGAAAAAACCTTTTTCAACATCCTAGGAAAAGTCGTTCATGTAAGCGTATAACGTTTAAAAACGTTCGCTGAATTGTTGATTTTAATCCTTACACCCTACGTTTATGAAAAGGTCAATTTTAAGTATTAATGGCAATAGGCCGTTTAACCACATCCTAAAAAGTGTACTAGGTAACGATTACTATGTAACGATAGTTTCTGATCCCATAGTTGGAATAAAATTTATGAGGGCCAACAATGATATTAGTTTGATTATTATTGACACTGATTTGTTTGAAGAAGAAGGATATGAATTTATCGAGAATGTAAATTCAAGTCTTCTTTTCCAAATGCCAATCATTGTTTTGTCTAGTAAGGATATTGATACGATGAAAGAGACGTTTTCTGATTTGACCATCAATGGTTTTTTTAAAAAGCCTTTTAGCCCACTTGAATTAATTAATAGTATAAAAAATATTTTAAATACACCTGTATTTCAAGGAATTTAACACCATGATCTAACCCCATAAGCTAAACCCTACCTAACAAAATGAACTATTCACAATCATTTATATCAGTCAATTCAAGTATTAAGTCTCCACTACGGGACTTAACTCAACTTGAATTTATATTTATTGGACATAACATTCAGCAAGAAATTGGTGATAATAGTTCAAAAAATTTACACAAGTTTACTGGTGATTTTGATCAGGTTCAAGAGTTAATTGATTCAATTATTGATCAATACCTACCGCTTCCTGATTCAATTATTATTGATGTACCACTTAATTTAAGTTCATTACACTCTTTTGTAGCCTTTCTAAAGACTCGGCCAAAGTTTATGTCAATTCCCCTAATTTACAATTCAAAAATTCTGTCCTCCGACGGATTGAATCTATTGAAGTTGACTGACCTTGTGGATGAAATCATGGATGTTTATGGTAGTGGAGATAAATTGTACAAAAAAGTTGCCTTCTTGAAAAAGGTTAAAAATTATCCCCCTACACCATATATTAAGCGTATGGATAATATTGAAAAGGCTACAGAATTTATGAAGAGTGGCCAACTGGTAAAAAGAGTACTTGATATTATGTTCTCTTTTGCAGTGTTGATTGTCTGCTTACCTGTTCTTATAATCATTGCTATTGCTATAAAAATAGATTCAAAAGGTCCAATCGTTTTTAAATCGCTACGCGCTGGGAAAAACTATAAAATTTTTACATTTTATAAGTTTAGAACAATGATTTTGAATGCCGACGGTATGACAGAAGAGATTTTTCATCTGAATCAGTATTCAACGACCAATAACGGTATTAGTTTCCTTAAAATAGAAAACGACCCTAGAGTAACTCGGGTTGGAAAGTTTTTACGAAAGACAAGCCTTGATGAAATACCACAGATGCTGAATGTATTATTAGGAGATATGTCATTGGTGGGTAATAGGCCTTTGCCATTGAAAGAAGCAGAAAGCTTAGTCACGAATGATTATGTAGAAAGATTTCTAGCCCCAGCCGGTATTACTGGCCTATGGCAGATAAGTAAAAAAAGCAAGCCTAATATGACGGCGGAAGAGCGGGTAGACTTAGATATAGTATATGCTAGGAAATCTAATTTTTTCAATGATCTGAAAATCATTTTAAAGACACCTTCTGCACTTTTCCAAAATGTGGATAATTAATCTGCAGGGTACTACTGAACAATTTTTGAAGTATTTTCACACAAAGTACTTAAAATGATTAGTGTAGAAAGTGAAACACCTCCTTTGATTTCCATCATTTCATTGAATTGGAATACTATCGAGGTAACCTCGGATTTTATTCGATCTATAAATGCATATTGTTCATACCCTAACCTCGAAATTATCATTGTTGATAATGCATCTGACATTGACCCTACTGATCAATTTTTAGCGATTCGATCAGACTTGAGAATTATTCGAAATTCTTCAAACATGGGTTTTACTGGAGGAAACAATGTTGGTATTAGAGAAGCGAAAGGTGATTATTTCTTTATTGTGAATAACGACACTGAATTCACGCCAGGTCTCTTAGAAGGATTACTAGAAGTATTTGAACATTTTCCTGATGCAGGTATTGTTAGTCCGAAATTTCATTATTTTTTTCAAAAAGGTACAATTGAGTATGCCGGTTACTACAGGATGAACATGCTTACAGGTCGCAATGCAATGGTGGGTAGTCATCAAAAAGACATTGGTCAATTTAATGATATTTCTGTTACACACTTTGCTCACGGGGGTGCTATGTTGTTGCCTAGAAAAATCATTCAACATATAGGTGGGTTGCCAGAAGAATTTATATTCTATTATGAAGAATTTGATTGGTGTGAACAGGTTAAGCGACTAGGGTATAAAATTTATTATCAACCTAAATCACTTATATATCATAAGGAATCAGTCTCTACAGGTAAAAACAGTCCATTTAAAACCTACTATCTCACGAAGAATCGAATTTTATTCATGAAACGGAATGTTCCACACTTGTATTTTGGACTATTTCTTATTTACTTTACGCTGCTTACAATACCTAAGAATTCCCTTGTATACATTGTGCGTGGACAAGGAAAACATTTAAGGTCTTTTTGGAGAGGAATTTTTTGGCATTTTAATCGATCTATTACGTTCAATTAAATCTAAAAGTAATATTGGATACTAAAAAGACCTTTCTCGCACCTGTTAATGAGATTTCTAATGTTCTTTGTATCGTAAACATGAATGAACTATTATTCCCTGATGCCGAAAATGAAATATGATTAATTTTTTAATACATCTTATAGAATTTGTTATCCTACTTTGGATGAGCTTTAATGTTATTTATGTGAGTTTTTTCTCCATATGTGGTTTATTTTATAAAAGACAAAAGCCCCCAACTGGAAAAAAATTAATACTCAATCGATTTGTATTGATTGTTCCATCCTATAAAAATGATCAAGTAATCCTTGATTCTATTGCAAAAAATATTGATCAAAATTATCCAAGCGATAAGTTTAAATTATTTGTAATTGCCGACTCTTTTGAGCCTGAAACAATCGAAAAACTGCTAGCTTGGCCAATTAGTGTTTTACCCGTTTCTTTTGATGAAAGTACCAAAGCAAAGGCCTTAAACAAAGCCCTGTCCGTTTTACCCGAAAATATATTTGATTATGCAGTTGTATTAGACATTGACAATATTATGGGAGAAAATTTTCTGCATCATTTGAATGTGCGGTTACAAGGCAGGGAAGAAGTGATTCAAGGGTATCGCACAGCTAAAAATGCGGATACTGATTTTGCCGTTTTGGATGGTATTAGTGAGCAAATTAATAACCATATTTTTAGAAAAGGCCATGCTGCTATAAAGCTATCAAGTACACTCGCAGGTTCGGCTATGGCAATTAGAATGGATGTATTTAGGGAGGCGATGACGCATATTCATACTGCCGTGGAGGATAAAGAATTGGAGTTTTATTTTATGAATAATAACATGAAAGTACTTTATGAGCCTAATGCCATTGTGTATGATGAAAAAGTGCAGGACTCTGATGTTTTTTTAAAGCAACGAACAAGATGGGTCGCTTCTCATTATTTAAATTTTAGGTCTATTTTTTTTAAAGGGTTAAAAAATTTCTTACTACATCGGAATGCCGACTTCCTAGATAAAGCATTACAGAGATTAGTACTTCCTCGTGTGCTCATTATTGGATTCTCATTTTTGTTATCCTTTTTGTATTTTATCCCTTTATTCAATTTTGGTCCTATCTTTTTTTATCTATTCGTTCTATGTTCTTTTAGTTACTTACTGGCTATACCCTCTAGATTTGTTGATAAAAAATTGATTCATGCAATACTAAAATTGCCATATGCTTTTTCCTTAATGATTTTAGCCTATTTCAAAATAAATAATTCATTCAAGATATTTTCTCATACTCATCATTCAATTGATAGCGCTACATCTAATAAGGTTGAACAGTTAAATAAATTTTCTGAAAAAATGCAAGGTGAGCTGTTGCCTATGCTTAATGATTAGAATCATATTATGTTAATTTAAATATCAAATGAACTCAAAATCTAGGTATACCATCGTCATCCCATTTTTGCTAGTCATCATATGTTTTTCATTTGTTTCTGTTTGTCAACAACACCCTTCTGTGCAGAGCTTAAATGAGAAAACAAAAATCCCTATCGATGGAACTCGATGGTATCAACTCTCTAATGTGTCTGATGGTTTAGAAAAGTTATTTGACGGAGAGAAAAATCAAATCATTTATACGGGCAGGAATAAGGTCATTAAATATTATGAGGCCTACTACCCAATATTAAATGGAGAATCTATCTCAATCGATAGTATAAGTCTTTTAGCAGGAGCTGGTATCTCAACTGTGCCTATGAAAATATTTGCTATAGATCGAAATTGGAACCGAATTCCACTTGCACTATTTAATGGTAGTGATTTTAGTAAATGGGTTGGCCCTTACCCAGAGAGGCCAACAATATTCAAGTTAGATAATCCGGTTAAGGATATCATGTACTTAATGATTACAGTGGGAGATGTATTCCCCATTGAAATTGAATTCTTCGGTTCCTACACTAAACCAAATAAAACTTTTCCAGTACAAATAAAGTATCCACCGTTAAAATCATTTTTTGGAATAAATGCATTCGAATGGGATTTTGAACATCCAAATAAGCCTACTGTCATCGACACAACACGTTTTTCTGCCATTAAAAACTTTAGTGGTATTAGGCATTACTTAGATTGGCAAAAACTTGAAAGTGAAAAGGGGAAATATACGTTTAATCCAACACGAGATGGTGGGTGGAATTATGATGCTATTTATGAGAAATGTAAAGAACAAGGGATAGACGTACTTGCCTGCTTAAAAACGATACCATCTTGGATTAAGTCAACCTATCCTGAACAACAACGAAGTAGCGAAAATAATCCTTTACCTTATCAATTAAATTTGTCCGATCCTAAATCGTATATCGATCAGGCAAAAGTTGCTTTTCAATTTATAGCACGTTATGGAAGCAATCCTAACGTTAATCTTTCATTATTGAGTGTAAATACTACCCCACGATGGAATGGGGATGATATAAACCAGATTAAAGTGGGTATGGATCTCATAAAATATATTGAATGCGAGAATGAGCGAGATAAGTGGTGGAAGGGAAGAAAGGCATACCAAACAGCGAGGGAATATGCAGCTAATTTATCTGCCTTTTACGATGGTCATTTAAATACTATGGGGGCTGGAGTAGGTGTCAAAAATGCTGATAAAAATATTAAAGTTGTTATGGCCGGTGTAGCTCTCGCTAATACAGATTATTTCAGAGGTATGATTGATTGGTGTAAAGAGTTTAGAGGCTATCATCCTGACGGGACTGTTAATTTATGTTGGGATATAATCAATTATCATTTATATACTAATGACCCTGACCTAAAGCGCGGTGTTGCTCCTGAAAAAGAACTACCAAACTATGGGGGTGAGACTGTAGCAAAATCATTTATTGAAGCTGCTCATTTTTATGCTAATGATATGCCTGTGTGGGTAACTGAAGCTGGATATGATATTAATGCGGGAAGTCCAAACAAGGCCATCCCTATCAAAAATAAATCCACACTTGAAACGCAAGCAGATTGGATTTTACGAACTTCATTGATGTATTCTCGAAATGGAATTCAAAAGGTATTCTTTTATGAGCTGCATGATGATGCGGTAAACTCTCCGAATCTTTATGGTACATGCGGATTAGTAAATGATAATAATACAAGAAGGCCTTCAGCTGATTTCATATTTCAAACCCTTACTACATTTGGTGAATATCACTATGTTAGAAGTTTTAGTAAATCACCAATAGTAGATGAATATAGACATCCCCTTAAAGGTTCAATGTATGTGTTATATATTCCAGATGAAATTGGACAAAAAGGTGAATATACCCTAGAGTTAAAAGGATCTAATATTGTTGAAATGTATACCCCACAAATAGGATCTAATTTGATGAAAGTAACTAAGACTAAGGTGATAGGAGGAAAGGTATTGGTTCCAATAAGTGAGACTCCTATTTTTGTAACAGCAGGGAATCAATAAAAAATAAAATAATATTTTAACAGTATCAATTTTCATTTCTGATCTTAACCCTAAGGATGCTAATTCTTCAAGCATACTGAAATGAGTGCTATTCGTTGTTTTGGGTTTTATTAATATCTCTAGATCTAGTTGGTCTTTATTCGTCAATGTAAGAAATACTATTTTCATTAATAAATTAACTAATCAGATCTTTTCTTAAAAGCTACTTTGTATGTCTTGGTATAAAATTCTTGATAAAGTAATTTGATTTGTGAAATAATGTGGAAAAAATTGATATTGGTATATCGCTTCATGATGAAATACCAAATTGTGAAATTGACTATAGTCATTACTATAGTAGCAAGTGCAGCACCATAAAATCCAAAATAGCTCAAAAATATATAGGCTATTACGATTTTTATTATAATGCTGGTTGTATTTGTGTAGAAGCATGTCTTCGCTCTTCCTATAGAAGTTAGCATATTAGCAGATTGATTCTGAATTATCCCAATAACAGAGCATACAATATAAATTCTGAGGATGAGATTTGAACTTTCAAAGGATGCTCCTGCAATGATAAGTATTAGATATTTTGAGAACATAATTAAACATATCGCTATTGGGATCATTATCGATAATAGAACTGCTATTGACTTTTCGAAAATATGATTGATTTTATCTTGATTCTCTTCTGCAGATAGTTGAGAAAATTTTGGAAATAAAACATCTGCTGCAGCATATGAAGGGATTTCTACAAATCCATTTAATCGACTAGCTGTATTATAATAAGATACTGATATGGGATTCAGGTAATTCGAGGTTAATAGCTGATCGATATTTGAGGCGATATTTGATACAACGCCAGTTCCAAACACAAATGTGCCAAATTTTAAAATCTTCTTTACGCTACTTTTATTCACTTGAACAGAAAACGTTAGATATTTATAGCAAATGATAAATAGTGATAATGTGCCAATTATAATACTCATGATATTTAATATCATGAGCTTCTCAAGTGATAGTTCTTTATGTAGAATGAAGTAACATAAAATTGGGCCACTGAAGGTGCTAAGTCTAGCTAATGTCCCAATTAGAAGTCCCTTGAAGTTTAAATAAGATATTAGAACTGCTTCATAATGCGATAGGAATATCATCGAAATTAACCCAGGTATATAGAGGTAAAAAAGATTAGATAACTCCTTGTCTGTATTCAGCCAACTACTTATTCTATTGGAAAAGAGGATGATTAATAATATGAATAAAATCGTCATCAATGAATTCATTGCTAACGACGACCAAGAAATTTTGTTTTTTTCATCTTCATTATGGCTACTTGTTACTAATCGTATATGGGCAGCTTTTAGTAAACTCCCTTTTGAGAATTCAAATGTTGTAATTATGATTGTGAAGAGAGCCCATATTCCAATTTCTTTTTTGGTTAGGTGTCTTGCCAAAATCATGAAATTCAAAAAATTGAATATTGTATGTGAAAATCTTTGAATTGTACTAAGTAATGACGATCTTAGCCATGAAGACTTAAGTTTAAACATATATAAAGCTATTTAACTTAATTCTGTTCTATATTAATATGTAGAAAGAATCTATTGGGGTTTGCGGATTATTCCTATTTTATTATTATTTTATAAAACATTTACAATGATTAGATCTTATATAAGAGAAATGAAATTACAAAAAATGAAAATGATTTCTTCAACATTTGTAATCTTATTCTCATGGTTACTTTTTTTCATTTTTTCCAAAGCTGAAATGATCAATATTACAGCCGAAGATGGAATTATTGAATCTCTAACCGCTTTTTTCCTCTTCAGTGCTTCAGTATCCTTTTTTTTGTCAAATAAGAAGCATAATTTTTTTATATATGCCTTATCATTTATTTTGTTTTTTGGGGCAGGTGAAGAGATTAGTTGGGGACAAAGGATATTTAATATTCAAACACCTGATGAATTAAAAAATATGAATGTTCAGGGTGAAATAACCTTGCATAATCTCGAGATTTTCAATCGAACTAATTTTGATAATTCATATAAGAGCGGGATAAGAAATCTATTAACTATGGATGTTTTATTCCGAATTTTTAGCTTTTCATTCGGAATTCTACTTCCATTTCTAGTTTTTCATGTCAATTTCATCAAAAAAATCACCATTCAGCTAAAAATTCCAGTCCCACCCATTTCTATCGGTATTTTCTTCCTTCTAACGTATATCTTTTTGAGATTAATCCTTGTCTTTGTTGGCACGGACATGGATACAAAACTGGCCACTCCTGAAGTATTTGAATTCACAGCATCCTATATCTGGTTTATGATAGGGACATACTTTTTTGCACATAGAAATTCAATCATCATGGGTCAAGACATTAAGAATACATTTGCTTAATGTTCACATACTCTATAAAAGATTTAATTTTTACTCCACTCATTTTTCTTGGCTTTTTTAGTTGATTTGGATCAAAATACGCGAAATGCAACTATATAACATGGGATCATTTATAAATATGTAAATATCTGTATATCAATGATTTGAATTATATTTTATTCCAGTTCTTGTTTTTCTGCCTCATTTTTATTTTTATTTCTGCTATTTATCACATCTTTCTCACTAAAGTTTGATTCTATTGTGCAATAATTGAATAATTTTGCACGTTATCACTTGATAATCAATACGAACTAGCTTTTTGCCCAGTTTAATTTCATTTTTGTATAAATTTTTTTTTCATGGACTTTACTTATTTTTTCAGAATTCTAACCCGTAATAAGAAGATAATTATTGGCGCATCGTTGCTTTCATTAATTATTGCAGTGATTTTTTCATTCCAAATGAAAGTGCTTTATAAATCACAATCTCAAATTTCAACTGGGTTTACTTTGAGCCAAGAAATTAAATTATCTGACAACATTTTTGATATAGGTCAAATTGATATTAAATTCAATAACGTTATTGAAAATATTAAATCTCCCCAGGTCTTAAATCTACTTTCTTATCAGTTGATGATTAGAGAACTATCTGGGGCAGCTCCATTTCGTGACATTAATACAGTAGAGCTCAGAAAGAATAAAAAGTTAGAATCCTTAAATTTAGGTTTAGCAAAAAAGATTTTATTAGAAAAATATGATTCAACTTTATTTCTAAAACCTACAGTTGAAATCGAAAAACAGCTATTGGAGCTTTTAGCTTTTTATGAATTTGATATTAATTCTATTTCAGAAGATTTACAAGTTTCTAGGTATCCTAGATCAGACTATATTAATATAGAGTTTTTATCTACTTCACCTGAAATGTCTGCATTCGTTGTAAATAATCTAATTACTGAGTTTGATAGTTATTATAATAGGATGATGAGTTCGAGGTCAATAGAATCAATGTCTTCCGTTGATTCTATTGTAAGAATAAAAAAAGCAGATTTGGATGAGAGAATAAATGATAAAAATATTTTCCTACAACGCTCAAGTTCATCATTAGATCCAAATATAGTAGCTACAAGTAAATTAAATCAAGTTAGCTCCTATGAATCTGGTATGGCAGATGAAATTTCTCGACAACAAAGTTTTAATTACCAACTTGAGCAAATTGAACAACAGCTTAAGCAAATGTTAGAGGGTCAGGGCTCTTCAACAACTCCCACTGAAGGCAATAATAGGTTGTACTCTGAATTAAAGAAGCAATACAACGAACTAAATGAGGAATATGTCAAAAAGGGTTCAAGTGATCCAGTTATGAAGTCTCGATTAGCTGAATTAGAAAGTCGAATGCGACTTTCTGTTACAGTAGAAGGTGGGGGTGCTCTTGTCAACAATTCATCTCAAAAGGCATCTTTAATTCAACGAAAAATAGAACTTGAAGCAAGTTTGCGATCATCTAATTCAAAGATTAGCTTTTACCGTTCGAAACTAGGGGAGGCTAATGCGAGCATAATCCAAGGGTCTTCTTCAAATAGAGTTGCTGGGGCTTTAGAGCAACTTAATAAAGAGATTGAAT
>Ga0209086_10004032_pt1 | contig 10976 bp, 4 predicted proteins | sample M_130207_XF_Meta_FD_187312 | JGI IMG/M metagenome (GOLD analysis project Ga0209086, IMG submission 187312) | Freshwater microbial communities from Lake Montjoie, Canada to study carbon cycling - M_130207_XF_MetaG (SPAdes) (version 2) | ecosystem: Environmental > Aquatic > Freshwater > Lake...
CCTCGTCGTGACACGGCACAAGAAAGAACGCGACGATCTCGTCGCCAATCCGCCCGAGGGTTGTCCGATGGTTCGCTGGGAGGACCGCAGCGAGGAGGCGATCCTCTGCGAGACCGTGCACCGGGCAAAGGGACTCGAGCGCCTCGCAGTGATCTATGTCGACACGTCGGCCGAGCCCGACCGCCAGTTGCAGTACATCGGCGCGAGCCGGGCGATGGCCTGGCTCACGCTGGTGGGCTCACCGGCGCTTATGTCGCCGCCTTCGCCCTGAACCGGGATTTCCGGCATGATCTAAGGCGTGTCTCATGAGCAGGTAATGCAGTTGGACCGCGCCGGGGCCGGGGCACTCGTGACGATCCTCGGCATCGTGCTCGACAACATCCAGACCGCCGAGGCAGAGGGCTATCGGTCCAACTGGAATGTCGAGCACGTGCTCGACCTCGACACCCGCTTTCACCACGTGTGGCCCGAGCTCACCGACAGCCTGATGGGGTTCGGCGGCGGCGACCCGGGGGCCGATGACCGCCGAGAGATGGAACTGCACATCGAGGACGCCGAGCTGTTACTCGCCGGGATGGCCTTCACGGAGATGGCGAGCACGGACCTGCCGTTCTTCGAGATGGTGCAGTGGACGAGCGAATTCGTCGCGTCCGAGCTGCGCCAACTGTGGTCGGACGAGGTCTGGCGCGAGCGCGCGGGGGGCAAGGACAATCGCCGTTGGTGAGTCGTTGATCGAGTAGCTCACACAGGCTCGGGCGACGTCTGCGGTGTGCTCTCTGCATCCCGGACCTGTGCGAGGTGCAGAGCGGTCAGCACAGCGGCCCGTTCATCGCCCTCGAGGTCTGAGTCGAACCACGAGGTGACTGTGAGGGGTTGTCCATCGAACGCCGTCCCGCCGCCTGACGTCATCGTCATCTCGGCGTACCCCTCGTCGGCAAGCGCGGCGAACGCGAGATCGCTCGCGCCGAGGCGCTGCACCCACGACGCAACAAATTGGGCGCGTTCCCCACCCCAAGGGGTCACACGGACCTCGGGTTCGTTCCTGTGGCGGGCATCCACCGTCACGGCGAGCGGGCCGATCACACCGAGGGAGTGCTCGTTGGCGTAGAGCGATGGTGCGTGGGTCTCGGTGAGGAAGGCAAGCCGATTCCCCACTGCGGAGTGAAGGTCCACCGAGCCGAAGAGGTCCCGCTGCACGGGGAGCAACACCACGCCATCGTCGTTGTCCGGCACGATCGCGAGGTGGTCCCACCCGTTGATGATCAGCGCCGGTTCGTCGACACGGTGATACGTGAAGTCCTCCCGGTCGATGGGCACGAGAGCAACAAGGTCGGCGGTGTCGAGGGTTGATCCCTCGGGGAGTCGCACGAGCAGCGAACCACGCACCGGGAACAATGCGCTTCCGACAGCAGCAAGTGCCTCGTCGAGCCGCGCGTGGGAGGTTCCGTCGCTGACGACGAAGCGGTCACCGTCGGCGCGTACCTCCCACAGGGGTCCGGTTGCCCGGGGGTCGTGGTCGCTCCAGGCCGGCGTGACCTGAACGAGCGGTTCGCCCGAGCGGAGCGCCTCCCTCGCTGCGAACCACGAGCCGTGACGCCCGAGCGCGCGCGGCAGGGAATCGAGCCCTGTCCACGCGAAGTACACGTCGTCGAACGAGAACAGATCCCCGCCGTGGTCAACGAGCCCGCCGTCGTCGCCGTCATGCCCGAGCGGGAGGAGCCAGACCTTGCCGAGGCCGTCGGCCACACGGCACGTCTCCCACGTCCCGATGTGCGTCTCGGTCCCGTGGTCGAGCAGTTCCGCGAGGCCGATGCGGTTCAGCAGCGCCAGGACGGTGGCACCGCCGAAGCCGTCGAGCGTCAGTGTGCGCGCACCGGTCAGGCCGGTTGCAGGGCCGAGAACCGTGAGCACGGTGTCGAGCGCGCCCGCAAGGTCCGTAGCGGTACCGAGAACGCGAGCGGTCTCCGACCGGGCGGTCAGGGTCCGATGGGTCACGGTTGCCCCGCCGCCGCTGCCGGGCCGGACCTCGACGAGGTGCGCGATGGATTCCGTCGGGTCGGCTGCAGCGCGGCTTCGGCGCCACACGTCCAGGGCGCCGAGCCCGCTTCGGCGTGCTTCTGCGGCCTCGGGGAGGCTGGCGCCGATGCTGATGAAGTGGAGGGCCTGGGTCGCCTCAAATCCGGCACCGAGCCAGCGATCACGCACGAGAGGGGTCACCCGGGCTGCCGCGAAGAGGCGCAGCACGAGGGGAGCAAGGGGCCGGGCAGCCCCGGGGAAGTCGGGCATGGTCCGGTGGGGAACGCAGCGAACGCCAACCGCGTGACATGACCAGCGTCGAGCCCGGGCCGTGCCGGAAAATCACGTGACACCGGTGGCGTAGCGTTCCCCCCACAATGCTGACGCTCCACCACGCCGACGAGCTCGAACCCCTGCTGAGCTCGCTCGCAGGGGTGCTCACCCCTCCGCTCCCGGACCCGTTCACCCCGCACGTGGTGGCCGTTCCATCTGCCGGAACCGCAGACGCGGTCATGGCTGCGCTTGGTACCCGTCTCGGCAGTACCGGCCGCGGCGACGGGATCGTGGCAAACGTGAGTTTCCTGTTTCCCGGTCAGTTCGTTGCACGTGCGCTCGGCGCGGCAGCAACCGCCGCCGACCCGTGGTCGATCGAGCGACTCACGTGGACCGTGCTGCAGATCCTTGAGGCACAGCCCTCGCTGCTGCCGTGGGCAACCGATGCCGGCACTGGTGCGGGCGCTGCCGCCGGACGCGATCCGTGGGCGCTCTCCCGGCGAATCGCCGACCTCTTCGACCAGTACGCGAGCCAGCGCCCGGCTCTTATCACGTCGTGGGCGCTCGGCGAGGACACCGATGGCACGTTCGGCGCGGATGGCCACCTCGCGCCGCTGGATGCCGGCCATCTCTGGCAGGCGCGGCTCTGGCGCGAGGTGCGCAATCACATCGATGCGCCGAGCCCGCCGGAACGCCTGCCGCAGTATCTCGAGCAGATGCGTCTCGGAGCGATCCAGCCAAACCTGCCTGAGCGGGTGAGCGTGTTCGGGTTCGGGTCGCTGTCCTTCACGTTCCTGTCACTGCTGCGTTCGCTCGCGCAGGTGCGAGACGTGCACGTGTTCCTGCGCCACCCGTCACGCGTGGCATGGGCGTCATCGGCCAACCGACTGGCTGGGGCCGTGCAGGTGCGCGCCAACCTGGATGTTGCGGCTCACGTCAACCATCCGCTCCTCGCGTCATGGGGCCGCCCGGCACTCGAGGCGCGTGCCCTCACTGCCGGCATGCCCGACGTTGTCGAGCGCGCTGTCGATACAGCGACGGCTGCGCCACGCTCGCTACTCGGCCATCTCCAGCACGGTATTCGCCACGACGTAGCCCCTGCTCCGGCGGGAGGCCTCGCGCTCGCGGACCACAGCCTGCAGGTACACGCGTGCCACGGTGATCTTCGTCAGCTGGAGGTACTGCGTGATGCCCTCGGTCATGCCTTCGTCGCCGATCCCACCCTGCAGGCGCACGACGTGCTGGTGCTGTGCCCCGATCTCGAGCGCTTTGCCCCCCTCGTCGAGTCGGTCCTCGGTCGTGGATCGCTGCCGGTCCCGGCGCGCGTGGGCGATCGCTCGCTCAGCACCGAGGACGCGCTGGCCGACGTGCTGCAGTCCGCCCTTCACCTTGTCGAGGGACGCGCCACCCTCACCCAGGTGCTGTCGCTCGCACAGTCCGAGCCCGTCCGTACCCGGTTCGGTTGGGAGGCCGATCACATCGGTCAGATCGCGAACTGGTGCACCGAGCTCGGCACACGGTGGGGGTTGCTGCCGGAGCACCGGGTGCAGTGGGGCATCCCGTCCGACATCGCCGGCGGCACGTGGCGCGCCATGAGCGAACGCCTGCTCGCCGGTGCAGCGCTCTCCGCGCCCGTGGACCGTGCGGTGCTCGGCAACGTCGTGCCCTTCGACGACATGGGGTCCGACGATGTTGCCCTCGCCGGCACGATGGCCGACTTCCTCGCGCGCCTGGTGTGGCTGCACGAGCAGGTCGGTACGCCCCGCCCTGTCGCGGAGTGGGTGGACACCTTGCACGCCGCAGTGGACCACTTCTGCGCCGTGCCGAAGGACGAGCACTGGCGTATTGCGGCGCTGCACGGTGTGCTCGACGAGATCCGCATCACCGCAACCGGTCCGCATGGCACGAGCGCGGTTCCCCTCGGGATCGCAGACATCAAGGCAGTACTCACCAATCACCTAGCGGACCGCCCGGGCCGCCTTCGCCTCCGCAGCGGTGCCGTCACGGTGACATCGCTCATCCCGCTGCGCGGCGTGCCCGCCCGGGTGGTGTGCATCCTCGGCCTCGACGACGGCGCAGTGCGCACCGGCAACGCGGATGGCGACGACGTTCTGGGTTCGCGGCCCTGCGTGGGGGAACGTCACCCGCGCTTGGAGAGCCGCCACCTTCTGCTCGATGCGGTCCTTGCCGCACAGGATCGCCTCATCGTCACCTGCAACGGGGCGGACCTCACCACCAACAAGGAGGTCCCCTTCATCGTTGCTCTTGCCGAGTTGCTCGACACGGTGAATTCCGTCCGTGGCGACAACGGCCCGCAGGTGGTCATTCACCATCCCCGCCATGGCTTCCACGAGGGTGCCCTTACCACGGGGTCGCTCCTGCCCGGAAGCGACCAGCCGTTCACGTTCGACCCGCAGATGCTCGCAGCAGCGCAGGCGCGCCGGACGGCACACGCACCGCAACCTGCTTCGGGTACCGACCGCACGGTCCCCGTGTCACCGTGGGCCCTCGCACCCCGGCCCGTCGGCACGGTGAACATCGACCGTGCCGTGAGCGCCATCGTCAACCCTGGTCGCACGTACCTGCGCGAGCGTCTGGACGTTCGCCTGCCGGGGGATACCGAGACCCTCGACGACGGTCTGCCCATCGGGCTGGATCCGCTCGGCACGAGCGCGCTGGGGCGTGCCCTGCTGGAGGCGCGTCGCCATGGCGTCGGGTTCGATGAATGGTCCGCAACGGTCCGTCTCACCGGCACCCTTCCTCCCGGGGACCTCAGCACTGCCGCGCTGGACGCGGTCATCGGCGAGGTGCAGGACTTCGAGGCGGTACTGCAGGCGTGGAGCGTGGACGACAGCACGACGGACGAGGTGGACATCGCACTTCAGGTCGACGTGCGGTTCGGCGAGGGTGATCCCACCGCGGTGCAACTGATGGGCAAGGTGGTCGGGGTGAGCGGCACCCGGGTTGCCGACACGCGCTACGCCCGCCCACGTGCCTCGCAGCGTCTCGGTCTCGCCCTGCGCCTTGCTGCGCTGCAGGTGCAGCATCCCGACACGGACTGGTCCGCAGTGCTCGTCACGCGCAAGGCCAGCGACAGTGATCGCGCGACACCGGCAATCGGTCTGCGCTTCCGTGGGGTGGGGGCCGAACGTGCCGAAACTGCTCGGGCATTTCTCGTCCGTGGGCTACAGGTGCTCGAGTGGGCACTGCGCGATGCGGTGCCCCTGTTCGAACGGGCCTCCGAGGCGATGGCAGGTGCGAACTGGGGAAGTGCCGATACGCATCTGGAGAACGACCTCAAGGACGACGCGGTTGGTTTCCTCTGGGCCAACACCTCGGTGGACGACCTGCGTGACGCGCCGCTCTGTGCGGGTGATCCGCCCGGCCTCGGTGCAGACAGCGGCGCCGGCCGGGGCGTTGCCGTCGCCGAATGGGTCTGGGGGCTCCTGCACGAATCGGTGGAGTACGTGGACCACAACGGTGTGGCACTCGGTGCCAGCGATGACGAGGACGGGGGCGAGGCGGAATGACGCAGCAGAACGAACTGGATCTGAAGGGCGCACTGCCCCATTCGGGGCGCCTCGTGGTCGAGGCGAGTGCCGGCACGGGAAAGACCTATTCGCTGACGGCCCTCGTGGTGCGGTACGTGGCCGAGCGCGGCGTTGCGGCGTCTGAGCTACTCGTCGTTACTTTCACCCGTGCGGCGGCGGGCGAGCTGCGGGACCGCACGCGCAAGGCCCTGTTCGATGCGCGCCAGGTACTGCTGAGCGGGGAGGTGCCGGAGCGCCACCTGTGGATGGGGTCGCTCCTCGTGGGGCACGAGGGCGAGATCACGGCCCGGCGGCGCAATATCGAGCAAGCGATCAACACGTTCGACGATGCCACGATCACCACCATCCACGGCTTCTGCCAGCAGGCCCTGCGCCAGCTCGGTCTGCGTTCGGGGGCGCGGCTGGGCAGCGAGCTTGTCGAGAACACCCGAGACGTTGTCGACGAGGTGTGCCGGGACCTCGTGGTGCAGCGGCTCGCGCCGCAGGCAGAGGCCCTGTCGTGGCCGGCGCTGAAGCGCAACGCACCGAACAAGGTGCTCACACAGCTCACCGAGGCGGTCAACGCACTGCTCAACAACCCCGGTGCCCACGCAGCACCGCAGGTTGGCGCAGGGATCGTGCCAGCGAAACAGGACACGATCGAACGGCTTGCAGACTGGGCAGCCGTGGTGGACGAAGCGGTGAAGCGCGTGCGGGAACGCCGCTCGGACCGCCACGAACTCGGCTACGACGACCTGGTCACCCAGTTGCGGGATGCCGTCACGGATGAAGCGAATGGCGAGGAGGCCCGCCGCATGCTCCAGAGCCGTTACCGGCTCGTGCTGGTGGACGAGTTCCAGGACACGGATCCCGTTCAGTGGCAGATCTTCGACCGGGCGTTCGACGATGATCAGGTGGTCATCACGGTCGGGGACCCGAAGCAGGCGATCTATCGCTTCCGCGGGGCAGACGTGCACGCGTACCTGCGGGCCACGAGCGGTGTGGACAAGAAGGAACTGCTCACCAACTTCCGCAGTGATCGCGAGTTGGTCGAGGCGACGCTCGGCCTCATCGGTGGGGTACATCTCGGGGACTCGCGCATTGCGGTCACGCCCGTGCGCACGCCGGATACCGCACCCGTGCGGGCTCTTCCGGGCGGCGCGCCGCTGCAGATCCGCTGGGTGCCGCGCCACGCCGAACTGCTCGGCAACAAGCCGCCCACGTGGGAGCGCGTGGAGCGGGCAGCCACGAAGACACGGCTGGCGGAGTACGTCACGCTGGGTTCCAAGGTCTCGTCGCCGAGGGCGCGGCGCGCGATCCTCGGTGACCTCGCCCGCACGGTGGTCGAACTCCTTGAGAACGAGCACTATGGCGAGGGCGCATCGGCCCGGCGGGTCACCCCGGGCGACATTGCGGTACTCGTGCCGTCGCACGCCAACGCCGAGCAGGTCGTGGGCGCTCTCAACCGGGCTGGGGTTCCCGTCGTTCGTACGCGGACCGGGAGCGTGTTCGCGACTGCCGCCGCGCAGCAGTGGCGCGTGCTCCTCGCTGCGCTCGAGCGCCCGGCGTATGCGCCCCTGGTGCGCGCCGCCGGGCTCGGTGTGTTCCTCCACGAGGCACCCGCATCGTTGGATCCCGACTCCCCCGGATCCACGGCGCGCGTTGCCGAGCTGCAGCAACTGTGCGCTCGCTGGGCGGACCTCCTCGCAGATCGTTCGGTGCTCACCTGGTACGACCACGTGCGTGCCGAGAGTGGTCTGGTGGAGCACCTGCTTGCGGACCTCACCGGCGAGCGGGAACTCACGGACCTCGACCACATTGCCGAGGTCCTCGCGTCCGAACTGCCGGGTAGCGGTCACTCCGCCGCGGCGGTCCGTCGCAGTCTCGAGCGGCTCGTGGACGAGTCCGATAGCTCCGACGACCTCGGCCCGCAGATGCGTCGCATCGACTCCGATGCCGAGGCCGTCCAGGTCACCACCTTGCACGCCTGCAAGGGGCTGCAGTACCCCATCGTGCTCATACCGTTCTCGTGGAGCATGCCGAACAACAAGGGGCCGCTCATTTACAACGGCGCCGAGGGTCGCATCATCGATGTTGCCGCCAAGCAGGGATGGGCCGGTGACGGCATCCCCGAGTCGGACAAGGGTCGGGAGCACCGCTCCAACATCGAGCGCCGGGCGGACCAGTTGCGCCTCCTGTACGTCGGGCTGACGCGGGGCGAGCACCGCACCGTTGTCTGGTGGGCCCCGGGCAAGGATGCACCCAAGAGTGCACTCACTACCGTGTTGTTCGACCGCGACGAGTACGGCGTTCCGCGCAACACACCGCCCGCCGACGTTGACTCCGTGGTCGCCAAGAGTGCCCTGAAGATCCCGTCATTCGAGCCCACCGACGACGAGGTCGTTGCGAAACTCGCTGCACTGTCGGGTCGCGTCCCCGGGCTCATCGACGTGTCCACGGTGCCCGCCCGCACAGCGGTCAGTCGCTGGGGCGGACCGGCGGTGGCAACCACACCGGTATCGCTCGCGATCGCAGATGCGGACGGGCGTAGCGCGGCCAATCCGGCCTGGCGCCGTTGGTCCTTCACCGGTATCAGCCGTACCCGGGACGAGCCGTATTCACCGATGTCGCCGTCGCCCGCCGCACCGGTTGCCGGTGGCTTCGACGAACCGGGGAATGTGGACGATGTGGCAGCGCCGCGGCGCATCCCGCTTTCCGGTCCGGCGGTGCCGCTCGCCGACGTTGCCGCGGGCACAGCATTTGGCACGCTCGTGCACGAGGTGCTCGAGAAGTTCAACCCGACCAGCGCGGACCTCGACGCCGAACTGCTCGAGGTGGTTGAGACAGCCCTGCGCCGCAACCGTGTTCCGGTGGACGCCGGTGTCCTTGCGCACGGCCTTGTGCTTGCTGCCAACACCCCGCTCGGGCCGCTTGCCGACGGGCTGCGGCTTGCCGACATCGACACCACGGACCGGCTCGCCGAGCTCGAGTTCGACCTCCCGCTCGCTTCGGGCGCCGGGCCGATCGCGTCTGCAGACATCGGGCGGGTGCTCCTCGCCACACTGGACGGCGCCGATGCGATGCGGCCCTATGCGGCCGAGCTCGCCGCCGGACGCTTCACGGTCGACCTTGCGGGATTCCTGCAGGGATCCATTGACGCCGTACTGCGCGTTCCCGCTGAAGGGGGTGGCCATCGCTATCTCGTCGTGGACTACAAGACCAACCGCCTGCACGCCCGCGGTGCAGCGGACCCACTTGCGTCGTACCACCCGGACCTGTTGGTGCCAGCGATGGAGCACAGTGACTACCCGCTGCAGGCGCTGCTGTACAGCGTTGCGCTGCACCGGTACCTCCGCTGGCGGCTGCCCGGTTACGAGCCCAGCAAACACCTCGGCGGCATCGCGTACCTGTTCGTGCGCGGCATGGTGGGTGCAGCAACGCCCACGCACGCCGGCGTGCCGTACGGCGTGTTCTCCTGGCGGCCGCCGGCGGCCGCTGTGCTTGCGCTCGAGGAACTGTTCGTCACCGGGAGGGCCGCATGAACGAGGGCACCACCATCGCACCGGCCCGCAACGACAGCGGTCTCGTCAGCGTGCTTGTCCCCGACGAGGTTGCGTGCCTGGCCCCTCTCGTGGACGCCGGGGTGCTCGGCGCAGCCGAGGTGCACCTGGCCGCATGGGTGGCCCGGTGCGGATTGCTGCACGCCACCGACGACGAACCCGTCATCCTCGGTGTGGCTATGGCGTGTTGGGCCGCACTGCATGGTCACGCCTGCGCGGACCTCGATCACCTCGCGCTTGCCGTGGAGCGTGAACGACCCGCCCGCCAGTATCTCGACGGCGAGCCCGCGCTCGTGTGGCCGAACACCGAAGGCTGGCTCGCGTCCCTGCGGGCAGCCGCGGAGCGGGGTCTCGTCCGTGTGGTGGGGAACGCCGACACCGAACCGGTGCTCGACAGCGCCCCGCTCGTGCTCTGCGGCCGTCGCCTGTACCTGCAGCGGCACTGGGTGGACGAGTGCACGGTTGCGGCCTCACTGCGTGCTCGCGCCGGCACCGACGTCCTGTCGGTTCCCGCCACGCTGGGCGATCGCGCGGCGCGCTTGCTGGAGCGGTTGCTCCCCGCGAGCGAGCCCGATGGGTCGGTCAATCAGCAGCGCCTGGCGGCTGATCTCGTGTTCCGCCGGAACCTTGCGCTGGTCGTGGGCGGCCCGGGCACCGGTAAGACGTACTCCGTTGCCCGTCTGCTCATGGCGATGATGTCCGATGCCGAGGACCGTGGTGAGCAGTTGCGGATTGCGCTCGCTGCACCCACCGGAAAAGCGGCTGCGCGCCTCACCGAAACCATTCGGGCGGCCGTGGCCCGGGTGGAGAGCGAGGAGGAGCGCCTCGCCGTACCTGTTTCGGATCGTCTGACGGACTCGGTGAAGGGAGCCCTGATCGCGCTCGAGCCCTCTACGATCCATCGCCTGCTCGGCCCGCTCCCGACCCGCCGACAGCGGTTCGCACACCATGCGAGCAACCCGATCCCGTTCGACATCGTGCTGATCGACGAAACCTCCATGGTGTCCACCCCGCTCGTTGCGCGCCTCGTGGAGGCCGTCCCGCCGACTGCCCGTCTGGTGCTCATCGGGGATCCCGATCAGCTCGAGAGTGTGGAACTGGGCGCTGCGCTCGGCGACATCGCGGTCGCGGCCGAGGACCCGCTGTCTCCGCTCGCCGGCCACGCAGTGCGGCTACAGCGCGGTCACCGTTTCGAGCACGACTCGCCGATCGCGCTGCTGGCCGACAGCGTGCGGGAGCAACGGGTTGACGATGCCCTTGCCCTGCTCCGTAGCCCCACTACGGAGGGGCTGTCGTTCTCCCCCACGGAGCACCCGTCGTCGGAGGGTTCGCTCGCCGTCATCAAGTCGGTCGTGGCCCCGGCGCTCGAGGCCGCGCGGGATGCCGCAGTCGCCGGTGACGCCAGCGCTGCCCTGGACGCCCTTGCCGGCGTACGGGTGCTCTGTGCGCACCGCCTCGGCGAGTTCGGTGCGGCCCACTGGAACGAGTGGGGCGAGCGGTGGACATACGGGGCCAAGGGTGCGCCCACGGTGTGGTACCCGGGTAGGCCGCTACTCGTTACCCGCAACGACTTCCGTCTCGGCCTCGCCAACGGTGA
>Ga0209086_10004033_pt1 | contig 10974 bp, 8 predicted proteins | sample M_130207_XF_Meta_FD_187312 | JGI IMG/M metagenome (GOLD analysis project Ga0209086, IMG submission 187312) | Freshwater microbial communities from Lake Montjoie, Canada to study carbon cycling - M_130207_XF_MetaG (SPAdes) (version 2) | ecosystem: Environmental > Aquatic > Freshwater > Lake...
CGGCTGCGCGCCGGCGCGCGCGCACTCGACGAAAGAAACCAGTTCGCGTTTCAGCGGCTCGTCTTTGTCAATCGCCACGGGCTCGCGCACGATGCGCTTGCCGGCGAATTCCGTGACGATCGTCGCATCCGTCGCGAGGCCGAAAATTTTCCCGAGGAACGAACTCTCCTTTTCACCCTCGACCGCGAGCCGCAGCAGGTAGCCCTCCTGCTTTTGGTAATCGAGCGAGAGATACGCGTCGGGCTGGAACACGCGGATCTTCCGCACCTTGTCCTGGCTGATGCGGCTCGCGGTGATGTTCGCGACGCAGCCATTTTCAAATCGGATGCGTACATTCGCGATGTCCTCGCGCTTGCTCAGAATCGCGACGCCCACTGCGTCCACCTGCACCCACGGCGAACGCACGAGGTGCAGGATGATTTCCAAATCGTGAATCATCACATCGAGCACGACGCCAACATCGAGGCTGCGCCCCGGATACGGCGAGAGCCGCGTGGCCTCGATGAATCGCGGCGCGTTGAGCCGCTTCTCCAGCGCGGGCATCACGGGATTGAACCGCTCGATGTGCCCGACTTGCAGCACGAGCCCGCGCGCCTGCGCGAGATCGCACAGTTCACGTGCCTGCTCGGGCGTCTCGGTGAAGGGCTTCTCCACGAGCACATGCTTGCCCGCTTCGAGCAGCGCCTTCGCGATTTCAAAATGCGTGACCGTCGGCGTCGCGACCGTGACCGCATCCACGAGCGGGATGAATTTCTCCAGCGAAGTCACCGGCTCCGCGCCGAATTTCGCAGCCATCTCGCGCGCCACGTCCTCGCGCGTGTCGAGGATGGCGGTGAACTTTGCGCCCGGCAGTTCGGAAAATATGCGCGCATGGTTTTTCCCCATGCTGCCGGTGCCGATGACGCCGAGGCGGAACTTGGATGAAGCGGATGAAGAAGTAACCACGGATGACACGGATTACACGGATGGGGATTCGTCCGTCGAGCGTTCGCCACGGACAAAGCGTTTCCAATCGAGCTTCGCATGTTTGAAGTTCAGCAAGAGGCCGACATCCATTTCGGTGATATTGAGGTAGCCAATCATCTGCGCAACGTGATCGGGCGTGAACGCACTGACGACTTTCGGATCCACAACGACCAGATTCTCCACGAGCAAATCAGGGATGAATGTCCCGATGGGGTGTCCCTTGTAGGTCACAGGAAATTGCTTTTGAACCTCCACTTTCAGGCCGCGCAAACCCAGCTCGATGATCATCGCGCGCTCGTAGATTTTCTCATCCTGTCCGGGCCTGAGTGTATTCAGCACCTCCATCGCTGCACCGATGATTCCCTTGGTGATGCGGTCGTGTTTCATGTCGTCCAAACGTGATTGCCCCGTCTCTGTTTCCTATCCGTGCCATCCATGCAATCCGTGGTTTGAAAAAACAAAGATGCAGGAATCACGGATGGCACGGATGTTTCAGACGCAAGCGGCGCGTTCCTTCCTCGCTTCCTTCTTATCCGTGCCATCCGTGTTATCCGTGGTCAAAAAAATCCGCGCCATCACAGTCCGAAGATCGAGAGTTTGTGCTGCGCGGCGAGGGCGTTCACGCGGTCGCGTTCGAGGATGATCGTGCGTCCGGCCTCGATGCCGATGATGCGCACGCCGGCTTCGCGACAGCTCTCCAGCGTCACTGGACCGATGACGGGCACGTCGAAGCGCAAGTCCTGATCGGGCTTGCTCACTTTCACCATCACGGCGTCGCCGCTGCCGAGCGCGCCGCCGCGTTTGATGCACTCATTCGTCCCCTCGAATCCCTCGACGGCGAGCACGGTGCCGTTCTTCACGAGCACGGTCTGGCCGATGTCGAGGCGGCTGACTTCCTTCGCGAGGTCGTGGCCGTAGCGCAGGTCGTCCTCCACGCGCGCCTTGATTTTCGGCCCGGCGATGAGTCCGGCGGGCGCGAGGTGATCGTCCATGAAAGTCGTCGCGGGGAGCAGTTCGACGCCGATTTTTTTCATCTCCTCGCCGATGGCGGCGAAGATGGTCTCCGCATTGCGGCGCTTCAGCTTCGCGAGGAGGAACAGCGCTTTGAAATCGGGGCGCAGGTCGAAGAGATTCTTCGGCGCGATCTGCCCGGCCATCACCGCGTGGCGCGTGCCGCTTTTTTCCAGATACTTGAGCAGCTTCCCGAGCTGGCCCACGCGCAGCCATTCGATGTCATCCACCTCCGGAGCGAGACGGTCGCTCGTCTCGTCGGTGAACGACGCGGCGACGATGCGCTTCACGCCCGCCTTGCGCGCGCCACGCGCCATCGCAAACGGGTAGCTTCCGTTTCCGGCGACGATGGCGAGTGTGTCAGGGATGTCCAAGGCGGGCGCACGCTACGCGCTCCACGCGGCACGCGGCAATTCCCAAGCGACGCCGGATGGCCGGCGGATTCGGAAAGAGAACCACGGATTACACGGATGGCACGGATAAGAAAGGAGCACGCACGCTTTCTGCCCATCCGTGTGATCCGTGTCATCCGTGGTAAAATACATCCGCGTGAATCTGCGGCGATCTGCGGTTTCCTTTCCAACTCCGAGTTCCGTGATGCACAGAAGTGCCCGCCTCCTTCCGTCGGCGGCTACAAAATGCCTTGCGACATTCCCACAGCGCTCGCATCGTCATCGCTCCAAAACCGCATCCACATGGCCGCAAGCACCGTTGAATTTGAAGTCCCCGACACCATCGCCCGCGCAGAGGCCGGCATCTCGAAGACCGCAGGTGACGCGCTCGGCGAGAAGATGATCATCAACATGGGCCCGTCGCATCCCGCGACGCATGGCGTGCTGCGGCTCATCCTCGAGATGGACGGCGAATACATCACGAAGGCCACGCCCGAGGTCGGCTACCTTCACCGCGGTGACGAGAAGATCGCGGAGAACATGACCTACAATCAGTTCATCCCCTACACGGACCGGCTCGACTACCTCGCGCCTGTCGCGAATAACGTCGCCTACGCGCTCGCCGTGGAAAAGCTCATGAGCTGGGAACTCCCCGCGCGCGGCCAGGCCATCCGCGTCCTCTGCTGCGAACTCGCGCGCATCTCCGCGCACCTGCTCGGCATCGGCTGCTTCGCCATGGATACGGGCGCGATGACCGTCTTCCTCTACACCTTCCAGCAGCGCGAAATCGTGTACAACCTGATGGAGCAAATCACCGGCGCGCGCTTCACCACAAGCTACACGCGCATCGGCGGCATGGTGCGCGACATCAATGAGCGCATCATCAGCGACGTGCGGAAATTCTGCGAAGGCGTGCTCCCCGTCGTGGACGAGACGGACAAGCTCCTCACGCGCAACCGCATCTTCGTGGATCGCACGAAGGACATCGGCACCATCTCAAAAGCGGACGCCATTTCCTACGGCCTCAGCGGCCCGAACCTCCGCGCGTGCGGCATCGACCACGACCTCCGCAAACGCCAGCCTTACTGCGGTTACGAGCAGTATGATTTCGACATCCCGCTCGGCTCCATCGGCGACAGCTACGACCGCTACCTCGTCCGGATGGAGGAAATCAAACAGAGCGTCCGCATCCTCCGCCAAGTCTGCGACACCATGCCCGGCGGCGAGTGGTACGTGAACGACCCGAAGAACTATCCCCCGCCGAAGACCACCGTCCTCACCAAGATGGAGGAGCTCATCCACCACTTCCTCATCCACACCGAGGGACTGAAGGCCCCCGAGGGCGAAGTCTATTTCGGCGCGGAAAATCCGAAGGGCGAACTCGGCTTCTACATTTATTCCAAAGGCGGCGGCACTCCGTATCGTCTGAAGATCCGCAGCCCCAGCTTCATCAATCTCAGCATCCTGCCGAAGCTTCTTCCCGGCCACATGATGAGCGACGTCGTGAGCATCCTCGGCTCCCTCGACTTCGTGATGGGCGAGTGCGACCGGTAGCCAAGAGGCTGCATTCGACGGCTATCTCACGTGCAGTCCAAACGGGCGTGGAGCGCCGCTCCAATCTTGCGCTAAGTTTTCCTCGAAAACTTCCTGCGCACGATCTGACCAATCGCTTTCCACTGCCGCGTGAGGAAGCCTTTTTTCGGGAGCAGGGCTTTGATTTTATTTTTCCAGCGCACGGCCGTGGCCCATGCAGGCATGGCCTTGATCGCGGTGTAGAGCCGCGTCTTCACGCGTCCGATCCATTCGTAGAGGCGGCGGAACCAGCGGACGGTGAGCAGCGAGGGGCGGCAGACGGTGAAGATGCGCGCGACGATGGCGGTGCCGATGATTTTTGCGGCGATGATGATGGCGAGGCCTCCGCCGGGGTGCCCGTGCGTCATGAGGTAGAGCGCGGCGATTTTCACCGGGAGCAGCAGCGCGCCGGGGACGAGGAAGACGGCCATCGCGCCGTATGGCGGGAGCGCGGCGAGCTTTTTTTCCAGCCATCGGAAGACGGGCGCGCGGGCCACCCACGCCATAAATGTGGTGAGGTGATCCCACAGCCATTCCTCCACAAACATGAACAGCGCCGCCAGGATGACCATCGGCGGGATGAAGATTTTCTTGATGAAGCGGCGAAACATGGGTGGCTCTCCGGCGACGGCACCGGCGCGCCATGAGTCGCCCGGATTTCCAAAATGTCACGCCATTCCCGGTTCATCCGACCAGCGCACCACGGCGCGCGCCCGACGCGCATCGGATCACTTTTCCCAGACCCGGCCTACACTGCGACGCACCTCAGTTCACCGCCGTGCGCACCTGCACGAAGGCGATCATCTCCAGCAAATCGTCCACATGGAACGGCTTCGAGAGGATGGTGCCGTTCACGCCGCGGATGAAGTCATTCACCTTCGGATTGCCGCGATGTCCGGTCATGAAAATGAAGCGGTTGCAGAGGTGCGGACGCATGCGTTCCACGGCACGGAAGAACATGTCGCCGGGCAGCGTAGGCATCATCATGTCGCAAAGGATGACCTCGAAATCGCTGGCGAGGATTTCGTGGACGCCCTCGACACCGTTCTGGACGCTCACAACTTTGAAGCCGTGGGAGCTGAGGAATTCATTCATGATGCTCTGGAATTCGTGGTCGTCTTCGAGGAGAAGGACGGTTCTTTTTTCCATGGGCAGCGAGACCTCGGGCAGGAGGTCGGAGACATCGAGAGTGGCGGGTTGGTCGGTGTAGCGTTGCATGTGGTGCGGGAATTACGAAAATTGGTAGCACCCACCATGCCGGGACGGGGTGATAAAATGTTATTTGACGAAGTGTGTTAATACCATGAGCTTTACGACCTTAATCAGCTCAGCCCCATGAACAATCACCGCCAAGACTTGAAATCCTCCGCCGAGCGCCTCGCCGATATTTTTATCGTGCTGCAACGTTCCTTCGTCCTGAACCTTTCGAAGGAACTCGTGCGGGGCCGCCTCTCGTTTCCGCAGTTCCTGCTGCTCAGTTTTCTCGCGCAGGAACCGGAGGCACTGACGATGTCGGAAGTGGCACGCCGGATGAAGCACACTACGGCCGCGGCCACCGGCCTCGTCGATCGGCTCGAGAAGCTTTCGCTGATCACCCGCAAGCAGGGGCCGAAAGATCGCCGCAAGGTAATGGTCATCATCACTGCCCAAGGACACGCGATGGTTCAGGAAATCCGTCAGGACATGATCCAGAATCTCTTGCGCTTGATGGAAGTTCTCGATGAGAATGAGCGCACAACGTGGCTGCGCATTTACGAAAAAATCTTCCCCTTCTGCAACCAGTGATCGGCATTGCCCGCGCGGCACTCGCCGCCGCATCGCTGCTCGGCCTGACGATCGGTAAATCCGCAGCCAAGGAAAAGCAGCCAGCCGCGCGCACGCAGCAGAGCCTCACGCTGGAGTCCGCGATTTCCCTCGCGCTGAAACAGAATCCCGACGTCCTCAAGGCCATCCACGAAATCGAGCGGACGCGAGGGCAGGTCATCCAGGTCAGCGCGCAGGCGCTCCCGAACGTGCAGGCCGCGGGAAGCTACAACCAGTATGCGCCGGAATTATTCGGCGGGGGCGGCGGCTCCACTTCGAGCTTTTCCACCGGCAGCTCGCAGGACAAGTCGTGGCGGATCACGCTGCAGGTCCAGCAGATCCTTTACTCCGGAGGAAAAGTGAAGGCCGCGGTGAAGATCGCCGAGCTGACCCAGGACACGAGCCACCAGTTGCTCCGCGAGACGGTGAACACCGTCGTCGCAAACGTCCGCACGCAATTTTACACCGTGCTGCTGAACCGCGAGCTGATCACCGTCGCCGAGGAAAGCATCCATCTTCTCGCCGACCAGCTCCGCGACCAGCAGAACCGCTTCGATGCCGGCACCGTGCCGCGCTTCAATGTCCTCCAGGCCGAAGTCGAGCTCGCAAACGCGCGCCCCGATTTCATCCGCGCGAAGAACAACTTCCACATCGCCCGCCTCCAGCTCGCGAAGACGCTCGGCATTGACACCGACGAGGCACCCGACGTCACCGGCACGCTGCGCATGATCCCGCGCGAGGTGAACCTCTCCCGCGCGCTCACCGCCGCGCGGACCAATCGCGCCATCCTCAAGGCCCAGCAGAACACCGTCGCCAGCGGCGAGCAGCAGATCACCGTCGCGAAGGCGGGCTACAAGCCGAGCCTGAATGCGACCGTGGGCTACGAGATGGAAAATTCGCGCTTCAGCAGCGACCTCGCGAAAGTTGCGAACGGCTGGTACCTCGGCGTGAACGGCACGTGGGCCATCTTCGACGGATTCCAGACGAAGGGAAATATGGACCAGGCCAAGGCCAGCCTCGCCTCGGCAAAAGTAGGCCTCGCCGATTCGCTCCAGCAGGTGGAGCTCGAAGTCCAGAAAGCCTACGCGCAGGCAAAGGTCGCCCGCGAAGTCATCGCCAGCCAGGCCAAGGTCGTCGAGCAGGCCGACGAGGCCCTCCGCCTCGCGAAGGAGCGGCTGAATGCCGGAGCCGGCACGCAGCTCGATGTCCTGAATGCCCGCGTCGCCCTCACCCGCGCGCGCACCACGCAGAAGCAGGCGCTCTCCGACTACAACGTCGCTCTCGCCGAATACGACCGTGCGACCGGTGCGGAAGCGATCAGCGACCCGACGATCGCAAAATTCGAAACCGCGCAGCCTACCGGCCTCTTCCACAAGCCCAGCGCGCCGCTCATCCAGTCCGAGTAGGCACCCATGCCCGCGTGCCCCTTCGAGACGTTCCCTGCGCTCTCGCCCCTGCCCGTCCTGCACGCATTCACGGGCCGCGTGCCGGGGCTCGATGTGAAAATTGACCGCGCCGCCGCGCTCGATCGTCTCGCGGATCATCACGGCGAAATCCGCGCGCACATCGGCGCAGGCGCGCACCGCTTCATCACCGCCGAGCAGGTGCATGGAGCTTCCATCTGCACCGTGACCGCCGCGGATTCCGCGCCCGTCGCCGGGGCGGACGCGATCATCACCGACGATCCCGCCGTGTGCCTCGGCATCTACGTCGCCGACTGCGGCCCGGTGTGGCTTGTGGATCCCGTCCGCCGCGCGATCGGCTGCATCCACAGCGGACGGAAAGGCACGGACCTCGGCATCGTCACCGCAGCGGTCGAGGCGATGGTGAAAAATTTCCACTGCGTGCGTGAGGACATCACCGCGCAGCTCGGCCCCTGCATCCGCCCGCCAAATTACGAGGTGGATTTTGCAGCCGGAATCCTCCGGCAGTGCCGCGAAGCCGGGCTCGTCTCGGTCCACGACTGCGGCCGCTGCACCGCCGCCGAAGCCGATCGCTACTACAGCTACCGCCGCGAAAAAGGCCAGACCGGCCGCATGCTCGCCCTCCTCGCGCTGCGGTAGGGCGGCCCGTTCGCTCCTGTTCCGATTACTGCGCAGAAGCGCGGCACGGAAATTTTGTCAGCAAACTTGAAAGGCAGATGGTGCGTCAGTCTGGAATCGTTCCGCTTTGTCCGGCTCGTGCTCGTGCTCTCCTCGTTCCCGTTTTTTTTGAGAGCGCGAGCAGGAGCAAGACAAAGAGAGAACCGCACCTCATCGAAATTGAGCCACTGCCCAAAAACGCCATTGTCCGCGCCCTATGAATCTGGCAGATGGAGGGTAACATCTCTGCTCCATGCCCACGCCTCTTTTTCCAATGCCGAATGACGGACGCCGAATGACGAAGGCACGCATCCGTTCGCCATTTGCCGTCCATCATTCGTCATTCCTCGCGCTCGCACTCGCGGCGTCCATTTTCTCCGCCGCACACGCCGCGGAACCGCGCTACCGCGACCTCGTGCTCGCGGACAAGCCGGCGGCGTACTGGCGCTTCGACAGCATCGAGGAATGCTGCACTTCGAGCGAGACGGACGAGCGGCTGCGCGCGAACGCGGGCGACAAGGTCACGCTCGCGGAAGCAGGGCCGCGGCCTCCGGCGTTCCCGAATTTCGCGGAGGAAAACACGGCGGCGGATTTCAGGGGCTACGCGCGCGACACGTTCCTGCGCGTGAAGGATCCGGGCGCGAAGAGCGTGTTCGATTTTGAAAATGGCGACACCATTTCCATCGAAGCGTGGGTGCAGTGCGGGAAGCTCGTGGACGGGAAAAATGTGTACATCGCCGGCAAGGGCCGCACGGGGCAGCCGGGCACGGCGGCGGACAATCAAAATTGGGCGCTGCGCCTGCGCGGGCAGGGCGGTCTCGCATGCACGAGTTTCGTCTTCCACGACCGCGAGAACGCCGGGGAAAAAGGATGGCACCGCTGGACGACCACGAGCGGATTTCAGCCGGGCGAGGCCTGGCATCATGTCGTGCTGACTTACAAATTTGGCGAGCCGGAGAGCGTACGCGGCTGGATCAATGGCGAGGAAGTGAAGGGCGCGTGGGACATGGGCGGGGCTTCGGCGAGCGCGCCGATCGTGGACAATGACGAGGTGTGGATCGGCGGCTCGATGGGCGGCGCGGCGAGCGCGCAGTTCCCGGGGCGGATTGATGAACTGGCGATCTACCGCAGCGCGCTGCCAGCCGAACGTGCGGCAGTCCACGCCGCGCGAGTCGGGCCGGTGCCGACGCTCCTGCCAGTGCCGGCGGCGAAGATTGCCGCGCAAGACGCGCCTGCGCCGAAGGGCGAGGCGTTGCCACTGCCGCCCGCAGTCATCGCGCCAGGGGAATTGCCGAAGGGCAAGGTGCGCGTGCAGGTATTTGAATTTCCGAAGGCCGCGGAACAGGAACTCGGATGGGCGTCGAACGACTCGGGCAAGCCCTCGACGGCAAAAGCGGCCTCGCCGGACGCGGACGAGACATGGTCGGTGCTGCCGAGCCTCCGCACGGATGAGTTCACGGAGAGCGCGTTCGCCTTTGCGGACATCACGAACAAATACGCGGCAACCGGCGTGCGCATCGATCGCTCCGCGCCATTCCTCGCACGCGCGGCCGGAATCGTGCGCCTGCCCGCGGGAGAATACACGCTGCACCTGCGCGCGCTCACCGGCACGCGCGTGGCGTTCGACGGACACATCATCGCCGAGACTCCGCTGAAAAAGGCGAAGGGCGGCGATCTTGAAAGCGTCCCCGATCTCGCGAAGCTCCAACTCGTGCCCACGATGCCGCTGCTGCCGCCCGGCCACAAGGAAGTGCAGGGCCGCCTGAGCAGCGACGGCCAGCCGCATGTGCTGCTGATCGAATCGCTCGTCGGCGGCAAGGGAATCCGCCCGGAAATCGGCGAACTGTTCGTCGCGGTGTCGAAGGATGGGAAAAATTTCGCAGTGCTCGCGCCCGAGGGCGCGGAGCGGACTGCGCCGGGACTCACACAGGGCGCGTGGAATGTTTTCACCGACGCGCAGCACGCGCACATCGCCGCGCTGAATGCCGAGCGCCGCCGGAATCCGGACGAGGATGCGTATTGGAAAATGCGCCACGACCTCGCGCGGAACAACGCGAAGCCCGCGCCCGCCATGCCGACCGGAAAAAATCAAAAATCGAAGACCGAAAATCCGATTGATGTCTTCATCGCTAAGAAGCTGCTCGAAAAAAATGCCGCGCCTGCCCCGCTGTCTGACGATGCATCATTCCTGCGCCGCGCGACGCTCGACCTCACGGGACTCATCCCGACTGAAAAGGCCGCCGCCGCCTTTCTCGCCGACAACTCACCCGACAAACGCGCAAAGGCGATTGACCGCCTGCTCACGAGCCCCGATTGGGCTGACCACTGGACGAGCTATTGGCAGGACGTGCTCGCGGAAAATCCGAACATCCTCAAGGGCACGCTGAACAACACGGGCCCGTTCCGCTGGTGGCTCCATGAGGCGCTGCTCGACAACAAGCCGATGGATCGCTTCGCCACCGAGCTGATCACGATGGAGGGCAGCGCGAGCTACGGCGGCCCAGCAGGCTTTGCGATCGCTTCGCAGAACGATCTGCCGATGGCCGCGAAGGCTCAGATCGTCTCGTCCGCATTCCTCGCGAACGAGATGAAATGCGCGCGCTGCCACGACGCGCCGAACCATCCCTTCGGGCAGGGCGACCTTTTCAAAATCGCCGCGATGCTCCAGCGCGCGCCGCTGAAGGTGCCCGCGTCCTCGCTCACGAAGGGCATGAATGCGAACAGCAAAGTCACCGTGACGCTCACGCCGGGGCAGATGATCGATCCGCACTTCCCGTTCGCAAAATCCGCCGAGCCGCTGCCCGCTGTGCTTCGGAAAAGGGGCGACTCGCGAGAGAACCTCGCGGCGATCCTCACCGACCCGCGCGATGATCGTTTCGCGCAGGTGATCGTGAACCGCGTGTGGAGGCAGTTCCTCGGCTTCGGAATCGTGGATCCTGTGGACGACTGGAGCACCGCGACGCCCTCGCATCCCGACCTGCTAAAGTGGCTCGCGCACGAACTCATCACGCACGACTACGAATTGAAGCACGTCGCGAGGATCATCCTGAACAGCCACACATATCAGCGCATGCCGCAGCCTTCCGCGATGAAGCCGGTGACGAGCGGTGAGCGGCTCTTCGAGTCGCCCGCGCGCCGCCGCATGACCG
>Ga0209086_10004038_pt1 | contig 10967 bp, 10 predicted proteins | sample M_130207_XF_Meta_FD_187312 | JGI IMG/M metagenome (GOLD analysis project Ga0209086, IMG submission 187312) | Freshwater microbial communities from Lake Montjoie, Canada to study carbon cycling - M_130207_XF_MetaG (SPAdes) (version 2) | ecosystem: Environmental > Aquatic > Freshwater > Lake...
TACCCACCATCCGCCAAAAGAGCCCGATTCCCCCGGCAGGACCGTTTCAAAGCAAAGCGACCCGTTTTGCTTCACATCTTTCCCGGTCCAGTTCAGGCTCCGGACTCTTTCCCGGTCGTCGGCGTTGGGCAGCAGGGAACAAATGAAATCGACACAGTTGGTTTTGGACTGGCTTTTATCCCTGAGATAATTCAGGGCGCCCACCTGAATGGCCGCCGGATGGTTCAGGTCGCCGTAGATATTAATTTCATAGCCGCCGCTGGCGCAGCGGAATGAAACATAGGGGACATTTTTGAACACGCCGGAAGGGATGACCGTGCCCGGGACCTGCTTGATCTCCGACGCCCAGGGCTGATCTGCCAGCAGGGTCACAATCTGGGCCCAATCGGGAATCGCCCTGCCATTGTTGGAAACGTAGGGGACCGGGGCGGACGTCTTCTTCGCCTCCTGGACCAGTGCCGGCGGATAGCGGAAGGCGCCATATTCCATCCGCAGAAGAATGCCGCTGCGATCCTGCTGCAAAATGGTGCCGGTGATGACAGATCCGTTTTTAAGGACTACCACGTCCGCCTGAAGCGCGAGCTGAAAACTGAATCCGAAAACCAAGGCCGTCAGCAAACGCGTGGCCGTGCTTCCGAGGGTGAAAGGGGATGAGTTCATGCAGAAGGGGGTGATGTTAATTGTTATGGAATCCGCTCATCGTTTTAGAATTTATTCAATTTCCCGTATCCTGCGTCCCGCTGGTCGGGGTACCCATCGGTGTGCTTGTCCCATTCCCGGATCCCAGCACGAGCAAACAAAGACGACCTCTCCCACTGGTTTGGCTATGGCCTAGGTTATGGCCAGTTTCCTCCATTCCCAAGTCGGGGTAAAGCCTTAATCGGGGCCTTATCGGAGCTAAATCGGAACGGCCGTTCAAATTGTTTTCCTTACTGAACAGATTGCGCTATATTCGGTCGAAGTTTTCAAAATCATCATGTTGCATTTCAATTTAAAAGCGCGCGCCATTTTCGTGTCGTGCCTACTGCTGGCCAGCCTCATCAGCAGCCTCATCGCCAATCCCGCCGCGTCGCCGAAAGCGCCCGCCCCGCTCACCCCCGGCCCTAATGACGCCCGCATCGCTTATGTCACCGCCCGGCTGCTGGAGGAGTTCCATTATTCACAGCAGCCCCTGGACCGGGAGAGTTCCGAGCGGTTTCTGGACGGTTATCTCGCGGCACTGGATCCGCGCCGCGAGAATTTCCTGCAGTCGGACATCGACTCCTTTGCCCATTACCGCACCAATCTGGACAAGCTCACCGTCACCCCCAAGGGCGTGGCCGACCTCACGCCGGCGTTTGAGATTTACCAGCGGTTTGTGGAGCGCCTGGGCGAGCACAACGCCTTTGTGGAAAGGAAGCTGAAACAGGAAAAGTTCAAGTTTACCGGCAGCGACCGGATCCTCAACGACCGTCGCAAGGCGCCCTACCCCGGGAATCTGGTCGAGGCCCAGCAACTCTGGCTCGAACAGCTGCGCTACCAGTTCTTGCAGGAAAAATTAAGCCGCGAACTGTCCGCGACCAACGAGGCCATCATTCCCCTGCCCAAAACCGCGCCCACGGAGATCGCGGAGACCCTGGCGCGGCATTACCGATGGAACTTCCACCGGGCCACCAACTGGGACAGCACCGACGTCCTGCAGGCCTACCTCAACGCGCTGGGCCACGCCTACGATCCGCACACCGATTATTTCAACACCGAACACGCACAGGATTTCTCCATCAACATGAGCCTGTCGCTCTTCGGCATCGGCGCCCAACTGCTGGATGACGACGGGTATTGCACGGTCACCCGGATACTGCACGGAGGCCCCGCGGACAAAAGCAAGCTGTTGCAGGAAAAAGACCGCATTCTTGCCGTGGCCCAGGGCACCAATCCGCCGGTGGAAGTGGTGGACCGCGAACTCGGCAAAGTCGTCCAACTCATCCGGGGAGCCAAGGGCACGGAAGTCCGGCTCACCATCAGCCCGGCGGAGGACCGGGCGAAACGCCGTGTGGTGACCCTCACCCGGGATGAAATCAAGCTCGAAGACCAGGAGGCCAAGGCCAAACTCCTTGAAGCGCCCGACTCCCACGGCGTCACCCGCCGCATCGGCGTCATCGATCTGCCCTCGTTTTACGCCACCATTGATCTGCCCGGCGGCTCAAACCACTCCACCAAAAGCACCACGACGGATGTCGCCAAGCTCGTGAAAAAACTGGAGCAGGAAAAGGTGGACGGGATCATTCTGGATCTGCGGAGCAACCCCGGCGGCTCGCTGGAGGAAGCCATCAAATTCACCGGCCTGTTCATCAAGGACGGCCCGGTCGTGCTGGCCCGCTCGCCCGACGGCAAGGTGACCGTGGACGCCGACACGGATTCCTCCGTGCAGTACGATGGGCCGCTGGCCGTGATGATCAACCGATTCAGCGCCTCCGCTGCGGAAATCGCCGCCGCCGCCCTGCAGGATTACGGGCGTGCGGTGATTGTGGGCGACGTCTCCACCCACGGCAAAGGCACGGTGCAAAACCTGAACCCGCTCCGCCCCTTCCTCCCCAACGCCACCAACGATCCCGGCACGCTCAAGATCACCATCCGCAAATTCTACCGCGTCAGCGGCGCCTCCACCCAACTCAAGGGCGTGATGCCCGACATTCTCCTGCCGGATGTCTTGAACTATTCGCCTGACATCGGGGAAACCGCGCTGGAAAACCCGCTGAAATGGGACACCATTCCCAGCGTCAAATACGCCCAACTGAACCGGGTGCAACCTTATCTGGCCAGTCTGCGGCAGAATTCCGCAGCGCGGGTCGCCACCAATCAGGACTTCGTTTATATCCAACAGGACATCCAGCAGTTCCAGAAAATGCAGGCGGACAAAACCACGTCGCTGAACGAACGCGAGCAAATCAAGGAGCGCCAGGTCAATCAGGCCCGACAGAAGGCGCGGGACCAGGAACGGGAGGCGCGCAAGCTGACCGGCTTAAAAACCCATGAAATCACGGTGGCCAACTCCCTTCTCCCCGGCCTACCTCCCGCCTCCGAAACCACCAACACACTCGTCGCCACCACCAATGCCCTGTCCGCCGCCGCCGCCAAGAAGCCGGCACCGGCACCGGACGCCATGCTGAACGAGACGGTCGGCATCCTGGAGGATTACATTTCATTGCTGTCCAAAAACCGTGCGCTGATGGCGCACGATTAAAAAAGCACGCGTCTTGGCAGCATTCCGGATCACAACCTCAAACTGATTGGAACCCGAACCCAACAGACCGGCAACGACGGTGAAATGCCCGACCTGTAAAAAGGCGGGCGACTGGTTTTCCGGGAAGCACGGGCCATTCTGTTCGTCCCGCTGCAAGGCGGTGGATCTCGGGAAATGGTTCAGTGCCGAGCACGCCATCTCCGAGCCGCTGCGTCCGGAGCATTTTGAAAGCTTCGCCCACCTGCCGCCGGGCGAACACCTGGACCAACCAGAGTCCGACGGATTCAAATGAAACCTATTTTAACATTGTTGCTCACTGCAGGCGCGATGACCCTCTCCTGTTCTCGCGCCGAACCTCCGTCATCCACAACCCCGATTCCCATGAATGCCACCGAATCCAAAACGCCTGCCCCTTCCAAAACTGAAATCGCCGACCTGGGCGGAGGGTGTTTTTGGTGCATGGAGGCGGTCTTCGAGCGCCTGCCCGGCGTCCTCTCGGTGACCAGCGGCTATGCTGGTGGCACCACGGAAAACCCGACCTACCACGAGGTCTGCACCGAGACCACCGGCCACGCCGAAGTCACGGAGATCGAATTTGACCCCGCTAAAATCTCCTACGCCAAGCTGCTGGAAGCCTTCTGGGAGGCCCATGACCCCACCACCCTGAATCGTCAGGGAGCCGACGTGGGCACGTCCTATCGCTCCATTATTCTTTACCGGAATGAGAAGCAAAAACTGTTTGCGGAAAAATCCAAGCTCGAGGCTCAAAAGGGCTTCCGCGATCCCATCGTCACCGAAATCGTGCCGCTCAAGAAGTTTTACCGGGCTGAAGACTATCACCAGACCTACTACGACAATAATTCCAGCCAGGGCTATTGCCGGGTGGTCATCGCGCCCAAGCTGGAGAAGCTGGAAAAGAAAAAAATCATCGAGGCGGCGCCGCAGACGAAACAGTGAGGCTCGCTTTCCCCGGCGACCGGGTGCCGCGGGCAGCCCGCACGCGAAGAAACTCATCCCGGAAATCCAACTGGATTGGGAGCGGTCCTTGCGACGGGGCCGTCCCGGACACCGCCGCCAAGAAGGGGCTAAACCGGATCAATGGAGTTGAGTTGCAACGTCGGTCGAATTCAACAAGACAACCAGCGAGGTGTGAACCCCTTGCGGAACTCAATCCTACGGCATTGCAGGGTCCCCTCTCTCCGGCCCTGTCCCCGCTTTCGCGGGGCGAGGGAGAAGGCCCGGCATCGTGGCCAGCGTGGTAGGCCTGGCCTGCCTCGTTCGTCGGGTGAAAGGGGTTCATTTCAAACTCAATTCTGAAGTTAAGATGGGGATGCAACGGCGAGGCGACGCTGCCTTCACTCCCTCTCTTCCATGAAAATGGAGGCGAGGGCGTGGAGAGGAGGCGCTGTGGGGACTTTATCCGTTCGAAGGGCCGCGAGAGGATGGCCCACTTCGGAAGTCGGGTTCAATGACGGCATGAATCCGGCTCAGGTCTTGCCCCTGGGCGGTTCATTTGGACTGCAGGGTTCCGGCTTAGCCCCATTTCACAGCCGACCCGCAAAAATCATGCAGGGGCCATTGACCCGCCCTCAGGCTTTTGCTAGCGTCCTATCCCGTCGATAGGCCATGAATACAGCACTCAACCAACATGTGCTCGTGTTGAACCGGTTATGGCAGGCGGTGAACGTCTGCACCGTGCGACGCGCCCTCACGCTCCTATTTCAAGGTCAGGCTCAAGCCGTGGTTAACGACGAGGACGGATCCTTCCGCACTTTTAATTTTGACGAGTGGCGCAACCTGTCCGAATCCGCGCCGCCGGAGGAATCCGTCCACTCCATCTCCCTCCGCATCCGCGTGCCGCGCGTCATCCTCCTGATGATGTACGACCGGATGCCCAAAAAAGAGGTCAAGTTCACCCGGCACAACATTTTTGAGCGCGACAAAAACACCTGCCAGTACTGCAACGAGGTGTTTGACCGGAAGGATTTGAATCTGGATCACGTCGTCCCGCGCGACCGGGGCGGGCCGACGACTTGGGAAAACATCGTGTGCTCCTGCATTGACTGCAACACGCGCAAGGCCAACCGCACGCCCCAGGAGGCGGGCATGCATCTCATCCGGAAACCCAAACGGCCCAAATGGCGCCCCTTTGTGCAGATCCATTTTGCCCTGCACCGCCACGACAGCTGGAAGCATTTCATCGACCTGGCCTACTGGAATGTGGAGCTGGGCGAGGACCTGCGCTGACACTGCCGCCAGGCACGAGTCGGGTCGCGGAGCCAGCGGAAGGCGCTGCTGGAGGACTTCAAACTAAGCCGCCGGCTTCGGCGCGCATCCAGATGGGGTCAATCCCCTGCTACGCCTTGGCCGTGGTTTTTGCGGACTCGATCAATTCCCAGAACTTGGGATTTTCCTGGAGGGCTTCATCCTCGTCGGATTTCAGGCCCGAACGGAACAGGAAATCCTTGAGCGTGTGACGGCTGAGGATGCGGTGCACCAGCACGCCCAGGTCGTGCCGCTCAAAATAAACCCGGTAATCGCCCACCCGGAACCGGTGCAGTGTGCGGTCGCCCTGCTCCAGCTTGCCGAACTCGCCGAGCTCCGTGCCGCGCACCTGCTGGGGCAGCCCGCGAAATCCGCCCAGGATTTGCAGCTGGAGTTCCTTGGGCATCCGCGCGAGTTCCGCCGCGCTGGCGGGCGTGAAAATGATCTGAAATGCGTTGGTCATGACTGCTTTTAGAGTCTTGCCTTGCGAGCGAGGAGTCAAGCGCGATGGTGCTGGCCTGAAAAAAAACCTGTGCCCCTCGGGTTGGTGGCGACCCGTTCAAACCCACCTGAGATGGCTGCGGGATGCGAGGAAACCAGCAGCAGCCCGCCGGCGATGAGATCCGTCACAGAAACGAGAATGCGGGGAGACGGGGGATGGAACCTCACATTCAGCCGGGTTTAAATTAGCTGTGGCAGTTCAACTGAACCTTGGGACATCGGCGGGGAGGGCGGGCAGTCCCCTGCTCGCCGCCGTTGCCAATCCACGCGTGCTGATTAGCCACGACGGCGCGCACGGAGCAACGCCCTACCTGTCCCGAAATTGCTATGAACTGCCATAAAACTGATCAGCACGCTCAAAACGACACTGGAATTTTGGTCGTGTTGGGTCACGAGCTGTCATGCATGGTAAAGCGTGGCCGCCTATTCCTCCTCCGCTTCAAGATGCCGTTCTCGCCACCGTCGGCTCGGTCACTGCTTCCAAGGAGGTTGAGCCGCGAGCGTTCCGCTGTCCATGGACTTGTGGGGATCAAGGCATTGGCTGCGGCGGACGCGGCGCGGCTGCGCCTATCGCAAGAACGACAATGCGCACTGCGAGCAGAAGAACTGGACGCATGTGCGGCAGCTGTTCGGACATGATCGATTCGAGCATCCCGAGCTGGGGCGTTGATGAACGAGTTGTATTCCCAGGAATGGAGCCAGTTCACCAACCACTTCAAACCGACCTTCAAGCTCTCGAAGCGGGAGAAGCAAGACGGAAGGATCAGGTAGATTTGCGAGAAGACCCCCGGACACCCTATCAAAGACTGCTGGAGAGCGCGGACATCCCCGAAGCCAAGACGGTGGAACTCCGCGCCCAGCACACGAAACTGGATCCGTTCGAGTTGAAGAAAAACATTGAGATCAAATTCAAAAAGTTCTTCACTTCCCTGCCAACCTGAATCGTGAGGCAACGAAGCTTTAATGACTTCAGCCTCCGGTAATATTAAGCCGTGAGTCGATACGAGCCCGACCGGAACTGGAAATGAAAAAAGAATCAACGAACTGAAACCGCCGGAAACTATCGCATCACAGGGGGTCTTGTGAACGGGATAATGGCCAATGCTTTTAAAGTGATGCAGACGATTGAAGTTCAAAAGGGCCGCAGGCAAAGGCTTTCGATCTGATGACTCACAAGGTGGTTATGACGCCCATTCGTGTGGATGAAGCCGAGCAACCCATCAGGCTATGGGAAGTGTTGGAGTTTGTGGAATGGGATTTGCGGTTTAATGATGGGAAATTTCGAGCCAGACCGGGGGGCGGGTTTGTTCCGGCCTTGTCGTAAGGAGCAGGTTTTATATGCGCACAGTTTTTTTTGAAAATTGTATTTTTACTGGTGATTGCCCAGAGGTGTCACGGAAAGGGCGCGGATTTACGCTGATTGAACTGCTGGTGGTCGTTGCCATCATTGGCATTCTTGCCGCGTTGCTGCTGCCATCGCTGGGTCGGGCCAAACGGGCGGGCAAGACGGTTTCATGCATCTCCAATCTGCGGCAGATCGGGACGGCCTTTGTTTTGTATCACATCGACAATAACGACTGCGTCATCCCTTCCTACACTATGACCGGCGTGACTGGCGGCCCCTCGTCGCCATTGGACGGATGGGCGCCGATTTTGGACAGTGCCTATATGCAGGGGAACCGGGAAAATTCCGGCTCAGTGTTCACTTGTCCGGAAATGGTGGATGTCGAGGGCATGGCGGCAGGCCAGACCGGCACCGATCCCAATAACACAAAGGGCTGGATGGACTGGCCCAATATCCGCAATGGCACGGCTAATATTGCCACGACCATCCCGGGGAGGGGATTGAACCGCATCATTCGTGTTGGCTATTGGATTAACGCAAACAATCCAATCGGCACTACGACGGCGGTGGTGAACGACATTTTTTATACGGCGTCAGTCGGTTATGGGCCGGGTAGCAATGGGGAATATATCCGGCCAACCCGCACTTCGGTTTTCAACCATCCCACCGCCTTGGTCGTCCTGGCCGACGGGGTTTATGCGGGCAAGCAGGGCCAAAACCGTATTGGGGTCAAAGACAGCCGCATTGGCTACCGGCATCCCGGTGGCGTGGGGAGTGCGGCGGTGGCTTTCGCGGATGGCCACGTTGGCAAGATTCGGGGCGATGTGTTTCCGCGCGGTGGGGTCCCGGAAGACAACGTCGATACGGAAGCCACCTTATATGCCAATGCGGAAAAATTCTTCCCCTAGCTGGTCTGGCATGAGCCGGGCTGGAACGCGGCAGAATCGTCTCATGCGCGTGCTGGCGAAGTCGCCGGAATTCGGTGATTTGGAAATCGAAAAGCCATGCACCAAAAAAGACACGGAAAATTGAGCCCAAGACAGTCAACCGGTGCCCATGCCTGACCGAGGCGCAAGCGGTTTGAATGGGGATAAAAACCCTTAAAAAAAGGGAAGTCACCGTCTGTCTCTCCCCGGCATTCCCTGACACAGAAATGAAAATGGCGGAGGGTTTTATGCCTCCTCCAATGGAATCGCCAACAGATCACCCCACCGTGAGGAAATCCTACTGCCATGCCGTAGGATTGAGTTCTGGAAGGGATTCACACAGTGCTGGTTGTCTTGTTGAATTCGGCCGACGTCGCAACTCAACTCCATTGATCCGGTTAAGTATCCAGTGCTCAGAGACGCTGTAAATGCGATCGTTTCAGCCAGAGGGGTCAAGCCGTCAGCGTTTTGCGCACAAAATGGTTCTCGATGGATTGGGAGATCCGGCTGAAAGCACGGCCGTTTTAGAACATCATTTATGAGGTAAGACTGGAAAATGAATAATAACGCGCGCTAGCAGGGATTGGATCGCCTCCTCCGTTATCCGGAATTAGAAAGCCGTTTTGGCCGTTGCAAGAAATCCATCATGCGGCATTTGGCGCAGGGGAAATTGCCCCGGCTGGCCTATCGGTGTCCGCATCTGTCCCGGTGAATCCAGGAATTGAAATTGAAAATCTCCATGTAAACATTGGCCAAAGTCACGCTTTGTCGCTGGCTGTCCCGGCTGGTCACCAACAAGAAGAATGGCGGAGAGAGGGGGATTCGAACCCCCGATAGGGCTTTTGGCCCTATAACGGTTTAGCAAACCATCGCCTTCAGCCACTCGGCCATCTCTCCAACCAGCTGGTTCTATTGGCTTTAAATGCTGCCTTGAGGATTCAAAGCAGCCCTGCACTTGGCTTTTGCTGACACGTTGCTGACTAAAAAGCTTCAAAACCGGTCAAGGCTTTGAAAGCCAACGTCGTATTCCGACTTAATCTCTACGTGCCAACCGGGACATTTTTTGCACGATTGCGCGTTGGAGGCAAGCTCATTCGCCAAAGTCTCAAGACGGATGCCTCTGCATTACCGGGCTGCAGCTGAAGACTGAACTGAAAAACAAGGACCGAGACACGAATTACTCGAATGAGCGCGAATTGAGGGGGCATTGAACCGCCAAGGACGCCAAGCCGGCGGCGGGCTCGGGCCTTATCTGAAAGGCAAGACACGGATTTCTCGAATGAACGGGAATGGGGGCGCCGGATGCGGTTGGTGTGGGGCGAATTGCGCCGGGGCGCCGGCCGGCGGGCTGAATTTATTTTACATCACTTATTCAACAAAGATGCCTGCCCTACGGGTTTTGAATTCAGCGAAACTCATCCGTGTCGAGGCCACTGCCTTCAATGATGCTTTTCAGGGTGCCGATGGGGATGGGTTTGCTGCCGTGCAGGGCGACTATCACTTGATGGCCATTTTCGTGCCGCCATTTTTGATGACTGCCAGCTTGTCCGTCCATCACATAATCATGCTGGCGGAGAACCTTAATCACTTCGTTCGCGCTACAAAACTGGAAACCGGCGACTCACGGAACGGCGAGTTCCATTATTTTCGCCCCTTTATGCAGCTTGCCGGGAGCGGGTTCAAACCATAGCGACAAGGCCTCTCTGGCGTTTTCCACGGCCACGGCCTCGGAGTCGCCCGCTGTGGCACAGCCGGGCAGTTCTGGAAAAACTGCCGACCAGCGTTTCGTTGCGGAATCAAATTCAATCAACAAACGAAATTTCATGGCCGTAACCGAGCCGCAATGCGGCAATGCGGCAATGTGGCAAGTCACACGCTTAATTCAGCCGCCCTCGCCCCGTTCGTCCCCACCAAACTCCCTTTGGCTGCAGAGGTTGGGGCCTGGCAGTCTGCCATCCCCGCCTGCCGCCCGGAAAAATCGGCTCAGGGCGAAACGTTCAAAATTAACCGGGGGTGGGTGACATGCCGATCCGGCGGGCGGGAAGCCACGGGCCTACGTCAGCCAGATGGCCGACGCCCCCTTTTTGAGACAGGCTCTGAGCCGGATTAAAACCGTATTGGAAGGAAGCCCGCTCACAGAACGAGCCCGGCGACATTTTATGCCCCCTCCAATTGGATTGCCAAATGATCGCCCAACCGTGAGAAATCCTGATGCAATGCCGTGGGATTTGGTTCTGCAAGGGACCGTTGGCTTGTTGAATTCAGCCGCTTTTCAATTCGCCGGTTTAAACGTCCGCCGGAATAATCTTGGTCGCCGGGGGCGGGCGTTCTAGCATCAGCGCATGGTTCATGTTGGCATTGGCTATGACGTTCATCAACTGGTCGCCGGGCGCAAGCTCGTCTTGGGCGGCGTCGAGATTCCGCATACGAAGGGTCTGGACGGCCATTCGGATGCTGACGCGCTCATGCACGCCATCTGCGATGCCGTGCTCGGGGCGATCGGCGAGCAGGACATCGGCCATTTTTTTCCGAACACCGATCCGCGCTGGAAGGGCGTCCCGAGCCGCGTTTTTCTTGAGGAAGCGGCAAAGCAAGTGGCTCGCCGCGGCGGAAAGATTGTGAACGTGGACGCCACGCTCATCGCGCAGGAGCCCAAGATTTACCCGCACATTGCCGAGATGAAAAAGTGCATCGCCGCCGCGCTCGG
>Ga0209086_10004040_pt1 | contig 10965 bp, 14 predicted proteins | sample M_130207_XF_Meta_FD_187312 | JGI IMG/M metagenome (GOLD analysis project Ga0209086, IMG submission 187312) | Freshwater microbial communities from Lake Montjoie, Canada to study carbon cycling - M_130207_XF_MetaG (SPAdes) (version 2) | ecosystem: Environmental > Aquatic > Freshwater > Lake...
GGAAGAAGCAGAACGAGCAGCAGAACGAGCAGCAGAACGAGCAGCAGAACGAGAGCGACCGCGAGAAGCAGAGCGGCTACGAGTTCTTCTAGAGTGACGACGAGTATGTCTGGACATTTATATATATATAATACAAAAAAAAATCTAAACGCTTGAATTAATTTTAATTTTAATTTTAATTATAATTATAATTTTTGCTTAATCTTCCCAAACTCTATTTATTGAATGCCACCACATTTTATCCCCTTTTTTAACATCAAATATTGCCCTAAATACTGGCATTCTAGATAATGGAACATTGCATCTATATTTATCTGGAGGATGTGGATTTGTTTTAAGTTGTGCATCTAAAGCTTTTTTGCTTAATTTTTGTCTTTGTTGAATAGCAAAATATATAAAGAATGCTTCAAATGATAGTTTTTGAATTGGCAGATTATCTTCATTTTTTAACTGAAAATCTCTTAAATATTCTCGACAAATTGTTAACCCTGAAATATCCGCTAAATCTTCTCCTACAGTAGGTGCCGCATCAAATTTAATTCCATCATAAGAAGCAAATGTTTCATATTGCTTAATAACATCATCCTGTATTTTCTTAAATTTTTCCCCATCTTTTTTTGTCCACCAATTATGCAATTTACCAGTATCATCATATTTACTACCCCAATCATCTAAAGCATGTGACATTTCGTGTGCTATTGTAAAACCAATACGTGATAAATTATATTCTATACCTCTTTCTTCTAAATCAACGAATGGTTTTTGAATATATCCTAAAGGTATATATATACCATTTTGAGATGGTGTATATGCAGCATTTACTACATATGCTTGTGTTCCAGTAAATTTTGGCGGTGATTGCGACCAATCCATAATTGGTATATCTATTATATGTTTACCTTCTAATATAATAGCATTCTCGTGCCTCCACATAGCTACTTTTATTAAATTTCCCCATAAATCATTATCTACATAGTCTAATAATGGGTCATCTCTTAATAATTCAGGTGAACCTACAGTTAATTTAAAATTTTCTAATTTTTTTAAAGCTATTTTTTTTGTTTTCGGTTGTAACCATTTATTTCTTTTAATTATTCTTATGAAAACGCTTTTTAAATCTTTTGCCATCGTTTTTACATAATCAATTGTTGATTGATTTTTATATTTTGCAATATATTCATTTGTTAAAAAAGAATTAAATGCAAAACCTAGAGGATATATAGCAAATAAACGCGTTTCTATAATTTGTTTTTGACCACGAACATAATTACCATGAAAATTATAATGTATTACGCGTCCAGTTTCATTAAAACGTTGCAATTGTCGAATATAAATATAAGTCCAATATGTTCTCCATTTTTCATTATCCCATTCGGTTAATAATAGTTGCGTCATACATAAAAGATAATTTAAATTGGATGTAATAAAAAAATCTGGTGTATATTTAAACCCTAATGCTCTAGAAAATGTTTCCCAATCAAAATCATAATTTTTTAAAGCATCATTTTTATGAACTATATTATAATTATCGGGATCTTCTTTTTTAATCTTACACTCATACGCACTTAAAATTTTAATTTCACATTCAAATACATCTTCAACATTATAACCATGATTATTACCCAAAGTATTTGTAAATATATCGTTTAAATATTTAATAAATTTCCTTTTATATTTTTTTGAATATTCGTCAGTATTATAGTCAAAATAAATATTTATGTCAATTAATGACATTTGTGGAGCATCAATATAACATCTATATATTTCAGGATTTTTATCATCAGGATTTAATGACCAAACAAATGGAGATCCATAAGAAATTATCTCATTGTAATTTAATAATCCTAATAAATCCCATAATTTTTTATCTTTTCTTAATTCATCTACTTTATTTATAAAATAATTTGAATAATATTTTAATTGATTATTGTTAATATAGTTTTGCGTTGATTTATAAAAACTTTTTAAACTATTTGAAAATTTTGTATTATTATTATTAACATAATTATCTACAATTTCTAATAGTTCTTTATAAACTTTGTCTTGAACTAATCTAAAATCATCAACTTGAACTATATACTCTTGACCTATTTGAATTTCATAATCTTTTAACCATCTATCATTTATATAAGAATAAAAATCATTTTGAGGATTTATTTTAGAAGGACTAACGGCTTTTTTTAATTCATTTAATATTTCTTTTTCTAGATTATAATTGGTTGATACAAAATCTATTTTATGTTTTTTAAATATTTCTTCAATTTTATCTTCAAATGTGTCATATTTATTAAAATATTTTTTACATACTATATATTTTTGTTGTTTTGATAAATTAATTAAAGATTTACTAATTTTTGCTTTATTTTTTCGTTTTTTATAAGTTTTATTTTTTATATCAATTATATGTTTTAATTTGTGTGTCTTCATATAAAATAATAATATAATAAATTAATATTATTATTCTTTAACAATAATTACTTGTTTTGCAATATTTTTAATTATTTTATCTTCTTTTTCTGAATCATTATCTCCTTTCCCTCCAAAAGCTTCAAATACTAATTTATTATATTGTTCTGAAACCTTAGAATTGCTTTTTAAACAATCTGGGTGTTTTGTTCTAAACTCACTTAATATTTTCGTGTTTTTCTGTGCAACTGTTTTAATTGCCTTTCTTAGCTTCACATTCGTTTCATTTTCTTTTTCCCATTTATTCTCATCTTTAACATACATTACTTCTCTCTTTGAATCAGTGCAATGAACTGGTCTTTTGTTTTCATCTAGTGAATTTAAGTTTTTAACAATGATATTTGAAATACCTTCAACAAACCCAATTTTTCCAACTTTTTCTAAATCTGAAAGCTGTATTTTTATCGAATCCACAAAATCCATTATATTCATTGCATCTTTGCAAGTCTCGTTTAAAAAGAATTGTAAATTAAATGTTTTGTTGTGAGAATTATTATTTGTAGTATTGTTACAATTTGTTTGATTTAAATTATTATTATTTTTACATATATCAAGTATCATTGTTTTGAGTTCAGAATTTTCATTTATTAAATATTTTACTAAATCAACATTATCATTTTCATTATATAGTTTTTTATTTTGACATTTTTTTTTATGATTAAATAAGCTCTGTCTGTGTTTGTATTCTTTACCACAATTACATAAATAATTATTTGTTATGGAGGCGTTTTTTGCGCTATTCTCGTCAGTATATGTAAGTATTTTGTCAGTATTTTGATGTTTCAGTGTCAATAAATGTCTTTCGTAATCACTTTTTTTACAGCATTTAAATTTGCATTTTTCACAAGTAAATATTGCGGCGTTTTTTGGCGTAAAACTGTCAGTCATTGTCAGTATTATTATACTTACAGATAAAAAACGCCTAAATACTTTTAAAATTAAAACATATAAAAAATAAAAATTACAGTAACGTTTTTAAAAAACTTTTTTCAATGACCTGAGCCTAAAAATTTTTATGGTCTCACAGATTTTGCATTTTTCATTTTTCAAGATATATTTCTATATTTCAAATTTGGACATTTATAAATGTCCAAAATCAATTTCCCGAAATACTTTTGGGAATTTTAAATTCATGTTTTTATATAATAAATTTCCAAAACAACTTAAAGAATTTACTTATCAATAGTAACTTCTTTTGCAATATTTTTAATGATTTTATCTTCCTTTTCTGAATCATTATCCCCTTTGCCTCCCAAAGCTTCAAATACTAATTTATTATATTGATCTGAAACTTTAGAATTGCTTTTTAAACAATCTGGATGTTTTGCCCTAAACTCACTTAATATTTTCGTGTTTTTCTGTGCAACTGTTTTAATTGCCTTTCTCAGCTTCACATTCGTTTCATTTTCTTTTTCCCATTTATTCTCATCTTTAACATACATTACTTCTCTCTTTGAATCAGTGCAATGAACTGGTCTTTTGTTTTCATCTAGTAAATTTAAATTTTTAACAATGATATTTGAAATACCTTCAACAAACCCAATTTTTCCAACTTTTTCTAAATCTGAAAGCTGTATTTTTATTGAATCCACAAAATCCATTATATTCATTGCATCTTTGCAAGTCTCGTTTAAAAAGAATTGTAAATTAAATGTTTTGTTGTGAGAATTATTATTTGTAGTATTGTTACAATTTGTTATTGTATTATTTTTAGATAATTCATTAAATGACTCAAATATTTTTTGTTGAAATTCATGATTTTGTTTTTGAAATTCGATACATTGTTTTTGAATATCATTATTATTTTTAACAACTTCTAAAACTAAATTAGTTAATAATGTTTTATCATTTATATAATTATTATTTATATCATTATTTATATCATTATTATTAATAAGAAGCTGACATGTTTTTTTATGTTTGCATAATGATGACATATGTTTATATTTTTTTCCACATACACATATAAATTGGAGATTTTTTTGTTCGTCTAAATTAGTATTTGTTAGTCGAAAATGTTTTTGGGTTGATATATGTTTCAACCATTCACTGTTTTTAATGCATGTATAATCACATTTTTCACAATGAAATGAATTGGAGATTTTTTGGAGATTTTTCATTAGTAAAATTAGTAATATATACTAATATAAAAATCTCCTAAATACTTTTAAAAATAATCAATATTTTAAAAAAAAAATTTATCGTAACAAAATTTAAAATATTTTTTCAAAGGCGTGACGCTAAAAATTTTTATGGTCTCACAGAATTTTGCATTTTTCAAATTTCAAGAATTATTTCCATATTTCAAAAATGGACATTTATAAATGTCCAAAATCGATTTCCCGAAATACTTTTGGGAATTTTAAATTCATGTTTTTATATAATAAATTCTCAAAGTAACTTAAAGAACTTTAATTAAATTTACCTTCAATTTTACTTAATAGCTCATCATCATAAACTAAATTACCTGACGGTTTATACGAATTAATTGGCGTATATTCTTTTTTTGGTTGCTTTCCTTTTTGTCCCAAGTCTTGGGTTTTCATATTTATCATGAAATTATTTGGATCTACTGGACCATCAATTTGTTTATTATTATTTTCTTCTGAATCATCTATTTTTTCACCATATTCATTTATAACAATTCCTGTTTTCTTTTTTAATTCACTTCTAACATAAGAAGGCACCCAATGCATCCAAGAAATAAAAAGTGTGTTAGGATGTATATAACGAATGTTAAACCCATTTGTCTTTAGTTTATCAATTAAATAAGCTATACAAGAAGCTTGATCATATTTTGGAACACCAATAATTACTTCTGGAACTAAAAACCAACAAAATTGTTCATCTTTACTTTGTCGAGATACTGTTTTAATTCTTACGTGAATTCGATTCAAAAGTTTATTAAATAATGCTAATTGTGTTAAATCGTGTTGACGTTTTTTTTCATATAATTCATCAATATTTAACTTTTCTGAAAAATCCTGAATATTTTCTAGAGTAAATATATTTGCCATTTTAAATACATTTTAGAAAAAAACTTATTAAAATAAATGTATTAAAGTAAACAAATGACAATAAAACACTTAGTTTTATCTGGAGGAGGTCCGATAATGATACAAATATTAGCAGCTATACAACACTTAGAATCGCACAATTTTATTGATTTAAAAAATATTGAAAGCATTTACGGAACATCTGCAGGAGCTATTATTGGAGTAATAATTTGTTTACAATATGATTGGGAAACTATAAATGAATATATTATTAAACGACCATGGCAAGATGTATTTAAAATTAAAGTTGAAAAAATATTTGAATCATACAGTAAAAAAGGTATATTTGATTTAAAAACAATCGAAAAATGCTTTAAACCGCTATTTGATGCCAAAGATATTCCAATGGATATAACATTAGAGGATTTTTACAAATATTCTAATATTGAATTACATTTCTTCACATTTGAAATTAATGAATTTAAAATAGATGACGTATCTTATTTAACACATCCAAAATTATCACTCTTTACTGCGATTCAAATGACATGCAGTTTACCAATTTTAGTTACACCAGTATGTATAAACGACAAATTTTATATTGACGGAGGTATTGTTTGTAATTATCCGTTAAAAAATTGTATTGACTCAGGTAAAAATATTGATGAAATATTAGGATTTAAAAATCAATATGACACTGAAAAAAAAAGTCATATTAATTCGGATTCCACATTATTAGATTTTATTATGTGTTTTTTATTTAAAGTTATTTATAGCTTAAATACTGATTATTTACAACCGTCTATTAAAAATGAATTTTTATGTAAAACGGATAAAATGAGTATTGAAATGTTAAAAAAATCACTTAGCAGTATAGATGTGCGTAAACAACTATTTAATAATGGAATTGAAGATGCTATATTTTTTCTTGCTAAATTAGAGAACAGTGTTTAAAAATTGTTCTAATGTTGATTTTGTTGGTTTTGCATCATATTCAATAATTTGACCATCTTTTAGTAATTTTATTGTAGGAAAACCTTCAATACTGTATTTATTCATCATTTCTTCGACTTCCGCGGTTTCTTCTGTGCAGTTAATTTCAGTAAAAATTACCTTGTAACCATTTACTGTTTTATTCTCGTATTGTGTTTTAATCTCATCCCATGCTGGTTTTGCTGTTTTACAATGTGGACACCAATCTACATAAAATAAAAGCATCTCAGCGGGCTTTCCAGTATTTGATGAAGAATGTAAATGTTCGTGATTTGGGTTGTATGCGGGTTTCAAACTAGGTGAAATGTGATGATAATAATAATAAATAGCGATACCAATAAATAAAGCTACTACTAATAAAATTATAATTGTACTACTGCTTATATTACTACCAGCGGATTTCATTTTTGATAAAAACCCAACGGATTCTTCAGCACCAGTTGGTAATCTCATACCAGCACCATTAAAATTTACAAATTTTGCCATTTATATATATCCAAGAAGAAATTAACATTCTGTTTTAACGAATACAATATAAAGATATATTATTGATTTTATTAAATGTTGTTTAGAACGGTCGACAGTAAAATAATTGAAATTAATAAATATGACTTTAAAAATGATAAACTATATTATGCAAAAATAATGAGTATTTATAAACCTTTGGATAATGAAAAACCTTTGGATAATGAAAAACCTTTGGATAATGAAAAACCTTTGGATAATGAAAAACCTTTGGTAAATGAAAAACCTTTGGTAAATGAAAAACCTTTGGATAATGAAAAACCTTTGGTAAATGAAAAACCTTTGTCTAAACTATAAAAGTTTTGATAACAAAAATACCCAAAAGTCCTAAAAATAAAGTAAATATATAACTACACATAATATTTATGTTTAATTGGGAAATAATATTTTCTGATTTTACAATGCTTGTAGCAGTTCTTAAAGAATTTGTTTGAAGTGTATTTAAATAAATTGTATATGCTAATATTATTAAGACTATTATTTTCATTAATGTTGATGTTATAAAAAAATTGCTTAATGGTGTTATGATAAAAAGAATAATTAAGAACATCGAAACCGCAGAACAAGTACATATTTTTTTTGTTGAATCTGTAAAAATCATTAAATTAAATGGGATTTCTGTATCCATATAAATTTATGGATATTATTTTTTTATACTTATATATTAATAATGTCACACACTCGTAAAAATAGAAATACACATAATAAAACAAAAAAAAGAACATTTACTAATAAAGATTATACATCAGGTGACGGGATGGTAACAAAAATTTGGGGACCTATTTTTTGGACAGCAATTCATACAATGAGTTTTAATTATCCTGTAAAACCTACATTAAAAGATAAAAAACATTATAGAGATTTTATTATAAATCTTCAACATGTCTTACCTTGTAAGTATTGCAGAATGAATTTGACAAATAATTTTAAGAAAAAACCACTTAAAATGTGTGATATGGCTAGCAGAGATACCTTTTCACGTTATATTTATGAACTGCATGAAACTATAAATAAAATGTTAAATAAAAAATCCAATTTAACTTATTGTGAAGTTAGAGACAGATATGAGAATTTTAGATCACGATGCACTGAAGAAAAACCTAGAATATTTAATTTTAAAAAATCAAAAACCAAACGAAATAAAGAAAAAGGATGCACTGAACCTTTATATGGTAAGAAATCAAAATGTGTTATTAATATTGTCCCACAAGAAGACAAAAGTGCCACGTTTCAAATGGATAAAAAATGTATTAAAACACGAGAATAATTAAAATACTAAAATAATTAAAAGCAACAACATGTATATTTTTTATTTTTTTGTTTTAAATCATTTATTGGCAAAATACTATTACAAAAAGTGCAATTATAATACGATTTTAAACCTGGCACAGGATTAAACTCAATAACATGATCAAATTCATTTTTACAATTATTGCAATAAAATATATAGTTTTCTTTAGATTCGATAAGCTTTTGTTTCATTTTGTTTAATTTACTTTCTTCGTTCATTTAATTAATAATTAGATTTTAAATATTAATTAAATTATTATTTAGGTATTTCACTAATTACTTTTGTAATATTTTCATTTTTTATTTTTTACACCTTTGGACATTTAAAACGCCTATTATAATATAAAAGAATATACTTATATTATAAATAAATGGATTTTGTTTTTGTATTACTTTGTGGAAGTGAATGGGAAGATATAACTATATTATTGTCAGAGGAAGATGCTATAAATGAATCAAAAAACTACCCAAATGACAGAGTTGAAAATTTTTATTAAAAATAACAAATTTGGATATACACCTACTTATAATTATTATAAAAATGGAAATCTTGTTAAAAACTCATAATTTTATATTAGAAAATAATCGGCGTTTGAAATGTTAAAAGGTGTAAAACATGTTGCGGTAAATAAGAATCATTTATGGCGTTATAATTTGGCACCTTTTTGCATTCAAAATATGGTTCTAGACATTTTGTGCAAAAGTAGCAGCAGAAAATGACGCAAATCGCGCAGCCTACGCACATGAACAAGACTAAATGGTTCGCGGTGGTGGAAAAAACTCATCAAAGAAAAGGCGTTAATTAATATTTAGATAATTTGATTTGAATATCTAAATATTAATTTATTAATTACATTTTAATAAGTCAGGTCTAAATCTGTTTCCTGAAAGTTCAACACCATTTATTGTTAATTTGTATAATGATTTATTATTATCATTATGTTCAATTGGGATTGTAATATTTTTGTGTATAATTATAGAATTTTTACATAATAATAGTCTATTATATAAACTTGAAAAAGCATACTTACAAATATTATTATTATCATAATACCAATATATATAATAATTTTGATTATCAATATTTAAGATTTCACACTTTTTATCAAGACTTATGGTTATACTATTAGTTAATTCAAAATCTCTTTTACTAAAATTACATATTTCATCATTTGTATGAAAACTATGACTCCAATTTATATCTTTTGCAAAAAAAATATTACCATTATGTTTAATAATACTATCAAAATCCAATTTTACTGTATCACAAGTATAACAATAGTATTCTCTCATTTGTGATTTTTCTTCTTTTGGTGTTATTATACTAAAATTTAACTTATCACCACAATGACAACAAATACGTTTTTTATTTTTTGGTGTATCTTTTATATAATTATGATTATTATCAGATGTTATTTTATATGTATAATTATCATTATTATGATTATGATTAAAAGAATTATATTTTAAACGAGAATTATTTTTAACTAATAAATATTTTATGCCATCTACTATAATTTCTTTATTTGACACATAATTGGGTTTATCTTTAATATTAAAAAATGTAAGAATATCTCCTTGTTTTACTAAATTTCTACAATTATTTTGACAGTTATTCATGTTTTTTTCATTTTCAATTTCATCTAATAATTCGGTAATAATAAATATTAGTTCTTTTTTACACCTTTTCTCATTTAAAACGCCCATTTCACAAGTTATGTAAGTCATTTTATATTATAACATAATTATTTAAAATTATATTATAATAATCTATTAAATAAATATGGAACCAACCATATATGACCTTAAAAAACAAATAGAAGAACTTAAACAACAAAAATTAGAATTAGAAGAAAAACTAAAAAAGTATACAAATAACAAACAACATATCAAATACTATGAAAATCATAAAGATGTTGTAAAAGAACGTGCAAAAAACTATATGGAAAAAATAAAAGAAACCAACCCAGAAAAGATAAAAGAATGGAGGCATAACGCATATCTAAAACGGAAAGAGAAGAACGCATCTTAAATTAATGCAACACATTTATAATATACATTCTACTTTTTCGCCGTTCGAGTTGTAAACCCATATTTCACAAGAATATCCAGCATCTTTACACGCTTGTTGCTTTGAATATATATTGCCTTTTTCAATCCCTTTTTTCATAGTCCAAGTTGATTTACATTCTATCATTCTATTTTGAGATGGAATAAATGCGTCTACATAATATCTGTGTTTTTTATTATTCGCATCTAAATACCATATTATTGGCACTTGACTTCTACTTGTTATAATGTCTTCTTCCAATATATTTTCTTTTTGTAAAAGTTCATCTAACATATAATTCTCGTATCCTTGTATTTGAATTGATTTACCAGAAGGAAATGTATATTCTTTTGATTTATAAGAATTTTTTAATGATTTATCCGCAATTTCTGAGTTTTGCATTGGAAAATTAGTCCCCCAGTTTTGTAATGATGTATTTATACATTTTAATTTACATTCAGCTGTTTGTGAATATTTTCCATAACCATATTTTTCTAAACAAGTAATTATTGATTTATTATAAACATCTTCATTTTGAAAAAGGTATTCAACTCCATATTTTTCTAAACAAGTTTGTTTTACCTTATTATAAACTTCTTCATTTTGTAAAGGGTATTCAACTCCATATTTTTCTAAACAAATTTG
>Ga0209086_10004041_pt1 | contig 10963 bp, 10 predicted proteins | sample M_130207_XF_Meta_FD_187312 | JGI IMG/M metagenome (GOLD analysis project Ga0209086, IMG submission 187312) | Freshwater microbial communities from Lake Montjoie, Canada to study carbon cycling - M_130207_XF_MetaG (SPAdes) (version 2) | ecosystem: Environmental > Aquatic > Freshwater > Lake...
ACGACGTCACGGAGTCGGTTGAGCGACCGTGAATAGTGCCAAAAGGTCAGTACTAAAAGGACAATTCCCCCTGCTAGGAGGGCAATTCCACTGGCGCCAAGGATGGCATTTTGACGGTGTTGAGCCTGGTTAGAAATTTTTTCATCATCACGCAAAATGATGAAGAATCCGAGCCCTATCAGGGCGAAGATTGCAACTGAGGCTGAACTCATGAAGCGAATTCGCTTCATGGTGATCACATCGATATCGGATAGGTCGGGGTTGGCAATTGCTGTCATATCTTTCAGAGCCTGCGCCGATAGAAATCTCGCATTTTTAGATGTTTGAGTCTGATTTGTTCAGACGTTGTTTGCCAACTAGAACAATGAACTTTGCTCTCGCGAAAGTTGGGCTTGCGAAACTTTCTCTACGTGAACACCACTTTGATCAAGCGAATTGATCCCACGTTGATCAAGCGACCGTTGATCAAGCGACCGTTGATCAAGCGGCCGTTGATCAAGCGAATTGATCCCACGGCACTTCCAATCATGGCGATGTCGGGCGTTTCATTAATTGGCACCGCATGTACACCATTGTTGTTGGGGCATCCATTGGCGCTGATGTTGCTGAGTCCTCGAATCATCTTCATGGGAATGGCAGCCGGCAAGATGTCGCTCATTCCTTTTGTTCTCTTGGCTTCTTTGCGCCTGTCAATGACCGATCCATTTCATTTTCTTATTGGCCGCCGCCATGGACCCAAGCAGATGGCCAAACTTGGCCGAATCGGTAGATGGATGGCCAAGCCAGGTGCGCATCACAAAACTTTGGCGATAGGACTTCTGGCAGTGCGGCCGATCGGACGCCATTTAATGTGGGCAGGGGCGCAAAGCGTTCGAGTTCGCTGGGTGGTCGCGATCGACATGGTGAGCACCATCGTGTATTGCATCATTGTGCACAAAACGGCGTCATCAATTTAGTAATCACGATTTGTTTTGTCAAGATGTTGTTGATGCATCGTCAAATCGTGAATATCCCAAGTTCTCGGCATCGCGCGAACTGTGAACCAGAGGTACGGTTTGGAGATGAGCGAAATCGCACTGATGGCGAATACTGCAGCAACAATTTTCATGGTTGGTCTCATCTGGTTTGTTCAACGTGTTCATTATCCGTTGCTTGGTCATGTTGAAGTTGACCAACAGATTTCCGTCGGTGCTGAACACCAGCGCCGAACAGGTCAAGTAGTGGGATTACCGATGGCAGTCGAAGGTGTGAGCACTCTGGTGCTGCTCGTTGATCAACCCGATCAAGTGACGTGGTGGTTGCCGTGGATTGGCGCAATACTCTTGGCGATTTCGCTGGGGTCGACAGTTTTTCTCTCGGTTCCACTTCATCAAAAAATGGTGAATCATCCAAATGCCGAAATTGGCAAAAAACTAGTTGCGACGAATTGGCCACGAACTATTTCTTGGACACTTCGTGGAGCAGTATGCCTGGCGATGTGTACCCAAGCAATCAGATAATGGTTCAGACCACATCGGTTGCTGGTGCAGAGAACTGCGATTGATACAGCCGGTAGTAGGCACCATGAGCCGCAAGTAGATCTTCGTGTGAACCTTGTTCAACGATTGCACCATTCTCCATGACCAAAATGATGTCAGCATCTTGAATCGTCGAAAGTCGATGGGCGATCACAAAACTTGTACGTTCATGACGAAGGGCATTCATTGCCTTTTGAATCAGAACCTCAGTACGCGTATCAACTGAACTCGTGGCTTCATCCAAAATCAAAATGGCAGGATCTGCAAGGAAAGCTCGGGCAATTGTTAACAGTTGTTTTTCTCCAGCACTCACTGCTCCCGATTCACCCGTTAAAATCGTGTCGTAACCATCAGGAAGTGTGTGCACGAACCGATCAACAAAAGTTGCTTTCGCCGCAGCACGGATCTGCTCTTCGGAAGCACTCGGATTTCCGAAGGCTATGTTCTCGCGTATCGTGCCATTGAAGAGCCAGGTGTCTTGAAGAACCATGCCAATTTTTGAACGCAATTCTTGACGTGGCATCTCGGCGATATTGCGACCGTCCAAAATGATTCGGCCGTGATTCAACTCATAGAACCTCATGATGAGATTCACGAGAGTGGTCTTACCAGCACCCGTAGGGCCAACAATGGCCACGGTTGTTCCGGGTTCAGCAACGAATGAAAGATCGGTGATCAGTGGCTTTTCGGGATCGTAAGAGAACGTCACTTTGTCAAACTCAACTCGACCAATTGTCGGTGAATCATCAATCGCACCAATATCTGGTGACTGTTCTTCCGAATCGAGCAGTTCAAAGACTCGTTCGGCAGAAGCCACACCCGATTGCAGGACATTGGCCATTGAAGCCGCTTGAGTCATGGGCTGAGTGAATTGGCGTGAGTACTGCACGAAGGCTTGTACATCACCAAGGCTCATAGTTCCCGATGCCACCCGTAGACCGCCGACAACAGCAATCGCCACGTAATTAAGATTGCCTAAGAACATGGTTGCCGGTTGGATCGCTCCCGACATGAACTGAGCCGAATTGGCTGCCTCGAAAAGTTCATCATTGAGAGTTTTGAAGCGCTCTTCAACTTCTTGTTGGCGTCCGAAGACTTTGACGATGGCGTGCCCTGTAAAAGCTTCTTCAACTAATCCGTTGAGTTGACCTGTATAGCGCCATTGAGAAATGAACTTTGCCCGTGATCGCTTAGCTATTTGCGACATGGTGAGGAGGCTCATTGGAATGACCGTGAGTGCAATCAGGGCTAAGACAACTGAAACGGTGAACATCATGATGATGACACCGATGATCGTGAGTACTGAAAGAACGAGTTGACTCAGCGACTGCTGCAAACTTTGGGCAATATTGTCAATGTCATTAGTGACACGACTCAGCAGGTCGCCACGTGAATGCTTATCTATGTAACTAAGCGGCAACCGGTGAATTTTGGCTTCAACATCACGACGCATTTTGAACATTGTTCGCTGGACGACGCCAGCTAGCAAGAATGATTGTCCATAAGCGAGCACATACGAAAGCAAGTAGACGCCAATGGCAAGTTCAAGCGTGCGGTGCAGGCGACCAAAATCAATTCCTGTGGCGCCATCGCGATGCAGCAAGCCGTTAAAAATGATGTCGGTTCCGTGGCCAAGAATTCGTGGGCCAGAAACTATGAGTGCAACGCTGCTAACGGCCATCAACAGAATCAAAAGTACTAACCAGGTTTCGCGACCCATGCGACGGGAGAGTCGTTTGGCAGTGAGGCTGAAATTCTTAGACTTCTCTGACGGTACGCCGACAGTATTCATGCGGCCGGTGCGCATTTCGGTGACATTGCCAACTGGGGTCTGCGATTCAGTTTGTGTTTTAGGAGTTTCTGAACTCATCAGATATCACCCTCTTGTGTCGCTTGTGAAGCAACAATTTCTTGGTAAGTGGCACAGGACCGGCTGAGCTGTTCGTGGGTACCGAGTCCAACTATTTGACCGTCTTCGAGGACCATGATTTGATTTGCATGCCGGATGGTCGAAATACGTTGGCCAACAATGACAGTGACCGAATTTGCAACAAGAGGAACAAGAGCAGCCCGCAAATTTGCATCTGTCACTAAATCAAGTGCCGAAAATGAATCATCAAAAACATAAATATCAGGTTTTCGGATAAGTGCTCGAGCGATTGCCAATCGCTGGCGTTGTCCGCCTGAAACATTGCTTCCACCTTGAGCGATTGTCGATTCCAGAGCACCAGGCATTTCACGAACAAAAGATTCTGCTTGAGAGACCGCCAACGCATTCCACATTTCTTCGTCGGTGGCATCTGCTTTTCCATAGCGAAGGTTGCTCGCAATTGATCCAGAAAAGAGGTAGGGCTTCTGTGGCACCAAGCCGATTCGGGTCCACAATTCAATGGGTGCAATGTCCCGAATATTCACTTCGTTGAGAAACACTTCTCCGCCGGTGGTATCGATGAGTCGAGCAATCAGATTGACCAAAGTCGTTTTACCCGAACCAGTACTGCCGATGATTGCCAGGGTTTCTCCTGCCTCAACTTTGAATGAAATGTTACGCAATACTGGCTGTGCAGCACCTGGGTAACGAAATTCAACATTGCGCATTTCTAATGAGGCTCGGGCCTGAGTGATACGAGTTGGTTCATCAGAGATTTGCACTGAGGATGGAGTATCCAAGACCTCTTGGATTCGCTCGGCGCTCACCGAAGCTCGCGGCCACAATGCCGCCATAAACGTGGCCATCATCACTGACATCAGAATCTGAGATAGGTAGGTGAGAAAGGCAACCATTGCACCGAGGTTCATTTTTCCGTCAGAAATTCTGGTTGACCCAAACCACACAACTGCTACACACGAAAGATTGACGATCACGGTTGCAGTAGGGAACATCAGGCTCATCAGGCGTCCGCCGCGCAATGCTGTCGCAGTCACCTCGCTATTGCCGACGCGAAAGCGTTCAACCTCTTCTGGTTCACGAACAAAGGCTCGAACTACTCGAATGCCTGAAAGTTGTTCACGGAGAACTTCATTGATGCGATCAATACGTTGTTGCATGAGTCGGAAAGTGGGAACCATCTTGACAACGACTGTTCCAAGAATTGTTGCGACAAGTGGAACCGATACGACGATGATCCACGACAAGGCCACATCTTGTTTGAGTGCCAAAATCAAACCACCGATAGCCGTAAAGGGTGCGGCCAATAAAAGTGTGCAGCTCATCAACACCAGCATTTGTACTTGGGTGACATCGTTCGTAATGCGCGTGATGAGCGATGGTGAACCAAAGTGCGCCACTTCACGTGCTGAAAAGTCATTGACTTGATGAAAAAGGGCTGTGCGGGTGTCTCGGCCGAACCCCATTGCCGCATGCGATCCAAAAAAGACGGCAGCGACCGACATCACGACCTGTACCAGCGTGACCAGCAGCATCACGAGACCCATGCGCCAGATATAACCAGTGTCGCCACGGGATATTCCCTTGTTGATGATGTCCGCATTCAGGGTTGGCAGATATAAACCGGCGACCGATTGAATCGCTTGCAAGACAACAACCACGACGAGAACTTGGCGGTACGGGATGAGCTTGGCTTTGAGCAATTTGGACAACATCTCAACCTTGTACCGTACAACTAATTGGGTTAATGCCCCTAGTTGTCGGGAGCCTGAGGTGCATCTGGGGGCGGGGGTAAACTGCGCAAGTGATTAAACGACTATTGATCCTCGCTGGATTTCTGGTCGTATCCGCCTGTGGGACAGCCTCGGTGGCCAGTGAAGTATCGACGACGACATCGGTTGTCAGTGCAACGACATCGACATCAACTTCGACAACGACATCAACGTCGACCACCACCACTACGACGCTGGCGCCCATTCAAATCTCGGGTGAATTCGCCGATGTAGCCGAAGCAGCAGCGCTGGGTCCCCTGCCTGAAAATTTTGCGCTTGGTGCTGTGGCTGCGAGTAAGTCACCACTCTATGAGAACGGTTGTCATGGCTCAACCGCGACAATTGTTCCGATCATCTGTGAGTTTGGTGATCTTCAAAGTGACACTGTCATCATTTTTACTGGAGATAGTCACGCAACCCAATGGTTTGGAGCTCTCGAAGTTGCGGCCAGAACCAATCATTGGAAATTGGTCCCCATGACGAAGTCTTCGTGCCCGGTTGCTGACGTAGCGACCTATCGACGCCGGGACGCACAAGCTGATGGAGAAGAACTGCTGTATCCCGAGTGCGATGCATTCCATACTCGGGCGCACGCGGCGATTCGCTACCTTCAGCCTGATCTAGTGATCTTCCCGGTTTTGTCGCGCTATCACTTGGTGAATGGCGGAGGGATCGCAGCCTTCAGCGCTGGATTAGGCGAGGCTATTTCGGAAGTAACTGGAACAGGGACGAAAGTCCTCATTCTGGGCGAAATCGCCAAAACTAGTGGTGAAGATATCCCGAGTTGTTTGGCTCGTCACCAAACTGACATTTCGAGATGTGCAAACCCGCGTAGCAAGGCCGAATTTCCTGAACACATCAAACATTTCCAGGCGCTAGCAGTTGATCATTCGGCAACGTACGTGAATCCAGTCGATTGGTTTTGTACTGCCGATTTGTGTCCAGGGGAAATCGGTGGGCGAATCGTTTATCGCGATTACAACCACATTTCAGATCAGTTTTCGCGCTACCGTGCTCCACAGATCGCTGAAGCGATCAAACTTGCTCTAGCCGGACCCGACGCAACGTAAATTTGTCCAAAGAAAGAGAATCAACATGAATTTCACGATGTACTCAACAAAATGGTGTGGCTACTGTCAGCGACTCAAGCGCGACTTACGTGATGTTGGAATTGATTTTGAAGAAGTAGATATTGAACAAGTTCCGGGCGCAGCCGAACTTGTCGAAAAAGCGAACAACGGAAACCAGACTGTTCCTACATTGATCTTCAGTGACGGCACCGCGATGACGAACCCCTCACTTGCAAGTATCAGAGCGCATTTAGGCGTGTGAGTTTTTAACGTCCAGCAGTATTCGGATATGAAATACGTTGACCGGTGTTGCGCGAAATCAGAGCAGGATTCGGTTCTAGTAAACCTCGTTTACGTAATTCGGGCATCACACCTTCACCCACCCAGTAGGCCTCTTCGATATGTGGATGGCCCGACAAGATGAATTCATCAATACCAAGTGAATGATATTCCTCAATACGATCAGCCACTTCTGAGTGGCTACCAACAAGAGCAGTTGCTGCTCCACTCCTTACGAGACCGTAACCAGCCCAGAGATTTGGTGCAATGACGAGGTTTTCTTTCGAGCCTTTATGTAGAGACGCCATACGTTGTTGACCCACCGATGTCGTTCGCGCAAATTGATCCTGCGACTCGGCCATTCGATTGTCGTCAACAAGATCAAGAAATCTTTGTGTTTCTTTCCATGCATCATCGGCATGATCTCGAGTGATGGTGTGTAAACGAATTCCAAAAGTAAGCGTTCGACCTTGATCGGCCGCCAACTGTCGCATGCGTGCAATACGGGGAGCGATCATTGATGGTGGTTCACCCCACATCAGATACACATCAACATGACGTGCGGCTATTTCTTCTGCTGCAGTTGATGCTCCACCGAAATACAACTTCGGTTGCGGGTTGGGGGCTTGACTCACAGTTGCGCCGTAAACATTGAAATGTTCACCAGAAAAATCAAAAGGTTTACCCGACAGTGCACCACGCAAAATCGTCATGAACTCATCGGTACGTGCGTAGCGCTGATCGTGATCGAGCCAATCACCAAAACGTTGTTGCTCGTCATCGTCTCCACCCGTCACAACGTTGAGAAGCAAGCGACCATCAGAGATACGTTGAAATGTCGCGGCCTTTTGTGCAGCGAGTGTTGGCGTTAATGCATTGGGTCGAAATGCAACTAGGAACTTGAGTCGTTCGGTTTCACGAATGAGAGCTGCAGTCATCAACCAAGCATCTTCACAAGGAGTTCCAGTTGGCGTGAGTACCCCATCAAAACCAAGTCTGTCGGCAGCTTGTGCGACTTGAGCGATGTACTCAAGCGTGGGCGGACGAAAGTGACCATCAGAGCCAAAAGGCGTCACCGTTCGACTATCACCAGAGGTTGGAAGGAACCAATGCAGTTTGAGACTCATGACATTCCTCTCGTGACCTGACTATTGGATATGACGCTCGAGCCATTCGTCCATGTCACGATTGGCTTGGCGAGATACTGCGGTGAAATCGCCAAACGTATCAAAGCCGTGTGGAGCTCCGGGATACACATGTAATTCGGTTTTGACGCCAGCATGGCGAAGGCGCACTGCGTAATCAATGTCTTCATCAGAGAATCCATCAAGTGCACCCACTGCAATCAACGTTGGTGGAAGCCCAACGAGGTTGGTGGCTCGCGAAGCCGCTGCGTATGGTTCAACATCTGCAGTTCCTTTTTTGGCACCGAGATATGCCGTCCAGCCAAATGTGTTGGCTGATGGCGACCAAATGGGATCGGACCATGTGCTTGAAACAGTGACTTGACGGTCATCAATCATTGGATAGATCAAGAGTTGAAACGCGACTGAATATTCGCCACGGTCGCGGGCAAGTAGTGCGAGTCCTGCAGCAAGTCCGGCACCGGCACTTGCGCCGCCAATGCCGAGGCGATTCGTGTCAACGCCTAGTTCAGTTGCTTGTGACATCACCCAAGCCAAACCCGCGTAGCAATCTTCGAGTGGAGTTGGATACGGATGCTCTGGGGCTAACCGATAATCAACCGAGACTCCAACGATGCCGTATGTGTTGCACCAGATGTCGAAACGTGCATCATCCATTTTGCTATCACCGATGACAAGACCGCCACCATGCATCCAGTACACGCATGGTCGACTGCCGGTGATATTCTTGGGCCGATGTACCCGAACAGTGACTCCATCGCGGCCAGGTATCGGATAATCAGTTCGCTCAACCGAGTCAGACAATGGTGGTGGGGGAGTCGCCCCAAACATGGCTCGAATCTCAACAACCGATTCGTTGGTGAGAGAACCGAGTGCTGCGCCAATGTCGACTGGTGACGCTGCCAAGAGTGCGGAGATCTCGGGATCGAGGAGCGGGCGAATATCAAGAGGTTGAGCCATGTTTGATATTGCCACATTGGTCAACGAAGAGTTCACACGAGGCGGACGGGACACCAATCAACTTTTGCCACCCCACCTTTGATGGCACTGGCTCCATCGAGGGTGACCGTTTTCGGGGTTGGGTCAACTAACCTGTGACTCGGTCGTTTGAGTGTTTGGTATGGATTCCATACTGAGTTCTTGAACGCCCCTGCGCCTTTAGCTCAGTCGGTAGAGCATCGGACTTTTAATCCGTTGGTCGAGGGTTCGAGCCCCTCAGGGCGCACCAATTTGTCAGGTCAGCTCGAGGTAAGAGTTGCCGTCAACCTCCTCAAACACCTCTTTAGGATGCTTGAGGAGCTGGGCTCCAGCGGCAATCGCCTCGGCCGTCACCTAATCGACGCCGTAGACGGTGTGGTTAAGCAATGTTGTAACTGCGAGACTAGAAATATGAGCGAGTTTCAAAACATCGTTGTCACACGTGATGGGGCGATCGCCACGCTCACTTTGAATCGTCCCGACAAGCGCAATTCGTTATCGCTTGAAACCATGCTCGAGATCACTCGCGCGGTACAAGCCATCGGAATCAGCGACGCCGATGGAGTCATCATTGCGGCCAACGGGCCGGTCTTTTCTGCCGGCCACAACTTTGCCGATATGGCCGGGGCCGACAGCGAAGAGACCCGAAATATTTTTGAAATCTGCACCGACATGATGGATACGTTGCAGGCGATTCCTCAACCAGTCATCGCGAAGGTTCATGCGCTCGCAACTGCTGCTGGTTGCCAATTGGTTGCGACATGTGATTTAGCAATTGCCGCTGAGTCAGCGGCTTTCGCGATTCCCGGAGGCAAGGGTGGATTGTTCTGTCACACGCCGTTGGTGGCAGTGGCCCGCAACCTGAGTCGTAAGCGAGCGTTAGAAATGGCGATGACCGGAGATGCCATAGATGCGAAGACCGCCGCCGATTGGGGTTTGATTAATCGCACTGTGCCAGATGATCAACTTGATGCGGCAGTTCTTGATTTGATCACTCGCGCGACACGCGGTTCGATTTTATCTAAGGCGATCGGGAAGCAAACGTTTTACGATCAAATCAATATGGCTCAAGATCAGGCTTACGACTTTGCGATTGATGTCATGGCTGATGCCGCGGCCGCGCCAGATGCCCAAGAGGGAATCGACGCATTTTTGAATAAGCGTTCTGCAGTATTTACACAACGACCGAATCGAGACTGAGATGACAACAACGACATTCCAGGTACCAGGTATGACATGCGGGCACTGTAAAGGTGCTGTGACTGATGAATTATCGAAGATCAACGGAGTAACAAAAGTTGATGTTGATCTTGATACTAAAAAGGTGAGCTTCGAATCAGACGTAGCTGTTGACTGGCAGATCATTGTTGATGCAATTGACGAAGCGGGCTTTGAAGCAGTCAAGAGTTGAACGGTTAATCGTCATGATCGACTCAGAAGAGCCAGTAGTTCTTGCAGTCACTGGTATGACGTGTGCTGCTTGTGCGGCTCGCATTGAAAAGAAACTCAACAAGATTCCTGGAGTGAGCGCGACTGTCAACTACGCCACTTCTAAAGCGACAGTTTCAGGTGAAGGAACGTCACCTGAGGTTGAAGCACTCATCAAGACCATTGAAGATCTTGGCTATGGGGCCGTCGCCCCAAAAATTGAAGATGGCGAATCAACCGCAGAAATTGCTACCGAAGCACATCTTGTTGATATTCGCCTTCGTCTCATTGTGAGTGCGATTTGTGCTCTACCCGTGATGTTGATGTCAATGATTCGTCCGTTGCAGTTTGATAGTTGGCAGTGGGTCGCCTTGGTGCTTGCAGTTCCCGTTGCATTGTGGGGAGCCGCACCGTTTCATCGATCGGCGTGGCGCAACGCGCGACATGGTGCGACAACAATGGACACTTTGGTTTCGCTTGGCGTGATAGCGGCGATGTCATGGAGCCTGTGGGCGTTGTTATTCGGCAACGCAGGCGACATCGGCATGAAGATGAATATGAATTTGTTTCCACGATCTTCATCAATGGGTGAAATGGCCCACGATGAGATTTATCTTGAAGTCGCAACGACGCTTGTGGCGTTTTTATTAGCTGGTCGATATTTCGAAGTTCGCTCGCGCCGACGAGCAGGTGCAGCTCTGCGATCTTTGTTGAATCTTGGTTCAAAAGAAGCAACGGTCTGGCGTGACGGTGTTGAAACCCTAATTCCTATTGGCGCTCTCGGTGTAGGCGAGATGTTTGTTGTGCGACCCGGTGAAGCAATTGCAACCGATGGGGTAGTGATTGACGGCCAAAGCGCAGTCGATCGCAGCATGGTGACCGGTGA
>Ga0209086_10004044_pt1 | contig 10962 bp, 9 predicted proteins | sample M_130207_XF_Meta_FD_187312 | JGI IMG/M metagenome (GOLD analysis project Ga0209086, IMG submission 187312) | Freshwater microbial communities from Lake Montjoie, Canada to study carbon cycling - M_130207_XF_MetaG (SPAdes) (version 2) | ecosystem: Environmental > Aquatic > Freshwater > Lake...
ATGTTTGCAAACTACAACGCAACTTTCGCCGCAGCCGAAACCAACACGGAAGGTTCAGCCGCTGGCTGGCGTCCTGATGCTGGTGACCATGCCGTCCTCGTGACAGGTATGGTCTTGGATGAGGGCGAGTTCAAGCAAAAGGACGGTCAAACGTTCCCATGCGTGAATGTCACTTTCCAATATCAAATGGTTGAAGATCCAGGATCGCCTGAGCCTCGCTCCTTCATCGGTGCGAAGTTCAGTTTGCCTAATGATCCAAATGCCATCACTGATGACGGCGCCAAGATCCGTATCCGTATTGAGACGGAGCGCATCAAGGGTCACTTGGCTACTTTGATCGGTCGTAAGCCTGACAATTTACAGGTTGCCATGACACTTGTCTCGGAGCGCCTTGCCAATGGCAACGTGATTCCTGTCAAGTTGCGTGCTAAGTACGACGTCAACAAGATGAAGCCTGACCAAAAGTTCTTTAAAGAATTCTTGGTGGCTCCGCTTAGCCTGTCTTGAATCTTAAAGCCATGACTTGCATTGTGGAAAGCAGTCCTTACTATGGCTCTGAATCGTCCCCCCACGAGCGCCCCCTGGATTACCTGACCGGTGTCCAGGGGGCTTCTGTTGGAGCCAAATATGGCGTCTAATATCCCTTTAAAGTGGCAAGACGTCGGAAATGGCACAGCACATATACAGTTTATTCGGCCTGATTCTCGCTCACCCCGAGCGCTCCGCTTTTGGACCACGATACGTAAGTCTCAGCAGACCCCAGTCCCTCCAGTCCTAGTGTCAGGGCAACGGGGTCTTCACCGCAGCAGGTGTTCCTTGGACCTTTGGTACGCAGAACATCCGCTGGGGGGACGTACGACGTGGCTCATAGCGGGCTGGGACACCGTTACAGGCGGACCCACTCAGCAGACGCTCTCGGGGTGGCTAGAACAGTCCGAGCTCAAGAGAGGCATATTGACACGCCTCTCAGACTCGCTAGACTTTACAGCGTTCCTGGAGGGTGGCCGATGGCGAGTCGCCACCTTCCAGGTTCCTACCTTGATCCGAGATGCCATGGACGGCATCTTAGGATCAAGTCTTAGGATGCAACCACGCGCCATTAAGTGGTCTGCACGAGCGACAACGGACGCGTCCAAGTTTCAGTTCTGGTATAAAATTTGAATCTTTAAGTTCCACAATATGGAAATTTAACCGATACACTAAAAAGACATGGAAGCCCCCTATAGGCACCGAGTTAAAGGCGGACCACGCACTCCTTCCAAACCTGGAATGGAGAAGAAATGTGAGTTGCAAGCGCGAGCTGACATGCTAGAACGCATGGTCACACGCTTTGCAGAACGTGTACGTCTCTTTGAATCGTTGCACACAGTACGTTTAGAAGAAGCAGGTCTAATTGTGGCTTCTGTTTATCTGCTGCACCGCAAATGGCGGGACACAAACCCCAATGAACCAGACAAAGGCTCATCGTTTATCCATTGGATTGAACGCTTAGGCATTGAAAACATTGTGCAATACACAATGGGAGAGTGGGACTCACCCGCTGTTGTCGTCAGCGGGAATCTCAGGTCGAGTGAGTCCACTTGAAAACGCTCTAAGGGACGCTCTTTGCTTGGCCGTGTCTGCTGATTGCAATCCACCTTCTTGAAGACCTAAACGTTCGTTAAGCGGACTTAAAGCTTGTTGATATTGACCACGAATATCGGATGGCAACGTGTCTGTAAGACGTTCTACTAGGCCAACCTCACGCATCTTAATGGCGGAATCCCAATCAGAATTCTTGACGGTAATGCCCATGCCAAATCGTTTCTTGTATTCGTTTTCAATTGCGGTAGCTCTTGAATAGTTGTTGCCAAGTACGGCGTCTTTGTATTGACGTTTCATTTGTGTAATTTCTTGACGGTTAGCCATCAAGAACTTAGATGCTTCTTGTGTGCTTTGATACTTCTTAGTGTCAAAGCCAATACCACGCATCACAAGACTTAAAGGAGAATCTAATGATTGTAAAGTGCCATCGTCTTTGTACACAGGAATGTTGCCGTTAGCATCGGGATTTGTCCAATCAGCGTACTGCGATTGAACTAATCCAAAAGGTCCCCCCACTCCGGGTATGGCGGGCAGAGCACCAAGAGCTTTGATGAGGGGATTTCCGTAGGGCACCAACCTAAATGCGGATCTACGAACTAGTTCTTGATCTCCTTTTGCCAACCCAGAAATTAATGACAATGGAATATCTATAATTGGAGGAGGACCAAAAATTCTAGTAATGCCTGAAGCAGATTGTGCGCCTAATCCTCCTTGTAAATCTATGCCCATTGCATTTTTACCAATTTCATAAATTAATGCACTGATTCCAATCATGCGTCCAATATTTACAATTGGAGTTAATCCTTCAGGAAGTTGCATGGAGGGTCCACCAATTTTTTGTAAACCAAAATCTCGTCCTCCACCTCCAAAAACTTGACTACCAGTAACACCCGCTGTAAAAAATTTAATAGGATAGGAAAACAATTGACCAAGCACAGATCCAAAAGTTCCATGCCCTAAAACTTTGCCAAGACCCCAATTAGGATCATTTAAAATTCTAGGTTTGTTTGTAACATCTCCAGCAAAATTATATCGAGATTGCATTTTTTGAATTTGTGCAGCCACATGTTCTGAAGAATAAACTTGACCTTCCATAGCGGCTTCTGCATATAGGTTTTTTCCCATATTTGAAAGCAAAATACGATTCCATTCTTCTCCCTTTAAAAAAGGAGTAAGAGCCCAATTCACCAATACATCTTTCATCTTAGAAGGTTTGCTCCACACTCGAGACATAGGGGTTGCGCTGTCTAAACTTGAAGTAAATGCTCCTCCAATTAAACCAGTAGTGTCCACGCCAGTACCATTAAAATTAGCTCCTGGCACATGTTTGCGTAGAAGTTCATCGTATCTTTTTGGGTCAATACTCATCATGCCTAAAGACAATCGTTCTTTATTAAGAGCACTCCATTGTTTCATGGTTTCTGGAATTGCTTTAAGAACTCGACGCAACCCTAACTCACCACCTGCCCAAGTAAAAAGTTGCATAACTTGATTTAAAGTTTGCATAAGCCCGCTTAAGTGTGTGCTGTAAATATAACCAGCAACATCTCGTACTAAGTTAGGACCATCTTGAAAATATGTAGGTGTTTTTGAATGGGCATCTGCAACGCGATGAATCATTCGACCTGGAGCCCCCATGTTGTCTCGCACCCAAGTCCCCACCGCGCTGTTTGCAAATTGGCCCGCTGATTCTTTTGTTGATTGAATGACTTGCATCATGTGCACGTCACGCGCTGTGGCTTGTCCTGTCAACCGATTAACCACCCAACCATTTAATTGTTCTGAAGTTGTTTTGTTTTCAATAGAAGCATAGACACGTCTTAGCTCTTCCATTGTTTCAGGCTTTTGATTTACAAAAGACCTTCTATAACTAGAAATAAATTGTGATTCAGCTTCTAAATCTTTAAGTTCTTTATTAATGTCTTTAACACGTTTTGCTGTTGGGCTTGTTGCTAACTCTGCTTCAAGTGTTGAAATTTTGCCATGCACTTCTACAAGAGCTGGTTCGTATTTAAGTTGAACTGCAAAAGTTTCATCTTTAAATCTATGAGCCATTTCGTCGGCAGGAGTAACTCCCAACAAATCCATAGTTCTTTGACGAAGTGGACTATTGGGAGCAACAGGAACTGATGTGCCTCCTTTAGCGGGGCCTGACCTAGGATTTGCGGCATGCAATTTTAAATCGTGTTCTAGTTGAGCATACATTTCAGGCGTAATGTTGCCTGTGCCGTGCATCATAAATTGAGCAACCATGTCACGGGTGTAACTTCTACCCGTAACTTCAGGGGACATAGCAATAAAAGAAACTTGCCTATTGCCACCTCGTGCTTTTTCTAAATGATTCCAACTTGCTTGTTTCATTTTTACCATTTGGGCTTCTTGAGCAGGATCCATTTGAGCCCCAAATATGTCGTGAAATTTTTCTAAATCTGTTGGATTAAAAAGACCAACTTCTTGTTGGTTTCTTCGAGCCATCACATGACCCGTAACTTCTGAACCTTGTTCAGCACTTTGCGCTGCATTGGGCAATACCGCGTCAATAGGTTGTACCTCAATTAATTTACCCTTGTCCATTTTCCAAACAACTTTATCTCCGTGTGGAAAAAAGTCAGGCAAATTTACACGCACTTGTTGATGAGCCGCTAAAACATTCTCAGCATGGACCGCAGAAATTTTGCCTTGACGCACGCTATCCACAAACCAATCAGGCAAAACATTGTAACTTGGAGAACCAATATCAATTGGCGATGCTTCTACTTCCCCTCTGGTAACTGCATTTTGTTCTTTTTGGCGCACACGAATTAATTCTCGAACATTAATTCTTGATTTAGTGGCGTCTGCATTAATGTGACCCATAGGGGTTGGCGTGTCCAAACCCAATGGAGTCGTCCCTAAATTTTGATTGTTCCAAAACTTTTGCTCTAATACTTTTTTATCCAAATAACGATCTACCAACCTAACATCCAAGCCCAAGGCTTGAAGTTGATTTTGCATTTGTGCTTGTGTAATTGGAAATTGATTATTAATAACCCCATCACGTGCATAACCATCAACGTAAACAGTATCAGTTTGAGGAGAAAAATCCCTACCTAAATGTTTACGAGCTTCTAAATACTTTTCTTCATTTGTAATTTCAATAGGTGTAGTTTCTAAAGTGCCTGTGCCAAACACCCCCCCACCAAGATCTATCGGAACACTAGCGCCTATGTGTCCCGCCATTCCTTGTTTTTCTAATTGCACATTTGCAGAGTTTCCTTTTTCAGCAGGCAAAATTTGCCAAGAAGACACTCCTGTTTTGTCATTGTTAACCAACGCCACTCGCGCTTTGTTAGAAACAACTTCAGCAGCATTTCCTGATCCTTGAGTTTTACCTGCTCGAGCTATTTCGTATAATCCAATTGCAGTAAGTTTTTCTTTAATAGCCACACTTGCAGCATCCGTACCCGTTATGCGACTAGGGTCTAAATCAGTCTCCCCTAAATGTCGAAGTAAATTACCCCTATCTTTGCCATAAATTTTTTCAACTGCAGCATGTGATTTTTCATACAAATTAGTTAATTGATGTAAAGACATCGGAGTACCTGCATACTCGGCAGAACCTGCTACTGTTCCAAGTCCACTAGCACCCAACAAATCAATTAATTTTCCTGCAATTTTTCCTCTAACTTCAGCACGTCCCGTTAAAAAATTTCCACTTGATTTTAACATGTGCTTTGTAGTTATTCCCGACGTAACAGCTAAAAACCAAAACCAAGGATTAAGAGCTGCATCAATAACGGTATCTAAAAGAGGATTACCTCCGTGATCTTTTTTTATTTTAGAAGCATACGAATCTCGTTCTTTGGGACTCAAAGAAGAAGAGTTCATAATGGTTCTGTAGGCTCGGCCTAAAGAAGTTTCCCCGTCCATCATCTGTTTAAGCAATACACCAGGCGCATCGTACAGCGTCACGGGCTCCCAATTTGGAAGTCCTTCATCATCTAAACCTTCATTACCTTGTGGATCCATAGATATAAAAAGACCTCGGCGAGGTTTCCCTACAGCCGAGGTCCTTCCGGGGGCTTAGGGAATCAAGCAACGCGTGAACGAACTCGAATTTGCAACAATCCAACAAAACCAGTTGTTGCAACTGAACCTGCAACTACTTGAACAACTGCACCAAGAGTAGATGGAGTTGTAATTGGGCCATCAACAATGTTGTTTGGCGTGTTTGTTGGTGAAGTTTTAATTACGCCAGTCACAATTCCAGCAGTTGTAGCAAGCATTGTGCCTGTAAGAATTGTAGTTCCAGCAGTTCCTGGAGCAGCGCCAGTTCCAATACGAACATCATAAGCTGCAAGTGAAGTTGATGCTACAGTTCCAACAATCAAGATTACAGAGTCAATAACCGTGTTTCGTTCCGCATAAAAAATAGGAACAACACTGCTTGCAGGGTTATTAGTAGCGTTAAGCATGTAAGTGCGAGTTACAAATTCGTCTTGGTAACCTTGAACAGTAACTGGTAGTTGTCCGGCCATTGTGTTTTATCCCATCAATTCGGACAGAGGGTCTTGTTTGCGAAATCGTCCACTGTCCATGGACGCCGCTAATTGTCGCATAAGATCTTCTCGCGGACGTCCGCCAAGAACAACAGATCCTTTGGGCAAACGTTGCCCAGCCATGACAGAAGAATAGAGGTCAGGAGCACTTTGTGCAAGTCGCCTAGTGTTTTCCAACAAGGATTTTTGCATGCGTGCTTGCTCCAATAAGTCAGCAATTTGAGCACTTTTTCCTTGTGCTTGAGACGCACCTAAATCTTTCATAATTTGAGCATTTTGAGCATCTGATTTTTCTTTTCGACTAGCCTTAAGCGCATTTAATGCTATAAGTCCACCTGCTGCTGCGGTGCTTCCAATTGCCATATTACGAAAATTAAAAATTTTTCCCATAATTTACATCATACGTTCTTTAGACAAAACAAAACCACTACGAGCAGCTGCTTCCGTATAGGTCATTTGTTGTTTGTGTGCAATTTGATCCAACATATCTTCATACCCCTTAGTCAACACATCTAAATCAGAACCAAAACCACTAGTGGGGGGACGCATACTTAACATTTCTTGATTGTTTAAAGCACCAACCGCACCTTTGCTTTTAAAATATTGAGACCTTAAAGATCCTCCAGGCTCAAATCCTGTTTCGCCACCTCCTACTCCTCCTCCACCATTTCTCATTAGAGCTTCTATTTGAGCCATGCCATCATCTCCACCCGCATATCCCCCTCCCTCAGATCCATGAATCATTTTATTTGACAGTTCATTTAATCCAATAAAAAGACCTCCTCCCAGTGCTGATCCACCCGTCCATTTTAATCCTTGTTTTAAAAGGGATTGTTTAGGACCTTTTAATGCTTCTGCAATTGCTGCTGCAAGTTCTTTTGCACTCATTGCACCCGCCGCACTCGCCGCACTCGCCGCACCAGTTCCCGTTGCTGCACCTGCAACACCCGCTCCTGCTGCTGCTCCTGTTGTTGCTCCTGCTGTTGCTGCTGCTCCTGTTGTTGCTGCTGCTGCTTCTGCTGCTGCTAAATGTGCGGCGGCCGTAGAAGCAATTCCCGCTTCAGCACTTGCAAAAGTTCCTGCTTCAACTCCCGCAACAACAACAGGAGCCAACTCGGCGGCGGCCGCTGCAGCTGCTTCTGCTCCCCCTATTAAACCACCTGCTTCTAAAGCAGCAATAAGTCCTTCAACAATGGGAACTAAAATAAGAGGTAAAGGCATAATTAAAACACCAGTGGTTTGTGTGGAAGTGTTCGGCCGCGCCACGCACGCACATACCGATCTACCACTTCAGGAAGTGTAACAGTCCCAACATGAAGAGTCGATACCCGTTCAATGGGATCATAAGAAGACACAAGCATTGACCAAGGACGTTTCATCGCCCTAAGGTGACGTACCTCCCAAAACCACTCTCTTACCTGCTTAGGTCTTAAGTAAGGTCCCCCCACAACCAAGGGGATTGGAGTAAGGTTTAAAATGGGGAGTTCAAAACGTAGTTCTAGTTCTAGGCTTCGGTTAAGACAAAGACGAGACTTGCCTTCAGAAGCATGATCTCGGCACACGTCAGCACTTAATAGTCGCCAATTAAACATAATTTATTGTATAGGTTTTTTATCTTGTTCGGCTTGAATTTCTATCAATTTATCTAACGCATCTTTTTCGTTTTGAGAACGGGCTGTTTTGCGAGCTCCTGGTAGTTTTGTTTTTGCTAAATCTTTTTTGTTTGTTATGTCTAATGTATCTTCTGCTTCTTTTGCCTTGCGTGTTTTTTCTTGAAGCGCCAATGCTTTTTTTGCCTCCAAAGTACCACGCATTTTGTTTGATGATTTACTAGTGGAATCAAAAAGATCCATTATTCTCATTACTTCTGGATCTTGCAAAGTTTGATTTACATCTCCATCGGCTTTATTTAAATTGCCCAACATTAAATCCATATCATCTGTAGTTAGATATTTACCTTTTGTAATTGTTTTAAAGAAATTAACATTTTTTCCAATTTCTTTTAAAACGTTAGCAAGTCCAGCAGTTACTACTGTGTCATAGCCTAAAAGACTATCTTTAGCACCCATAGTTTCTGTAACTTTAGAACCTAAAATCAAAGAATCTTTATTAACGTTTTTACAAGTATTAGTAATAAAATCTACAACCTCAGCTTGACTGTGTTGATTGCCAAAAAGACTTAAAGATAAACTATCAATTAGAGGAGATATAGATTTAAAAACTGTATTTATGTCTTCTTCTGATGCAATTGGATTTCCTATTTGACCTTGAAGATTATTCATTAAACTTTGAATTTGTTTTTGCGCTTCTACTTTATCCGCAACAACAAACACACCAGAAGCATCTAAAGCATTTGTAATTAAATCATTTGTTATTTTTGACCTTAAAGCTCTAACTGCTGGAGAATTAGTATCGGCAGTTTTAAATGCTGCATTTTCTATTAGTTTAGGTCTTAAAGCACCACTACTATAATTTGCTGCTTCTGTTAAAAGACCTTGAGCTATATCTGGGCTATGTTGAAACTTTGAAGAAATTTCTGCGTCTTTAACAGTAGGATCTCCTGAACCAAATTCACCAAACCATTCTCCTAATCTGTTCAATTTATCTCCTGCTGGTATAGGTCTTGCATCAATGCTTAAAAAATCAGTAAGAGTTTTAGCTGTAATAGCGGACACTTCAACATCTTGAAATTTGCCTCGTGTATTTAATGCAATTGAAATTGGAGCTAGTCTTTCGTCTTTTGCTTTTTTAAGACTTTCTAATGCTTTTATATTTTGAGTGTAAGCTTCGTTTTGTCCTTCATGTTGAGAAGCAAAAAGAGCTCCTGCTTTTATTGATTGTTTTTGTAAAGTATAAAGAGATGCTTCTGCATCATCAATTTCTTTTCGAATAGAACCAGTTGCGTCATCTTCATTTTGATCTTGTTTTGTTTTTGCCAATTGAACTCGTAATTGTGCTTTTGCTATTTCTTGTTGTTGATATGCAAAAGTGTCAAGTGATCTTTTATGTTCTTTAAGTTGTTCTTCTGAAGCAAATGTATTTTGTTGGGCTTGACGAGCCATTGCATTTGCGTTTTGAGTTGCTTCTTGGCTTTGTGCGTATTGATTTGCACGTTCTTGATTAATGCCTGCATTAGCAGCATCAACTTTACGTAACTCCATATCTTGGGAAAAATTCAATTTAGCCATTTGTTGTTTACGAGCTAGATCCGCATCTGCTGCTTTTTGATCTAGCCCGTGTTGAAATTGGTTTCCCGTCATAATTTCTTGCAAACTGTTGCCACCTCCGCCTCCACCCCCACGATTTTGTTGGTTTGCAAGATTTTGTTGCGCAAAAAATTGAGCAGCATCAGCGTTTGTTTGTTGAATGTATGGATTTTCTTGTGGCATGTTTTATTCCTTAAACGTAGTTCCAACCCTGTTGCTTTGCGTATTCTTTATTTTTTTGTTGACGCATTCCTTCATATCCAGCCCCACCATTAATTTCACCCAATCCACCAGTCCAAGGTTGTGTTTGCGTTGCGTTGTCAGGATGCATGTAATAATTATTGTCCAAACCATATTGTTTTGACAATTCCCCCATAGCCATAAGTGTTGGCATTACTGCCACACCCATTACAGGATTATTTTTAATCATGTCTGCATAACTTTTGCCAATGTTCATAGCGGCTCCCATGAAAGCTTCATTGTTTTGAAACTGAAACGCAGCGTTGCCCATTGCAATTTGAGAACCCATTTTATTAAACTCATTTCTGCTTTGTGCTGCGCCAAATCCAGCTTGTGCTGCCATGGCTTTGTAACTTGCAGAGGCACCTGAAAGTTGCGCAGCCAAATTACCCTTACCAGCCAACATTTGAGATTGCATTTGGTTAGCTTGATTTTGAATTTGAGACACATTACCAAATACAGCTTCGTTTAAATCACGTTCTTTAGACCTATACAAGTCAGCAGTTTGTGCATCCGTTCCTGGAAGTGCTCCTGAAAACTCATTAGAGATAGCGTCTTTTTCACTTTCAGTTTTACGCGCTGCTGCAGCATGCATTGCTGATGCAATTTTATCCGTGCCTTGGCTTGATTTATTAATTGCTTGGTCATACATCCCCAGTGCTTGCGTATTGCTTTGATCTTGTTGACGAGCAGCAGCTTCAAGTTGTGCATTCAATTTGTTTTCAGAAACCACAGCTTCTTTGTATCCTTGATTTCTAAAATTTTGAGCCTGATCAAAAAATGCTTGACCGTTTTTATTAGGATCTTGAAAATTGGAAAGTCCTTGTTGACCTAAACCTAAAAATGTGTTTGTCGCACCCTCCCCCCGATTAAAATTAGTTGTGTTTAAATTATTTTGCAAATTTAAATCGTTCATCAAACCACCATGCCACTGCTCCATAGTGGGCATACCAGTCAAATTAGTTTGTTTCATAAATCCAGTACCAGCACTAGACATAGTTTTTTGAGCATTAGGAAACATCCCCTGACCATTACCAATAGAATAATTACTAGGGGGTTGTTGGGGACCTAAAAAAGAATTACCAAGATTGTTGTTATTTTGAGTTGTTGTTGAACTTGGTACAAACTTATTAAGATTTTGTCCATTTAAACTTTTGCCATAAGGGCTATACATTACTGTTGGATTATTTTGTGCCATTACACGTATCTCCTTGTTGTATCAAGAACTTTGCCAACCACATTAAAAGCAAGCAGCCTTAGATCAACGCCCACTATATCACACTGAAATCCAGGACTCAACGTGCTCCCCATAATTCCATGCTTGCCAAAAGCCGCACTGTTTAACACTTCTGGATATATTGAATTAACTGATACTTGTGCAAAAGTGCTAAGAA
>Ga0209086_10004050_pt1 | contig 10956 bp, 13 predicted proteins | sample M_130207_XF_Meta_FD_187312 | JGI IMG/M metagenome (GOLD analysis project Ga0209086, IMG submission 187312) | Freshwater microbial communities from Lake Montjoie, Canada to study carbon cycling - M_130207_XF_MetaG (SPAdes) (version 2) | ecosystem: Environmental > Aquatic > Freshwater > Lake...
TGATCGACAACAATCCAATCTAATTTTGTGTTGGCGATTGCCGCAATTGTTTCCGTTGCATCTTGTTTTTGGGATACGCCAAGTAACTTGGATTGAGGCAAATCATCAAGAAGGTCGCCGTTGAGCGGACTTTTGAGGCGCAATACTTGGTTCCCACTGGCAGTCAAAATGTTTTCTAAATATTGCGGTAAATGACGACACACAAAGATAGTCTGGACGCCACGTTTTTGCATAGCGTTCGCTAACGTGAGGCATCTCATCACATGACCCACGCCGATTTGGGCCGAGGCATCGGCGCGGAAGGCTATGGACATTTTGCTTGGGCTATCGACCATGAAGCCTTGGTTCGATTTTTGATTCACGCGTTATCAATTCAACTTTCGAAAAACCGGCTTCACAAGTGGTCCTTCAATATAATTTTCTAAACCATCGCGCAATGCTTTAGCAATGACGGGCATGGTTTCGGCCAGGGCGCTCTCGACAAGTTGTAGTTCCGCGTCGCCATGACGATATGCGACAACGACCTGCGGCATCAAAATATAATGCTTGAGCATCTCCTGCATAAACAAAGTCCGTAGCGCCATACAGGGTTGACCTTTCTCATCCAACGTCAGAAAGCCAGGTTTGCATGCTGGTCCACCCGCTTTGATCCGGTTCGACACGCCAACGCCTTGCGCAGCGCGGTTGAATATTTGCACAAATCGGGCGCCCCAGTTCCACAAGTGCTCACAAACATTATTTTTTTGCATGAACTCAACAGTGGCAAGGAACGCGGAAAGTCCGCACATTTCCGCACCGTGCGTGGTGGAAAGCAGGAACACGCGCTCGGTGCCCGCAAATTCGATCGAACCAAGTTGCATGATGTCACGGCGGCCGCCGACGCACGCCACAGAGAATCCATTCGCCATCGCTTTTCCAAACGTTGTGATGTCTGGTCGCACATCAAGAAGGTGTTGTGCCCCACGCAAGTCCCAGCGAAAACCTGAAATCATCTCATCCAGAACCATGACCACGCCGTGGCGATCGCACAACTCTCGAACTTCATGCAGGAAGTTTTTACAGTTTGGTGCGCGTGCGGTGCATGCCTTTGCGGAGCAGCATCCGGTGATTGGTCCTTGACAAGGACCTTGTCCACAAACATTTGGACACACAAGTGTGGCTGGCTCAAGTACCACGGCTGCGAACTTGTCTTTATGTTGTGTGAGCAGTCGCTCTAGACTTTCAATGTCGTTGTAGTTGAATGTGAGTGTTTCAGAAATAGTGGCGTGGGTGATACCGCGCGTGACGGGTGTTGAGCCGATGAACCAGTCGTCGTACGAAAAGAAAGGGTGTTGGGCACAGCGAGCGACCAATTCGCGACCAGTGAATGCGCGCGCCAATTTCACTGCGGCGGTGACCGCGGTGGAGCCATTCTTGGTGAACTTCACCATGTCGATCGAGGGGACGAGGTCGATCAATTTTTCGGCGGCCTCAAGTTCGATCATGCTTGGGCGGCTCAATCCATTGCCTTGCTTCATGCCTTGCAGAGCAGCGTTGACAATGCAGGGTTCGCCATAACCAATATTGACCGCGCCAAGCGCCATTGCAAAATCTAAATAGCGGCGACCGTCTGGCGTGTATGCGTATACGCCTTCGCCGTGGGTAAAAATGGATGGAGCATTGCTTGGAAATTGATCGCTTCCACGGGAGTATGTATGAGCGCCACCGGGGATTGCTCGAAGAAGGCGGGCTTGGTACTCGGCGTCGCTAGCGCCTTGATGAGCGCGATCCGAATTCACGAGATGAGTGGTGGGGGTAGTCATTGATAGGGGCGCTAGCATTCTAATCTATTGCGCAGATTGGAACTTGTTGAACGCATTCCAATTTTAATATTGTGCTAGATGTGCATTAGGCGCGAAAAGGTGGGGACGAGATTTTTTGAGAGCGAGTATTTCAAGCCATCCGAAGTTTGTGCGTGGTTTAAAATAGTCAACAATGTTTTGCAAGACTGTAAAGTCTTCTGGAGAGTCAACGGTCCATCTTTCGGCCGCTAAATTTTCATTGTGAGTCAGACCCGCGGTAGTAAATAATCCTGTTTCTCGAATGTATGGAGTCACATGTTCGCGTTGTGATTGTAATTTTGCCTCTTGCTGCGCACGAGCGAGCGCGGCCATGGAAAAGACCTCGGTATCTAAGCCATCAGGAAATGTGCGGGGGCGAATGTTGCTTGTGTAATCAACATTTGCAGTTCGATAAAGTTGGCACGTGGCATCTACCAATGCGGGATCGATGAGAGGGCAGTCTCCAGTGATACGAACAACCGCATCCGCGGGATGAGTCATGGCTGCGTTATAAAATCGATCGAGTACATCAAGTTCGCTTCCTTCAAAAACCGAATACCCAAGCTTTCGAACATATCTAGAAAGCGGTTCATTCCCCGGCGCATCCGAGGTGGCCAAAATAATTTTTGAAATTTCTTTTGACTGTGAAAGGCGAGAAAGCAGAAATTCGATCATGGGTACGCCGGCGATTGGTTGCATTACTTTTTGAGGAAAGCGGGTTGAGCCCATGCGGGCTTGGATGATCGCATTGATTTTCATTACGTTTCCATCCGTATGGATATACCCGCGTTACGAATATGTGAACGGGTCTGCATGGGATTTTGGTCACGGAAGCAGAAATAAGTTCCAGCGGCGACGCCCTCTGCATGTCCGTCGACGAAGCCGCGCACAAAGTGATCGGCCAATCCGCAACCACCCGAAAGTATCACCGGCACGGGTACGGCGGCCGCTACAGCGCTGCCAACTTCGCAATTTAAGCCAGAGCACGATCCATCTCGGTCTGCATCACAAAGGAGTATCTCTCCGGCGCCATACGACAAGGCCTCGATTGCCCAGTCTGCCACGGCTCGATTCGTTATAGTTTGGGCGTGATTGATCGCAACCATCGATTATCCGCTGGAATTTGTGCGGAAGTCGATTGACACAACTACACACTGCGTTCCGTAGCGATTCGCTGCCATCGTGATCAAGCCTGGATATGCGATCGCCATGGTATTGATCGATACCTTGTCGGCACCACGCTCTAGCAGCCGCCCAAAATCATCGACCTGTTTCACTCCGCCACCAACGGTGAGAGGCATGAATGTTTCTCTTGCCAGCCGCTCCACAAGCGCAAGCATCATTTCATCGCTTCCGATGGCAGTGTCGTTTCATGAGTTTCCGGGAGACCACATTTATTGCAACGTTTCATGCGCGACTCCGAGAGATGTTTAGCCAACCCATTGGCTAGGATTTATTAGTCTGGCGTCATCACAAAATATGTCATTTGGCCAATGAAATTCCGTCTGATTGATTGAATTAATTATAGCAGATAGATGTTCCAGGCGATCCACGCCAACCACAATTTTTTTAATTTGTGGGAATGAGAGTGCGTATCCTAAACACGCGGCAAGGGGGGCAATATGGTTGGTTTCAAGCCACTGATCCCACTGTTTCCACAAAGATTCCCACTGCGAGAAATACGGGGGACGATCCGACGCATTCATAAGTAGTAGACCTTGCAGAAACACTGATCGCACATGCAATTCGGTCCCTTGTCTTTCCAGTCGATCCATCCATCCACTATGAATGAGCCGTCGGTCAAGAATGTGAAATGGTGCCTGAACTAGGTCGATGCTGTATCGATTGCACACCGCATCGAGTTCGGCGGGGTCATAGATGGAAATTCCAATCTTGTCGACTATTCCATCCTGCTTTAGATTTTGTAGGCCAGCATATAAATCCCCGCCCCTTGGAGTTAACAGTTCGAGCGGTGTGTGCAGTAAGAGCCCCGCAAGCCTCTCGACGTTCAACCTTGCGAGTGATTCTGTCACTGATGCATAAATCCATTTTTGGATATCGCCGCAATTTTTCGGAATACTGGGCAACTTAGTTACAACTTGTAAGCCCCTAACTCCGATCTTGCCTAACCGTTGTTCACTGTCCCCGTAGGCGATGGCGGTGTCGATCGTATTTATACCAACCGCGCATGCATGCCGTAATATCTGTTTTGCATTTTCAAGTGTGACCTTTTCTCCACGATTCGCAACACCGTATTTCAATCCAAACTGGACAGTTCCAAGTGCCAACCTATCAATTTGTGATTTAGCAGAGTTCACTTTTCGCGATACCTAACTTAAAGCAGCCTATTCGGCGGTCATTCATTTGGACATGCTTGCGTAAATATCCTTCAACCGAATATCCGCACTTTAAAAATGCGCGGAGTGAGCCTGTGTTTTCTTCGTAACAGCCAGCCTCTACTTTTTCGAGTCCGAGCGATTCGAATGCCCACCGAGTTATCGCACAAATCGCCTCAGTCGCCAAGCCATTACGCCAGAAGGACTTGTCGCCAATAAAAAGACTCAGATCGCCGGTCTTGTGTTGCGTGTTAATGGGTCCCAATTTAATGTTTCCGATATGCGAATTTCCGTGAAGATCGAACATGCCAAATAATTTGCTGTTCTGGTCCGCGTTGATTGAATCCACGAATGCCAAACATGAATCTAATGTCTGGATCGCAAAGCGCGTCTCGAGGTATTGATTTACTGCCGGATCGTTAAGCCAACCAACATAAATGTCGCTGACATCATCACGAGTCAGGGGCCGTAGTAGGAGTCGTGATGTAGTGAGTTTCTTCACAAGCATTTTTTGATTGCGGTCACAACTATTTGATTAAGATTCTCGCTCAAGCCGGAATACATCGGAATACTAATCGCCTCCGCATAATATCGCTCAGACTCTGGGAAGTGCGCTGGATTGAAACCCATCCGTGCATAATACGGTTGGCGATAGACAGGAATGTAGTGCAAATTGACGCCGATGCCAGTTGCTCGTAGCGCCTCAAAGACTTCACGATGCGTTTTTTTTGTTTTCGGTAAGTGCAAGCGAATGACGTACAAATGAAATGCCGAATAAACATCCGGAGGTTGCAATTGAACCGTGACGGGTAAGTTTGCGAGCATTTTTGTGTAACGATTTGCGATTTGATTTCTGGTTGATACAAACGAGTCAAGCCGTTTCATTTGGCTGAGACCTAATGCTGCATGGATATCTGTCAACCGGTAATTCAAACCCAGTTCAAGTTGCTGGTAGTACCAAGGACCGTCCGGCGCGTGGGTCATTTCGGCTGGGTCGCGTGTGATGCCATGCGTGCGTAGACGCGCCATATGGCTGGCCAGTTTGTCGTCATTGGTCACCGCCATTCCACCTTCGCCTGTGGTGATGATCTTGACGGGATGAAAACTAAATACTGTGATGTCACTAAAGCGGCAATTGCCAACGGGTTCCCCGCGATATGTGCCGCCAATGGAATGTGAAGCATCTTCAATAATTTTGAAACCGTATTGTTGGCCAAGCGCATGAATGGCGGCCATGTCGCACGATTGCCCACAGAGGTGGACTGGGATGACAACTTTTGGAAGTTTCCTAATTTTTTGCACGGCCTCGAGTTTGGTACGCAGGCAATCAATACTCATGTTGTAGGTGAGGGGGTCGATGTCAACAAAATCAACATCAGCCCCGCAATATCTAGCGCAATTCGCACTGGCGACAAAGGTGATGGGAGATGTCCAAACGATATCGCCATTGCCAACTCCTAAAGCCAGGCAAGCAATGTGCAGGGCACTGGTAGCGCTATTGACCGCCACTGCATGGCGAACGTCACAGTGCGTGGCAACGGCATTTTCAAATGCTGGAACAACGGGGCCTTGCGTCAGAAAATCAGAGCGCAATACGTTGACAACCGCGTCAATGTCTGTTTGATCAATGTCTTGACGTCCGTAGGGAATCATGGCAGATTAAATCCTGCCAATTTTCGCGCGGTTCTGCTCGATCCATGCTCGCAACGAATCGGGGCTCATCCAATCGGGATTATTGTCAGAGCAATATGTGAAATCCGGGGCGACCAACTTTCCGCCGTGGTTTCTATTGGTGTCTTTGCTCCAGTTATGTATCGCCGGAAGAATCTTAAAATGAGAGTCGTATTCGTATGTGTGAGGAGCGTCTTCGGCGCCAATCATTTGCTCGTGCAACTTTTCACCGGGGCGAATGCCAACAACCTCGTGTCGAGCGCTCGGTACTGTTGCTTGCGCAATCTCGGCTAATTTCATGGACGGTATTTTCTTGACGTAGATTTCCCCGCCATGCATGTCTTCAAAGGCGTGCCAGACAAGCTCAACACCTTGTTCTAATGTGATCATAAAGCGGGTCATACGCGCATCAGTAATAGGAAGCACACCCTTGTCGGCCAGGCTTAGAAAATATGGAATGACCGACCCCCGTGAGCCCATGACATTTCCATAACGCACTACGGCAAAGCGGGTAGAATGGCTGCCAGAATATGAATTACCAGCAATGAAAAGTTTATCGGCGGTGAGTTTAGTGGCACCATAGAGATTGATCGGGCTACTCGCTTTGTCTGTTGAAAGGGCGACCACACGCTTCACCCCTTGGTCAATAGCCGTATCTATGAGATTCATTGCGCCCATGACATTGGTCTTCACGCATTCAAATGGATTGTATTCCGCAGTAGGAACAATCTTGGTGGCGGCCGCATGAACAACATAATCAACGCCATTCAGAGCGCGGGCAAGACGATCTTTGTCGCGGACATCGCCAATGAAAAAGCGGACCGCATTGTTGTTGCCGTAAATCTTGGCCATTTCCCATTGCTTCATTTCGTCGCGTGAGTAAATCACAAGGCGCCGCGGCTTATATTTTTCCAGAGTCATTGGCACAAATGTGTGGCCGAAAGAGCCTGTTCCGCCTGTGATAAGGATCGATGAGTTTGAGAACATGATTTAAGTTTAAGTATGAGATATAAAAGATTTTAAAAATTCATAAACATTTGAAACGTTGGAGGCTTGACAGTAATGGGGAAAGTGTTTTTGGTATGTAAAGTCTATGACTCCATCATGAGTTTTGCGCATTAGGCGTTGGTATTTTTCCTCCAATTCCAGTGGATTTATTTTCGTATTCAAAATTTCTTCATATGTCAAATCTTGCCGATATTGAACAGCTCCTGGAAGACTTTGATACCATGTTTTCCCAAAAATTAAGCTTGGCTTTAGGCCACTAATCGATTCCCAGCCAACTGATCCGGTGATTGTTCCAGCAAACTGACAATGGCGAAGCAATTCATAGGTGTTAAATTTCTTTGAGATATAAACAAGATTTGGAAGACTGAGTAAGCGAGTGTAAAAATTTATCCCCCGGTAGCCAGTGCCTTGTTTAGGATTCTCTTTGACATAAATTAACCAATCCTTTGGAATGATTGCGCGGATAGCTTCAATAGCAGAGAGTTGATCTGCGTAGGGACCTCCAAGTGTCGAAGTCGTTAGTTCTGGTTGAAGTTGTAAGCCAAAATAGACAAATGAAGTATTTAAATCGACATTATTTTGACTGTATTTTTTATAAAACTTTCTAAAATTTTTAGCTTCTGTGTATTCAAGAAATACGCCGGCGATAGGTTTGGGCCTACTGCTAGTTCGGAAGGCGAATCGACGAAGCCCTTTGAATAATATGGAAAGTGGATTTCTATTACGATCTGATTCATTCCTTTTCAATATTGTTGAATTCATATAAAAAAGGTTTTTTTCAAATTTTAATTCAATAGGTGGGACCGGCAAATGGTTCTGTGTGAACGCGGTTTGAAATTCCCCAAAATCATCCAGATTGCTCACATAAAAAAAACGGTTAGGAATGAGTGATTGGTAGCACATTACAATGCGTATGCCTAGGCGGTGACCCGCTAATGCGGCTAAATAATCAAGACCAGGGCAAGGTAAAAGCGAGAATGCAATGTGAGTAATACGTTCACGTGTTATCAATCCACAGAAAAAATTAAAGTAAGCATGTGCAATATGGTTGACTTCTTGGATTGAAATACCGATTCCACGACCCGTTCTTGAAAACATTTCGCCAAACGTAAAAAGTTCATCGGAAGTAAGTTGGTATTTCCGTGGAAGGGGCGTGTGTTTGGGAAAATTGGGTTGATTAAATAAGTAACTGCGGTACGGGTATGACGCCTCTTCTGAATCCGCAAACCATACAGGTATTTCAACTAGCCCCTCGGATTTTAGACGTTCGATTGCCAGGCGGGTGTCTGCTACCCACCAATCCCAAAGGAAGAGTCGTGGCTTAGACGTCATTACAAAATAGTTTGGGGTCGAGTTAAATTTGTAGTCATATAGTATCTATTGATTAGTTGCACTACGATTGGCTTACATTTATTATGCTACACAGATTCAGAATTTGCAGTATTCGACTTTTGACACGACATTTGGAAAACGCTTTACAAATTTAAATCATCTAAAAATATGAAAATTAGTGGCTTCAGTTTTATTCGCAATGGCACATTGTTGGGCTATCCCTTTGTGGAAAGCATTCGATCCGTGCTTCCATTGTGTGATGAGTTTGTAATAGTAGTGGGTGAAAGCGAAGACGATACGCTTGAAAAGATCCGCGCAATGGGATCGCCCAAGATAAAAATTGTGGAAACTCAGTGGAATGAAAAGATGAATGTTCGTGGGTTTGTGTACGCCCAGCAAAAAATGATTGCGCAGTATCACTGCTTGGGAGACTGGGCTTTCTATCTTGAAGGCGATGAAGTTGTGCATGAAAAAGATATTCCAGCCATTCGCGCTTGTATGCAAATGAATTTGAATAATCCAGATGTCGAAGCAATCGCCTTTAGCTATCATCATTTTTTTGGAAGTCCAAAGTGGAAGTCGGTGAGTCCTGGTTGGTATCGCCGGGAGCCGCGCATCATTCGAAATACAATTCGTACATGGGCTCCTGATGGTTTGTACTGGATTGTTATGACCGAGCAAAAAAGAGGACGTTATCCGCGCGCTGTCTTAGTGAATGCAGATATTTATCACTATGGATATGTACGAAGTGTATCGGCTATGAATAAGAAAATTTCACGTGTGACAAAATATTGGGGATCAACAGTTGCGCCTATCAAGAATTATGAAATGGATCCTGAAGGTCTTGAATTATTTCAAGGAACCCACCCAGCAATCGTGCAACCTTGGCTTGATAGCGATGCGGAGCAACATTTTGTTTCTGACCCCAATTATAAAATTACGCAAAAAGAGCGAAAGTATCGCTTTCTCATGCGTCTAGAAAAAATGTTTGGTTGGGATCTTTCTAAGCGTCATTACAAGCCTTTGAAATAATAAGTTCTTGTTTGGTTAGAGTTGATTTTAAGAAAATATTGAGAATTAAAAAACAGCCACCCAAAGGTGGCTGTTTTTGTAATTACGTCCTTAAGTTATTTACTTGATTAAAAATGAATCGCGCTTCTTGCCGGCCTTGATCTCGTCGGCCATCCAACGTGGAGTCTTGCCACGACCCGACCAAGTCGCGCCGCTCTTTGCATGCTTGTACTTTGGCTTCACAACACTGCGCTTGTCTTTGCCTTTGCTCTTGGCTGGCGCCTTGGTGGCGGATTTCGCTTTTCCTGCGGCCGCCTTGCTGTCGCTTATGGACTTGCGGGCGCTTGCATACGCCGCAACACCAGCCGCGCCTAAATCATGCAGGCTGAGTTGATATTCCGCCATTTTGCTTTGGATTGCCTTCTTCACATGGGCAATTTCTTCCTTGCGAATCTTGTTGGCGGTGGCTGTCATTTGCGCGATGTCATTCATGAGTTGTTTGTAGGATTTTTTCATAGGGCGTTAACTATATACAAGTAAAATGAAGTTGTCAACACGTATGGATTATTTGTATACCGAATGGGTATCGCTAGACATGAAGCACAACAAAGCGTTTATAACCCACCGGAGAATTTGTGCATTATTCGCTACGATACAACAATAATGCTGTTATATTCCATCTGTATAAGCGTGTTTCTAGTATTCCAAGTTCCTGTTTCATCGGGATTTGTGCAAGAACCCGCCACCCTGACCACCGCCACAGGCGTCATTTACGGCACACTTGATCTGCCAAGCGGTATCGGCCCATTTCCTGTGGCGCTGATTATTGCCGGCTCTGGTCCCACGGATCGGGATGGCAATAGCGCCATGCTTACTGGCAAGAATAATTCCTTGCAAATGTTGGCGCAGTCATTGGCCGCCGCCAATATCGCGTCAGTGCGCTTTGACAAACGCGGCATTGGCGCAAGCGCCGCGGCGGGTCCCAAAGAAGCGGATCTTCGATTTGAAAATTATGTTGATGATGCCGTAGCGTGGGTGAAACTCCTTCGCGACGACAAACGTTTTTCAACTGTCACCATCATTGGCCACAGCGAGGGCGCGCTGATTGGCGCAATCGCCGCAGAGCGAACACATGCCAACGCGTTTATTTCCGTGGCTGGAGTTGGGCGCTGTGCGGGCTTGGTTCTTCGCGAGCAACTCAACGGCAAATTGCCCGCGCAACTCTTTCAAGCCAACGAAAATATTTTGAGCGAACTAGAGGCTGGCCGAACTACGCAAGATGTTCCACCAGCACTGCAATCCATGTACCGCGCCTCTGTACAACCCTATTTAATTTCCTGGTTCAAATACAATCCCGTTGAAATTGTGGCGTCGATCAAAGAGCCCGTGTTAATTTGCCAAGGCGCAACCGATATTCAAGTTGCGGTGGCGGAGGCGCAAGCCCTTAAAAAAGCTGTTCCAAATGCGAAGTTAGTCATCATTGATGGTATGAACCATGTGCTGAAGTCTGTCCCTGCTGACCCAGTCAAGCAGACTGCGTCCTACAGCGATCCGGCTTTGCCGATCAACCCCGAGTTGATGAAAAACATTATTGAGTTTGTTCCGCGCGCGAAGTGAATCGCACGCTTGATTTTTTCACCACCGCATGTCGTGGGCAACTGACGAGATGGTCATTGGTCATGCCAACGGCCTGCATGAACGCGTAGCAAATGATCGGGCCGCAGAATTTGAAGCCGGCTATTTTTAGAGCCTTGGCCATTGCGCGGCTTTGCTCTGTT
>Ga0209086_10004051_pt1 | contig 10954 bp, 10 predicted proteins | sample M_130207_XF_Meta_FD_187312 | JGI IMG/M metagenome (GOLD analysis project Ga0209086, IMG submission 187312) | Freshwater microbial communities from Lake Montjoie, Canada to study carbon cycling - M_130207_XF_MetaG (SPAdes) (version 2) | ecosystem: Environmental > Aquatic > Freshwater > Lake...
TTCAATCAAATGACCTAATAATCCAAATCCTGTTACATCTGTCATAGCATGAACAGCTGGTAGTTTACTTAATAATGAACCTATTTTATTAAGTTTCATCATTTGTTCCGAAGCTAATGTTGCATCTTTTGTTTTTAATATTCCTTTTTTCTCAGCCGTTGTTAAAATCCCAACGCCAATGCTTTTTGTAAGTAACAGTATATCACCTTTTTTTGCAGTGTTATTCTTTTTTAAATTCTGTATTTCAACTAATCCGTTTACAGCCAATCCAAAAATTGGTTCTGGAGAATCTATGCTATGACCACCTGCAAGAGGAATTCCAGCCTCTTTGCATATGCTTTTGCTTCCTTCTATTACTAACCTTGCAATATTGGGAGGTAATGTATTAATTGGCCATCCAAGAATTGCTATGGCTAAAATTGGATCTCCTCCCATTGCATAGACATCACTGATAGCATTTGCTGATGCGATTCTCCCAAAATTAAATGGATCATCCACAATAGGCATAAAAAAGTCAGTGGTTAATATTAGCGCTTTTCCATTTCCAAGATCATATACTGCGGCATCATCTTTACTATGATTCCCCACAAGCAGCTTATCATCATCAGGCATGCTGAAATTAGAATGTAGAATTTCATCTAAAATTTTAGGTGAAATTTTACATCCACACCCTGCACCATGTGAATACTGTGTTAGTTTTATTTTATTGTCCATGTGTTCTGTTAATTAAATATTCTGCATTTTGTTTGCCATTCACATTTTCTAAATCGAAATTTTGTAATAACTTCTTTAAATGTTCTCTATTTTCTAATGACTTCTTATACAACTTATCATAATACTTAAGTAAAATTGAAAAGCAGCCATGCATATCATTTGTTTTCAAGTATTCAATGGCTGTCTTCATCTCTAAGCCACCTAATTTTTTTTGAATTCTCGTGATAGCTTCTTCTAGCTCATTTCGATCTAATATACCATAAGTGTCCACTAAATAATTAAGTCTTTCTTCAAATGATATATTAATAAAATTGATTTTACTCGATCGTATTGTTTCCCATAATTGATGCGGTATGCTCACATTTCCAATTCGTTGGCTTTCATCTTCTATCCATATAGTTTCATTAGGATATTGATTTGATATATTTATTAATTCTATCGCTAACCTATTTTCAAACATTTCCGTGCTTGGTTGCATTGGCAAACCTATTCTTCCAAATGCCGAACCTTTATGCCCTGCTATACCTTCTAAATCAACCATTGGTTGATTCATCTGCCTCAATTCCTGTAATATGATTGTTTTACCAGAGCCAGTATACCCACCCAGAATAGTAAAATTGAATTTAATTCGAAATACATCAAGGACCCAATTTCTAAATGCCTTATATCCCCCTACTAACGTGTATACTTTAAACCCATATAAATCAAATAGCCATGCTACTCCAGCACTACGCATTCCTCCCCTCCAGCAATGCACTATGACTGTTTTATTACTAGGATTATTCTTTGGTATAATTTGTTCTGCAAAATCAATCATCTTTTTCATCTTAGGACCAAAAATTTCTAGTCCTTTTTTAATTGCATCTTCTCTTGATTTTTGCTTGTATAACGTTCCAACTATTTTTCTTTCTTCATCATTAAATAGTGGTAGTGAATATGCGTTTGGTATATGCGCATGATTATATTCTCCCTCACTTCTTACGTCAATTACGGGATATTTTTTTAAAAGGGGAATAAAACCTTCTATTGTAATCTTTTCTATTCCCATAAATGCCTAGATGTGATTATTTATTCATCGTGGTGAGAAACTCATAATTGTCTCTCGTGCCCTTCATTTGCTTTAGCAATAAATTCATTGCCTCTTCACTATTCATATCTGCTAAATGATTTCTAAGTATCCACATTTTTTGTAGAATATCTTTATCAAGAAGAAGATCTTCTCTTCTGGTAGATGATGCAGTTAAATCAATTGCAGGGAACATACGACGGTTAGCTAATCTACGATCAAGCACCAATTCCATATTACCTGTTCCTTTAAATTCTTCAAAGATTACTTCATCCATTTTGCTACCTGTTTCTATCAATGCTGTAGCTAAGATGGTTAGTGATCCACCGTTTTCTATTTTTCGTGCAGCTCCAAAAAATTGTTTTGGTTTTTGCATTGCATTTGCTTCCACACCACCTGACAATACTTTTCCTGAAGATGGGGCTACTGTATTATGTGCTCTAGCTAAACGTGTAATAGAATCTAATAATATTACTACATCATGTCCACACTCCACTAAACGTTTTGCTTTTTGTAATGCAATGGCAGATACTTTCACATGTTTATCAGCGGGTTCATCAAATGTAGATGCTAACACCTCTGCTTTAACACTCCTCTCCATATCTGTTACCTCTTCAGGACGTTCATCAATTAACACTACCATTAAATAGCATTCTGGATGATTTGTAGCTATTGCGTTTGCCACTTCTTTCAGTAGCATTGTTTTACCTACTTTCGGTTGTGCAACAATTAATCCACGTTGTCCTTTTCCTAATGGTGTAAATAAATCCATCATCCTTGTAGAATAACTATCTGTTTTTGTAAACAGATTAAATTTTTCAAAAGGGAATAGGGGGGTTAGGTAATCAAATGGAACACGGTCTCTAACTTCTTCAGGTAATCTCCCATTGACAGTTTCAACCTTTAATAAAGCAAAGTATTTTTCACCCTCTTTTGGCGGACGAACTGTTCCAACTATAGTATCTCCTGTTTTAACTCCAAATAATTTAATCTGAGAAGGGGATACATATACATCATCTGGGGATGACAAATAATTATAATCACTACTTCTTAAAAATCCATACCCATCAGGCATCATTTCTAGCACTCCCTCTCCTGGAATAACTCCATCAAACTCAACATTAAAAGCGGGCTCTTTTTTAATAAAAAACTGCTTCACATTTATTTCTTCCTGACTACCACCTTCTTCTGGTTGCTGAATTTCTTCTGAATTTTCTGAGGGTTCTGTTGAACTTGGTTGTTCTTCACTTTTTATCTCAGTAGTATCTACTTCTTTTGTTCTCTTTGCAATTTTCTTTTCTAATTTTTTAATTGCAGGTATTTCTTTAACTACAGGTACTTCTGTATTCTCTTCGGGTTCGTTTTCAACAATTGCTTCTTCTGTACTGTTAGATGTCGTTGTTTTTACTATTCTCTTTTTCTTCTCCGGCTTCTCATCTTTATTCAATTCTTTAACCTTACTGTTCAGTACGGCCTGTTTATCTAATATCTTATAGATAAGTGCTTGCTTATCTAGTTTTTTATATGCTGTAAGCTTTAACTTTTCTGCTATATCCAATAATTCTGGGACAAGCATGTCATTTAGTTGTAAAATGTCGTACATAAAATATCTTTAGGTAATTGACTTGATTAGAAAAGTCTAGAAATTTGAAAAAGTATCGTGGAAATTAATTCTGTGGGGATGAAATAGATAGCTAGGATCCTGTTTCAGAGTCAAAGTAACAACATTTTCTCGATAAAACAATTTTTGGACCTTTCCGGAAACCGTTTATACGGCTAATTCCATTTTCTTACAGGCACTTCATTTATCTTTGTATTCTCAAAATAGATAACTATGTTCAATAAACGTATTAAGATAAAGGAATTAATTGGCCTTGACCAGGAGTTAAATAATATAACGGTTATGGGCTGGGTAAGGACGTTTCGAAATAACCAGTTTATTGCCCTTAATGATGGTTCAACCAATACTAATCTCCAGGTTGTAGCCGAATTAGGTCTATTTGAAGATACCCTTTTAAAGAGAATCACCACCAGCGCAGCCGTAAAAGTGACTGGAAAACTCATAAAATCGCTCGGAAAAGGTCAAAATATTGAATTAAAAGCGGTTTCTATTGAGATTTTAGGCGATTCTGATCCTGAACAATATCCTTTACAACCAAAAAAACACAGTTTAGAATTTCTGCGTGAAATTGCTCATCTCCGTTTTAGAACAAACACGTTTGGCTCGGTTTTCCGTGTAAGACATTCCCTAGCCTTTGCGGTTCATAAATTCTTTCATGAAAGAGGGTTTCTTTATCTACATACCCCAATTATCACTGCAAGTGACGCTGAAGGGGCTGGTGAAATGTTTCGCGTGAGTACCCTTCCTTTAGATAATCCCCCTAAAGATGCCAATGGTAATATAGATTTTAAGGAAGACTTCTTTGGAAAAGCTACTAATTTGACTGTAAGTGGTCAACTAGAAGGGGAATTAGGTGCAACTGCTTTTGGTGAAATCTATACTTTTGGTCCAACATTCAGGGCAGAAAATTCCAATACGGCTCGTCATCTAGCTGAATTTTGGATGATTGAACCTGAAATGGCTTTCCATGATTTAGAAGACAACATGAACTTGGCAGAAGACTTTATTAAATATATTATACGATTTGCTATAGAACATAATTCAGAGGATCTATCCTTCCTTGATCAACGTCTTTCTGACGAAGAGAAACTTCTTCCCACTGATAAACGCAGTGAAATGAGTTTACTCGAAAAGTTGAACTTTGTTGTTGATAATGATTTTGAACGGATAACCTATACAGAAGCGATTGATATTTTATTGAATTCATCGGCATATAAAAAGAAAAAATTTCAGTATGATGTTAAGTGGGGAATTGATATGCAAAGTGAGCATGAACGATATCTTGTAGAGAAGCATTTTAAAAAGCCAGTAATTGTTACCAATTATCCAAAAGAGATAAAGGCATTTTATATGCGTCAGAATGATGATGGGAAAACTGTTGCCGCAATGGATATACTTGCTCCAGGCATTGGTGAAATTGTTGGTGGTTCACAACGTGAAGAGCGTCTACCATTATTGACTCAGCGTATGGCTGAAATGAATATTCCTGAAGAAGAATTATGGTGGTATTTGGATACCCGTAAGTATGGTACTGTTCCTCACGCCGGATTCGGCTTAGGATTTGAGCGCATGGTTCTTTTCGTAACAGGGATGACCAATATCAGAGACGTTATTGCATTTCCTAGAACACCTAAGAGTGCTGAGTTTTAGCCATAAACTCTTCTTTCTTTTGATGAATACACATCAATGGAAGATTAGTATGATATATTAAATCTCTCGTAACACTTTTTTCAAGTATTTTTTCTAAAAAATGTTGTTTTTTAGGTAGCGTTATCAATAGGTCCAAATTATTTTTTTCAGCAAATTCTTGTAGACCCTCTTCTACATCTTTATTTTCTATAAAATCATACACTGGATTCATTCCTGTTAATAACATATCCATATGTAATGATTCTTCTGGCGTGTTACTTGTAAAATGCCTGCGTTCATAATCTACATTGAGAACATGTAAATCCGCACCAAAAAAACTAACTAGTTCTCGAATTGGTTCTACTGGGGTATGTTCAATCACCCCTTTCATATCTGTTGCAAGTCCAATTTTTTTAAATGGTTTGAACGTTGCACCGGGTGGTATAACCAAAACAGGTGTATTTACATGTTCAACAATCGATTGGGTATTACTTCCCAAAAAGAACTTACCAATACCAGTTACGCCTCTAGTTCCTACAATTACTGCATAGGGATGTAAACGTTCACACAATTTTTCTATTTCATAGGATACTTCACCCAATATGCTTTCCGTATATACGTGTATTCCCCCGCCAGTGATTTTTTCAATATTATGCTTAATTGATGCTAGTTTGTTTTGGCTAATTTTTCGAAGTTCATCTAGAGAAATAGTTACTAATGGTACCTCAGAAAAGCTGATTGGAATTTGATACATGTTAACTAGCATCAAGTTTGAATTCGTTGCCTTTGCCATATCCATTGCATACTTCATGGCATTATCTGCAATTGGAGAGAAATCAGTAGGGACTAATAGTAGTTTCATAATGAAGGTTTCGTCAAACCTACATTACATCTTGAATCCACTCAATGATTTAAATCAATTAAATAACTGATTAATATGTTACTTTTTCAAATAATATTCGATTCTTCTCGAAATATCCTTTCTGATATCGAGATAAAATAGGTTGATGTCGCCCGAATGGTAGTTTTTAGCTCTATATAAAAAAGATCCAGGGAATTTGGGGTGGGGTACCCATAGTGCATTTCCTTCTGCTTGTGCTCCCTGTGTATGCGTATAGATTTTATTGAAATTATAGAGAACGGCTCCTTGTTGAAGTTCTCTAGTTGCTATTTCATTTGTAGATCTCCATATAATTGGATTTACAACTGCTATTGTCGTATCTAACCTATTTATTATGTCACTCGAAAAATCTTCCCGGTAGGTTCTCCAGCTTACAAAACATCCTGTTGAAGTGCTATCCTTACACACTTCAATTTTTTCATATTGATTTTTTTTGACTGGCATACCAATTAGGTATCCACATACGAATTGTTTTGCTAGAGGTTTACCATCAAAAAATTCTTTAATCAACCGGGTACTGTGTGTAGTACCTTGACTATGTGATGCTATAACAATTGGTCTACCTTTATTTTCATGTTCTAGGTAATAAACAAATGCATTTCTCACATCTTCATACGCTAAATTGAAGGCATTATATTTTTTAGCACTATCCTGTTCAAAATACATGCTGATGTGCGCTTGTCTATACCTCGGAGCATATATTTGCGCTTCTTCATTAAATACAGATGCTTGATATAAAATAGATGTATAATCTGTTTTATAGTTTATGGTGTCGTTGTCAATTCTTGCATTATTTAAGCCATATTCTCTCTCTTCTAGAAATGTAGTGGGGTGAATAAAAAATACATCTACTTTTTTCTCTTTTATAGTATTCTTCAAGGGGCGAGGTACACTGTCTGAAGGGTCTACTTTATTTGGATGAGCAGCCCAATAGTCGAGCTGACTATAATCTGGAATTCCAGTTTCACTACGAATAGATTTATCTTGAGTATAGGATACTACTTTTGGGGAACAACCTATTATTCCTGATATACAGCCTATAATAACATAACTAGTTAGCTTTTTTTTCATACGTATCTGTGTATTGAATTGAATTGAATCTTTGTTATTTTTACAAAGAGCGAAGTTATCATGATTATTTTTTATGTCATAAAATTTCCTCAATATTCGATGATTTTTATATATTCTTTGTTTTATCGGCATTAAATAATTGTATTATTAATACCAAAAGTATTCCCTAGGATAGCTTAATTCTGAACCTTTTTTGATACCCATTCGGCACATACCATTTTTAAAAGCAGTTTTCTTACATAGTATTTCTGCGTTCGGTGGACCTCAAGGTCATTTTGCTCTATTGACACGCACTTTTGTCGAAAAAAGGAAAGACCTTACCCAAGCTGAGTTATTAGATATTAATTCATTTTGTCAGCTCATGCCAGGAGCTACTTCTACCCAAACTATAACATTAATTGGCTTTAAGCGGGGAGGGTTTCTCTTGGCCATCCTGACCTTATTGGTTTGGATTATTCCAGCCGTTAGCATCATGACGGCTTTATCTTTTTTTGTAACACTTGATTTTTCCTCAACTCATTCTGGTCTTTTTACTTTCATCCAACCTATGGGGATTGGATTTTTAGTGTATGCTTTATTCCTTAGTCTAAAGTTTGTAAAAAGCAAGATTGGGAAAGGCATCGTTTGTATTTCGAGTATTGCTACTTTTTATTTTTTCAATACCCCTTGGATTTTTCCGATCATGTTACTTTTTGGTTCTTTGGTTTCTCTTTTATTTGATAAACTTTCGGAGGTTTCAATTCCTTGGAAGAAGCGTAAAATCAATTGGAGTTTATTCATTGTATTTTCTTGCCTTTTTCTTCTTAGTGGGTTTTTATCAGAATCAGCTAGAAAACAACAGTGGTCAAATCGAACCCCTTTTAATTTATTTGAAAATACTTATCGATTTGGAAGCATTGTGTTTGGTGGGGCTGATGTACTAATTCCGATGATGTATGAACAATTTGTAGTTCGTCCTGAATCTGATCACATCAAGCAGAATAACCAGAATGTAATAAAAATTGATCGAAACGATTTTCTTACTGGAGCTGGGTTAGTTAGAGCTATTCCTGGCCCCGTATTTTCAATAGCTGCATTTGCGGGTGGGTTGGCCATGAGTGATCGTGGGCCACAATATCAGTTGATGGGTTGTTTGATTGGTGCTGTTGCTATTTTTCTACCCAGTTGTTTTCTAGTTTTGTTTTTTTATCCAATCTGGCAAAACCTGCATCGATACAGTGTACTCCAGCAAATAATACAGGGAATTAATGCTGCTGTTGTTGGGATTATGATTGCTAGTATTATTTATTTAACAAAGGATACCATACTACTATTTATCCATCGACCTGCTCAATCTTCTATTGTCTTTTTCTCTGTAGTTTCGACTACCTTTTTCTTATTGATGTATTCTAAAATACCAGCACCTGTCATTGCGTTGGTGTTTTTAGTGCTTGGATTTTTCTTTTGAAAACGGAGTTGTTTTATAATAACTATTCGCATCAATTTCTTCTTTCACAGAATCTGGTACAAAATATCGAATAGATTTACCATCCTGTATCATAGATCGAATCATGGACGCAGAAATTTCTAACATCGGAGCTTTAGCTAAAATAATATTATTATTTTGTCCCATTGTCATTATAGGATATCCTGGCCTTTCGTAAACATATATTGGGTATCGTTTCATTATTACATCACTGCTTTTCCATTTTGTCAAATTTTGAAGTGAGTCACTTCCCATGATGATTGAAAACTGATGTTGCGGATATTTTTCTTCCAAATACGTCAACGTGTCTATAGTATAAGATGGTTTGGGGAGATGAAATTCGATATCCGTTTCTTTAATATGTCGCTCACCTTGAACGGCTAGTCTAACCAAATGTAGTCTATGGTATTCATTTAATAAGGTGAGGTTCTCTTTATGCGGATTTTGCGGGGAGACTACAATCCATACTTGATCTAAATCATTGTATTGTTGGATGTAATTGGCAATAATTAAATGCCCATTGTGGATAGGGTTAAAAGAGCCAAAGTATAGTCCAATTTTCATAAATACTTGAAAATCAATTAGTTAATCTATTATATTTCCACCATTATGGTTTCTGCTTCATTGATGCGAAGGCTAACTTGATAGCCTGCTATATTCACTGAAACTGGATCGCCCAGTGGGGCTATTTGTTCCATCGTAATGTCTTCCCCTGGGATAAATCCCATTTCTAATAATTTTAATACCAGCTCTTCATCTTCAAGGGAAACAATAATTGCTTTTTGGCCAACTTGAAGTTCTGATAATTTTTTCTGCATGTTCAATTCTTAGAACTGCAAAACTAATTCCCTTACATGGATTTCTTGTACTTTTATTTAGTCTATGGGAGAGGTTTCATTTTTTTATCAAACAGACGTTTCATTTTTGCGTGACCGTACGAAGTTGAAAAACTTTATACTTAAGACGGCACTAGGCAATAGGCATCCTATTGATTCTTTGAATGTTATTTTCTGTGATGACGATTATCTATTATCGATCAACAAACAGTTTTTGCGACATGATTTTTTTACAGACATTATTACGTTCGATCTATCTCCAACACCAAAACGGTTAGAGGCTGAGCTGTATATCAGTATTGACAGGGTCAAGGATAATGCAAAAAGTCTTTCGATTCCTTTCTATCATGAACTTCATCGGGTTATTTTTCATGGGCTTTTGCATTTGTTAGGCTATAAAGACAAGTTAAAAGAAGATCAATTAACCATGCGTTCAATGGAAGAGAAGTTATTGAAGCGTTATTTTCAATAGTAGATGATCTATTCCCTTTCCTTTTCACCTAAATAGTTTCACGTGAAACATTGTCTTGCTTTTATTATAGGGGTATTCTTTTTACTGACTGCATCGGCCCAATCATCATTTGAATTACCTGATAAACCCTTTATTCTTAATTTACCGGTTGATCAAGTGTTGATGAAACAAGTTGAGCTTGAAGCCATTCCATTTGGTCTATCTCAGGATGAGTTGAGCTTTTTATACTGGGTTAATTATTTCCGTCAAGACCCAACCCTATTTTATACTGCTTGTTTGGTTCCATTTTTGAAACAGTTCCCACAAGTTGATGGGCAGAATGCCAAATCATTGAAAACAGATTTATTTACTATAGGGTCATTGCCTTATTTTAGGCTAAACCCTAAACTTTCCATCCTTGCTAGGGAACATGCACTTGATCTTTCTTTACATGCTGATGGTATAAGCCATACCAGTTCTACTGGAAGAACCTTTGCAATGCGCGTTCAAGCTGTTGGATTTCGTCAATCTGCCGCTGAGAATATTTATGCAGGGAAAGATGGTTCATTGGCTTCGTTGGTGTTATTGCTATTAGATATAGGGGTGAATGGATTGGGACACCGTAAAAATCTCCTCCAAGCTAATTTTATCGAAACGGGTATTTCTATAAAGTCGCATAAAAACGGTGAACGAGTTATATTGGTACAAGAGTTTGGTTCAACGGAATAGGTTCCACGTGGAACATTGTTCAGTACTCCCATTTTTTAATCGAAACTGGCAGTGGAAATTTAGTTAAAGGCTTTACTTCTTTATTATATTACTGATTGCCTATTTGTTTTGGCATCGTAACTTCGCGGTATGTTTCCTGTATATGATGTAATTGTTGTTGGTGCCGGCCATGCTGGATGTGAGGCTGCTGCGGCCGCCGCAAATATGGGCAGTAAGGTTTTGCTGGTTACCATGAATTTACAAACCATCGCTCAGATGAGTTGTAATCCTGCCATGGGCGGAATTGCCAAAGGTCAAATCGTACGGGAGATTGACGCCTTAGGTGGGTATTCAGGAATTGTCACCGATCAGTCAATGATTCAGTTTAGGATGTTGAACCGCTCAAAAGGTCCTGCCATGTGGAGTCCACGTGCACAAAGTGACCGAATGCTATTTTCTCAGAAATGGAGAGAGATGCTTGAGGCAACCCCC
>Ga0209086_10004052_pt1 | contig 10954 bp, 9 predicted proteins | sample M_130207_XF_Meta_FD_187312 | JGI IMG/M metagenome (GOLD analysis project Ga0209086, IMG submission 187312) | Freshwater microbial communities from Lake Montjoie, Canada to study carbon cycling - M_130207_XF_MetaG (SPAdes) (version 2) | ecosystem: Environmental > Aquatic > Freshwater > Lake...
GTTGAGAAGAAAGCATGCTTCGGGGCCATAATTTGTAAGGAGTAGCGCGCCTATAGCCGGGCCTGCGAGCCTTGCAAGATTGAATTGAAGCGAGTTGAGTGCAACTGCGTTGAACAAATCCTGCATCCCCACCATCTCTACTAGGAAAGTAAGCCTAGCGGGGAGATCGATTGCATTGATCACGCCCCAAAGTAAGGAAAAGCAAAGCAGGATGTAGGGCGAGGTGAAGCCTAGATAGACAGCAAGAAAGAGAGATAGGCTTTGCAGCGAAAATAGTATCTGGGTGATGAGGATGAGCTTTTTTCGGGGGTATTGATCAGCGAGCCTGCCACCGAGTGGGCCTAGGAAGCACCCGGGTAGGACTTGCAAAGCTGCGATTAGCGAGGGCCAAAGCGATTGCTGCTCTGAGCTATAGGAAAGCCACATGAGTGCGGTGGTTTGGGTCCATGATCCTGTAAGGGAAAGAAGTTGTGCAAAGAAATAATAGCGATAGTTCTTGTGTTTCAGGGAGCAAAAGGCGCCTGTGCTTTGCTTATCAGGGCTTTGAGCTACTGGTTCGCTCATGCCTGTTCACTTTTGCTGGGTGATTGCTGGTGCATAAGGTCAACCATTTGCTCGAGAATCTCAAGGTTTTTGCTGCTCTTGAGATGATTGATTTTTTCGAGCAGTCTTCGTTTTCTTTCGAGACGGATTACAAAAGCCTCTAACGATGAGGTGTTGAAATTGCCCGTTTTCTGGAACAGCACTAGTTCATCTGCATCCTTGGAGGAAAGGGTTCTTGCGCGCTCTGGGTTTCGTTCGATCCAAGATTTAAGATCAGGCTGATAGGCTTGATCTTGGAGCCTTTGAAAGTGTTTGCCCAATTCGGGGACATTAGATTGCCTGATTTGATGTAGAAGAAGGTCGAGTGGCCGATGATGAAGATCATGAACAGAGATGCCTAGGGCTCGGGCGCAGGACTCAATTGTTGCATTGCGAAGCTTGAAGGGAGGGCCTAGTAGAATCTTTCTGATGGTGTGCCTATGAAGCCTGGTGGTGCGTGCGAATTCCTCTTGGTTCCAGCCTCGTTCTTCAACGAGAGAAGAAATTTTGGTTTGAATGGTGGGGGTGTTATCTTCGCTGTTCATAAGGGCATCATAAGTGAAGTGAGGTGGATTTTAAATACCCTTCACAGGATAAGCGGTCATTCGATGGTTTCGGTCGTTCCATTGGAATTGCCCTTGGGCATATTTTTGCCCCAACTCGATGTAGCGAAGCGAAATACTCCTGCTGAGTTTAAGATCCTCTTCGGTAACTTCCCGGATGATCTTTGCGGGAACGCCTGCCAGCATAGATCTTCGTGGTATTTTTTCATTCTGGCGAACTACTGCGCCTGCAGCGATGATGCATTCTTCGCCAATGATGCTGCCTGAAAGAAGGATAGCACCCATGCCAATCAGGGTGCCTGCGCCCACTTGTTTGCCATGGAGAATGGCTTTATGCCCAATCACGATATTTTCTTCGATTACTTGTTCGCATTGGTATTCGCAATGAACCATGGACGAATCTTGAATGTTGGTGCCTTGGCCTATGCGGATGGGTGCAACATCGCCTCTGATGATGGTTTGAAACCAAATAGTTACATTTTTCCCGATTGTTACATCGCCTGTGATTACCGCATCATCTGCAACATAAAAGTGATCATCCATGGGTAAGCGTCCTTGGGTAATGTAAACAATCATGGCGAAAGGAAAAGGAAACACTAAAATAACCGGGTCTGGGTCTTTTATTTATCATGGCACAGGAATTACAGCAATGTCTACCCGGGTGGTTGTTTTTCCCTTTGATCTATTTGGCAACTCCGGGGCCTCGGAAGGTGCCAAGATTTTAGCGGATGAAATCCGCGAAATCCTCAGAGACTCTTTTCGTGAAACAGTCACGACTCGTGCTCTTGCATGGCGTGACCATATCCGACTGCGAGAGATTTCGCTCGATAATTTTTCCAAATTGAAAAACTGGCGGCTAACCGCATCGAAATGCCTCGACTCCATCAGGGCTAAAAACCAGAAGTTCATTTGGCTGGGTGGCAATCATCTTGCCTGCCTTCCTGTTTACGATCATTTGTGCGAGACCAATACTCTGGTGCTTCAGTTTGATGCACATTTGGATATCCACCACTTTGATAACACCTTGGATACTCCTTCGCATGGTAATTTTGTTCTTTTTGCAAAACGCCCGCTATTGCCTATTGTCAATGTGGGGCATCGCGAGCAGTTACTTACCAAAGATCACATAGACACCTTCTTTCAAGATAATATTTCAGCAATTGATATAGCGGTTAATCCGGAGCTTGCATTTCAACGAATCATGGCAACAGTAAATAAGGCGGAGCGAATATTTATTGATATCGATTGTGATGTGATGGATGCAGCTTTTTTCCCTGCAACAGGTAGGCCTGTTCCGATGGGATTGACGCCTATGTATTTGACTAGGATTATGGAAGCGATCGAGCCTAAGAAAATCGTGGGGGTAGGCTTTAGTGAATTTGATCCTTCGCGGGATGATAATGATCGAAGCCTAGCGTTGTTAATATGGTGGGTGGAGCGCTTTTTCTTGCGTTGGTATGAATAATCGAATCAAGTAGGGTGATAGATTTTCGTTTTGGGATTCACAAGCGAGGCATTGGACTATTCATGAATCATCAATATCGATTGAAAGTTGAAGATACCGCTTTATTGGTGGTAGATATGCAGGAAAAGTTGCTGCCTAAAATAACTAATGCTGATGAGGTAGTGCGGAATGCTTCATTTTTAGTAAATGCAGCAAAAGTACTTGGGGTTCCTGTGCTTGGTACAGAGCAATACCCAAAAGGATTGGGGCCAACGGTAGAACCAATAAGGGGAATGCTGACAAAGGTTTGGGAAAAGAAGACTTTTTCTGCGGTGGGCGAGGGTGGTGCGCTCGAATATTTGAAATCTGATGCCCGAATTAAGGTAGTGGTGGTGGGGATTGAGGCTCATATTTGCGTCATGCAAACTGTTCTGGATCTTTTAAACCAAGGATTTCATGTGTTTGTATGTGTCGATGCGGTCTCAAGCCGATATGCTATTGATGTAAAGATTGCGTTAAAGCGAATGCAGCAGGCGGGTGCGATTCTGGTAACTTCAGAAACTTGTGTGTATGAGTGGCTTGAAACAGCAGCCAACCCTGCATTTAAAGAAATCAGCGCAATGGTTCAAGAAAGAATGAGGCAGATTGGCCCCCAAGGGAATGCCTCATCAAACAAGTAACAATCTAAATTTGGATGAAACTATGCAAATTCCAGCTCCTTTACAACCTTCCACAAGAATCCTTCTTGGGCCTGGCCCAAGTGATGCCCACCCCGCAGTTCTTCGGGCTATGGTCAATCCACTTATGGGGCACCTTGATCCAGAATTTGTTTCAATCATGGTTCAGGTTCAGGAAATGCTTCGAGGGGTTTTGAAAACCAAAAACAAAGTGACTTTGCCTATCAGTGCAACAGGAATGGCGGGAATGGAGTGTTGCCTAGTTAATTTGTTAGAGCCAGGCGATAAAGTTGTTGTTTGTGCAATGGGTTTCTTTGGTCAGCGCATGATTGATGTTGCTGGTAGAACCGGTGCGGTGGTAACCACTTTGCAAGCGCCTTGGGGTAAGACTTTTTCAGTGGATGAAATTAGCGAAACAGTTGCAAAGGTGAAGCCGAAGGTTTTAGGGCTTGTTCATGCAGAAACTTCTACCGGGGCAATGCAAGCCAACATTCAAGAAATCGCAAATATTTGTCATCTGCATGGCACCCTTTTAGTAGTTGATGCAGTCACCTCGCTTGGATGCATTGAATTGGATATTGATGAATGGGGTGTGGATGCTGTTTACAGTTGTTCGCAAAAAGGTCTGGGCTGCCCACCGGGAATGTCGCCCATCTCTTTTAGTGAACGTGCGGTAGAAGTAATAAAAAACCGAAAGACCAAAGTTCAAAGCTGGTATCTTGATATGACCACGGTGATGAGTTATTGGGGTCAGGATCGGGTGTATCATCACACGGCTCCTATCAGCATGATTTATGCAATCCATGAGGGGCTTAGGCTGGTGCTTGAAGAGGGTCTTGAAAATCGCTGGAAAAGGCATTGGCACAACCATCAAGCGCTGAAAGCCGGGCTTGAAGCCCTTAACCTTCACTACACTGCTGATGCTTCCTGCCAGTTGCCCCAGTTGAATGCAGTTCGCATTCCAGAGGGTGTTGATGATCTGAAAGGAAGGAAGTTCCTTCTTGAAAGATTCGGTATTGAAGTCGGAGGCGGGTTGGGTGATTTCAAAGGCAAAGTCTGGCGCATCGGCTTGATGGGTTATAACAGCAAGCCTTCAGTTGTGCTTTTAGCACTGGCTGCTTTAGAACAGGCACTTGCCAATCAGGGTGTCAAGGTTAACCCAGGTGCTGCTGTTGGTGCTGCCAATAACTATTACGCCAAGGCTTAGTTCTCGGGCGTAGCGCGCAGGCATCTTATCTCTCCTTACCATGAGGTTGCCCATGCTTGCAGGACAGGAGTTCGGACCATTCTTGATCGAAAAGGAGCTGGGTAGCGGCGCCATGGGGGCTGTCTACCTTGCTCGTTATATCAAAAACAACCACCGTGTTGCGATTAAGATTATGTCGTCTGCAATCAACAGCAATGCGAGTAGTTCGCTGGTGGCGCGTTTCGAGCGCGAAGCAGAAATATTAAAACATCTTAATAATCCTAATATAGTTAGATTATTTGGCATAGGGAAGTTCAAAGGCTTGCGTTATTACGCGATGGAAGTGATCGATGGGGAAACGCTGGAAGCAATACTTCTCAGAAAGGGCGCTTTCTCTTGGGATGAAACGATTGACCTTGGGAAGCAGATATGTAATGCGCTGCAGCATGCACATGATAACGGGGTGATTCACAGAGATATAAAGCTTTCGAATCTGATGGTTACGAAGCAGGGAATTTTGAAGCTTACCGACTTTGGGATAGCGAAGGATTTGGATGGTACTTTGTTGACGGGTGCGAATTGTGCGATAGGAACAGCGGCGTATATGTCTCCTGAGCAATGCAGGGGAGAAAGCAAGGTGACGGGGCAGTCGGATTTATATTCTTTGGGGGTGGTGTTATTTGAATTATTGACCGGGAAGAGGCCGTTTAGGGGTGATAATGCGGTGGAACTGTTTTTGCATCATGTGCAATCCAAACCCGAAAGGCCCTCCCGGATTAATTTAGAGATTCCCAAGTTTTTAGATACTTTGGTTTTGCACTTGTTGGAAAAGAAGCCTGAAGATAGACCGCCTAGTGCTAGTGTGGTTGCAAAAATATTAGAGGAGATCCGGGTTAAAATATTAGCCCAGACTAGCGTGGGTGAAGACCTTGCAAAAAGTTATGCTGATGGCTCTGGACTTACCAAGACTTCAGAGCGCAAGAAGGCACGAAAGCTTTTAGCACGCATAGGAAAAAAAGAAGAGGGCACTCCTTGGTTTAGATCCTGCCTGTTTGTTTCCATCATGATGCTTGCAGTCATGTTTGCTTTCAGTTGGACTATGTACGAGATTTTCATCCGTACTCCTTCTGCAAAATCGCTCATTGCCTCTGCGGAAAAATTGAGCAAAGCCAATTCCAGAGATGAGGCACGGGAAGGCCCAATTGCTGATTATCTTAAATACTATCCAGATTTGAATGACGAGGGCGCAAAGAAAATCAAGAGCCTTGCGGATGAAATTGATGTGGAACAATGCGAGGCATTACTAAGGCAATATTTAAAGATCACTGCTAAGAACTTCAAATTCGGGGTTCAGGAAGAAGTGGAAGGCAAGGCTTTTGAGGCTATTAGTTTAGAGACAGAAGGTAAGTTTGACGAAGCAGATAAAGCATGGGCTGCGCTTGCTCAAAATTACAAGGGCAGGTGGGTGGTGCTTGCCAACAATAGGCGCAAGCTTTTTGCATCGCAGCCTTGGTTCGAGGAAATCTGGAAAGATTATATTCGATCCATCAGGGATTCGGGTGGCACCCCGGATATGCCTGAATCGCTTGCCTCTACCTTCTTAGCTTTTCGTACTGAATTCCTAGGCGACAACGCTTTGGCCATCGCCCGGTATAAAGAATGCAAGGAGAAGTTTGAAAAAGATACGGATCGGGCTTGCTTGTTTGATCCAGCGTTAAGGCAGCCTTATCTGCTTTGTAATCGTAAAATCAAGGAGTTGGCTGGGTTGGTAAAAGGCGATCCCGAGGCTGAACGAAACAAGCTTATTGAGAAGACGCTTGCCAACGCTGCCTCGCCCATGTCGCTTCTTCTTGATGGCAGGTTTAACTGTTTGAATATACTTGCAGTTTATTCGGATCAGAAAGGCATTAAGAAGTATCTTGATGATGCCAATGCCATTCTTAAAAAAATTAATGCGGAGATTAAACAGTAGTTGTTCTTATTTTAAGGGAAAAGTAGCGATGCAAAGATCGAAGAGCAAGAGTGCATTTGACAGGGCCAAGGGGCTTATTCCGGGCGGGGTTAATAGTCCTGCAAGGGCTTTTGGTGGAGTGGGGGGCACGCCTATATTTATCGATCACGCTGCGGGCCCTTATCTTTTTGATATCGATGGCAACAAGTACATCGATTTTATTGGTTCTTGGGGCCCGATGATTTTAGGCCATGCGCATCCAAAGGTGGTGGAAGCTATCCAAACAACTGCTATCAAAGGAAGTAGTTTTGGGGCGCCTACGGAGATGGAATCGCAGATGGCGGAACTTATCATCTCCTTGGTTCCTTCCATCGAAATGGTTCGAATGGTTAATTCTGGCACCGAGGCAACGATGAGTGCCCTGAGGCTTGCGCGGGGATATACAGGCCGTGATTTGATTATTAAGTTTGCTGGTTGTTATCATGGCCATGTGGATAGCCTTTTGGTGCAGGCGGGTTCCGCAGCAACGACGCTGGGGGTACCGAGTAGCCCTGGGGTTCCCAAGGGATGCACCGCAGATACTATAGTTCTTCGTTATAACGATATTGAAGAGCTTACAAATACTTTTGCTAAGATGGGTGACAAGATTGCTTGTGTGATTTTAGAGCCGGTGGTGGGTAACATGGGTTTGGTTCCTCCTTCGAGCGGATTTCTGAAAGAGCTTAGAAGCCTTACTACGCAGTTTGGGGCTGTTCTTATTCTTGACGAAGTGATGACTGGTTTCAGGCTTTCTGCGGGGGGCGCACAGCAATTGCTGGGGATTGAGCCCGACCTTACCGCCTTGGGTAAGATTGTTGGGGGTGGTTTGCCTGTTGGAGCGTACGGTGGGAAAAAAGAAATCATGGCGAAGGTCATGCCCTCGGGGCCCGTTTACCAAGCAGGCACACTTTCAGGAAACCCTTTGGCGATGGCAGCGGGAATTGCGACCCTCACGGAGCTTAAGAAAAACCCGCCCTACGAGAAACTTGAAAAGTTAGCTCACCGTTTAGAGCACGGGCTCAGAGAAGCTGCCTCTGTTGCCAAAATACCCCATGTTATCAACCGGGTTGGTAGTATGTGGACTCTTTTTTTCACCTCAACTCCTGTTACTGATTATGATTCCGCTAAATTGTCTGATACCAAAATGTTCTCCAAGTTTTTCTGGGCCATGATGGATCGGGGCGTTTATTTGCCTTGCAGTCAGTTCGAAGCCGCCTTTAATTCTATTACCCATGATGATGCCATCATCGATTTGACCCTTAAGGCTGCCCGTGATTCCTTTGCCGAGATTAACTCTTAGGAAGTTTGACGAACCCTGTAAAATTGTGTGGATTGCTCCAACCTTGGCGGGTTGATTTGCAAAAATCATGGGTCGATTCTATAATTCCACTAGAGAAAATTATTTATAAAGTGTACCTTCTAGTATAGTTTTCCTTTACCTCTAATGCTTTGTGCGGAGACTTTTCGCATGTGGACTGTAACTGTTGGTTTGACCTGTCTTTTGGCTATGCTACCCGAGCAATCCGGGAAAATTTCTATTGAGAACCCTAGGTTGTTATATGGTGTACCGGGCTTGCCCCGTGCCTCGAATAAATTTGCGCATGGTGATAACTTCTATTTAGCCTTTGATATCAAAGGTGTAAAAAGTGATGCAGAGGGCAAAGTTTCTTATTCCCTGCTGACAGAAGTCATGGTGGATGGCAGGCTGGAATTTAAACACGAGTCCAAAGATATTGATGCTATTGATTCCCTTGGTGGGAATGTGCTTCCCGGGTTTAGCCAGTTAAATATTGGGTTGGATCAACCGGATGGCAAATACACGGTTAAAGTTACTGCTACAGAAAAGAAAACCAAGGCGACAGCAAGTGTTGTTCAAGAGTTTATTCTAAGCAAGGCAGAACTTGGAATTGTTCGGATTCGCACCACCGCAGACCGGGATGAAAAGGTTGCGACTGCTATTTTTTCTACTGGTGAAGACTTGTGGCTGAATTTGTCGATTGTTGGTTTTGCACGCGACAAAGCGAAGCAGCCTAATCTTAAAATAAGTATGGAAATTCTTGATTCCGATGGTAAGCCAACGGTGCAAAAGCCACCGGTTGCGGAGATTTCAAAAGGTGTGGCAGAGGATCTGGATTTGTTGCCTTTGCAGTTTTATGTATCCTTAAATCGTGCAGGGAAATTTACCATCAAACTTAAAGTGATGGATCAGGTTTCAGGCAAAAGTTCTTCCTTGGATCTTCCGTTGGAAGTTACACAAGTGAAATAGTTTCTTGCTTTGAGTTCTCTTTTATTTGGCTCAAGCGTATAATTTAGAAGTTGATTCTTTTGCGAGGCAAATTATGAATTCTTGCAGATCAGGTTTTGTTGGAAAAGCTTTATTAATCAGACTGCTATTTGCATCTATCTTGGTTGGTTTGGTTACTGTCTGCGTATCTTCTGATTATGCCTTTGCAGAGTTCAGACAATTCTTTAAGAAAAAGCGTATTGTTTACGAAGAAGCCAAGGATGATGCTAAACGGGTTTCCGTTGCTCGTTGCCTAGGCAAAGATGGTTCTCTTCTTATTTTGGCCAAGGGTTCCTCCACTTGGAAACCTGCCAAGCATGAAGAAGAACTTTTTGCAGGCGATTTAATTATTTCAGGTGCAGGCGTTTCCATCGAAAACCTTGAAAAGACGGTTAAACTCACCTTCCGAGGTGATATTGCAGGCACTTCTCCCCTACCAATCAGGGAAACCGCAATCAAGCTGCTCCCCAAGAAAGAGGGTTGTGATTTCTCGGTTGATTTTGAACGCGGTCGCATCGAGCTTTCTAATACCAAAGAAAAAGGTTCTGTAAAATGTAGCGTTACATTGTTCGATGATGAAGATCATGGTCAAGTTGTATTGAACGAACCTGGTTCCACTTGTTCCATGGAAGAACTTGGTCGTTGGCCTAAAGGGACCCATTTTAATCCTTTAAGCAAGGAAGAAGTAAAGCCTATATATGATTTAATATATGTCGCTCTCAAGGGTACTAGCGAAGTTTCAGACCATGGCGTGACACACTTCATGTCTGCTCCCCCTGGCCCTGCAATGCTTTCTTGGAACAGTGCAGATGGTTCTCACCCCATCAAATCAAAACTTAATAAGCTTCCCGACTGGACTTTGCCTCCTGATATTTCCAACAATCTTGTAAGTGCTAGAGTGGGTTCAACTTTGAAGTTTAGGGATCAGTTTTTTGCTGGTAAGCCTCTTTCCGAAGTGCTTTCTGGGTTGGTTGTTTCGGAAGTGGAATCTGATCGTTTTGTTGCTGTGAACATGATGCTTGCAACTGATCAGATCGATTTATTCTTCAATTCTTTTGTAAGTACCAAAAACTATGATGTTATCGAAAACGGCATCATTGCGCTTAGGCATTGGATTGGTCGAAAGCATGGCCAAGATTTAAAGCTTTATGAGTTTGTTATTTCTGCACGCCATTACACTAAAAAACAGGCGGAGATATTTATTGATCTGCTCCACTCCTTTGGTGATGATGAGCTTAAAGAACCCGAAACTTATGAAGTTTTAATTGATTATCTTGGCAGTGATAAAACGGGAATTCGCGCACTTGCTAACTGGCATTTGCATCGTTTGGTACCCAAGGGTCGTGATATCAAGTTTGATACGCTTGCCAATGAAGCAGAGCGAAAAGAAGCGATTGCAAAATGGAAAAAGCTGGTGCCTAAAGGCACTGTGCCTTCCCGTTCGATTAATTAACTTTGGTATATAAGCAGTAATTTAACCAAAATTCAGGTGAAGTCATGAATACTAAAATTGCAAGTAAGCTTATCCTTAGTACTTTATTTGGAATTAGCTTTTTAGCCCAACCAACTCTGGCACAAGTTCCAGGCGCAGGTGGCCAAGCTAACTCGCCCCCAGTTCCTCGCGTTGCCCAGCCAATTGTTAACACCTATGCCCAGTTTACGGGTGGTGGTGGTCATGGCGGTGGTGGTGGTGGCTATGGTGGTTTTGGCGGCGGTTTTGGTGGCGGTGGCGGTGGTGGCGGAGGCGGTGGTAGCTATTTGCAAGGCGCTGGTTCCCTTACCAATGCCAATGCCCAATATTATTTCACCACCCAGCAAGCTCGCTTGGGTAAAGAACAAGTTGAAAACGCCAAGATTGCTAATAGGCGTGCCAAATTTGATGAAGATGCCTACGAAAAAGCAAATACCCCTACCAGAGCTGAACTAGATGAAAAAGATCGACAAGAAGCTCTTCGCCTTGCTAGGAATAATCCTGCCAATGGTGATATTTGGTCGGGTAAAGCCCTTAATACGATTTTCAATTCGATTCAAAAAACAGAAATCACCAATAGGATAAAAGGGCCTTCGATGCCAATTTCTGAAGAAATTTTGAGGCACCTTAATCTAACTACTGGAACCGCTGCAGGTAGTATTGGTATTTTTAAAGGTCAAGATCTTCCTTGGCCCATGGTTTTACGGGGCCCCGAATTTAAAAGCCCACGCGATAATATCAATCGTATTGCCCCCGA
>Ga0209086_10004053_pt1 | contig 10953 bp, 10 predicted proteins | sample M_130207_XF_Meta_FD_187312 | JGI IMG/M metagenome (GOLD analysis project Ga0209086, IMG submission 187312) | Freshwater microbial communities from Lake Montjoie, Canada to study carbon cycling - M_130207_XF_MetaG (SPAdes) (version 2) | ecosystem: Environmental > Aquatic > Freshwater > Lake...
TTTAAATAAAAGAAAAGATACGAGCTTATTAAAAATCGGAACCGAAATTATTCGAATAAATGGAATTGCTGTTGACTCTATCATAAACTATAGCAAACGGTTTATTAGTAGCGACGGATATAATCAAACTTCAAAAAATCACTTTATTCAACTATCATTTAATAATTTTTTAGTTGGCTTATTTGGCAGACCAGACACATTTAACATAGATTATTTAGCTGGTACAAAAATAAAAAACTTAAAATATAGAGCTTTTAAAACGAAGTCTCTTCCTCTTCTCCAACTTCAAAAAAAAGAAGATAGTTTATTTACAAAATATAAGCGCGCGCAAATAAAATATCGGTTTTTAGATTTACAAAATAAAACCATGTTGTTAAAAATATCAGCTTTTTCTCCTGTTCAAAGCGCAAAAGCTTACCGTAAAATTTTTAAAAAATTACAAAAATACCAAACCGACAATTTAGTTATTGATTTAAGAAATAATGGAGGTGGGAGTATTGAAAACGCTTATAGATTATTAAGCTACCTAATTGATACTTCAGAAAATCAAACGCTACGAACAAACATAAAAAAATATCCTTACAAAAAATATACTCGAGGCAACGTTTTATTTAAACTTACACGCTTTGTTTTTGGAATTTTGAGTAAAAAAGAAACTAAGTTTGAAACCGATAACTATACCTTTACCATTAAACCAAGGAAAAAAAATCATTTTAATAAAAAAATATTAGTATTAATTAATGGCGGATCTTTTTCGGCATCGATTTTAGTAGCAGCTTATTTAAAAAATAATAACCGCGCCGAATTTATTGGAGAAGAAACTGGAGGGACTATCGAAGGATGTAATGCAGGTGTAATGCCCTATTATAAATTACCAAATACCAATGTTAGAGTTAGAATGCCTGCATTTAGAGTAATAAACGATGTTTGTCCCAAAATTACCGCACATGGCCTATTGCCAGATTATAAAACAAAATACAGTTTAACTGATTATATACAACAAATAGATGTAGATTTAATAAAAGTTAAAGAAATACTTAAGCTTGACTAAAGCTGAAATTTTGTTGTATCTTTATATTCTGTTCTTTAATTATTGGGTCCGACCGGTTTTGACAGTAAGCGCATCAAATAGGTAAGCACGTAGAGCGTTGTAAGACGAGCTCTTTAAACTGAACTTTCAAAACTTTTATTTGGCGAAGATAACTCTTACGCTATGGCTGCTTAATTTAGAATTAAGTAACCTTTGCTTTCCAAGGAGCTAAACTGCTCTGCGCTTTGGGTAAAGCATCATAAATGTGTAGTTTATTTTAGTGATGTTGTTAACTAAAATAATATAAACAACTAAGTTAAAGTTTGGTTTGAATTAACGCCTGGCTTTGATCGAAAATTAAGTTAATACTAAACGTGAAGAAAGCTTATTTTTTCCTTATTTGGACGAGAGTTCGAATCTCTCCGGATCCACAGATTAGTATTTAGCCCTCAGTAAACACTGGGGGTTTTGTATTTAGGTATGTCAAAAAGGAGCTTTTAAATGCTTCAAAAGGCTCTAATTCGACACCTACTCAAAATGTTTCAAAAATAGGTGTCTTTAGTCTTAGTAATAATTTATTAAAACTACTGCTATGCTAGAGAATCAATTAGATGTAATGTCTTAGTGAGTAATAAAAGTGGCTTAAAACGGCTTAAAACACCTTTTAAAGTGATTGTGTGTAAAGACATGGAAAGCTATAAAATTGGTGATGAGTTAATGGTGAATTATGTTGGTTTTAATACAAAGGATAATTTACTTTATTTTATAAATCAACAGTGTTTTAAATACAGCTGCTTTATTATAACTGATAAAAGGCTAATTGACTAGCCAACCTTTTTAAGTTTTATATAAATAACCAAATCATTATTCTATTAATATAATATAGCGATTTATTCAGTTTTTTTATTGCATTTTAGCTTTTTTGAGACGAGTGATTTCTGAATTAAAAAAATAAAATCGAATCCCTGAAAAAACAAATAAAAGTCATTGGATAATATTCATTGTTATCTAGTGACTTTTTAAAACTAAGAACTTATTAAATGTATTTTATTTGTGTTTCTAAATTACCACTTAATAGGTGACAAAAACATTTATATTATCTATAGAGAAAAATTAACTTTTTGTCACTACTTGTTGAAAAGCAAATTTGTTAAAATGCTCTTAATAGTCGGTTTTCTGATTATAAAAACATTCAAAAATAAAATTAAAGTATTGTATAACTTTATTTTAGGACATGATGAGCTAACACCTTTTGTACATGATATACATTAACAGATTTATTGAACTGCTTTTTTATACTTGGTTGTGCTTCACTAGATATCCAAATTTTCAATTCAGCATCTAAACTAAATGTACCAGCAGTTTCTATACTAAATCTAGAAATACTTTTATAAGTTATAGTTTTGTATTCTATCTTACTGCCAGTAAGACCCTGAACATCTATTAGTATTAGCCTTTTACTTGTAAAGATAAAAGTATCTCGAATTAGCTTAAATCCTAACTCTATTTCTTCACCTTCTGTTAATAATTGTCCGTACTTTGATGTTAATTCTTCTTGGTCTACCGCTCCTGCGTTACCAAGTAAAGCTGAAAATAATCCCATTTTTTTTATAGTTTTAATTTTATTTATTGATTTTATGAAATACTTTATTTACAATATTTAGAAATATAATTATATGCTTCAGAACTGCCAAGCTCCCCAGCTTTACTCCATTCTGCACAAGCTTTTGTTTTATTTCCTTGTTTGTAATATGCTCGCCCTTTATAAAAATATGAATTATAATTATTTGGATTTAATGTTATTGCAATATTACAATCTTCAATACACCCTTTTATATCATTCATGGCAAATTTAATTACTTGCCTAGAATCAAAAGCAATATAATTATTAGAATCAAATTCAATAGATTTGTTTAAGTCTTCTAAAGCTTCTGAGTATTTTTTTAACAAATATTTACTCCAACCCCTGTTATTATATGCCATTGAAAAATTGGATTTTAAAGCAATAGCTTTTGAGTTATCAGAAATAGAGCCATTATAATCGCTTAATTCATTCTTTATTATAGCTCTTTCAAAATATCCTACTTTATCAATTGGATTTAATTCAATAAATTTATTAATGTCAGAAAGTGCTCCAAGAAAGTCTTTTAATTTTATTTTAATAATACTTATATAATAATAATAAGTGCTTTTTCCTTCAGGGTTTAGTTCTTTATATTTAATTAGATCATCTAACGCAAATTTAAAATTAGAAGAATAATAAAAGGCAATACCTCTATTAAAATATGCCTCAGGAAAGCTAGGATTTAATTGAATTAAGTCTGTGTACTCTTGAATTGCTTGTGAATAGAATCCTTTTTCGAGATTTTCGTTAGCACTTTTCCATAACCTAACTGGCTCTTCTTTTTTTCTATTATTAAATCCATCTATAATTTCTTTTATATTTTGTCTAACAATATCTAAGCTTTCATTTGAACTGCTTGATACTTCAATTGTTTTTAATAAGTTATATTGAAAATCAATTGATGTTAAAAATTCTTTTTCAGAGATCTTTGATTTTAAATCAAAAATCCAATCTATTAATTTATTTTTATATTCTCTGTTTTGCTCGTATCTAGCTTGCATAGCATTGCCAAGTCTTTCTATTCTGTCAAAATCTATTGGAACGTACGTCTCAACATATTTTTGCCTTGTTGGAGTATCAAAGGGTCCTACTTGACTTGAAATTGAAAGCCAACAAAAAATTATAAAGAAAGTAAAACATTGTTTTTTCATAATATATTTTACTTCAAAATTATAGAATATTAAATTCATAAAACTCGACCTATTAAATTCAAATTTGTTTTTAAATGCTAAAATCACAATTACAACTCAGAATATTCCCAATTACCATTGAAGTAGTTTTTTTTATAAAAACCTAAATTTGTACCTTTTAAATTGTAAACATTCAATTTTTCTTTATCAAAATAATCTTGTTCGTAATATCCAGTTATAATAACACTGTCATCATAAATATTGATTTTGCCTTTTTTTTAATTATCAGGATTTTTTTCGAAAACTGTGTTACCCCATATATCTTTTTTATAAGTTCCTAAAAGGTTCCCATTTCCATCTTCTACAATTGTATTTCCCCAAATATCTTTCTTATACACCTTTTGAATTCTTCCGTTATTATCTTCTTGCGTTCTATTGCCCCAAATATCTTTCTTTTCAGTGGATATAGTTTGTCCGTTATTATCTTCTTGAGTTTTATTTCCCCAAATATCTTTCTTTTGTGTTACAATGGTAGAACCACTATTATCTACCCAAATTTCATTCCCCCAGATATCAGTTTTTTTTGTTGCTAATGTATTTTCTTGACTATCTACAGCAATTGTATTACCCCAAATATCTTTTTTGTAAGTAATATTTTGGCTAAATCCTGCAAATAAAATTAGCATAAAGCCAATCATATAAATTATTTTTTTAGTTTTAATTTTTTTCATACTCTTAAGGTTTTAAATAATCCTCCCCGTTTTTTTTAGTGGCCTCTGGTTTGTAATAAAATTTCTTAAATTATTCATATCTTAGATATAAAACAGCTCAAGACAAAACTTTGTCCTGAGCTGTTAATTGATATTACTCACTTCTATAACTTAACTGGTTACATTTTTTATCATAAGTGTAAATATAACTACCCTTTTTGATATTAAACGAATTACCGCCAGCATTCTTGAACTTATCAGAGCTGTTAATACTCATGTATGCAATCTGATTTGATTTAGAATCATATGTATAAATGTAACTGCCTTTTTGAACTACAAAAAAAGAAGATCCCATACCTAAATATTCATCAGAGCTATTGATACTCATATAGGACAACTGTTGATTGCCGTCTCCATAAACGTATAAGTAGCTTCCTTTTTGTTGAACATCAGAGATTTGAGCTTTTACAGCTCCAAACATTAGCAACATTATTGCCATTAAAAATAATTTTTTCATTTTTTATAATTTTTAGTTTTGTTCTTACTCTTAAGGATTTTCGGAATACTCCCCGTTTTTTTAAAGTGGGTGCTGGACTCCACTGATATTTAATAGTAAACTATTTTTTAGGAACTCTAGCTCTTGTATATGCATTTATTAGCTTTAATTTTCCATTTTCCCATTTAGTATCTATAACTAAATATCTTAATGTTGTGTCCCCATTAATTATTTCAGTTAGTTCTGATCCAGTTGTTAAATAAGGCTCAACAATCCCATCCTTATTTTGTCCAGAATTTGCAATCATCCAAGTTGTTTTCCATTTGGGGTTTGTTGTTGCAAATGAATTAGATAGAGATTCCATTTGGGCCTTAATTCCGTTTAGTTCAGTTCCATTAGAAAAATAAACCTTGACATCATTGGCAATCATTTCTGCTACCTTTTCCTTATTTCTATCGTTTAGTGCTTGTACGTAATCTTCCCATTTTTGAATAAGGGATGTATCACCTGCTATTATTGGAGACAAACCGTCTCGTCCTTCAATGTGTTCTGATCCAATTATTACAGGGCCATTTGTCTCTGTTTGTATTTTCTCTTGTTGGTTATTGCAGGATATCAGTATTACTGATAAAGCAACAATGGAGTAGATTTTTTTCATTTTTTAAAATTTAAATTGTTTTCCTACTCATAAGGCTTTTCAGAATACGCCCCGTTTTTTTTAGTGGCTTCTGTTCTCCACTCATTAATTTTTGTTTGTATTATAAATGTAATCATTTAAACTTCAAATCCTATGAAATTAAATTTTTGAGCTAAAATCAGTTGTTTCTATCAATTAGATGCAATTAATAAAAAATAATTAATAAGTTCAGAGAATCAAAACCAATAAATCTGTTCTTTTTATATTCAATTGGAATCGAATTGTTTTATAGACCAATTAAAAAATAAAATCAAGAAATAATTTAATTCCTATTTACCTATCAACAATACTAAGAATATTTTCAATTTAACATAATTGAATTGTTTATTATCTATTAAAAAATTAGATTTACAAATCGAATGAAAAAAGTGCTTATACTAACTTATTATTGGCCACCTTCTGGTGGTGCAGGTGTTCAGCGTTGGCTAAAATTTACAAAATACCTAAAAACAAATGGCTGGGAGCCAATCATATATACCGCTGAAAATGGAGAAATTCCTGTGGTTGACATGAGTTTATTAAAAGACGTTCCTGCAGAGTTAACCATTTTAAAAACACCTATTTGGGAACCTTATCAACTATATAAACGTTTTATTGGTCGAAAAAAAGACGATAAAATAAACGCCTCTTTTTTAAGTGAAAATAAAAAGGCTGGACTAAGCGAAAAAATAAGTATTTGGATACGTGGTAATTTTTTTATTCCTGATGCTCGAAAATTTTGGATAAAACCAAGTATTAACTATTTAAAAAATTACATTATTAAAAATAATATCGAATACATTATAAGTAGCGGCCCCCCTCATAGTATGCACTTAATCGCTTTGGGCTTAAAAAATAAATTTACATCATTAAAATGGGTTGCCGATTTTAGAGACCCTTGGACAAACATAGATTTTTATGATAAATTAATGTTAACTAAGAGATCTAACATCAAACACCACAGTCAGGAATTAAAGGTACTAACTAATGCTGATATCATTTTGAGTATTGGCAAAGGTATGAGCGATGAATTTTTAAATATATATCAAAAATCAGGGGGTAAAAATCTTAATAAATTTAAAGTAATTAGTAACGGTTTTGACACTGACGACATTAAAACCAATGCCATTGTTAAAGATAAAAAATTTAGCATAGCTCATATTGGAACCTTGGTAAAAGATAGAAATCCAATTGTTCTATGGAAAGTATTAAAGAAACTCACTGATACTCGCGATGATTTTAGATCACAACTAGAAATAAAATTAGTTGGCAAAGTTGACATTTTTGTAAAAGAACAACTCGAAAATTATGGGCTAATAAATTTTGTTAAAAAAATTGAATACTTACTGCACAGTGAAGTAATTATTGAACAACAAAAATCGAAAGTATTGTTATTGTTAATTAATAATACTAAAAATGCCAAAGACATATTAACTGGAAAATTTTTTGAATACATGGCATCTGGTTCTCCTATATTAGCAATAGGTCCAATAGATGGAGAATTGGCCGATATTATTAAACAAACTCAAACAGGATTAATTTCAAATTTTGAAGATGAAATCACACTCGAAAAAAATATTTTGAATTTATTTGTTAATCAAAGTTTACAAACCAACGGCGAGGAAGTGATAAAATATAGTCGGGAAGAACTCACCAAAAAACTTTGCGAATTGCTAAACGAATTAAATTAATAATTATTGAGCTAAATTAATTAATTTGTCTATAAAAAAATGAGCTATTTTATTGGTATAAAATTTATCTTTAAATTGCCCTACCCACTGAATACCATTAATTGAATTAGTTAAAAAAACCTCATCAGCTGAACTCAAAGTATACATAGTAATAGGGTTCTCAAAAGTTAAAATTTTATTTTCAGAAGCTAATTTGATAATTTGTTTTCGCATCACGCCATCGACACAACCATCTATTAATTTTGGAGTAAAAAGCGCACCGTTTTTTACAACAAAAATATTTGAACTAATGCTTTCGCAAACGGTTCCATTTTCATTAATTAAAAAACACTCGTCGAGGTTCATGCTTTTTTTTGAAATACCCGCCATCACATAAATTAAAGCATTACCACTTTTTATATTAGAAAGTTTATTTATGGGTTTTTTAATGTCAGCAAAAATATCTGCCCAAATACCTTTTTGGTTTAATTCGTAAACACCTTGAATTGATTCTGTCTCGATTAAAAAGGAGATGTCATTAGTTTGAGGTGTATAATGGCCTCCATTATTTCTAAAAACAGTTAATCGAATACGAGCATTAGGAGCGTGTGCATTATTTTTAATTAAATTTATAATTAAATTATGAAAATTATCATTTGTAAACTCAGCAGGCAAATTCATACGAAGAATAGTCATACTAAGCTTTAAACGAGAAATGTGATCAGCTAAAAACATGATTTGATTGTTACAAAATCGAATGGTTTCAAACAAAGCGTCTCCATACCGAAATGCTCGATTATTAAAAGTAATACTCGGCTCATAAAGACTTACTAAATGTCCATTATATATACAATAACTATCTGTCATCTATTAATTGTAAATTTTAAAAATAAATTATATTAATACACTCATTTTCAATTTATTTAGTAACAATCAAAAGTTAATCTCCGTTAATAATTATTTGAATATAAAATTGAAAAGTTATATTTCAAACACTACATTTGGTGAATAATTTTAATTAATAATATAATTTATGTTCGACAATAATGAATTTAAAAAATATGCCACAAAACACGCTGGCATTAATAGTATAACTTACGAAAGTTATACTTCACGCATTCAATCTTCTTTAACTCCATATATTATAGAAGAACGTTCGCTTAATGTAGCGCAAATGGATGTATTTTCTCGATTGATGATGGATCGTATTATTTTTTTAGGTACTGGAATTAACGATCAGGTGGCTAATATAGTTCAAGCACAACTATTATTTTTAGAAAGCGTAGATTCAAAAAAAGATATTCAAATATATGTCAATTCTCCAGGTGGTAGTGTTTATGCTGGATTAGGCATTTATGATACTATGCAAATTATAAAGCCAGATGTAGCAACAATATGCACAGGTATGGCAGCTAGTATGGGTGCTGTATTGCAATGTGCCGGCGCTAAAGGAAAGCGTACAGCATTAAAACATGCTCGTATTATGATACACCAACCTATGGGTGGAGCAAAAGGTCAAGCAACTGATATAGAAATTACTGCACGTGAAATTCAAAAGTTAAAAAAAGAATTATACGAAATTATTGCTCTTCATAGTGGGCAAACCTATGATAAAGTATGGGCGGATAGTGACCGCGATTATTGGATGATTGCTGCCGAAGCAAAAGAATACGGCATGATTGACGAGGTATTAGAGAAAAAACAATAATTTACCATCTATTTATTTTTAATCAATTACAATAAAATAAAACATAAATTTTGAGATTTAACATCTTATAAATATATTTGATATAAATAATTTAACTCTTTTATGAAAAAACTAATTTCCTTAATTTTTATAGTTACAGCTTTTTCAATGGCTGGTCAGCCTAAAAAAGCTGCTAAAATGGCCCCAATTACTTCACCTGGATATTATTTATCTGCAAAAGGCGATACGGTTAAAGGTGAGGTAAGAACCAATCCAGATGATGAACTTGATTTTCATAAAGGATTTTCTTTTAAACCTGCAAAAGGTGGAAAATTACTTGAAATTGATATTAAAAAAGCAAAAGCTTACGCCTTTGAAAATAAACAATTTGAAAAAATAAATAATAATGGTGATGATGTTTATGCTGAAGTATTATCAAAAGGCAGGTTGAATTTTTATGAAATTAGATTTATGGGAAAAATTGATGGGTATGAAGCTATCGAATCATCTTATTTTATTCAAGATAATAACGCCGAAGGCGATGATCTTAAACTTCGCGAACTTAAAAAACTAAATAATAAATTTTATAAAAAAGGGTTAGAACCATACATGAAAGAACAAAAAAGTATTTGGAATAATTTAGATAAATTTTCATTTAATAAACAAGCTGTAGTCCAAGCTATTAATGAATTTAATAAGCTTTATTTGATTGCTAAACCAGAATAATCTATAACAACATACTTTAAAAAAGACTCTTAAAAAAAGAGTCTTTTTTTTTAGATTCATTCAAAAAAATCTAGAGAGATTTATACCTTTTTAATAGGATTATTTTATTATACTTCAATAAGTGAAAAATTATTTTATAAAACAGATTTATAATTCCATTTTTATTCCATTAGTGTTTGTATTATTTTTTTGGTTGGTTTTTTTATTTGATTATTTATATGATTTAAACTTACTAAAATTTGGTGTATTACCTCGGGAAATAAAAGGATTAACAGGGATAATAACATCTGTTTTTATTCATGCTAATTTAAATCATGCCGCATCCAATACATTACCTATTTTAATATTAGGAATGATGTTATTTTATTTTTATAAAAAAATAGCAAAGTCAATTTTTTTATGGATTTGGTTAATAAGTGGCATATGGCTATGGATTGGGGGAAGAAACGATACTTATCATCCTAACTATCATATTGGAGCCAGCACGTTAATATATGGACTGGCTAGTTTTTTATTCTTTAGTGGTGTTTTTAGAAAACATTTAAGATTAATGGTTGTATCGACATTAGTTGTTTTTTTATATGGTAGCATTATTTGGGGTATTTTTCCAATACAAGAAGAAATTAGCTGGGAAGGTCATTTATTTGGAGCTATTGCAGGTATTATTGTGGCTTATAATTATCGTAAAGAAGGGCCTCAGATTAAAAAATACAATTGGGATAATGAGGATGATGTTATAGAAACGGGAGAAGAAAATAATAGCCAAGCAGAAATACCTAATCAGGAAGAAAAAACAAATGAAGTCGTAACAATTCAATACCTATTCAAAGAAAAAAAAACAAATGATAATGAAGATCAAACTATTTAGTTTGTAATTGATTTAATTGGAAGTAATTTTTTTTAAGCTCCATTAATTGATCATGAGTTCCTGTTTCGATAATTCTGCCTCCGTTCATATAAATAATAACATCAGCGTGCTTTAAGCTTGATATTCTATGGCTTACAATAATACTTGATTTATCCTTCATTTCGTTTTTTAAATTAGAAAGAATTAAAGCCTCGGTTTCACTATCAACGGCACTTAAACAATCATCAAAAATGAGAAGTTTTGGCTTATTAATTATGGCTCTTGCAATTGAGATTCGTTGTTTTTGACCTCCACTTAAAGTTACCCCTCTTTCTCCCACTATGGTTTCAAATTGTT
>Ga0209086_10004054_pt1 | contig 10950 bp, 4 predicted proteins | sample M_130207_XF_Meta_FD_187312 | JGI IMG/M metagenome (GOLD analysis project Ga0209086, IMG submission 187312) | Freshwater microbial communities from Lake Montjoie, Canada to study carbon cycling - M_130207_XF_MetaG (SPAdes) (version 2) | ecosystem: Environmental > Aquatic > Freshwater > Lake...
TCTAAATAAAAGAGATTTTGTTGCAAAATTACTAAATAGAATATTTGAATTACAACCAGAATTCAAAGATAGATACCCACAAATAAAAACAATTTTATTAAATAATTCAGAATTAATCAGCAAAATGAATGTATTAAAAGGTCAACCATTAGTAATTGTGGGTAGAATTACAAAAGAAGATTTAGAATTAATATGTAAATATGATGGAAGTTTACAATTTACAGATCATAGAATTAATGATCAAACTGATTATAATTTAAATACACTTTTAGATGATATTATGCAAGATCCAACAAAACCAATAACAAAACTTAATGATGATTTTCATAGTGAATATGACCAATTAATAACAGATCATCAAACTGATTTTATAAAATTTAATAGTGGAACAAATTTTATCAGAAAAATAAAGATTATACATTCGAAGATAAGTTTAATTTATAATGATATTGAAACAATAATTGGTAGAATAAAAACAGAATTTACAAAACAATTACAAACAATTAATATTAAAGTTTTATTTGAAGAATTAGTTTTATTAAATTCCCATTTAATATCTCTTGTAAATTATTTAACTTTATTTCATTCTGAATTTAATCTTGTAAAAGTAAAGGTTAATCAAATTATTACAGCATTGAGAGAGGAAATTAAAATATTAAAAACAGAAAATAAATCAATAAATTTACCATCAAAGAATAAAAAAATAGAATATCATTTATTTTATGAATCATTATTAAAGATATTTGAAAAGATTGATTCATCAGTAAAAAATGATGTAGTTCAAGATTTATATAAGAATGTTATTGAATTACAAGAATCTCTAAATAAAAATATTAACTTTATAAATTATGTTTCGGCAACTAAATATATCATTGCATTCAATAATGGATTAACTGATTTTAATATAATCATAACATCTGGTGCTGCCAATTCTATAGAAAATATATTTAATAGAAATATACCATTATTTCCTAAATTATATTCAAAATTTGATACTATTTTATCTGAACAAACTCAGAATGTACAACTAGATAAACTAAATTTAGTTAATAAATTTATTCCACAATTTTCACAATATAATTTCTTTTCATATTATCAGGCTGGAGGAATACAAATTCCACGTATTGGATTTATGATTCCACAAAATTATCTTAATAGTGTAATATTAAATGGTGAACCAAAATTAACATATGGAAAGAATAGTATAACAACAGAGATTTCAAATGCTGACATATCAGATACTAATAATTTATTACAATACAAATTAGGTATAATAAATGGATTTCCAGCTAATCGAATAATAGGAGCATTTAATTCAGTAAATTTATTATTAGATAGACACTTTTTGATTATAAAGAATTTTATAATACGTAAACTTATTGAAGAATTATATCAAATATTACAAACAAAAAAAACTGGTAGTACAACAGGTGGTAAAAAACAATTAGAGGATTTATTATTTAAAACTTATAATGAAATAAAGGATAATTTAAATCTTCCTGAAGATAATTTACAATTATTTCTAACAATGTTAGCAAAAAATATAGATCAGATTTTAACTGTAAATTTTACAAACTTTATATTAAATGGTATTACACGTTTTGGTTTTAGAGAAAATAGACATGCCGAATTAAAATTATTATTAGATAATTTGGCTCTAATTATGACACCCGGTACATCAGATGATTCATCAATACATATTATACATACTAATCTTGAACAATTAATAAAACCAAATGATATTGTAGCTGTAATCAAAGCGGATCCAGGTGCATATAGAATTGAATACGAACAACCAGTAGTAACTGAAAAAGTAAATATTATACAAAAGATCAAGCCATACAGTTTAAATGATATTAATATTGATAAGTGTTTTAAAACTGATTTAGATTTAATTAAACTTTTAATTAGTGCGAGAGCATCAACAACTGGATTAATAAATGAAGGTATTGAATCAAATAATCCAGATATAGTTAAACTTCTAATTACAACATCATCAGTATATAATGAAAAATCAAGAGATGTAAATGGGTTTAGACCATATGATCTAGCAATATCTCAGATTAAATATGTTGGATCAATAATTGATCAATCACTTATTCAAAATTTAATTGATGAAAGTTTATCAGATATATCTAAAAAAACATCATTAACATTTCAAATGCGTTATCATGATTTATTTTATAAAATATTTTATGTTCTATTTAATCATTTATTATTAGATCTAACAAATCAAATGAAATATGATAATAAGAAGAAATTAAGACATAAATTAAAATTTACCAAAGAAGCATTTCCTTTGAAAGATTATATTAATTGGGATACAATGATTAAAAACACAGGTGATGATTATATAAAAGATACAACAAATGTGATTGAACAAATTGTAGATATTGAATCAAAAGATTATGATGATAAGATTAAAATAAAACAAGAAACTGAAGAAAAGATAAACGATTTAAAAAAAGAATTAAATGATTCAGAAGATAAACCAACTCCAATTAGAAAACAAATTATAAAAGATGAATTAAGAGAATTACAAGGAAAATTATTATCTTTATCTGGATTGACAACAATAAAACAAGAAATTAGTAAAGATAAGATTAAATTAAGAAAAGAAAATAATAAATATTCTCAAGATATTATTAGAAATAAAATACAAAAATTAGATAAGGAAAAGGATTTTATGAAAATGTATGAATCATTAGATGATAAAGTTTTTGAAAATGATATAAAGTCAGTTAATAATGTATGGTCGTCTATATTCAAAAAATATAAATTATATGAATTAAACATAGATATAATTTCAAGAGTATCCTCATATATCCAAACTGAAAGAACATTTGATAATATTTATGAAGAATTTAAGAATTTTTTAAATGTTATTACAAAATTTGCATCAGATTATAATGAGTTAGATCAACAATTACATTCTGAAAATTATGCTTTGGAAAAGATTTATGAAATATTAATATATATAATTAAACATACAATTTCAATTAATTTAAAAAATATCATACAACAATTATTAAGAAACGAACTAACAAGAATTACACCACAACAAACAATGTCAATAGAAGTTTATTCAAAATTTATTGATGAAAAAATAATTGCAATTTTTAAATCATCAAAACTGGATGAATATATTAATACAACATTACCAGAAAAAATTATTATTGCCACTTTTAATCTTGATACAACCGATAAAACAGATAAAACAGAATTACAACAACATTTTGAATATATAACAAAACAATTAAGTCTAAATGGTATAATTCCAATAACAATTGATTCAGAAATTATTCGAATTCTAACAAACAATATTTATCCATATTTTATAATTTATACTGATATCAATTTAAAGAAGATTAAATCATTAATTAGTGGAATATTTAATATATTCTCAAATTTAAATAATAGTTTTGATATATATTTAATGATCTCAAATAAGGCAAAGACAGAAAAAAGTTAAGATAATAATAAATAATTTATTTTGCATTAGATCTGGTAGAATTTAATTGAGTGTTTTCTGGTATATTATCAACCATTGTTAGTTCTAATATAAAAGAATGATCTATATTATCAAAATCAACTAATTCACCGCCTGCGTCATAAAAACTAAATGATAATTCATTTAGATATCTTATTGGATTATAATAATAAATAGGTGGTGTTATTACTGAATCAATCATTACTTCTGTATTATTATTAGAAAAATATACCTTGGCAAATAGATCATATGGAGGAGCTGTATTTTTTATTATAGATAATTGTTGTGTTATAATATTTATATAATAATCTGATGTGAATGTTAAAGATGTATTATTAAATATCTTTAAATTCTTAAGAGCATCAAAAATTATTTCATTTTCATATTTATCTTTATTTGTTATTTTTGATAAATATGCTGTTATTGATCCTGGTTCACCGACATTTCTAAAACCTATTTGTGTTCCCATTGAATATTCTTTATTTAAAAAAAATCTAAATAAACCTGGTTTTAAAATTGTTGCATTAAAACCACCATTAGTTATAGTTTTTATTGAATTTAAATTAATATTATTTAATTGTATTGAATATCTATTTTCATCAATAATCTCTGTAACTTTATGTACACCATTAAGATCTGATGCTAATATACCAAGATGATCAATAAAATTTTCCAAAATTATTTCAGTTCCAATTGTTGTAATATTATGATTTGAATGATTTAATGTAATTTTATATGAGCCAACACCAATACTTGTATCTGCTTGTTGAATTGGTGGAGTAATCGAAATAATAGGTTTCGATAGAATTGCTTTTCTATAATTATTAAATTCAATTAGATCCTGATTTATTTTTATATTTATTTTAACATAATAATTTGGTAAATATACACTTCCATATATATCATTTGTTCTTATTAATTCTGAAAATTTTGTTTCCATTTGATTAATAAATTCTTGTGGTGTATAATTACCTTCTTCTAATTCTATTACTTGTATCTCATCACCATTATCTATATCTTGAAAATATAATAAATTATTTTGATTAACAGATGGCGCAGCTTTAAATGCTTTTAATACATTAGGAAAAATAGATGATATAATTTTAACTTGTACAATACCAGAATATGTTTTTGGTAGTTGTAAAGTATATGAATTAGAATTAGGATATCCTTTATTAATTGTTTTAACCGTTTTTAAATACATATTTGCATTACCAAAATTATTATAAGATATATTTTGATATAGAGATGATTCAATAGGTGGATATACTTGAAAATATAATGAACTACCATTTATTGCATTAATAACCTGATAACCATTTGTATGATAATTATTAATTGGATAATCCGCATTAATTTCAAATATTGGAATGCCATTATAATGTTCAAATTCTAATTTAATATTAAAAGTATAAGTAGCCTGTACACCATTTGAAATAATTGGTAATTTAATATAAAATGTATCAATAGTTCCTAATATATCATAATCAGAAGTTAAATAAATTTGTTGAGTTTTATTAATTAAATTTATAGGTATATTACCAATATAAGTTGTGGAATCATTACCTATAATGCCACTTATTGTAACATATAACTTTGAAGTATCGATTTTTTGATAACTTAATTGTGGATAATTAATATTACAATTTACAGAAAATTTAATAAAAGATGAATTTGCAGTAAATGTCATTATTCCAGTATTATTATTATTATTATATCTATATATCTTTGTATAAGGTAATAATCCGGCAATTGTTACTTTCTGTCCAATATAAAAAATTGTTGAATCTGTAACATTAATAATAAAATTATTTGCAGATATACTCATTGATGTTTTATCTAAATTATATGTATTTAAAATTACATTTGATGGTGATTTATTTCGATGTCTAGAATCAATATTAATATATTCAACATTATATCTTATTTCTGATGAATCATTAGACAAACCATTTTCAATTAAATAAGCTTTATAAGGATCATATTGTTTTTCTTTTTCATTTGCATTTTCATTTGCATTTTCATTATTTTTTTTAGTCATACCCGCTCTTTCAACAGCGTATTGTATTAAATTTGTTGGTTCATAAATAGGATTATATGGTATAGTTGGAGTTCCAATAATTTGTGAAGAATTAATTTCAGATTTTTTAAAATCAATAATATCCTTAGTCTCATTAACTAATTCTTCATTAATATCATTTTCTGTTCTATATGGTAGAATAAATTTTGATCTATAATTCATTGGTACATTGCGTGTATTAACAGACATTTATTAGTTAATAATATATTAATCCTTTTAAAATAGAAAAAATTGATTTTTATATCTAATGTTATTTAAAGATTCAATGTTACTTTAAAGTTTAAATCAATCATGTCAAATAAAATAAAAAATATTAAAAAAGTAGCTAATGATGAAGATACAATTGCTGCCAAATATAAAAAGTTAACTGACCATGAACATGTTCTTAAAAAACCAGGTATGTATATTGGTGGTACTGATACAGTAACAATTCCAATGTGGATTTTTGATGACGATACACAACTATTTAAAAAAAAAGATATTCAATATATTCCTGGTTTATATAAGATTTTTGATGAAATTATCGTTAATGCACGTGATCATATTATTCGTAATCCAAAGACATGTACAGAAATTAAAATAACAATTGATCAAAAAGATGGAATTATTTCAGTAACAAACGATGGTCCTGGTATTGAGATTCAAATTCATCCTATTGAGAATGTATATATTCCTGAAATGATCCTTGGTCAACTTCGAACATCATCTAATTATGATGATGATGAAAAACGTATTGTTGGCGGTACAAATGGATATGGCGCTAAACTTGTTAATATCTTTTCAGAAGAATTTAAAATTGAGACTGTTGATTCTAATCAAAAGAAATATTATAAACAAATTTTTAGTGATAATATGTATACAAGAGGTGAACCAGAGATTTCTAAATCAAATGATAAATCTTATACATGTATTACATTCAAACCAGATTATTCTAAGTTTAAACAAAAGGGATTATCTGTTGATATGGCTAATCTTTTTAAAAAAAGAGTTTATGATTTAGCTGGGTGTACACCAAAAAAGATTAACGTATCATTTAATGGAAAAACATTACCAATTAATTCATTTTCTGATTATATTAAATTATATTATGATTCTACACCAGAATCACTTCAATTTATAGAAATTAATGATAGATGGAAGATTGGTTTGATATTTGATTCAATTAATGGTTTCAATCAGATTTCATTTGTTAATGGTATCTTAACATATGAGGGCGGCACTCATGTTAAATATATTATGGATATGGTTTCTGAACAATTAATGGAGATTATTCAAAAGAAAAAGAAAGGAATTAAAGTTAAACCAGATCAAATTAAATCAAATATTACTCTCTTTCTAGATTGTTGTGTTGAAAATCCTGGATTTAATTCACAAGTTAAAGAAAAATTAACAACTAAAATATCTGATTTTGGATCTCGTTGTGAATTTCCTAAAGATTTTATTACAAAATTTTCTAAATGTGGAATTATTGATGAGATTATATCACTAGTTGAATTTCGTGAGAATAAAGAATTAGTAAAAACTGATGGTAAAAAAGTAATGAAATTGCGTGATATTGCAAAACTTGATGATGCAACAAAAGCTGGTTCAGCCGAAGCTTATAAATGTAGATTAATTTTAACTGAGGGTGATTCAGCTAAAACATTTGCTCTTCATGGTTTAAGTATAATTGGTAATGAATTATATGGTGTTTTCCCATTAAAGGGTAAACCACTTAATGTTAGAGAAGCAACTGTAAAACAAATTATTGAGAATGAAGAATTTATTAATATCAAAAAGATTCTCGGATTAAAACAAGGTAAGGATTATAAAGATATTAAAGAATTACGTTATGGTGGTATCTTAATTTTAACAGATCAAGATGTTGATGGTTCACATATCAAAGGTTTATTAATTAACATGATACAATTTATGTGGCCTACACTTATTTTACGTGATGATTTTATTCAATGTCTAAGAACTCCACTTATTATTATACATAAAAAATCAGATACTAAACATATAGAACCTATGATTTTTTACACATCATCTGAATATAATACATGGCGTAATAAATTAGGTACAGATGTTTCTAAATGGGACGATGCTAAATATTATAAAGGATTAGGTACATCAACTGCATATGAAGCAAAAAGAACATTCTTAGATTTTCATGAAAAACAAATTAATTTTATTTGTGGAGATGTTGATGTTAAAGAAGAATCACTAAAAGACGCTTCTGAATCATCATATGAGACAATCGATGAATCTGGTAATGATGAAGCGAATGAAGAAGTAAATAGTAAAAAGAAACAAAAAAAACAAAAATATACTATAAGAGAATTAGCAAAATTAAAACGTGTTAATGATATTATTACATTAGCATTTGATAAGAAACGTGCAGATGACCGTAAAAAATGGCTATCAAAATATGATGAAAATTTAGTATTAGATACTAACGGAGATATTACATTTGATGATTTTTTCAATAAAGATATGATTCATTTTTCGAATGCTGATAATATTAGATCGATTCCATCTTTAATTGATGGATTAAAACCATCACAACGTAAAATTTTATTCTCATCATTTAAACGTGGTAAGAATGCAAAAGAGATTAAAGTTTCACAATTTGCTGGTTTTGTTTCTAATGAAACTGAATATCATCATGGTGAAGCATCATTAATGGGAGCTATTATTAATATGGCTCAGAATTATCCTGGTTCAAATAATATTAATTTTTTGATGCCGAATGGTGAATTTGGAACCAGACGACAATTAGGTAAAGACGCGGCTAGTCCACGTTATATCTTTACAAATACAAATAAATTATCTTACAAGATTTTTAGAGAAGAAGATTTACCTATTCTTGAATATTGTATTGAAGAAGGTAGAAAAGTTGAACCTCAAAATTATGAGCCAATTTTTCCAACAATTCTTGTTAATGGAACTGATGGTATTGGTACTGGATATTCTACTTATATTCCTTGTTTTGATCCAAAAGATATTGTAAATACACTTAGATCATTAATTGAAGAAAAAGATTTTAAAGAAATTCATCCTAAATATCAAGGTTTTCGTGGACAAATTATAAAAGATTCTGATTCTAAATATGTAATGAAAGGTAAATATGAGATTTTAGATGATGAAACAGTGCATATTACTGAATTACCAATTTTCATGTCATTTGAAAAATATCGTGAATATTTAATATCGATTGAATTAGCGGATAAGAAAGAACAATCTGATAAGAAATTAATTGTAGACTTTGAACAAAAACCATTTCCAAATAAAGTGGATATTATTATTAAATTTAAACCAACTGAATTACAAAAACTTATTAAATTTGGTGATATTGAAAAATATCTTAAATTATCAACTTCTATTTCACTTGCAAATATGACAATGTTTAATACAAATAATAAATTAATTAAATATGATACAGTTTATGATATTATTGAAGACTTTTATATTCATCGTAAAGAAATTTATCAAAAACGTAAAGAGTATCATACAAGAGTTTTAGAAAATGATATGAATATTATTAAATATAAAGTAAAATTTATTGAAGGAATTCTATCAAAAGAAATTCAAATTGAGAGACAAAAGAAAGATAACATTATTGCTAGATTAGTTGAATTGAAATTTCCTAAACTTGCTAGATCAATTGATAATTTAGATGTTACATATTCATATTTAACAGATCTTCCACTATGGGCTCTAACATTTGAAAAGATTGAAGAACTTAAGAAAGAATTAGAAGATACAAGACGAATATTAGAAGAATATAAGAAATTAACTGTAAATAATATTTGGCTTAAAGAACTCGATGAGTTTATGGAATCATATGAAAAATGGCTCAAAGAATGGGAAGAAGAAAAAGAAAGAGAAAATTCATTTGAAAAGAAAAAAAATAAATCTAATAAAAAAACTGTACCAAAAAAGAAAAAGTAATTTAATTACATCTTCTTAGATTTTTTTGATCCCCTTTTTGAACCCTTTTTTGAACCTTTTTTTGAACCCTTTTTTACCCCCCTCTTACCACCGCCAGGCATTGATGGTGTTACAGGCATTGATTGTTGTGTTTCAGTCATTGATTGTGTTTCAGTCATTGATTGTTGTGTTACAGTGATTGATTGTTGTTTAAGCATACTTAAAACTAATTCATGAATAATTGATATATTTTTTTCCATTATTTCTAAATCATTTTGTTTATCTGGATCAGTAGTTTGTTTTGCTTGTTTTGCTTGTTTTGCTTTTACATGTTTTAATAAATGTTGAAGCCCGCATTTATATCTTTTCAATGATGACATGTCATTATTTTTTGCTTCAATAACCATCCAACCTAATTTTTCAATCTTACATGAATACCATTTATTTAAACCCATAACTGTTACGTTATCTGTTACTTCTGTTTTAGGATCACCACAGTCATCAAACTCTTGAGTAGCCATTTATATATAATTTATATATATATTTTATTTTTCGAATCTTTATTATTATAATTATTTTTTTTAGAGTAGAATGATCCTAATTTAAATTTTTCTCTTCTTGGTATTTTATTATTTATATATGATTTAGGACAACAAATATTATAATTACCACCATATTCTTTTATATGTTCTACACCAACACAATTAGAATTAGATGAACATCTATTTAGACATTCATTAATATCAACATTTGTCTTACACACCGATTCATTCAAATATTTACCAATATATTCATTTTTATCATCTCTAACATAAGATAGATCATCTGGATTAATATCAACATTAAAATTAGAATCAACTTTAATAATTGTATTTTTATCAAAATTAATTGTATTTAAATTATAAGGTTCAGATTTTATAAAATAGAATGATGAATCTGATAGATCTTCTGGTGTTTTATTAAAATCAATATATTTACGTCCCAAATCATCGGCTTTTTCACCAGTATAACAATCATAAACTTTATTTTCAGTATATGAATCGGGAGATATTCCAAAATCTGATGAAATAGGTCTTAATTTATTACAATGAATATTTGTATAATCAAATTTTGACATATATTTAGATGGTATTGGTGGCGATGTTATAGGTATTTTTGATATCCAACATTTTTTTCCATCATCTGTTACTGCAAAACCAGCACATCCATATATTGATGAACATATATTACCACATTTTCCCAATGAAGTAGTTTGATCTATCATTACATCATATAATTCTGTTTTTTTATTAAGATTGTAAATAATTATGAATAGAATTGTAATTATAAGTAAATAAATATACATTATAAAATATAATAAGATTAAAAAATAAATTATTATATATATATATATATGATAGTTGCATTAACAGCAAAAGAACTTATAAATCAAGATAAAACATTATTAATTAATACAATTTATAAAAAT
>Ga0209086_10004055_pt1 | contig 10950 bp, 10 predicted proteins | sample M_130207_XF_Meta_FD_187312 | JGI IMG/M metagenome (GOLD analysis project Ga0209086, IMG submission 187312) | Freshwater microbial communities from Lake Montjoie, Canada to study carbon cycling - M_130207_XF_MetaG (SPAdes) (version 2) | ecosystem: Environmental > Aquatic > Freshwater > Lake...
GAGCTACTGCGCGTTGCCAATGATCAGGGCCGTCACTGAGTTGTTGGTGCTGAGCACGACCGCGCATCTTCCTGATAGGCTCTTGTGGTGAAACCAATTTCGATCGTCTACGACCCCTGGAAGTGGCTCAAAAATCGATCGCTTCCGCTCTTGATCGCGCTGATCGCCCTAATCGCGCTGCACCCGTTGCTTCTCAACGAATTCGGCGCGTCCGACTGGGTGTTTCCGCTTGCGATCGCGTTGGTGCCGCTCTTTGGCCTCATGGTGCTCGGCGGGTGGAAGCGCGCGCTCCCGATGATCGTGATGTTCATCACGCTGGTCTGCCTGGCGATAGCGCTGTATCACGGCGACTCCCTCATGATCGCGCGAAGCCCGATAGCGATTCTGGCGTCCGCCTACTACGGATACTTGATCGTCAGCATCAGCACGGTGCTTCTGCGCAGCAATGCGCTGATCGACGACCGGGTGTACGGCGGCCTTGCGGTCTTTCTCCTGACCGCGTGTATGTTCGCGACGATGCATCGCCACATTTCCGCGATCAACCCCGACTCATACTGGTCGACGGTCGATTCGAAGTCGGCGCCCCTCGACTGGGATGTCGCGCTCTACTTCTCGATCTCCTCGATCACGACGGTTGGATTCGGTGACATCGTGGCACGATCGTCGTGGGCGCGCGCAGTGACAATGCTCGAGTCCGCCACGGGCGTGTTCATCACGGTCGTGTTCATCGCGCGGCTCGCGGCGGTCGGAGTGCCGAAGAACACGCCGCAACATCACGAGTAAACGGACGCCTCTACAACTCTTTCAGCGCGGCGCGGCAGTACCACTTCACTGCGTCGCTCATCGGTGGGTCGAGCGCGTCGAGCTCGGCGTCGGTGCACCAGCGGATGTCGTGATGCTCCTCGCGGGCGAGCGTGGCGTGACCGGCCTTCACCCGCGCGAAGTAGATCATTCCGATGTGTTCGTGCGTTTCGCTGATGCGGTGGATGTCGAGGAATCGCGGGCCGATCAGCGCGCGCGTCCCCGGACCGGTCGTCGGCGGACGCTCGCCGATCAACTCGACGGCGAGGCCGCTTTCCTCGAGCGTCTCGCGTAGCGCGGCCTGCTCAGGATCCTCATCGAGCTCGATGTGTCCGCCGAGCGGAAGCCACTTGTCGAGCTTCTTGTGGTGGATCACTAGGACTTTTTTCTCGTGGACCACGAAGACGGCAACGGTGAAATCAATTTTTTCGTGAATGTGTGCCATGGGCGCGCGGGAGGCTAGCACACCTGCGCGCGCGCCAAAGTTTGGCGCATGCGCGGCGCGGCGCGGCGAGCGCGAGCGCGGCGGCGGGCAAGCCGAATGCATCCGGCCGAAAGTAGAGGACAGGCATGTATCGCCGCGTGCCGCCCGTGTCGCCGAAGGTCTAGGACAGGCATGCAACTCAGAGAGAGTTTGGGACAGGCATTAATTCACCTCTCAAGCTCTGAATCCCACGTAAAAATGTAGCCGATTCAATCCACCCCGAATCTCCGACTAGATTCACGCCGTGACCACACGACGAAGCGACATAGTCGACGCCAGCAACCCTGGTGTCTATCACTGTGTCTCGCGTTGCGTTCGGCGGGAATCGTTGATCGATGACCCTGAGCGCCGCGAGTGGATTGTCGCTCGCCTCGACTTTCTCACGCGGTTCATGGCGATCGACGTCATCTCTTTCGCGGTGATGAGAAATCACATTCACCTGCTCCTCGCCATCCGGCCTGAAATCGTCGGATGCTGGTCAGACCGGGAGGTCGCTGAGCGCCGAATGGCCGTGCTGCCAAGAAAGCGAAAGCGCGGTCGGAATTCAGTGACCCCTGCCGGCGATCAATACGAGATCGAGCTCGCCGCCGTTCTCGCAAGCCCCAAATGTCTCGCGAATGCGCGTCGCGACCTGTCGAACCTTGGCTTTTTTCATCGACTTCTCAAAGAGCCCTGCGCGCGAATCTGGAACAAGGCCGACGGCGTGACTGGGCACTTTTGGGAGGGGCGTTTCAAATCACCGCGCGTGCTCGATGTGGAGGGCTTGATTCAGGTGGCGAACTACATCGAGCTGAATGAAGTGCATGCGTGTGCCGCCGTCTCGATCCCCTCTAGCCTCTGGACGTCGGCGTCAACGCAATGGCGACGATTGTGCGTCGCGCTTCAAGAGTCGCTCGGAACAGTCGACATGGACACCTCATTGATGGCGCTGCGTCTCAGGCAAATTCCCTGGGAGCCGGTGTTTCCATGCCGAACCACACCGCACCAACCTGCTTGCGAGCAGTCGAGTGATGCAAACGCGACACCGCCGCACCTTCGATCAGTATGTGCGGCGCTGGGACGGGATTGCTTCACGCCCTGCCTCGTCGAGTACCTCGAAGTCATGCACCACGCCGGCGCGCGCGCTCGACCTGACAAGCGAGGCTGCATTCTGGATGGTGAGCCGCCGCCAACGGAGTCCGCGATGGTCGCCATGCTTCACGCCGTCGCGCCTGCGATGAACATTGACTCGTCAGCCGCTGCGGCGCATTTCGCTGAGCGCATCACGGCGGCGATTGCGGCGCTGATCACGGTTTCTCACGGGGATTTCGGATACGCGTGCATGCGGGGGACTTGCTACGGGAGCGCTGAATCGATTCGGCGCGAGGCGGCGCGCCGCGGATGCCGATGGCTCTGGACTGGCCTCGTGCCACCAGTGGCTGCGTAAAGAGTGGCGCGTAGCGTGGATGATGAATTGCGAATGAGCCTTCGGCGGTCGCCGCGACCCTTGATGTGAGTGAGGCGCTTTGCTCAGGCAGCGATGTGGCCGCCCTGTGCGCTTGTGCGCGCTTGAATGTATGAGCAGTGCATGAATGGCCGTTGCGATGAGCGCAAATCGAGCGGGCAACGCTTTTGAATTGTCGTTTTTTCTTTGATGGAAGACGTAATCGACACGGCAGGCACCGGGTGACGCGGTGACCAACTTGCCTGTCCTAGATTTCCATGCCTGTCCCAGATCAGCCCGCCAGCCAAAGCCGCCGCCTTTGCTTGCCTGTCCTAGATTTTGTCCCCTCCAGAGAGGGATATGCTCCCCCTCAGCGCATGACCAACGCCCAAAACTCCACCCCCAGCCCCGCCCCATCGACAACCCCTTCTCCGATGTGGGTGACGGCCCTCCTCCTCGCCTCCCTCGCGGCAGTCGCCGGCCCATGGTCTCGCCCCGACATCGCCCTCGTCTGTGGAATCGCCCTAGCGCTACTAGGAATCTCCGCCTACGCGGAGGAGACCAAGAGCATCTCCAAGTGGCTCATCCAAGCCTGCGTCGTCCTCCTCGGCTTGCGCCTAGACCTCAGCATGCTCGCCGGCTCCGCGCTCGCCGGACTTGCGCTCGCCGTCGGCACCATCTTCGGCGCGATCGCCGTCGGCATGCTGCTCGGGCGGCTCCTGGGAACAGGCCGCGAAATCTCAACGCTCATCACATCCGGTACGGCAATCTGCGGCGGTTCCGCCATCGCGGCCGTCGGCACCGCGATCGGCGCAAGCGCATCGAGCATGGCCGTCGCCACCGGCGCAATCTTCCTTCTCAACGCCGTCGGCCTATGGACACTACCCGCCATCGGGCACGCGCTCGGCCTCAGCGATGTTCAGTTCGGACAATGGGCGGGAGTCGCGCTGCACGACATCGCGTCAGTCGGCGGCGCGTCGAAGGAGTACGGCCCGACCGCGTTCGACACGGCGAATGTCGTGAAACTCACGCGCGTGATCTGGATCACGCCGATGGCCCTTCTCGCCGGACGCTTCCTCCACAGCGGTGGCGCGAGCGGAAAAAAGTCTCCCTTCCCCTGGTTCGTCGTCGGGTTCTTGGCAGCGAGTGGGCTGCGCACGCTCTTTCCCGGGATCGAAAGCCAGAAGGCTCAACTCGCGTCGATCTCTGGAATCGGCTTCCAAATCGCACTCTTCCTCATCGGCCTCGGGCTCTCGCGCGACGCTCTGCGCAAGGTCGGATGGCGCGCGATTGTGCAAGCTACGCTGCTGTGGATCATCCTCGCGGGCTCATCGCTCGCCGTGATCCGCTCCATGCCTGATTAAGCACAGCCCGCTTAAGCACGCTCATCATCAGCGCAACGAATTCACCCTTGAACGGCGCGCGGCGTCGTCCATCGCGCGTGCATGCGATCGCGCTGCGCGTCGCTCCTAAGTACGGCCATCTCAGCGTAACGAATTCACCCTTGAACAGCGCGCGGCGTCGTCCATCGCGCGTGCGTGCGATCGGGCTGCGCGTCGCTCTTAAGCACGGCCATCTCAGCGCAACGAATTCACCCCTGAGCAGCGCGCGGCGTCGTCCATCGCGCGTGCATGCGATCGCGCTGAGCGTCGCTCCAGTAGTGCGCGCACACTGGATCGTCCAGCAGCGCGCGCACGGCGTCGGGCCTTCGGGCAATCGCCGCGCGAGCAACCTCGGCAATGACGCCACGCTCAGGGCCGAAACTCGCCGAGCTGTTCTTCGCGACCACCCGCAAAGTCGGACGACCGAGGAAACGCTGCAGCACCTCGCTCTTGCGCTCGTCACTCAGATCGGTGCGGAGTATCTGGATCCGCCACGGCCCGTGTTCGTACTCGCTCGCACCGCGCTCGACATCGAATGGACGCGAAAGCGGGTCCCAACCCAGTGCCGGCGCGGCGTCGTCGCGAATCCATCGGAGCATTAACTCCCTAGGAAAACCGCCGAAAATGATCGATTCGGCAAGATCGACCGCCTGCGCGAAACTGGCGGGAGCGTCGACTGCGCCAATCGATGTGAAGCGCGAATCGAAGTTCGGCGCGCTCAGCACGAAGATGCTGTGCGCGACAGCCCACGGATCTCGAACCGGAATCACGAAGTCGGCGGGGCGCCGCGGCTCGATGATCCCGAGGCGTACCGCCCAGTCGCCGACATGGCAGCTGCGAGGAAGATTCGCACTCGCATCATGGAATCCCTGGCGCTGCGAAACCTCCGCGACCATGTTCTCGCGCGCAAGCATGTGCGCCTTCACCGACAAACCGAGACCGGCGCCGCGGATCGCATGGTGGATCGCCGTGCTCGCGGTGCGGTAGGCCGCGTAGGTCACTGCGGGTCGCCCGCCGCCGAACATCGGCAACGCCAGCCGCAACCGCTTGACGGCGTAGCGAGCCGCGAAACTCAGGTTGTTCGACACGAGCGATGGTGCGGCTGCGTTCACGCGCGCCAATCGTAACGCGGTTCGCGCGCATCGATCGACAACGCGCTCGTCAGCCGAGCAGCGCGGGCGTGAAACGAAACTCGCGCGCGTCGAACAAGCCTCGGTCGCTGAGCTTCAAGGCCGGAATCACCAACAGCGCCATGAAAGAAAGCGTCATGAATGGCGCCCGCAGCGGCGAACCCAGCCGCCTTGCCCTCTCGGTGAGCTGCTCGTACGCGGCCGCAACCTCCTCCGCAGGTCGATTGCTCATGAGCCCTGCGATCGGCAGCCCAAGCAGCGCAGTCTGGGAATCCAAGCCCCCCACCACCGCGAGTCCGCCACGGGCGGCGAACACCGCGTTGACCGCGCGCGCGATTGCCTCTCGGCTGGCCCCCACCGCGATCACCTGATGCGAGTCGTGAGCAACGCTGGTGGCGATCGCGCCTTCACGCAGCGCGAATCCGCGAATAAACGCCAGCGCGGGCGGCGCGGCGTGGTAGCGATTGCACACCGCCAGCAGCAGCGTGTCCGACGCGGGATCAGGCTCAACCACGCCGTCGCGCGGACGCAACTCAACGATCACCTCGTTGGTCACGAGTTGCCCGTCGATGGCTTCGATGGCGCGCACCGAGACCGTTGAATGCACGGAATCTGTATTTATAATGAAATCATCAGCGGTCACCGTCGCCTCGCGAAACAGGTTCGGCGTTGGCGCTGGCGACCACTCGACGAGCGATTTCCCATCGCGCGCGACCAATGTTCCAGCGATGTATGTCGCACGAACCCGAAAGTCGACGAGGTCGTCGACTACCACAAAATCCGCTGAATCTCCCAAGCGAATCAGGCCGGTGGCTAATCGATAGTGCAGCACCGGATGCAGGCACGCCGCGCGCAGCGTGTCGAAGAGGTCGACTCCGCGCGCGATGCAGCGTGCGACGATGCGGTTGATGTGTCCACGCATTAAATCGTCAGGATGAGCATCATCAGTTGAGAACATAACCCGATCAGGAAACTCCAACAGCAGCGGCCACAGCGCGTCAAGATTTCGCGCGGCGCTTCCTTCGCGCATCAAAATCCGCATTCCCAGCCGCGCCTTCTCCTGCGCCTCTTCGAGCGTGAAGCACTCGTGGTCGGTGGAAATGCCGGCGGCGGCGTAACGCTCGGCGGCGCTCCCGCGAAGCCCGGGCGCGTGGCCGTCGACCGGCTTGCCCGCACGGCCAGCGGCACGAATCTTCGCGAGAACCTCGGCGTCGCCAGCGAGCACGCCCGGCCAATTCATCATCTCGGCGAGATAGCCCAACCTCGGATCGGCGAGCAGCCGCTCCACGCTCGAAGCATCGAGCGCCGCGCCCGCGGTCTCGAACGAAGTCGCGGGCACGCAACTGGGAACGCCAAACGCGATCGGCATGCACGCCTTCGCCGCCTCGGCCAGCATGAACTCCACGCCCGCCTCGCCCAGAACATTGGCGATTTCATGCGGATCGCTGACCGTGGCAACGGTTCCGTGACGCACCGCAACGCGGGCAAATTCACGAGGCGCCAGCATGCTGCTTTCAACATGCACATGCGCATCGACGAATCCTGGCATGAGGTAGCCTGGCGCGAGGGCGGCGTCGGCGGCAAGCTCCGTGATCGACGAAATTCGGCCGTCTTGGACGCAAAGCTCAGCGGGGAAGATCCGACGCTGGTGGACATCGACGAGTTGATATCGGAGTTTCAGCACGAGCCCGAGTCTAACGGCAGCCTCGCCTTTGCCTTTGCCTTTGCGTTCGCGAACAACCCGCGAGCCCGTACTGCCACCGTTGACGCCGACCGCGCTATGATTGTCGCCTCCCCGAAAGGAGCGCCTGGTGTCCCGGCCGAACATTTCACTCCCTCAAGTTCGTGGTTTCTTGGAAACAAAGCGACGCGACCGTTGGTGGATCCAACCGCTGGTTGTCCTCGCAGGCTTCCTTACCTTCGTCATCTATTCGACTTGGGCCGCGTTCCAGGGCGCGAACTACTTCACTGGTGGACCGAATCAGCTCGGCGTGCAGCAATTGCTGTCGCCCTTCTATTCGCCCGTGATCTGGGATGCCGCGGGCGTTGAGTCCGGGCACGCTTGGATGGGACCGCAACCGCTCTGGTGGCCGGCGTGGATGATCTTCTCGCCAGCACTGCTGATCCTGCCGTTTCCCGGCCTGTTCCGCTTCACTTGCTACTACTACCGCGGCGCGTACTACAAGGCCTTTTGGGGCGATCCGGTGAGCTGCTCGGTCGGCGAGCCGAAGTTTCGTGGCGACAACTATCGTGGCGAGCAGAAGTTTCCGCTCGTGCTGCAGAATGTCCACCGCTACGCGCTCTACATCGCCATCTTGTTCATTTTCCTGCTCGGTTGGGACGCGTTCTGCTCCTACTGGAACCTCGGCGCTGACGGCAAGCATCACTTCGGCATGAGCGTCGGATCGCTGGTGCTGACCATGAATGTCGTGCTCCTCGGCGGCTACACCTTCGGGTGCCATTGCTGGCGTCACCTCGTCGGCGGCAAGCATGACTGCATGTCGTGCAGCAAAGTGCGGCAAACCGCCTATTCACGCGTGAGTTGGCTCAATGAGCGCCACATGCTCTTCGCTTGGATGAGCCTGTTCTGGGTCGGTTTCTCCGATGTGTATGTGCGTCTCTGTGCATCAGGTGTCTGGACCGACTGGAGGATCCTCGGGTGAGTGCTCTTGATAAGTACATCGTGACTGAGCATGACGTCCTGATCATCGGTGCAGGCGGCGCGGGTCTGCGCGCGGCGGTGGAGTCGAGCGCCCATGGGGTGCGCACGGCCGTCATCTGCAAGTCGCTGCTGGGCAAGGCGCACACCGTGATGGCCGAGGGCGGCATGGCGGCGGCCATGGGCAATGTCGACGACCGCGACAGTTGGGAAGTCCACTTCGCAGACACCATGCGCGGCGGTGGCTACCTCAACAATCCCGTTATGGCTGAGCATCATGCGCGCGAGGCGCCGTCGCGCGTGCGCGAGCTCGAGTCTTGGGGCGCGGTGTTTGACCGCACCAAGGATGGCAAGATTCTTCAGCGGAACTTCGGCGGCCACCGCTATCCGCGCCTGGCCCATGTCGGCGACCGCACCGGTCTCGAGATGCTCCGCACCCTGCAGGACCACGGCATTCACCAGGGTCTCGATATCTACATGGAAATGACCGTCGCGGCGCTGCTGACCAGCGGCGGTCGCGTGGTCGGCGCCTACGGCTACGACCGTGAGCGTGGACGCATGCGGGTTTGGCGCGCGGGCGCAGTGGTGCTCGCGACCGGCGGCATCGGCAAGGCGTTCCGAATCACCAGCAATTCGTGGGAATACACCGGTGACGGACAGGCGCTGGCCTATGAGGTCGGCGCGGAACTTCAGGACATGGAGTTCGTCCAGTTCCATCCCACCGGAATGGTTTGGCCGCCGAGCGTGCGCGGAATCCTCGTCACCGAGGGCGTGCGCGGCGAGGGCGGCGTGCTTCGCAACAGCGAGGGCCGCCGCTTCATGTTCGACGACATTCCTGAGCTCTACCGCAACCAGGTGGCGAAGGACGAGGACGAGGGCTGGCGTTATGTCACTGGCGACAAGCACGCCCAGCGGCCGCCCGAGCTACTCACCCGCGACCATGTCGCCCGCTGCATCAACCGAGAAATCAAGGCTGGACGCGGCTCGCCCCACGGCGGCGTCTTCCTCGACATCGGCTGGATCAAGGAGCGCATGCCCAACGCGCGCGAGCACATCAAGAAGAAGCTTCCGAGCATGTACCACCAGTTCATGCAGCTGGCGGGCGTCGACATCACCACCGAGGCGATGGAAGTCGGCCCGACGACCCACTATGTGATGGGCGGAATCCGCGTCGACGGCAACACCCAGATGTCCAATGTCCCCGGCCTCTTCGCTGCAGGCGAAGTCGCGGCGGGACTGCACGGAGCCAACCGACTCGGCGGCAACTCGCTGTCCGACCTTCTGGTCTTTGGCCAGCGCGCGGGTGAACATGCGGCGAAGTTCGCCAAGAGCAACCCCGCCGCCGATGTCGATGTCGCCCAGCTCGAGCGCGAGACCGCGCGCGCGTTGGAGCCGTTTGATCGACCCAACGGCGAGAACCCCTACACCATCCAGCACGACCTGCAAGATGTGATGCAGGACCTCGTGGGAATCGTGCGCACGCAAAGCGAAATGGAGCAGGCGCTCGATCGCATTGGCGGACTCAACGCGCGCAGCGAGAAGTCGGGCGTCGTGGGACACCGTGAGTTCAACCCAGGTTGGCACACCGCCATCGACCTACGCAATCTGCTCACGGTTTCCGAGGCGGTGACCCGCTCGGCACTCGACCGCAAGGAAAGCCGTGGCGCGCAGTTCCGCGACGATTTTCCAACCAAGAGCGATGAATGCTCGACCTTCAACACCGTGATCAGCAAGGGTGGCGACGGCGCAATGAAACTCGAGCGCAGGCCGATTTCCAAGATGCGACCCGAGCTGACCGCGATCGTCGAGAAGAACAAGTGACAGACCGCGCAGCCCCGTATCGAACCGCAGGAACACCGAAAAAACTGGGCGTTTCGCAAGAATTCAGGAGTCGCTGACCATGGCTTCCCACACGGCAAATTCCACCGAGTCCGACACCCGCACCGTCGTCTTCCGCATCTGGCGCGGTGATGTGAACGGCGGGCAGTTCGTGGTCTATCCCGTTGAGGTGACCCACGGCATGGTCGTGCTCGACTGCGTGCACAAGATCCAGGCCGAGCAGGCGCAAGACCTCGCCTGCCGCTGGAACTGCAAGGCCGGCAAGTGCGGCTCTTGCTCCGCGGAGATCAACGGCAAGCCGAGCCTCATGTGCATGACGCGCATGGACACGATGCCGGTGGGCGAGGAGATCATGGTGGAGCCGATGCAGGCGTTCCCGATCATCCGCGACCTCGTGACCGATGTCAGTTGGAACTACGAGGTCAAGAAGAAGATCAAGCCGTTCAAGCCTCGCAAGCCCGACAACGCCGACGGTTCCTGGACGGTCTATCAGGAGGATGTCGAGCGCGCGCAGGAGTTCCGCAAGTGCATCGAGTGCTTCCTTTGCCAGGATGTCTGCCATGTGCTGCGCGACCACCACAAGCACGATGAGTTCATCGGGCCGCGGTTCCTGGTGTTCACCGCCGCGCTGGAGATGAACCCGCTCGATACCGAGGATCGGCTGGCCGACCTGAAGAACCGCGACGGCATCGGCTACTGCAACATCACCAAATGCTGCACCAAGGTCTGCCCCGAGCACATCGCGATCACCGACAACGCCATCATCCCGCTCAAGGAACGCGTGGTCGACGAGTTCTACGACCCGATCACGCGTCTGTTCCGAATGTTCAGGCCGAAGGCCTGACCGCGGTCTGATCGCGGGCGGATCAGGGTCGGACTGGTCGTGCAAACGAGGCGAAAGATCTGCTAGGGTGCGGCAATGCGCACTACTACTTCATTCGCTGTGATTCCTTTACTCGCACTCATTGTCGGCTGCACGACCACCGCGCCGCGCACTGTCGGTATCAAGCCCGCCGATGCGCGCTCTGAACTGGTCGACGGCAATCATCGTTTTGTTGCAGGTGGAATGCACGCACATTCTTGGCAGCAGGAGCGCATCGCCCATACTGGCGAATTCGGACAGTCGCCGTCGGTCGGAGTTCTCACCTGCGCCGATTCGCGCACGCCTCCCGAACTGATCTTTGACCAAGGCGTGGGCGATCTCTTCGTCGTGCGCATCGCGGGCAACTTCG
>Ga0209086_10004058_pt1 | contig 10944 bp, 10 predicted proteins | sample M_130207_XF_Meta_FD_187312 | JGI IMG/M metagenome (GOLD analysis project Ga0209086, IMG submission 187312) | Freshwater microbial communities from Lake Montjoie, Canada to study carbon cycling - M_130207_XF_MetaG (SPAdes) (version 2) | ecosystem: Environmental > Aquatic > Freshwater > Lake...
CTGTTGGCTCCCGGCGGTATCCTGGCTACTTATTCCTGTTCGCACCGCGTTTCGGAAGAGATGTACCTCGAGGTCATCGAGGCTGCTGCGTCCGACGCCCGGCGCGAGGCGGTCGTCTTGGAGCGGACTTCCCAGCCGGCCGACCACCCGGTGCTGTTGAATTTTCCAGAAAGCCGTTACTTAAAAGGCTTCGTCATCGAGATTCGGGCTTAACTCCCGGGCCGCTTCCGCTTTCATCGCGCTATGATCGTCTCTCTCCGCGGTAAACTTATCGAAGCTGGCGTCCTGCGCGTCGTCATCGAGTCTTCGGGCGTGGGCTACGAGGTCAATGTCCCCGTCACCACCGCCGAGCGCCTCCCAAGGCTCGGTGCGGAAGTCTTCTTGCTCATTCATCATGTCTTCCGCGAAGACGGTCAGGCCCTGTACGGCTTTGCCGTCGCCGAGGAACGCGAGTTCTTCAAACTGCTCGTCGAGAAAGTCTCCGGGGTCGGCCCTAAGATGGCGCTGAATATTTTAAGCCGGATGGCTTTGCCGATTCTGCGTGATGCGATTCTGCGCGGGGATGTAGCTCTACTTTCGCAGTGCCCGGGTATCGGCAAGAAGACCGCTGAGCGTCTCGTCATGGAGCTTAAGGATAAGGTCGGCCTCGAAGGAACGAGCGCGACGGTGGTCTCGACGTTAGCCTCGGCGAGTGCCGTCGCGCCTACGCCTGCATCCGATGCCCTGGCCGCGCTCATTGCGCTCGGCTTCAAGCCCGTCGACGCCGACAAGGGCGTGCGTACCGCGCTGACGAAACTCGGCGCCGGCGCGACCGCGGATCAGTTGGTGAAAGCGGCGCTCGGGCGGTAAGCGCACGAGCGAGGGGACACGTGGGCACGTGGACAAGGGGTGAACTCAAGGGGAGACCGGGAACCGGATAATATGCTGCGGGCATTGGGTAGGGCGGGCTCTCCGAGCCCGCCGTTGAGCCGGATGAGGTGCGAAACTCTCGTGACGAACGGACGGCTCGGAGAGCCGTCCCTACCTAAGGCAGCTGATGCATAATACAAAGGGGAGACCGGGAACCGGAATGTTAGCTTGGGACATAAAACCCCAGCCAATCATCCGGTCTCCAGTTTCCCTTTGTGACATGTATCGAGGTAGGGCGGGCTCTCTGAGCCCGCCGTTGAGCCGGATGAGGTCCGAAACTCTTGAGGCGAACGGACGGCTCGGAGAGCCGTCCCTACCCAAGGCGGTCATTCGTCCGTATAGTCCCCTTGTCCACGTGTCACCGTGCCAGCTTGCCCCCTAACCATTACTTCAGCCCGAGCACATCTTCCATGCCATACAGGCCGGCGGGCTGGCTCTTCAGCCAGCGGGCCGCGCGGACGGCGCCCCGCGCGAAGATTTCGCGATTGGAAGCCTTGTGCGTGAGTTCAAGGCGTTCGCCTTCAGCCGCAAAGAGGACCGTGTGGTCGCCCACGACGTCGCCGCCGCGGATGGCATGGACGCCGATCTCATTGAGCGGACGTTCGCCGACGAGTCCGTCGCGGCCATGCTTCAGGGTCTCGGCCGCGAGCTTACGTTCTTCGAGCAGAATCTTGAGGAGGGTCTCGGCGGTGCCGGAGGGAGCGTCCTTCTTCAGACGGTGGTGCATCTCGAGGACTTCGATATCCCAGCGGCCGGCGTCCGCGAGCGAGCGGGCCGCCTGGCGGACAAGTGCGTTTAGCAGCGTGACACCCACGGAGTAATTACCAGCCCAGACGACGGGGAGGCCTTGGACGGCGGCTTTGATTGCGGTCTTCTCTTCGGCGGTGTGGCCGGTGGTGCCGATGACGAGCGGCTTCTTGTGCTGGGCGCAGAGCTGAGCGACGGCGAGCGTGACGGCGTGAAAAGAGAAATCGATTATGACGTCGACGTTGCCGATGTGCGCGGCGAGGTTGTCGCCCTGGTCGACGCCAGCGGTAATCACCGCCTTCTCGGAGGCGGCGACGTTGACGATGGCGAGGCCCATGCGACCCTTGGCACCATTGAGGAGAATGCGGGTAGGTTGGCTCATCGGAAAGAGGCAAGGGTGGCGTCGGCGACCTTCTCGACCTGAAGGCGATTGGCGTCAGACATCTCGCAGAGCGGCAGGCGGACTTCAGCGGACTGGATGATGCCTTCGCGCTGCATGCAATGCTTCACGGGCACAGGATTAGGCTCGATGAACAACGTCTTGAAGATCGCGGCGAGCTTTTCGTGCAGGGCCTTGGCTTCAACGAACTGCTTGTGACGTGCCAGGTTCGCCAGTTTCGCGACCGGGCCAGGAATGAGATTGGAAGCGACGGAGATAATGCCTTGGCCGCCGACTTCAGCGAAGGGCAAGGTGAGGGAGTCGTCTCCGCTCAACACGATGAACTCGGGGTCGGACTCGCGCACAAGGCGAGCCGCCTTCTCGACTTGGCCGCCCGCTTCCTTGATGCCGATGATGTTGGCGTAATTCTTGCGGAGGCGCAGGGTGGTCTCGACCGTGATCTCGACGCCGCAACGGCCCGGAATCGAATACAGGATGATCGGCTTGGCGGTAGACTCGGCGAGGAGCGCGAAATGGCGGAAGAGGCCTTCTTGGCTCGGCTTGTTGTAATAAGGAGCCACGAGCAGGAACGCATCGGCTCCGACTTCGTCCGCCCGCTTCGTCAGATCCAAGGCTTCGGTCGTAGCGTTAGAACCCGTGCCGGCCATGACTGGTACGCGGCCTGCGGCATATTCCACGGTGCGCCGGATCACCTCGATATGTTCTTCGTTGTCGAGGGTCGGGGATTCGCCGGTGGTGCCGACGGCGACCAAGCCGTCGATGCCGGCCTGAATCTGGAATTCGACTAGCTTCTTCAGGTCATCCCAAGCCACCGCTCCATTGAGGAAGGGGGTGACCAAAGCCGTATGGGCTCCCACGAAAGCGTGGGGGCGGAAGGGACGGTGAGATGGGCTGGAACCAGGCGAAGACATTGCGAAGTGATTTGACCTCAGAAACAACCGTCCCCTCCCAAAAGAGACAAACTCAAAACCCCGCCAGGCCGTTAGAAGCCTGATTAAGGGGCCGGACCGATGAGGATTCGGTTGTTTTCCGTATCCGTCACGTACAGGCGACCGTCTGGGCCGATGCGGGCTCCGTGCGGGCGATTAAGTTGCGTGCCGGCCCAATCCTGACCGACAGCCTGACCTTTTTTGCCATTACCGGCGATGGTGCGGATGGTCAGCTTCGCCGGGTCAAAGAGGCGGAGGCAATGGTTCTCCGTGTCGAGGATGAGCACGTTGCCTTTGGCGTCCATGGTCACATATTTCGGGCCGCGCATCGTGGCCTCGGTCGCCGGTCCGTCGGTCGCCGGTCCAGCCTTGCCCGCCTTGTTCACGACGACGGTGACCTTGCCGTCCTTGACGGCGGCAAGCGCGTTGCCTCCGCGGAGCAGGACGTAGACTGTGCCATCCTTGGCCGTGCAGGCCGCTCGGGCGTCGCCCATCGACGTATGCAGAGCGTCGTCGCCATCCTTCGGCAATCCCTTCTTACCGTTGCCAGCGATGGTCGTGATTACTCTGGTCGCGAGGTCGATCTGGCGCACGCGGTGGTTACCGATGTCGGCGATGACCATGAATTTTCCCGTGGGATCGATGACGCCGCACATCGGGATATTGAACTGCGCTTGGTCGGCGGGGCCGCCGTCGCCCGCGAAGCCAGATTTACCTGTGCCGGCGAAGACCGTCGTAGCGTGCGTCTTGGGGTCGAGGCGGATGATGCGATGTTGAAAACTATCGGAGGCGTAGATCGAACCGTCGGGCGCGATCGAGATATCGTGCATGCCGTTATAGACGGCGGGCGACAGGTCGAGGAGCTTGGCCGGGGCCGGCACCTTGGCGGTCTTGGCCATGCTGTTCCACTTCACGCCGGAGATATATTCGATCTTGCCGTCGTGAAGATGAAAGATGCGATTCGCGGGCTGGAATTCGACACCGTACGCGTCGCCCTTGGCGGCGAAGGCGATACTGAAAGGCTCGTGTAAGTCTTCGGCTCCCGGGAGCTTGACGACTTCGATGGCGCTGAACGCCGTAGCGGTCAGGGCGAGGCTGGCGAGTAAACAGGGAAGCATGCACCACGCTTAGCCGCCCGGTTTCAGGATACAAGCCCAGCGGAATGGAAAAACCATCGACCCCGAAGGTTTCTTATTCAACTTATCATTTTATCCCCGTGCCGAACGCTCTCCCTCTCGTCGTCCGTGAACTTGGCGGCTCCGGCGCGCCACTTGTCGTTCTGCACGGCTTGTTGGGCTCGTCGCGTAATTGGCAGTCGGCCGGCGTGGCGCTGGCGGAGCGGGGACATCGCGTGCTGGCGCCGGATCTGCGTAATCACGGAGCTTCGCCTTGGGGAGAGGATTGTTCGTATGCGGCCCAGGCCGCGGACGTAATCGGACTTTTGGAAAAATCATCTCTCGGGCCCGTCCATCTGCTCGGGCATAGCATGGGCGGCAAGGTGGCGATGCGTTTGGTGATGGACCGGCCTGATTTGGTTACTCGCCTCACCGTCGTCGATATCGCTCCCCGCGCTTACGCCGATCGCATCCGGCAGGAATTCACGGCGATGAACGCATTGGACTTGTCCGAGATTAAATCGCGCAAGGATGCCGAAGAGAAACTCGCAACCTCGGTGCCGGAATGGGGGATGCGGCAATTTATCCTGACGAACCTCGGCCAGGGTCCGGAGGGGAGTTGGGCCTGGATGGTCAATCGGGACGGACTCACCCAGGCTTTGCCGGAAATTCTTTCGAACCCGCTGGTGCCGGGGGAAATTTGGCCAGGGCCGACGCGTTTTATCCGCGGCGGTAAATCCCACTATATCAGCGATGCCGACGCGGTTCTGATCAAAGGCTATTTCCCGCAAGCTAACGTGGTGACCTTGCCGGAAAGCGGACATAATCCGCATTTCGATGCCCGGGCTGGTTTTGTCGATGCCGTGATGGCCTGACTTATCCGCGCGGCGCGGAAAGTTGGCGATTTTTGTACCAGACAAAGACCGAGCCGAGCAGGGGGGTGCCAATGGTGAAAGCAACTAATACGATCAAAAGGAGGTCCCAGCCGTCGCGCGGCGCCTCCGTGGACTTGGACAGTTCGATCAATGGCGACTCGTCTTCCGCAATCATCATCACCCAGCGCGGTTTTTGGGCGGGTACGCGCTCATCAACCAGCCAGAGGATGAACGTGTGCGGGCTCATCTCCGGGACGCGGAGGACAAACTTCGAAGTGTCAGGGACCCAGTTCCATTCCGCGATTTCGAGCCGATAGCTCTTGGCGAGCTCTTCGGGAGAGTGTCCCAACGGCGCCTCCGGATCGAGCTTTTGGGCGGTCGTATAAATCGGCTCACCGGCAATTTTTGAGAGCAGTCGTGTCTCCTTGCCACTGGAGAGCTCGAAGAAGCGCGCGGCGGCTTCCGTCATTTGCGCCCGGTCTTGAATATTGAAATTAGCTTCGGCGTCAGCCGTGACCTTAAGCGTGCACGAGCCGTCGGGGTGGAGCTGAAGTTTTGCCAGTAGAAATTCACCGTTATGGGCGCAAACAAACAAGGGGAGCAAAAGTGCTCCCCCGGTCAGGATGAATCTACGGAGAGTGCGGATCACTTACGGTCCCAGCGTAGCACTCTGCCGAATTGATTCCACTCCGTTTCTAAGATATTTCCTTGGGCGTCGAAAGTGATGCCATGGGGCGAGGTCACCACACCTTCGCGCCAGTCAGCCGGGGGCACCTTGGGGGTGTTCGTTTCCTTCTTGATGCCCTTGGCCTTGTCTTCGGCGACGCGGTCGTTGTCGCCCATCGAGGCGACCATGGCGCCTTCCTTGTTCCAGACCGAGACGCGTCCGGCAATCTCGGCGACGCACATCAGGTCGCCGTTGAAAGAGGCGGAGGAGGGGTTACGTAGGCCCGTGTTGGCAATCATCTGCGGGTTACCGCCATCGAGGTCGAGGTGGAACATGCGGTTGTTGCCGCGGTCGAGGCAGAGTAGGCGCACCGGCGAGAAGCGCGGGTCGATGAAGATTTTGTGGGTGTTAGCGAAGGCCTTGTCGTCCACCATCTGGGTGGGGCCGCCGAAGACTTTCTTAAACTTACCCGTCTTATCGAAGACGAAGATCCAGCTCTTGCCGTAGCCGTCGACGAGGTAGATGTCACCGTTCGGAGCCACGTCACAGTTGGTGAGTTTTAGGGCGTTCTTACCGTCCTTGGCCTTTCCCTTGTCGGCCGGAAAGGCGTCGGGTTTGATTTCCATGACAATGGTGCCATCGAGCTTGGCTTTGATGAAGCGCTGTTCGCCGAGGACCGCCGCGAAGATGAACTCACCTTCTTCCGTCTTACGGATAACGAAGCCGTGCAGGGAAGCCGGTAGGGCGAGAGTCTTGAGGTATTTACCGTCTTTTCCGTAAACTTGCAGGCCGGCGTCTTTATCTTGGACGCTGACATAGAAGTTGCCCGCTGAGTCGACGGCGATTTCGCCGTGTCCGTTTCCGATCTGCTCCTTGCCGGGGGGCGTGCCGAAGAAATTAGGCACGAATTCATATTTTACTTCGGCAGCTTGGGTGAGAGAGCACACGGCGAGGAGGGTTAGGATGCGGAGGGTGGACATGGGGGAATAGGGGTGGGGTAGTGATAGGGGTAGGGGCTGGCGCGACAGCTTGCAAATGGATTACGGTAGGCGGAAACCCGTTTTCGGCATCGCTCTTTTATTGTATCTTCCGAATCGACCCCTATCCGTATCTCTTACCCCAAACATAACGCACATGAAATCCTTCCGTTTCCTTGCGGCTCTCGCTGCTCTCATCGTCTCGGCCTCCGCCGCTGAGCCAAAGCTCGAGTCTGCCTTTAATGGTAAAAATCTCGCCGGCTGGAAGACCTCTGGCGACGACGCCTTCTGGACGGCCGCCGATGGAGTTCTCACGGGCGAGAACAAGGAAGCTTTCAAGGACTACAAAAAGGGCAACATGCTCTATACCGAGAAGTCCTACCAAGACGTCATCATCGAGTGCGAGTGCCGTTTCAGCGGCGAAATCGACAGCGGCATCATGGTTCGCAAGGACGCCGCCGGTAAGAAGGACATCCAGATGCAGATCGGCGTTTCTCGTTCCCTTAAGAAGGATATGACCGGCGCTTTCTATATCGGTAAGTACCCTGAAGCCGGTTGGGCTCCAAAGGTCGCCGCCCTCTGGAAGAATAACGAATGGAACAAGATTCGCTTCCAGGCCAAGGGCGACATCTACTCCGTCTGGATCAACGGTGAGCAGGTTTCGAATTACGTCGACGCAGGTTACCCTAAGGCGGCCCCCATCGGCCTCCAGGTCCACGGCGGAGTAAAGATGAAGGTCGAGTATCGCAACATCGCGGTCGCCGAAATCAAATAAGCTTCGGCTCGATTTAAACAAAGCAGGGCGGGAGACACCCCGCCCTGCTTTGTTTTTAGGGGACTGAACTGGGAATTATTTCTTTTCCGGCAATTCCGCTACTTTCTCGATCTCGCCCGTCTGCTCGTTAATCTTGAAGCGAGCAATCGCCCCGTGAATTTTCTGCTGTTGCTCGAGTCGGTGGCGGGCTTCGTCGGAAAGTTTTTCGACCTGTTTATCGCGCCAGCTCTTATGGGCCTGTTCGTCCGAGATCCATTCGCTGAGACGGAAAGGCAAGGGGATGCGTGGCTTGCTGCTCACATTACCGCCGGTGCTATTTATCGCTAAACCTTGGGTGGAGGCGGCGGTTGAAGGGGTTTTAATCTCGGATAGTTTGATGATCGTCGAATTGAACTTTTTCGAATCGTCCACCGTCCCGGCCGTTTTGACTGCCACCGTCGTTTCGGTCTTAGGCTTATTCTCCGAATTTGTCAGGGCGGCAGGTTTGGGCTTGGCCGCATCTTTGCTTACCTCGGGATTACTGGGCTTTGCCTTGGGCTCGTTCCAGGCTTCGGCACTGGTATCCTTGGCGACGGGGGTCAGGCTCTTGGCTCCCACGGCTTTGGGTTGAGGCTTAGCCTCTTCTCCGCCGAATATTTTCCACGAGGGAAAGTTGAGCCAATCGGGTTTATACCAAGGAGATGCTTTGACCGCTGTTGGGCTGGCATTACTTGCGTCCGCGCCTTTGTCGGTGGGGGTTGCTGCGCAGCCGGAGAGCAACCATGCGCCTGCGGTGATGAGACCGAGATTGAGGTGCGTGCGCAGGCTCATGGGCTTATTGGGAAAGGATTTGCAGGGCGGCCATGATCGGCGGTCCGGCCTTGGCGTCGAAGCGCGTATTCATCGTGAACTTCGCATCGCGCGGAGTGCTGATGGATTTCTCCACCAGGACTTGCTGGGCACCGGCGACTTTTTCGTCGCTCAAGGCCCCACGCATGCGTTCGACCATCGATTCATAATCAAGCGTATCGACACAACGATTGATCATCTTCCAGCCCAAGTCCGGCGACTTCGGGTTGATGCCAGAAGAGACGAGCTGCAGGGGGTCGCGGCTGGCGTCTTCGCGGAAGCGGTCGAACTGATACACGTAGCGTCCGTTTAGCACCAAGCTGTCATTGCCATTCGTGCGGACAGTCATCAGTAATTCGAAATCCAGTGCGTTCTGCATCTGTTCGTAGCGTACCCGGGTGACGTCGCTCATCGGCAGGCGACGAAAGAACCGATTGGAGTCGAGCCAGAAGGTCAAGGCGCCTGGGCTGCTTTTGGCATAAGAGGGGAGCTTATCGCGCAACTCGCCGGGCTTAACATTTTTGGAGTCAAAGCGGGTGAGGCATTCGCGGATTTCTTGTTCCACGCAAGGCGTCGCGCTGTTACCTTCGAACTCAACTAAGATGATGGCGGTCCGGTTCGTCAGACCAAAGGTAAAAAACCCGCCTTCTGGGTCCATGTAACGGCCCTCCCCATATTTAACCATCGAACGGCTGCGGCTCAGTCTGGAAGCACCGCGGCCGGTTTCGCTGCGGATGGCTTCGTTCATCTGATCGGCGATACGCGAGAGCGCGACTTCGGCGACGACGGGGTCGGTGACGCGGATAATCGCACCGCAAATCATGACCGGGTTTTGGTGCGTGCCTTGGCCTAGCTTGTTGGTCGGAAATTTCGCGAAACCATAAATCTCAGAGTGAGGATCGAGGCCGTTCTTCAGCAGCTCGGCGATCGCCACCGTCATCCCTTTTCCGCCCGTGCGTTCGAGCCATTCCGGGAAGGCTTGGCTTCCTTTTTGGCGAAGTTCGTCGGGGCGAAAAGTCACGACGGCGAAACTGTCGCCCGGGATCAGGCTCGAGGTGCCGGCATTGGATCGGGCGGATTGATTGGAGCGTTCGGTGGCCCAGAGCCAGGCGGCGATGAGCGCGATGATACTGGCCAAGACCGCGACCACGGTGATTTCCCATGCGCTCCAGGCAGTGCGAGCCGCTTGGCCGGCGGCACCTTGGCTTTCGCGGGCTTCGCTGGTGCGGCGCTTGCGACGGACTTGGACGGCCATGTTAAACGCGATGATCAGCGTCACGGCGAGCGGGTCGAAGACGGCGACCAGTGCCAGCATGAGCCACTTGACGACGTCGTCGGCTTCGGCGTCGAAGGCGCGGGCGACGAAGCGGTAGGAGCCGATGTCGGAAGCTGCAATCGTATCGCGCAGCTGGCGGATTTCGTCGTTGCGCGTGCGGATATTCTTATAAAGGCCTTCGATCTCGGCATCGGTCATGGTCGCCTTGCCTTGGGAATTTTCCTGCAGGGCCGCGAGTTGCTTTTCCAAGTCGGCGATGCCATCCGAGCCGCTCTTGCGCAGGTTCTTTTCGTCATTGTCGATGCGGGCGAGTTCGAGATTAAAGAAATCGCGGAGCTGGGAAACTTCCTGGGTGGTCGCGACGTTGTTCTTCGATTGTTCGCCGCGAAGGCGCTCGATGCGGGCGTTAGCTTCGCTGCGCATCTTTTCGATGCGGTTGCTGGTTTCGGTGAGTTTGGCGAGAATCTGGTCGCGCTCGGGCTTCTGTTGTTCGCGGAGTTCCTGGCCGAGGCGGATGTTATCTTTTTCGAAGAACAAGAGCTGATTCGTTACGCCTTGCTTGGTGTAACCTTCGACGGCTTGGTCGAGATTTTTAATACGGTCATTGAGGCCGGCGATGGTCGATTCTTCAGCTCCCACGGCCTTGGCACTGGCGGCCTCTTCCGCGGCGATACTCTTGGTGATGACGCCCACTTGCTCCGCGGTGCGTTGCATCGGCGCGGCTAATTCCTGCGTCCGACGTTCGCTCAGGGCCTTGCGTTGCTCTTGGAGGCGGGCGAGCGATTGGTTGAGCGATTCGGTCGCCTGCGTCAGGCGGTCCTGGGCCTTGGCGATATCTTCCCGGCCGGAGTTATTGATGCGCGAGTTTTTGCCACGCGATTCTTCGATCTGGTGCTGCACCTCGGAGATTTGTTTATCGAGGTCGGCGATCGCCGCTTCATTGCGCGCGTTATTGATCACGGTTTTTTCGTAGGCGCGAGCCAGGTAACCGTAATTTCCCAAGGAGGTGATGGCGATCAGGACCAGGACGGCGAGGGTAAGGTAAAAGCGCAGCGCACCATTGATTAATTCCCAATAACGATAAAGGAAAGAGGCGGCGACGAGTTTGCCGATTTCGAGGCTCGCAGCCATAATCATGACCTGCACGTCGGATCCGATGAAGAGTAGGCCCAATCCCCGGACCGAGAAGAATGCCGAACAGCCTGCGATGTATAAGGCCGAGGCGATTAAGATGAGGCGGAAGCCCCAACTTAAGCTTTTAGGCTCATCGCCGGAGGGGTCATCATGGGTAGGGGGGCTCATTGGGGGGGGTATGTGCATTTTTAAACTCGGAATGAGGGGAGGTGTCAAAAGGTCATTAAGGCACCGCCAACATATATTCAAAAAAATATGAACTTTAAGATATATGATTATTAACCATCGTATCAAAGCCGCCTCATTTAGGTG
>Ga0209086_10004060_pt1 | contig 10941 bp, 8 predicted proteins | sample M_130207_XF_Meta_FD_187312 | JGI IMG/M metagenome (GOLD analysis project Ga0209086, IMG submission 187312) | Freshwater microbial communities from Lake Montjoie, Canada to study carbon cycling - M_130207_XF_MetaG (SPAdes) (version 2) | ecosystem: Environmental > Aquatic > Freshwater > Lake...
GTGGCTCACCTGTTTTTGTGGATCGCCTTTACAAGGGAACACCTGCGGAGAAGAGCGGGTTGAAGGCGGGAGATGAAGTAATTTCGATTGGAGACAAACCAGTGAGAGAACCTTCGGACGTGCTGGATGCGGCTTTCTTCTCGCAGGTGGGTGGCAAAGTTCCGGTCAAAGTGAAGCGGGACGGGAAAGAGCAGATTTTTACAATTACGGTTTCGGCACGGCCTGATAGTTCAAGGATCGTGGAGCCTGCTCCACTTTTTCCGAATCCATCGGGTGGTCCTGCCAATCAGGGAATGCCGGTCAAAGCGAACCGCTAAACCTAACCGCCTTTTGTGCGGTTCCATTCTGTGGATAGGGTTTTTGGTGTAGGTTTTCGTTATGGAATTTAAAGATACCGCACTGATTCTGGCGGGGCATGGGTCCACCAAGAATGCTGATTCTAGTCGGTTTACGAGGGAGACGGCTCATCGTTTGCGGGAGAGGGGAATCTTTGCGGAGGTACGGGCGGGATTTTGGAAGGAGGAACCATCTTTTGCTGATGCTCTGAGGGGTTTGCAGTCGAAGAGGGCTGTGGTGGTGCCTTGGTTTTTGGCGAAGGGATATTTCACGACCCAGATTCTTCCGCGTGAATTTGGAGAGACGGCAGGGGTGGAGTGTCGGGTGACGGAGCCGATCGGATCAAGGCCAGAGATTTTAGAGCTTGTGGTAGGGAGAGCAGAAAAATTGTGTCAGATTAAAAAACATCAGCCGCGGGATGTTTGTGTTTTGGTAGCGAGTCATGGGACGGGGTTGCATGCAGGATCGAGGCGAGCGGCGGAGGATTTAGCGATGGGGCTAAGCAAAAAGGGTTATCGAAGTGCACGAGCGGTTTTTCTGGAGGAGGAACCGAGGATCGCGGACTGGAGGGAGGTCGTGGCCGAGGATGGGCCAGTTGTGGTTTTGCCCCATTTTTTGGCGGGTGGATTGCACGGTTCGGAGGATGTGCCTGGGTTGTTGGGTTTGAGTTCGGGGGCGGAGGGGTGGTCGGAGGTGGGTGGGAGAGAGGTTGGATATGGAGCAGCTTTGGGCAGGCCTGAGGAGATGGAGGAGATGGTGATAAGATTGGCGAGTGCGATTTGAACCCTTTGTCTCAATCGGGGTGGATTGGTCAGATTCGTTGGAGCGTGGATGGGTCGGGGTTCGATTTGAGGCACGAAAGGGATGGGGATGGTTCCGTGGATCTTCTGCGTAAGGTGGAGACTCTGACGGAGTTGGAGGAGGTGGTGAGGAGAGATGGGGAGGGGAAGTACCGACCATTGCGTGGAGAGATGAATCTGGTGCAGGGGTGGTTTTATCGGGCGAAAAGTAGCGAGGAGTTGAGGGAGGTGCTGGAGGTGATTTATCCGGGGGCTGTGGGAAATTGGGAGGCGGAGCGAGAGGGACGATTGGTTCAAGGCGATTGGAAGGAGGCGGCGAAGAGGCAGATGGGGCGGGTGCAGAAGTTAATTGAGAATGGGGAAAAAGCGGTGGAAAGAGCCGAGAGAGAGCTTTGTCAGGCGCGGTGTGGGAAGAGTCCGCTTTGGTCGGGCAAAAAGTGCAGAGCGGAGGTGGGAAGAATCCCGCTGGTCTGTGTCGAGCCGTGTCCGATATTTTGGGATGTGGCGTTAGCCAGTGGCAGTTAACCGAAGAGGCCTTTTTTCTTAGGTTTGGCGAGTTGGACGCGGGTTGGATCGCGAGCATTTTGCACCGCCTCTTCTGAGGTGATCAAGCCTGCTTCCACAAGATCATCCAAACTGGCATCGATCGTGCGCATGCCATCGCGTCCGCCGATTTCCATTATTCCGACAATCTGTTCCATGCGACCCGTTCGAAGGCAGGCGGAGATCGCGGGGGAGGCGGTTAGGATTTCCGAAGCTAGCACGCGTCCTTGGCCGTCTGCTTTGGGGAGGAGGCGCTGGGAGATAACTGCTTGAAGTCCGTTGCCGAGTTGGGCGCGAATTTGCGGGAGCATTTCTGCACCGAACATTTCGAGAATACGATCGAGAGCTTTGACAGGATCGGAGGCGTGGAAGGTAGCGAGAACCAAGTGGCCTGTTTCAGCTGCTTGCAGTGCGATTTGGACCGATTCTTGGTCACGGAGTTCGGTCACGGCAATTACATCTGGGTCTTGACGCAAGGCGTGGCGAAGACCGGAAGAAAAAGAGCGGGTGTCTTTGCCAACTTCCCTTTGTTTAATCAGGGAAAGAGCGGGAGGAAAAACGTATTCGATTGGATCTTCGAGAACTACGATCACCCCTGAGCGCGTTCGGGAAATTTCTTCGATCATAGCTGCCATGGTGGTGGATTTGCCTGAGCCGGTTGCCCCTGTGATTAGAACGAGCCCTTCCTCGAGATCGCATAATTTCCGAACAATCGGGGGAAGGCCTAGCTTCTCGAGGGATGGATTGCTTCGGTTGATGAAGCGGAAAGCGGCTTCCACGGTACCGCGAGAAAAGTGGGCGTTCCCGCGGAGTCGCCCAATCCCCGCCACATCCATGGAGAAATCAAGATCCAGCTCGGATTCTAACTTGGCGCGCTGAGTTTCTGTGAGAACACTGAAGGTAATCTCGCGGCATTGGCGGGGAGTCATCGGAGGGTGAGAAAGGGAGTGGATGACTCCTTCGACACGACAAGCGGGAGGCTGGCCTGCAGTGAAGTGAAGATCGGAAGCTCCCCGTTGTTTCGCTTCTTCGAGAAGTTGAAGAATATTTAAATCGTCCATGGCTAGTTCTGTTCGACTTGGAAGGCTTGGCTGGAGATGCCCATGGAAGCTCGGCGGAACTCGTCGGCCATGGGGGCAGCTGCGAGGGCCTCTTCCATGGAAATGTGGCCGTCGCGGAAGGCTTGGACGAGAGATGTGGTCATGGATCGATTTTCTGGGGATTGAGAAATCTGCATAAAGTCTACCAGTTCTGTGCCACCCCCGTTTCGGATCCATTGGCGCGTGGCGGCTTGATTTTCGAAATGCTCGGCCACGAGGACGAGACTTTTCGACAAGCCTCGAACAAGCTGTTGGGTGAAGACCCCGACAAGTTGCGCGGCGAGCAGGGCAGAGGCGTCTTCTCTTTCGGCTGGGCTGAAGATGCGGTGGAGGCGTTCGACGGCCTCGGCGGCGCTCCCGCTATGGACGGAGGCGAGGACGAGGTGGCCGGTTTCGGAGGCTTGGAGGGCGGTGCTAGCGGAGACGGAATCCCTGATCTCACCTAAGAGAATGATGTCGGGACTTTGGCGGAGGGCGCGACGGAGGCCTTCGGCAAAAGTGGGGGTATCCGCGCCGACTTCACGTTGAGTAAAGCGACAGAGGTTTTCCTGAAAGAGATATTCGACGGGATCTTCAATTGTGATGATGTGGCGGGTAGCGGTTTGATTGAGCCATTCGAGACCAGCGGCCAGTGTGGTGGACTTTCCTGTGCCCGTAGAGCCAGTGACGAGAATGAGTCCCGATGGGCGCGTGAACCACTTCTGCAGAAGTTCCGTGGGGAGACCAAGCTCTTCCATGGAGGGAATCTGGGTCTTGATGTTGCGAAGAACGGCACCGCGGACACCGAGTTGGCGATGGAGGTTAACCCGGAAACGAAGGCCTGAGCGGGTGACTAAGGATGCGTCATGATCCGTTGCATCGGGTTTGGCACCACAGGCAGACCAGAGGTGGCCAAGAAGATCCTCGGTGGCGGGTACAGTTTCTAAGGGGAGAAGTTGGTCGCCCAGACGAACGAAAGGGATTGCACCCTCGCGCAGAAAAAGGTCGCTCGCTCCAGATTGGAGGCAGGACTCGCAAAGTGATTCCAGAGCTTCCATACCTAAGGGATGATGTTCCCAAATCGAATCCATTCCAAGCCCCGCGGAGGTTGCCGATGAGCCACGGATCCAATGGGCACCATGGGGTGGAACGGCTCGGTCCGCGGATGGTGGAGTTTTTTTCGAAGGGGGGGAAGTTAGGGGCGGCGAAAGGGTATGAACTGAGGTCTGGGCAGGCGACAATGGCGGGAAAGGTGGCAGAGGTAATCGAGGGGAAGAGGCATCTGGTGGTGGAAGCAGGAACGGGGACGGGTAAGAGTTTGGCTTACCTAGTACCCGCAGCGTATGCGGCGGAGGAGTTGGGTAAAAAAGCGATCATCAGTACTTACACCATACATCTGCAGGAGCAGTTATTTGGAAAGGATGTGCCGATTGTGCAGTCGCTGGTGCCGTTTGAGTTTACCGCGGCTTTGCTTAAGGGAAGGCACAACTATCTCTGTCCGCACCGACTGAAGAAGGCGCAGCAGCATCAAGGGGATCTTTTTGCCACGGGGCAGGTGGAGCAGTTAAGGGGATTAGTGGAGTGGGCGGGGAAGACGAAGGATGGAACACTATCGGATATTCATTTTCAGGTGGATGCGGCGGTGTGGGCTCAAGTAGCCAGTGAGGCGTTTGCGTGTACGCCGAGGCATTGTGGAGGTCCGACGGGCTGTTTTTATCAGAAGGCGCGAGCAAAAATTCTCGATGCCAAAGTGGTGATTCTAAACCATGCGCTACTTTTCGGGCTATTGGCGGGATCGGAGGAGGAGGATTCGCCGAGCGAGGGGTATCTCTTTCCTAATGATTTTCTAGTTTTGGACGAGGCTCACGAGGTGGAGGATGTGGCTGCCAAGGCGTTGGGGTTGGAGGTTCGTTTGGGATCGCTGCGGTTTTTGCTTCAGCGACTGGTTCATCCGAGGACGAAAAAGGGAGTCTTGGCGCGGATTGGAGATGGGAATGCGGTGAAAGCGACTTTGGGAGTGTTGGGGATTTTAGAGGATTCGTTTGAAGAGATATTGGAAAGTGCGGGGTTGAAAGGGCCAGGGCAGAAAAGGGTCAGGCAACCGTTGGGGGTGAAGAGCGAGTTGGGACCAAGGTTAATGGATGTAAGGGCCCAGCTGTTGAAGTTGGCGGAGGATGCTGGGGATGGGGAGGAGCGGAACGAATTGAAGGATCATGCGAGGCGTTTGGAGGGGAGCGCCTTTGGACTGGGAGAGTTTTTGAAAATGAGTAGGGAGGGGCACGCGTATTGGGTGGAGAGGAGAGTGGCGGAGGAGGGACGGGCGCAAAGGGGGGAGATGAGTTTGCACGCTTCGCCAGTGGAGGTGGCAGCAAGGTTGGAAGAGCTGGTTTTTCGGCCGAGTTGTACGACCGTGATGACGAGTGCGACGTTAGATGTGGGGAGAGGATTGGAGTTTTTTGCGAAGAGAGTGGGAGCGGCGGAGGCGGAGACTCTTTTGGTGGAATCACCCTTTGATTATGAAAGTCAGATGCGAGTTTATCTCCCGAAAGGAATGCCTGAACCATCGGAGGGAGCGAGGTTTCAGGTGGCGTTGGAGGGATGGATTCAGCGTTTTGTGGGGATGACGAAGGGAAAGGCATTTGTGCTGTTTACGAGTCGGGCGATGTTGCGTAAGACGGCGGAGGGGATGGCGGGATGGTTTGAGGAGAAGGGATGGAAGTTGCTGGTACAGGACAAGGGGAATTCGAGGACGCGACTGTTGAAGGAGTTTAAGGAGGATCGGGATAGCGTACTTTTTGGAACGGACAGTTTTTGGCAGGGGGTAGATGTGCCTGGGGAGGCGTTATCGAATGTGATTCTGACGCGGTTACCGTTTTCAGTGCCTGATGAACCGCTGTTTGAGGCGAGGTGTGAGAGTATTAAGGAGTTAGGTGGGGAACCGTTTCGGGATTTACAGTTGCCTGAGGCGATATTGAAGTTTCGGCAGGGGGTAGGGAGATTAATTAGGAGTCGGGAAGATCGGGGTCAGATTGCGGTATTGGACGGCAGGATATTGAGTCGGCGCTATGGGAAAAGTTTTCTAAAGATCCTACCTGAGTGCCCTGTGGAGATTTTGGGAGATGAGGGGGAAGAGGAGATGCGGATCCAGTAGGGTCCGCAGGGCAGGAAAAGGGAAGGTGAGGAATAGGTTGTAAGAAGGGAAGTAATCCCTTAAATATTAACTTATGTATCGAGCGTTGTTTCTCGGTCTGGTCTTGGGTTCGGGGATGTTGTGGGCAGGGGCGCCGATGGATTTAGATTCTCCGTTTCTGAAAACGGTAATTTTACTTAACCGCTACAATCAAATTGAGGAAGCCGAAATTCTGCAGGCTGAAATCGAGGGAGAAAATCTAAAAATGCGAAAGCCGGACGGAACCTTGATTGTGGCGAATAAAGCCAAGGTCTTGGGGATACTTCCTAGGCTTCCATCACCAGATCTCACCTACACCCAGGCCCAGGCCCAGCGGGCTTATCAGGTTCTCGTTTCGGCCAGGCAGGACTTTCCTGGCCGTATCGAAACCTCGGCGAGCGTGCTTTCGACTTGGCGAAGCCTGACCCAGGAACCGAGTCGACATGAGAAAGTCCTGGCGGATACCCAAGAGAAGGGTAGGCGTGCTTGGCTGGAGAAACTTGCCCCCGGAACCGACCAACCTGCACCCGTGGATATGGTCGCTTATTTGCAAGAGGGTAAGGAGATTTTAAAAAGCACGGGTGATAACCAAAGGTTAGTTAAGGAGAGACTCGAACAGGTGAAACAGCTTATGTCGATTGAACTTGATCATGTGCGCCGACTGGAACTGTCTCCCCGATGGGAAGAGGTTGGTGTATTGGTTCCAGTCGGGGTGGCTTGCTTCATTCTGGTTGTGGGGCTTTGGATGTTTGCCAATATTGGAAATTGTCTCGTTGCATTAAGAGCGGGAGTCATTCGTATAGACAGACAAGGGGGACGGGCGATTCACCTAGGGGGTTTTCTTAATCTGATTTACGCGAGTTTAGCTGGAGGACTCCTTTTCTATGTCTTCAGTCCCCCTGCGCCACCCAAGGAAACTTCCGTAAAAACACTGGAGGAGTCACATCTAGATAAAGCACTTTATCTGAGCATGAATACCGGAGCTAAGTGGTCATGGCAAAACCCTTCATCCGTTCAAGTCGCTGCCCCAGAATGGGTCAACTTCATAGGTGGTAAGATTGCGCATAAAGAAGTCAGGCTAAATCAGTTTCTCGCCTTCAGTTCTCCACATCTTGCTTTTGAAAAAAGCAGGATTTCATGGATCCAACCCATTCAATTGGCAATTCTGCCCCTCCAGCTTCAGTTTGGGCTCAAAGTTGGGGAGGAGAACTTATCTATCGCCAATTTAAAAGTAGAAACGTTTCGTTTAGGAGGATTGCCTTTAGGTTCCTATATTGGAGGACATTTGTTGGCAGCGCTCTTGCCCGCCTATGCTGATTGGGACCAAACTTTAGGATTAGCCTCGGGCGCAACGTGGGAGTGGGTAGGGACTGAGACACTCAAACTCCAGACTCCCAAGGTTCTGCCGCGTTCGGAAAAGACATCCGGTCAAAATCTTGGCCAAACCCAAAAACCAGTATTTCAGGAAAAGATCAGTGGAATTGATCTTGCAAAAATTTTCTCCGCAGGATTTGGGGAGGTTTATTTGAACCGGTACGTGGAACTGACGGGGCAAATTTACGAGGTCTCCAGCTCTCGGCGACTAGGCAATAATTTGGCGGGGGAGATTGTTAGACAAGGAATAACCCGAAGCGGAGGAGTCGACGCAGTTGCAAAAGTTGACTCAATGGGCTCTGAGGATTTTCCTGATATATTCTATTTGGCTACAGATAGCGATGGGTCGGCTAAAAAAATCAAGCTCAAGTGTCTGGTCAAATCATCCCAAACCTATTTTCAAGACAGTCGAGGCGATATCTACGAGGGAGGAAAGAATCCGGGCATGGATGAACCGCTGGTCAGGCGAGGAAAACTTGCCCTCTTCAAGGGCGGGCGGGTGGAAGGATTTCAAAATGACACCATAGAAATTTATGGCAGCGAGCCACCGACGGAGGCTCCTTAATAATCGGCGGGGGATGGCTGCTCTATAAAAGAGCCCTGCTCGTCAATGCAGTATTCGGACTGTTTTTGATCCGTGGCTATCAGTTGATTTAGGATTGTGGCGACTAACCGGTGATCTGAAAGCAGGTTTTTACGTAGTCGGCGCGGCGATTTTGGTGTTTGAGGTAGTAGGCGTGTTCCCAGACGTCGATTCCGTAGATCAAGGTGGCGGATTCCATCAGTGGTGAGTCTTGGTTGGGGTAGGCCTTCATGAAAAGTTTTCCTTCTTTGTTTCGAGCGAACCAGGCCCATCCGCTTCCAAAGATGCCCATGGCGGTTTTCGTCATCTCCTCTTTCCACTTTTCGTAGTTTCCAAATGTGTCGTCGATCTCCTTGGCTAGTTTGCCTTCAGGCTTTTTTCCTGGGTTCGACAGGGTTTTCCAAAGGTGGGAGTGATTGGCGTGGCCCCCAGCATTATTGCGGACGGTGGTGCGAATACCGGCAGGAACGGCATCTAGGTTGGATAAAAGTTCCTCGAGAGATTTTTTCTGGAGGTCGGGATAGGGTGAGATGGCTTTGTTGAGATTGTTGACGTAGGCGGCGTGATGTTTGTCATGGTGCAGGGTCATCGTCTCTGCATCGATATAGGGCTCAAGCGCATTGGGTGCGTAGGGAAGAGGGGGGAGGGTGAATGGCCCAGTAGCGGCAGTATCGGAAGGTTTTGTTGCGACTGGTTCTGCCATGGCAAAGCCCGAAAAAAATTTTCCAGTCATGGCTGAGCCGGCAAGGAGTTTGAGGAGGTTACGGCGGGAGAGGTTGCTCATAGGAGATGATGGTCGGTTGTGTGGTGAGGTGGCAAGGGGATCCCGCGTCCCGCGTTCGCGGGACATAGATGCGGATTTCAGATTACTCACGCTAAGGCCGCAAAGGACGCTAAGGGGGTGGTTAAGTAAGCGGGAAATGTGGCGAGCGAGGCGGCCTCGGAGATGCCGCTCCCGCGCTTACGAGTGGATGTTTAGAACTGGTTGAGGCGGTCGAGGAGGGCTCGGAGTCTGCCGAGATTGCGACGATTGAAAGGGACGCAGAGGCGGGCGAGGGAGGCGAGTTCCGGTTCATTGGCTTCCTCGGGGTAGGGTGCCGCACAGGTGGTGATGAGGGTATCGGGACGGAGAATATCGTGAAAATCTTCGTTGAGACGGACGAGAGCGCCTCCGGGGATTTGTCGGTGGATGCGGATGAGCATGACGTCTCCGACATAGCGATAGGAGTGAAAATTGTAGTAGAAGTTGACCACTTCTCGGCGGGCGAATTCGAGATCGTCGGTAACTTTGAAGAGGGTGAAGTCTTCTTCGGAGATGAGACCATCTCCGAGCAAGTGTTCGCGCATATATTTCTCGAAGGTTTTCCAGAAATTGCCGCGGGAGGCATCGACCATGATGAGAGGGATGATGTTGGTTTTCCCTGTTTGCATCAGAGTGAATGATTCGAAGGCTTCGTCCATGGTGCCGAACCCGCCAGGGAAGAGGGCGATGGCATCGGAGTGTTTGACGAAGTTGAGTTTGCGGGTGAAGAAATATTTGAAGGTGAAAAGCTTGGTATCGCCGCGGATGGTTTCGTTGGGTTCCTGTTCGAAAGGGAGTTCGATGTTGAGGGCGAAGCCGTGTTTGCGTCCTGCGCCTGCTTGGGCGGCACCCATGATTCCTTCTCCCCCGCCGGTGATGACCATATAGCCAGCTTCCTGCATCAGTTGGCCGAAGCGGTGGGCCGCTTTATAGGTGGGGGATGTGGGTTGGGTACGGGCAGATCCGAACACGGAGATTTTTTTGATACCGCGATAAGGGGCGAAGACTTGGTTGGCATCCTTGATTTCGCGCATGACGCGTTTGAATTGTTTGAGGTCGCCTTGATTGGTGCCATCGGAGGCAAGACCGACAATCATGGAGATCATCTCTTTAAATAGTTGCCGTTGATCGGAAATTCCCGCGGCCTCAATAAGTTGTTCTATGTTGTGATCCAACGGGTTAGACTTGTTTTCATGCTTCGCGATGACAGAGGAAGATTTCACTTATATAAGGGTGGCTGAGAGGATCGGCTATGGCAAATCTTTTGGAAGCGCTTGGGTCGAGGGTAGTTGTGGGGGATGGAGCGGTGGCGGCCTATCTTTATGCGGAGGGGGTGTCTTTAGGGCGGAGCTTTGAAGGGCTGAACTTAACGGAGCCTGATCGAGTGAGTGAGGCGCACCGCGCCTATCTTGAGGCGGGGGCGGAATTGATCGCGACGAATAGTTTTGCGGCGGGTAAAGAGGCGCTGAAGCGACACGGGTTAGAGGGTCAGGCGAACGAGATTAATTGGAAGGCGTCGAAGCTGGCCGCTCATGAGGTGGGCAAAAGTGGAGCTTGGGTAGCGGGTTGTATTGGGCCAAGCGGGTTGGCGAGGGAGGAGCGGAGTGGGTTAGGAGCGAAAGGGACGGAGGATCTTTTCCGCTCGCAGGCAGGGGCGCTGATCGATGGGGGGGCAGGGGCGATTCTTTTACAGGCGTTTGGGGATCCTGAGGAGTTGGAGATTGCGATCGGAGCGGTGCGGGAGTTGCACCATTTGCCAGTGATCGCTTTATTGTCGGCGGGCCGTGAGGGGACGTTACCAGGTGGAAAAAAATGGGAGGAGACGGCAGCGAAGCTGCGCCGAGCGGGGGCGGAGGTGGTGGGGGTGGCACCAGCGTTTGGGCCGAGTGGGTGTGGCGGGTTACTTAGAAGATTTTCCAGCGGAGGAGATAAGCTTCTGGCGGCTTATCCTGACGCGGGTCAGCCAGAATTCTCGGAAGGGCGTTATCTCTACGCCAATCATCCTGGCTATTTTGCGGAGCGAATGGCGGAACTACCCCCGCTGGGAGTTGGGTTAGTCGGAGGAGGTTCGGGGGTGAGCCCAGCCCATATTCGGGCACTGAAAGCTAAGCTAGCTGGGGTGAAGTTGGCGACCGCACTGCGGGTGGCGGAGGAACCCAAACGGGAAGCAATTACGGTGGCTGAGCCTGAGGGGCAAAAAAAACAGAGGCGGGAAGAATCGATTTTGGATCGACTGAAGAAAGAGCGGGTTGCGG
>Ga0209086_10004061_pt1 | contig 10940 bp, 9 predicted proteins | sample M_130207_XF_Meta_FD_187312 | JGI IMG/M metagenome (GOLD analysis project Ga0209086, IMG submission 187312) | Freshwater microbial communities from Lake Montjoie, Canada to study carbon cycling - M_130207_XF_MetaG (SPAdes) (version 2) | ecosystem: Environmental > Aquatic > Freshwater > Lake...
CGAGGCCGAATCCCGGGGCATCCTTCTCCAAGACGCCTTCGCGCTGGCAGACGTCGCTTATTGGCTGGAAAATATCGACTGGCAAACCAAGTTCCTGTCTGTTGTGCTCGCGTTCGCCCAAGACCCCAGCCGCAAGACACTCCGGCCCCTGATTGAACTGTATGGCCGCGAACGGGAACGTATGAAGGTGGAGGCAGAAATCTTGGAGCGGCAGTTGAGCTACCGGCTGGAAAAGTTTGCCAAGCCCGACGACGCCACGGTCCGGAAGGTGATCCTCAAGAACGAGACCAGAGTGCTCGCGATCCACCTGCACATCCGGTCTGGGTATCGCGGTATTGATCTGGCCCGGTTCTTCAAGGTTCCCCGCTCGACTGCATACGGGTGGCTGGAGTGGTTCGAGAGCCTGCCAAAGGGCGTGCAGGCGGGCATTCTGGAGTTCATGGATACGCAGGTGCCGATCATGGCCGCTTGTCAGGTGCCGGCTGTCATGCCCAAGGCTGTAGTTCCGAAAGAGGCCAGCCAGTCGGGAAGCGCAGCCCCAGTGGCTCAGACGGCGTGATGAGGCGCGAGAGGGTGGTGGTCAGGGCTTTTTCAGCCTCCCATGAAGCCTCGATCTGGTGGGTACATATTTGGCGGCCGCAGCATTTCGCAACACACATGGTCTTGCCTGTGGTTCTCTGTGGTTTCGGGGAGTGTGAGAAGAAACCATGCCGAATCAGGTGCCTCGATGCGCTAAAATATGGGCTGGCACAACGCATAAACTGTCACGGAAGTTCACGGTTTCCGACGTCGGCCAACACATGAATTCCCAGAAAGTCCAGATTCCTGCCGCGGTCCAAGCAGCCCGGCACACACCAACGCATCAAGGAGGATGCCCATGTCAACCCCAGGTTCATTTGACGATCCCGCAGGCCGAGAACTTTTGGCCGTGCTCAGGAACGCCCGACGGAACAATTTCGGTGATCCCAAATACCACTCAGGCCGTAAGAAGAAGGAGTTCGCATCGCCGTATCTGGAGTTCCTCGACAAGCTTGAAAAAGCTGCACGGAAGATGCCACAGAGCTATGAGTTCGACCCGGGATACGCCGATGGGGTCAGGCATACGGATTTAGATGCTGGCGAGCGGGTTCTCAACGAGGTTATCCAAGAGTGCCAACACAGCCTCGAGGGGATCAAGCACGCGAGGCTGGACGTGGAAGCGCAGTCTTTGGCAAGGAGGCAGGGCTTGAGGAATGATTGAGTGCTTCCCGTATTCGTCCCTTGCCAGCCCACGGACCAATGCAGACTCTGGCGAGCTCGGGGAAGGTCTGCGTTGAGCGTGAAAACCTGCTCGTGCAAGGGTGGGGCGTTGCAGCCGCCAAACAGCCCGACGTGCCGTGAATGGCCTCAACCCAATCGGCAGTTCGTTAACTGTCTAACGCTTATGGAAGTGCCGTTGACCGGGCTATCCTTTTTCATCACACCGAAATAAAAGGAGACGCAATGAGTCAGGAAAGTTCTATTTTTAAATATGATGGCCAAGACTTCATACGAATGCACACAACGTTACTCACAGAGGCCGGAGAATCTGCCGCTGAAACCAAGCTCGATCGCAATAACCCAGGCTATGCGGCGCTTATTCAAAAGCGATCGTTTACGGGAGAAGTCACTTTGTTTGGCCATCCATGCGACGCCAACTATGCACCACTAACCGATCACGATGGTCGATTGACGGGCGCCCTGATGGTTTGTATCCGGAAATAAGATCGCCGCGATGACCTGCCCCTTTAGAGCTGCACCATTTTCAGAGAGATAATCTGGTGGTGTCAAAGCCAAAGGAGGGCATTCAATGCCACGCAGAAAGAAAGAACTGCCGGCACACGGAGAGTCTATTCAGCGGTGGCACGATTCAGCCATGGCATACGGGCGAGGATGAGAGATCTGGGGGAGGCGGTGAACGGCCGTGCCCTCGAAAAAGGACTTCAAAAGTCGGTTCTGTGGGATCGCACCAAACTATCCGGTTGAGTTTCCTGGGCACATGGTCCGATAATACCGCTGAAGAGAGGCAACGCCTGTGCGATCACTTGTCGGCATCATCACAACCATCGCGACAGTGATTCATTTCACCTTTGGTTGCTGTCTGCACCCGTGCCATGTCGGAGGACGGGGCGACTGCATGGCGCATGCGATCGAGGCTATCGAATGCGACGCCTGCTGCCATGACCATGAAGAGGCGGCACCCGAGCCGAATGATGGGCAGTGCATCTTGGCTGAATTCAGTCTTTCAGCAACGCGCGCTCCCGTGAACTGTCACGATTGCGAAGGGTGTCATTGTGCGGCGATAACGACCGAAACAGTGAGGCGTGTGCCGTGGTCGCCGCTGGCATCCGGCATCGTGGCCGCCCATGACGGCGAAGCCATCACGTTATTCGCAGTCACGTGTGGAAGGCAATCGCCGGACCCGCATACCCATCAGGGGGCGAGTCGTCTCGCTCTGCTTGAGCGTTTCTTGATTTGAAGCCTCGCGCGCGGCCGGACAGGTCGCGAGATCTCTCCGCTTCGCCCATCGCGAACCCTCGTGGGGTCGCAGGCCGCGCCAGGCAGATGCTGGCGTTGCATCGGGCTCAAGGGCTTCCAGTACGTGCAGGCGCGTCCATGACAGCAACCATCAGATCCACGCCGTTTGCGCGGCTCCTTTCCCAGGTTCCCCCGGTGCTCATCGCCCTTGGAGTGATCGGGGGGGCCACCTATTGGCAATGGCCACCGCCTGTTCGTGATCGTGTGATCCGGATGCTCGGTGGTGTTCCCGCCGGTGGCGAAGCAGCCGTCGCCGAAACGGGGGGGGGGCACGCCGGCGACCATGACACAAACGATCATGGGGATCGCGGTGACGAACACGCCCACGAAGGGCACGTCGAGGAAAACTCCTTGGAACTGAGCGAGCAGGCCCGCCGCAGCATCGGGCTACGGGAGGGTGACATCGCCCTGACGACGTTCCAACGCACAATCAGCGTGCCGGGCATCGTGGTAGAACGCCGCGGGCGGTCCAAACTCATGATCATCGCCCCCATGACGGGTTCCGTGACGACCATTTACGTCACGGAAGGCGAGGCAGTCACCCCGGACCAGCCGCTCTTCGAGATGCGACTGACCCACGAGGAACTCGTGCAGTCCCAGACGGATCTGCTCAAGACGGCCGAGGAGGTGGATGTCGTCCGTCGAGAGATCGCCCGCCTGGAAGGCATCGGTCCGGAGGGAATCGTCGCGGTCAAAACGATTCTGGAGCGGAAGTATGAGCTCCAGAAACTCGAGGCGCTCCGCACGGCACAGCGGCAGGCGCTGTTTCTTCACGGGCTTTCGGAGGCACAGGTCGAAGAGATCCTGACGAAACGGACGCTGCTGGGCACGCTCGTCGTGCGGGCTCCTGCCGCATCCGGCCCACCGCCCGGAAAGATCACCCTGCTGGTTCAGGAATTGGCGGTCGAGCGTGGCCAGCATGTGACGGCCGGCGATACGCTCGCCAGCCTTGCTGATCACGCAACGTTGCTCGTGGAGGGGGAGGCATTCGAGCAGGATATTCCGCAGATCACCCAGGCCGCCGCCGAGAACCATCCGGTGGTCGCGATCCTCGAGTCCAAGGCCGGGCCGCAACAGAAGCTCGAGGGTCTTACAATCGCGTACGTCGCCAACCGTATCGACACGGAGTCTCGCGCGCTCCACTTCTACGTTCAGCTTCCGAACGAGATTGTCCGCGACACGCATGGCGAGGGCGATGCCCGGTTCGTCGAATGGCGTTACAAGCCCGGCCAGCGGATGCAGCTTCGCGTGCCGGTGGAGGAGTGGGCCGACCGCATCGTGCTGCCCACCGAGGCCGTGGCTCAGGACGGCGTCGAGAACTACGTGTTCCGCGCCAATGGCGACCATTTCGATCGACAGGCTGTTCACGTCGAGTATCGAGATCCGCAATGGGTCGTGGTCGCGAATGACGGAACCTTGTTTCCCGGTGACCGTGTCGCCCTGTTGGCCGCCCAGCAGCTTCAGTTGGCCCTGAAGAATAAATCCGGCGGAGCGATCGACCCGCACGCAGGTCACAACCACTGATGCCGCTGCCCGCAAAAGCCGCTCACGAACCAGACGATTCAGACACCTAGGCGATCTATGCTCAACGCCATCATCAGAAATGCCCTCCGCTTCCGCCTGCTCACGATCGTGCTGTCGATCGTCGTGATGGCGTACGGCAGCTACACGCTTTCCAGGCTGCCGATTGACGTCTTCCCAGACCTCAATCGACCGCGGGTCACGATCATGACCGAGGCGCCTGGCCTGGCCCCCGAGGAGGTCGAGACGCTCATCACGTTTCCCTTGGAATCGGTGCTCAACGGCGCGACGGGTGTGCAGGCCGTGCGCAGTTCCTCCGGGGTCGGTCTCTCGGTGATCTACGTCGAGTTCGGCTGGGGAACCGACATCTACGTGGACCGACAGATAGTGACAGAGAAGATCGCGTTAGCCCTCGACCGCATGCCGAAGGGGATTCGGCCCCAACTCGCCCCGATCTCTTCGATCATGGGCCAGATCATGCACGTGGGGATGTACAGCGAAACTGGCGTCACATCGCCAATGGAGGTCCGCACGCTGGCCGACTGGGTCGTGCGGCAACGGTTGCTGACGATCCCGGGCGTCGCGCAGGTCGTCACGATGGGAGGCGGGCGGAAGCAGTTCCAGGTACTCGTCGATCCATCGCTGCTCTTGAAATATGGCATCAGCCTCGCCGAGGTCGAAGCGGCCGTACAGGCCAGCAATTCCAACGCCACGGGCGGCTACTTAAACCAGGGAGGCAACGAACTGCTCGTGCGATCGCTCGGTCGCATTCAGTCGGTGAACGATCTGACCTCCGTGGTCATCAAGGCGATCGGCGACAGGCCGGTGGTGCTCGGGCAGGTGGCCCGCGTGGCCGAGGCGGCGCAGGTGAAGCGAGGCGACGCAGCCGTCAATGGACTCCCTGCCGTCATGCTCGTCATCGCCAAGCAGCCCGGCGCCGACACCCGGCGGCTGACAGATGACATCACCAAGGCGCTCGAGGAACTCCGTCCGTCGCTCCCGGCCGACATTCGGGTGAATCCGGAACTGTACCAGCAAAAGACATTCATCGACCTGAGCATCCGTAACGTGATCGAGGCGCTTAGAGACGGTGGCGCGCTCGTGGTCCTCGTGTTGTTTCTCTTCCTGCTGAACTTTCGCACGACGTTCATCACGCTCACGGCCATCCCGCTTTCCATCATGATCACGGGATTGGTCTTCAAATGGCTGGGGATGTCGATCAACACCATGACGCTGGGGGGGCTGGCGGTGGCGATCGGCGAGCTCGTGGATGATGCGATCGTCGACGTCGAGAATATCTTCAGGCGATTGCGGGAGAACGCGCAGCTGCCGCAGCCGAAGTCACCGCTGCGGGTGGTCTACGAGGCGAGCAGCGAGGTGCGCAACTCCATCGTGTTCAGCACGATTCTCGTGGTGCTGGTGTTCGTGCCGCTCTTCGCACTGGAGGGGATGGAAGGAAAGCTTTTCACGCCGCTGGGGATCGCCTACATCGTTTCCATTCTGGCGTCGCTGGTCGTGTCGCTGACCGTGACGCCCGTGCTGTCGTATTGGCTGCTGCCCACCGCGAAGTTCATCGACCACGACGCAGATGGGCTGCTGCTGAGGATCCTCAAGGCACTCGCGGGCTGGGCCATCCGTTTCAGCGTGCGATACCCGGCTCCCATCCTGATGGCGGTGGCCGCCGCTGTGGCCGTGAGCGTCGGTGTCGTCACCCAGCTCGGACGCGACTTTCTGCCGCCGTTCAACGAGGGCTGTGTGCAGGTCAACGTGCTCCTCCCCCCAGGCACCTCGCTGGAAACGTCCAACGCCATTGCAGGAATGGTCGACGAGCGGATCAAGAACGTGAAGGGCGTCCTCAACTTCGGCCGCCGCACGGGCCGCGCCGAGTTGGACGAGCATGCCGAGGGTGTGAATACCTCCGAGATCATCATCAGTTTCGACCCGCACTCCGGCCGCGGCCGGGAGGAGGTGCTCGAGGAACTCCGGGAGGAGCTGACGCAGGTGCCCGGCGTTGTCGTATCGGTCGAGCAACCGCTGGCACATCTCATCAGCCACATGCTCTCCGGCGTGAAGGCCCAGGTTGGCATCAAGCTCTATGGCGACGACCTCGATGTTCTTCGCCGGACTGCCGAGCAGATGAAGGCGGCCATCACCGGCGTGCCCGGTGTCAAGGACCTTATGGTCGAGCAGCAGGTCGAGATTCCGCAGTTGCAGATCAAGCTCAAGCGGGACAAGCTCATGCAGTACGGCTTGACCGCCGACGAAATCAATGAGTTCATCGAAACCGCGATGAACGGAAAGACGGTATCGGAAATCGTGCAGGGCGAGCGAAAGTTTGATCTCGTCGTGCGGCTCGACGATCCCTTTCGGGTCGACGTGGATGCCTTGCGGCGACTCTCCATCAATCTGAAGGCGGGGGGGCGGGTTCCGCTCGAGACGTTGGCCGACATCGTGCAAGGAAGCGGCCCCAACACGATCAACCGGGAGAACGTGCGGCGGCGAATCATCATTCAATGCAACACGGCGGGCCGTGACCTGAACGGTGTCGTGCTCGACATTCAGAAACGGCTCGCCCCCATCCAGACAGCGTTGCCCACCGGGTATTTTCTGGAATACGGCGGCCAATTCGAGAGCCAGCAGCGGGCGACGAGGATGATCGGCATCCTGAGCACGGTGTCACTGGCGGGCATGTTCCTCGCCCTCTACACGCTCTTCAGGTCGACCAACCTCGCCCTGCAGGTGCTCGCGGCGCTGCCGATGGCGGCGATTGGCTCGGTGGCGGCGCTCGTCCTGACGCATCAGTCGCTCACCGTCGCGAGCATGGTGGGATTCATCTCGCTCTCGGGGATCGCGTCCCGCAACGGCATCCTGTTGATCGCCCATTATCTGCATCTCGTGCGGCACGAGGGGGAGGGGTTCACGGCGGAGATGGTCGAGCGGGCGGGCAGGGAGCGGGTGGCCCCGATGCTGATGACCGCGCTGACGGCAGGCATCGCCCTCATTCCCCTGGTGCTGGCCGCCGGCGAACCAGGCAAGGAGATTCTCTATCCTGTCGCCACGGTGATTCTGGGGGGCTTGATCAGTTCAACGCTCCTCGACTTCTTTGTTCATCCGGCACTCTTCTGGTGCTTCGGACGGGCGCAGGCGGAGAAGGAAATGGCGGCGGCGGATCGTGACGAACTGGCGGCAGAGTGATCGGTGTGTCCACACAGCGAAGGAGCATAGGATGAAAGTGATGAAGCATGCTTTTGTATTAGTGGCGATGGGGCTGGCTGTGGCATGGGTCGCAGGCGGAGCCTCGTCCGTGGCGGCTCAGCCCAAGACGCAGGCGAGTGCCCATGCCCATGCCCATCCGACCGAAGGGCCGCATCATGGCTCGCTGATCGAACTCGGCAGGGAGGACTATCACGCGGAACTGGTGCACGACCACGCGGCCAATACGGTGACGATCTACATGCTTGACGGGGGGGCGAAAGATGCCGTGCCAATCGATGCCAAGCAGCTCACGCTCAACCTGTTGGTCGGCGGCAAGCCGCAGCAGTTTCAGCTGGCGGCTCAGCCGCAGGCGACGGACCCGGCGAGCACGTGTTCGGCATTCGGCTGCACGAGCGAGCCGATGTGCAAGGCGCTCAATGCCAAGGGCACGACGGGCCGTCTGAACGTGGAGGTTCTGGGCAAGCGGTTCGTTGGCAAGCTGGGCGGTCACACCCACAACCACGCTCATTGACCTGGCTTGGGGGCGGGGCCAATCTGAGCAAGCTGTGTCTGGCGATCGCCTGGCTGGCCCCCCCGAGCCATCGGCGCGACCGAAGAAGTTGTATTTGAACGGACGCACAAGGAGGCGCGAATGGATTCCTGGCATGGCGACGCATGTGACTGCCGATTCCTAAGACGACTGCCCGTCGCATTGATTCTCGCGATGGTGGCTTGGTGTTTTGGCGAATCGCCGGTGTTCGCGCAGAAGCAGCTCGCCGACGAACTGCTTCTGCTCGGAGCCGGCCAGCAGGCACAGCGGCAGGAGCAAGCGGCGACGTCCACCGCGCCGGGCGGACAATACAACCGCCTCGGGCCATCGCCCGGGGCGGGACAATCCGCCATTCAGCCACTGCCGGGAGCGGAGTCACGTGTTGCCCGGCGGCGTGACGTGCTCTCGGTGGCGAGCAACCCGCTTGGCGGGATCCATGATCGGCCGCAGGCGGAGCTGCTCGCGACGCCGCCGCATGTGGCCCCTGCCGAGCTGCCGGCCGGTGGACCACTCGAGCTGCCACAGCCGGGTGAAGAGGGGCCTGAGAACGGCATCACACTCGACGTCGCCGTGGCTACCGTCGTCGATCAGGGCCTGTCGCTGCGGGCAAAGTTCCAGGAGATCCCAAAGGCGACCGCCGATGTGCTCACCGCAGGTCTCCGCGGCAACCCGCTCGTGTTTGCCAATGTGGACAACGCCCCCTACGGGAAATACTCGCCGGCCCGCCCGGGTGAGACCGGGTACGGTGTGACGATCATCCAGCCCATCGACATCAATCAGAAACGAGCTTACCGGGTGATTGCAGCCGAACGCGCCCGAAGCGTGATTCACGCCCAATACCAAGACGCTGTACGGCTGGAAATCGACCAACTCTACACCCGCTATGTTGACGTCCTGGCGGCCCGTGAATCACTTCGTTACGTCGAAGCCAGCCTTGTCGGCCTGCAGGAGGTTCGCACCACCGTCGAGCGGCTTGTTCGGGGCAACGAACTGACGACGCTGGAGGTAGGCAGGATCGAGGTGCAGATCGACGCCGCCGAATTAGCCCATCTGGAGGCTCTGGCGGCCCACGAAAAAGCAAGGCAGGGACTGGCGGCGATCCTCTCGCGACCCGCTCCGGAGGTCATGCCGTTCGAGATACGGGGCTCGATTCACACCGACATCTCGGGAGTGCCGGGTGCCGAGCAGATGTTGGATCTGGCTAGGGCAAACCGGCCCGATCTGCGGGCCTTTCGCCTGGGCATGCACCGTGCTGCGGCCGAGGTGGATCTGGCCGTGAAGGAGCGGTACCCCGATGTGTTCGTCCTCTATTCGCCTTGGGGTCTCACCGACAACTCAGCCATCGGCGGGCAGAACGCGACGTCGTGGGGTGTCAGCGGCATGGCCAGCGTCCCGCTGTTCAATCGCAATCAAGGCAATATCCGGCGGGCGGAACTGAGCGGCCGCCAGACGCGGATCGAATGGGAGCAATTGGAGCGACAGATCGAAGCCGAGGTGCGGCAGGGCGCGCACGATTTTCAGGTGGCGCATGCGAAGGTGAAGCGATTGACGGAGACCATCCTGCCGAAAAGCCGGACGATTCGGGACAAGACGCTGGCGCAGTTGAGGGCAGGGCAGATCGACACGCTGACATACCTGCAGGCGCAGCGAGAGTATGTCGAGATTGTCCGCCAGCACCGTGACGCTCTCATCACGCTGCGGCGTGCAGCGCTCCAGATCAATACGGCCGTCGCCGTGCGGATCGTCTACTAGCCGACGTACCGCCCCGGTGCAGGCCCGGCCGGGCTCTTCTGCTGGAGCCACGGCGACTGTCGTGCCCGAACCCAGTACCGGCGTGCCGGCCTTCGTCCGCTGGTCCAAGAAGTTTGCCGCGGGCGTGACGCTCAACGGACACCATGGTGCGCTACAATAGAGGCTGGCCCGATACAGAAACCGTCACGAAAGGTCACAGTTTTCTGGGTCAGCCAACACGTGAAATGCCAGAAAGTCCAGATTCCTGCCGCGGTCCAAGCAGCCCGGCACACACCAACGCATCAAGGAGGATGCCCATGTCAACCCCAGGTTCATTTAAAGATCCCGCAGGCCGAGAATTGCTAGCCGACATCTCGAAGATTCGCCGCATGTCATCTGGAGATTCGCAACCACTCGGGCCGGCCAAAGAAAGCATTTGATTCACCATCCTTAGAGTTCCTCGACAAGCTTGAAAAAGCCGCACGGAAGATGCCGCAGCCCTACGAGTTCGATCTGCTTCACGCCGACGGGATCAGGCACGCAGACTTGGATGCTGGGGTGAGGGTCTTGAACGAACTGATCTACGAGTGCCAGCGCAGCCTTGAGGGGATTGAACATGCCAAGCTGGACTTGCAATCGCAGGCAAATGCCAGGGCACAAGGATACGATCGCCCCTGAGAGTGCACGCACGACTCCTGACACCTAAGAAAAAGCGGCCGAGGTGTGTTTGAACCCCGACCGCTCTTTCCCCGCCCTATCCCATCCATGCCCGACACGCAGCCCGATAGCCACAGCCCGAGCAGTTCATCACGCTCGGCGCCGGATAGAACACGCCCGATTCGATAGCCCGCCAGACCCGTTCCACGCCCGCCAAGGTGCGTTTCACGGCTACTGGCTCGACCTCCCGCGTGTGCTCCTCGATGACCGGCTCCTTGGTCTTCGTCAGTACCAAGAACCGAGTCGCGATCTTCTTCCCGGGTGCGATCTCTGAGGCGAGGTGCGAGTACAGCAGGAGTTGCTCGCCTGAATCTTCGACCTGCTCCTGACTCCATTTCCCCCTGCTGGTTTTGATATCTGTAACCACCAGCGAATCCGAGTCCTCCGTGAGCAGATCGACCCTCCCAAACAAATCCGGCACACCCTCAACCAGCATGCCGCGAATCTCCTCCTCGACGCCCAGTACCCGCCCCTGAACGCTCGCCGCAGGTCTACTCAGGAACGCCGTGAGCATCTTCGAGGCCAGAGCATCCAGCGAGGCCCTTGTTTCTGTGCTGCCGAAAGATATCGCGTCCGGGTCATGCGGCAGCCATGTACTCCGATACGCGAACATGAGCCGCTCGACGTCGGGTTGTTCTTCGCCGGACAGTATCGCTTGGAAGTGCTGCTC
>Ga0209086_10004062_pt1 | contig 10939 bp, 10 predicted proteins | sample M_130207_XF_Meta_FD_187312 | JGI IMG/M metagenome (GOLD analysis project Ga0209086, IMG submission 187312) | Freshwater microbial communities from Lake Montjoie, Canada to study carbon cycling - M_130207_XF_MetaG (SPAdes) (version 2) | ecosystem: Environmental > Aquatic > Freshwater > Lake...
GACGATTCGGCGACGACGCGCTCAACTCCGAACAAGCCCGCCCCGCAGTCCATGCTTCCTTCATCGACCCGAAAGCCCCTCCGACTCAGCGCTTTTTCGCTACCCACACCAAACAGCGAGGAGGCCAATCGCTTCGCTGAGCGCGGGACTGTACGGAGGCTGGATTGGCTTGGCACTGGCGCTGTTCCGCATGTTTGCCTCGGCCTTCTACCAACGAAGTTTCGCAAACGAGCGCGACGGCTTTTATGGTGCTACGAGGCGTCCTGTTCCTCTGTGGCCTCATCATGATGATCAATGTGTGCAGTCACGATGGCGGCTGAATACCCTGGCTACAATCTTGTCCAGACAGGGATTCTGTTATGATCCGGGAGCCTATGTTGACTCGTCGAACCTTTCTATCTTCCTTGGCGGCTGCGGCCGCGGCGGCTCCGGCTAAGCCGGTGAACGTGATTCTGATTTTTTGTGATGATCTCGGTTGGGGCGATCTGTCCTGCTACGGCTCCGCCATCGCTACGCCGAACATCGATCGCCTGGCGAAAGAAGGAGCCCGGTTTACGCATTGCCTTTCGGCGAATCCGGTTTGTAGTCCTTCGCGGGCCGGCTTGCTGACGGGCAGGTATCCGACCCGGGTCGGCGTTCCGCGGGTGTTGTTTCCCGCCGATAAGACTGGCTTGGCGGAGGGCGAGCAGACTGTGGCTAATCTGCTCAAGGCGAAAAACTATAAAACTATGTGCGTGGGGAAGTGGCACCTAGGACATCTGGCTCCCCATCTGCCTACCTACAAAGGCTTTGATCACTACTTTGGTATTCCTTATTCGAACGACATGGCCCCCCGATGGTTAATGGAGGACGAGAAGGTTGTTGCCGAGACGGCGGACCTGGAGACCTTGCAGCAGAAGTATACGGAGAAGGCGGTTCGGTTCATTGAAGAGTCCAAAGACGGGCCATTCTTCCTGTACATGCCCCATACCTATCCACATATTCCGTTGGGCGCCGGGAAGGAGTTCCGGGGAAAGTCAAAGCAAGGGATCTACGGAGATGTGCTGACGGAGCTGGATTGGTCGGTGGGGCAGATTCTGGCGACCTTGACGAAGCATCGGTTGGACGAAAATACGCTCGTGCTCTTTAGCTCCGACAACGGGCCGTGGTACCAGGGCAGTCCGGGGCAGTTACGGGGACGGAAGGGGATGACTTGGGAGGGCGGGGTGAGAGTGCCGTTGCTGGCGCGGTTGCCGGGGCGGGTGAAGGCGGGGGTGGTGTGCGATGGCCTCGTTTCGACGATGGATCTGCTGCCGACCATCTGCCAAATCACCGGGGCGACTTTGCCGGCTAAGCCGGTAGATGGACGGGATATCTCAACCCTTTTGGCGGGCACAGCGAAAGAGCTCGATCGGGAGGTGGTCCTGTATTTTGATGGGGTGCATGTGCAGTGCGCGCGGTGGGGAAGGTGGAAATTGCATGTTGCTCGGTATAACAATGTGACCTACAGCCCGGCACCAGCGGCGGGGCGGAAGAACATTCGGCTGGCGAATCCGGAGCTCTATGACGTGGTGACGGATCGGGATGAGAGCTTCGATGTGGCGGCGGAGAACCCGGCGGTGGTGGCCAAGATTCGGGATAGAATGGAAATCTTAATGTCGGGTTTTCCGGAGGATATTCGGAAGGCCCATGCTGCGACGCAGACGGGAGCGGGATCGCCGAGCCCGGCCGGGGCAGTTTCTAGATAGAGGAGAGCTTATGCGCGTTTTGATTGCTTCGATGATTTTGGCGGGAGCGGCGATGGCGGCCGACGAGGGGTTTGTTTCCCTGTTTGACGGCAAGACGTTGGCGGGCTGGCAGCTCGTGGGGGGGCGGGGGCCGGGCTATGTCGTCGAGAACGGAACGATTGTGTGTCCCAAGGACGGGGGAGGGAACCTGTACACGGGGAAGCAGTACGGAAACTTCATTTTCCGATTCGGATTCAAGATGGAACCCGGCGGGAACAACGGCGTCGGGATCCGCTCTCCGTTGACCGGCGATGCGGCTTATCAGGGGATGGAGATCCAGATTTTGGATCATGACCATGAGCTGTATAAGGGTAAGATCAAACCGACGCAGCGGCATGGAAGTGTCTACGACGTGTTTCCGGCCAATGGAGAGGCGTTGAAGCCGGCCGGGGAGTGGAACGAGGAAGAGATCCGGGTGGATGGGTCGAAAGTGACGGTTACATTGAACGGAAAGGTGATTTCAGCGGCCGATTTGTCGACTGTGACCGATCCGGCGGTATTGAAGAAGCACCCGGGTTTGTTGCGGAAGTCCGGCCACTTGGGCTTTCTCGGTCACGGTTCGCGGGTGGAGTTCCGTAACCTCCGTATCAAGGAACTGTAAAAAAGCTGGATTTTGCGTCTTGCACCGCTCGTTCTTTTCGCTAACCCTAGTAGGGGCTCTGTCCGGATCGTTCGTTGTGCAGAGTATGGCTAAAGTACCTTGCAGACGTAGATCGCTCGAGGTCCCCGACCGGGCCAGTTTAAAAAAATCGAGCGGTAAAAAAGTGTAACGGTAAGACGCCGGTTAGCATACCCCCCGTTTTGGGGATAGAACGCAAAATCCAATCACGTTTTTTGAACAACGCGATAAATTGACCGGAGCGATCTATCAGGCTTCTCGGAATCTGAGCTTGTGACCGGAGGTACTGGGTCAGACCTTCGAAATCCTGGATTGCGCGGCAGGTAGCTTCCGGATGCTGTCCCCCCGAAATACGAAATTGAACACGACGTGCTTTAGGGGACAGAGCGAAGCAGCGCGGTGAGAGTACGAGGAAAAGTGGTTGGCGTCGGATCCTTGGTTGCTGCTGTTGGACCGGTTTCCAACCGAGAAGGTTTTTGCGCCCTCGGAGACTGTAATTACCGACGCCGAGCTGGAGACGACGGCGGTTTATCGGGAGTAGCTGGGGCCTCAGGGTCTGCACTACGGCGGTGGCGCGTGGATTTAGAAAGTAATAACCAAATGCAAGAGTATGGAGGTGGTGGGCCAGGCTGGATGTGCGCTTCTGCGGATCACCTGTAAAGTCAAAGGCTAAGGCTGGCATGGAAGGGACATTACCAAGGATTCCTGGTATGAATTTATCGGATGGAAGCGACGGAATGCACAAGCGAGGCGCTGAAGGAAATCCTGGTGTGCCCAGTCGAGCCAAGCGAAGAAGCCCGATATCGAGAGCAGATGGCGCGGCATCACTATCTTGATCTTGGCGCACAGGCCAAAATTGGTGAGACCGTATGGTATGCCGCAACTTGGCGCGAGCAGTGGGTAGCACAGCTGAACGTCTCGGCGGCGGCGCTGCAATGCGGCGTCGGGGATCGTGGGACTTTCGCTCGCAGTATGGCCGACTGAGCCTGATCGCCAACAGCAGCCGCTTTCTCACCCTGCCCGGCTGGAGCCAGCCCAATATCGGCTCGCGCGTGTTGTCACTGACCGACCGGCGGGTGGCGGGCGATTGGCCGACACGGTTCGGTCATCCGCTGTTACTGCTGGAAACCTTTGTTGCCCCACAGCGCTTCCATAGCGGGGGGTATCGCGCCGCTAACTGGATGGAACTGGGACGAACCCAAAGATATCGACGCACCAAGGACGGCTGCAGCGCGCAAGCCGACGGCCCCAAGCGGGTCTTCTTGCGCCCCTTATGCGGCGATGCACGCACACAACTGACCCACGCCTTCGGCACTCGCGAAGCTTGGACCAGCCCTGCTCGCCAAAACTTTACCACCGACCGGCCCCGACTGCGCTGCCTCTCCGACGAGCATGGGCGTGTGGCGCTCGGCCTAGCGGCGCGGGCAAAACGTCGGTACCTGAACCTATTCAACGATTTACGCGCCTGCGGCCCGGATGAGGAAGGTCCCGCCCGTCGGCATGCCACGCGGTATGATCGGGTTGTGATCTGGTCAAGTCTATTCGAGCAGAGGCGGTCACTTTCAGGGGGGCGCCGAGGTCTACGCCGATCGAGATCGTCTGCAAATGACAGGAGCCGACGGTGCTTACGACTAACAGAACACGCGCGGCGCGTGTTGGTGAAGGGCAGAAACTTGGGCTTCGGTCTACCTCCCGCCGGTCATTGACGAGGTGCTTGGGTATGGTGTCGATGAGGAATACTTTCCGTATCTCCGTCGGCATTTGTCCCGCACGCTTGGCCGTCCGTGGTGGCATGCTGGCCGAAACAAGCCTTCGGCGTGGATGATATCGTCTTCCCCGCGAAGCGCATCTGGCAGACGCGACTACCGGCGCGGATGGTGACCTGTCCTCTGCCGCATCCGCTGCATCCGGTCCTCTTCCTCGTAATGGATACTCTATCCGAGCGGAGCTGGTAAAGTTATCGCTAGCGCCGAAGCCGCGGCAACTGCAGCGACAACTTCTAACTAAAAAATCACCGCCGATATGGAGGGCAGCACAATGCTCGGGACGCAGAACCGGGGAGGGCGAATGATGGGCCGAAACTGGGGAAGTGGCGGGTCGGTCAAGGTCGCCCGCTACCGAGAAATCCTCCCTACGAACCGGCTGGTGAGCCGGAGATTGTTGATCATTGTTAAATGAGAGTTTGCTGCGATTCCCTCCCTGCCGCTACACCGCGGACGAATACCTACGCTTTTAAACCATGGCGAAATCTATCGCTACCGTATGGCATTGACCCAGGGCCGGGGCACCGCCTCTCATTGGTCGGGCCCGAGCCAGGTCAGAGAAAGCGCAGGGAGGAATGTGCCCTGCCCATCGCTCGCATGAATTCCGAACGGCTATTCCTTGATCGGGGTGCCCGCCAGCATCGCCCGTCTCCGCGTCATCGGCAGGAACAGACTTGCGCGCGCTTTCACCGGACCAAGCAAAAGCGAACATTTCTGCTCGGCCCTGACAAATTGAAAGAAAGGGCTTGCAACGCAGCCGATCTTTTGATAATCTTAGAGAGTTGCAGCAACGCAGCTTGAACGAAAAGCAAGCGACGCAACGCAGGAAAGCAGACGCGGACACGAAAGTGAAGCGACGGTTGTCCTTGGTTTTTTGGGTGGGTAGGGGAGCATTGGCTCTTTACTGCACCTGTAGCGGTATAAAGTTTTCCGAGTTTTGGTAACCGGGAGCTAGAGTCGGCGTGAAAGCGTGGATCTGGTTTTAGGGAGCCGAAAAGCCTTTCGAGGCCGGCGATGAGCAGCTCTTTTTGAGTCTTTAAGGCTTGGGATCGGTTGTGGAGTTGCTCAGATCTTTGACAATCTGGTTGGATGTTCAAGTAGCAAATACGTCAAGTACTTGAGTTCAGTTGAGTAGGTCGTTTCCCGATAGCTTTAGTTAGGGTTATCGATGGAGACAAATTCCAAACGGTTCAAACGAGAGTTTGATCCCGGCTCAGAATCAACGCTGGCGGCGCGCTTAACACATGCAAGTCGCACGAGAAAGGGAGCAATCCTGAGTAAAGTGGCGCACGGGTGAGTAACACGTGGGTATCTACCTTTTTGTGGGGAATAACTTGGGGAAACCCGAGCTAATACCGCATAAGCTCGAGAGAGGAAAGCCGCAAGGCGCAGAAAGAGGAGCCCGCGGCTGATTAGCTAGTTGGTGGGGTAATGGCTCACCAAGGCTTAGATCGGTAGCCGGCCTGAGAGGGCACACGGCCACACTGGCACTGAAACACGGGCCAGACTCCTACGGGAGGCAGCAGTGGGGAATCTTGCACAATGGAGGAAACTCTGATGCAGCGACGCCGCGTGAACGATGAAGCCCTTCGGGGTGTAAAGTTCTTTCGCCAGGAACGATAATGACGGTACCTGGAGAAGAAGCTGCGGCTAACTACGTGCCAGCAGCCGCGGTAATACGTAGGCAGCAAGCGTTGTTCGGAATTATTGGGCGTAAAGAGTATGTAGGTGGTGTCGTAAGTTTGGTGTGAAATCTCCTGGCTTAACTGGGAGGGTGCGCCGAAGACTGCGATGCTTGAGTATGGGAGAGGGAATCGGAATTCCTGGTGTAGCGGTGAAATGCGTAGATATCAGGAGGAACACCTGTGGTGTAGACGGGTTCCTGGACCATTACTGACACTGAGATACGAAAGCGTGGGTAGCAAACAGGATTAGATACCCTGGTAGTCCACGCCCTAAACGATGCACACTTGGTGTGAGCCATTCAGTTGGTTTGTGCCGGAGCTAACGCGTTAAGTGTGCCGCCTGGGGAGTACGGTCGCAAGGCTGAAACTCAAAGGAATTGACGGGGGCCCGCACAAGCGGTGGAGCATGTGGTTCAATTCGACGCAACGCGAAGAACCTTACCTGGGCTCGAACGGCTTTCGAACGACGTTAGAAATAGCGTTATCCCGCAAGGGACTATAGTCGAGGTGCTGCATGGCTGTCGTCAGCTCGTGTCGTGAGATGTTGGGTTAAGTCCCGCAACGAGCGCAACCCTCGTCCTGTGTTGCCATCATTAAGTTGGGAACTCGCAGGAGACCGCCAGCGATAAGTTGGAGGAAGGTGGGGATGACGTCAAGTCATCATGGCCTTTATGTCCAGGGCTACACACGTGCTACAATGGTCGGTACAAACCGTTGCGAAACCGCGAGGTGGAGCTAATCGGAGAAAACCGATCTCAGTTCGGATTGCAGGCTGCAACTCGCCTGCATGAAGCTGGAATCGCTAGTAATGCCGTATCAGAACGACGGCGTGAATACGTTCCCGGGCCTTGTACACACCGCCCGTCACATCACGAAAGTGGATTGTACTAGAAGTCTGCGCGCTAACCGTAAGGAGGCAGCGGCCCAAGGTGTGATTCATGATTGGGGTGAAGTCGTAACAAGGTAGCCGTAGGAGAACCTGCGGCTGGATCACCTCCTTTAAGAGAGAACGTGGCAGGAGTCGCGGAAAGGCGGCTGAAGCGTAAGCTGAAGCCTGGAGCGATCATTTATGGTCAAGCTCTGTAATAGCTGAGTAAGCGGCAGTCGTTCCTGTTCACAATCCTACTCTCTTTCTTGCTCAAGTATAAGATTTTGCTACGCGGCGCAGCCTTAGAGCGCGTTGCTGGACATCCAACTGGCCTCGAGAACGATTTTTTTAGCTTGGCTCCCGATGAGAATTGGGAGTCAGGTTGAAAGAGTCAAACAACCATTCCATTCTGGGGCTGTAGCTCAGTTGGGAGAGCGCCTGATTTGCATTCAGGAGGTCGTCAGTTCGATCCTGATCAGCTCCACCACTTGTATGCGGTAAGTCAGGTGAAAAAAATGCGGGCCTGTAGCTCAGTTGGTTAGAGCGCACCCCTGATAAGGGTGAGGTCGCTAGTTCGAATCCAGCCAGGCCCACCACTAGAAGGCATAGTGGAAGCAGTAGCGTTGGAAGCAGTTTTAAAGCAGTGGAAAGGTGAGAGTTTAGAGATCAGCACTTCTATCTGGAAAGTGGATAGGAGGATTGGTTCCTGAGCTTTCGGCGTACCGCGCAAGCGGCGTTGGAAATGAGGGTTTGTTCTTTGACAATTGAATATTGACGGGTAATATAATTACAAATTGCCCTGACTCCGAGAAGCCAGCCGATTCTTTTGTAGGAAGTCGGTGAAGCCTGTAGGGGGTCAGAGTAGCGCTTAGTAGAATAAAACGTGTAATGTGTGTTGAGTAAATTTTATGGTCAAGCTACTAAGGGCATGCGTGTGGATGCCTTGGCACAAGAAGGCGATGAAGGACGTAACTAGCTGCGATAAGCCTCGGGGAGATGCAAGTAATCAGTGATCCGGGGATTTCCGAATGGGGGAACCCAACCTATGTGAACATAGGTTACCCTGTCCTGAATATATAGGGGCAGGGAGCAAACTCAGGGAAGTGAACCATCTTAGTACCTGAAGGAAGATAAAACAAAAGTGATTCCGATAGTAGTGGCGAGCGAAATCGGACCAGCCCAAACCGAACGATTCGTAAGGAGAGTTCGGGGTTGTAGGACCACAATAATCAGGTGGTCGTGCCCTAATCGACACGAGAGTGTGGAGAGGGTACGACGAACCTGGTTAAACAAGGGATAGAAAAGTGTTAAAAGAACGGCATGGAAAGGCCGGCCATAGAGGGTGACAGCCCCGTATTTGAAAATGCAATTCTCTTTTAAGTGGCTCCTGAGTATCGCGGGACACGTGGAACCCAGCGAGAAACTACCGGGACCATCCGGTAAGGCTAAATACTCTCTTGTGACCGATAGTGAACTAGTACCGTGAGGGAAAGGTGAAAAGCACCCCTGCGAGGGGAGTGAAATAGTACCTGAAACCGCATGCCTACAAGCAGTGGGAGGACTATGGCCGCAAGGCAAAGTCTGACCTCGTGCCTATTGAATAATGAGCTGGCTAGTTAATCTCAGTGGCAAGGTTAAGCGGAAGCGAGCCGAAGCGAAAGCGAGTCTGAACAGGGCGTTCAGTCGCTGGGATTAGACGCGAAGCGGGATGATCTACCCTTGGCCAGGATGAAGTCCGTGTAACAACGGATGGAGGTCCGAACCAGTGTTGGTTGAAAACAGCTTGGATGAGCTGAGGGTAGGGGTGAAAGGCTAATCAAATTCCGTGATAGCTCGTTCTCACCGAAATAGCTTTAGGGCTAGCGTCGTATGTTCCGTCGTGGTGGTAGAGACATGAAAGGACTAGGGGCCTTCCCAGGTTACCGAATCCTACCAAACTTCGAATGCCATGAACGAGTAATACGGCAGTCAGACTGCGAGGGCTAAGCTTCGTGGTCAAAAGGGAAAGAGCCCAGACCGTCAACTAAGGCCCCCAAATCTATGCTAAGTGGTAAAGGAAGTCGGGAGGCTCAGACAGCCAGGAGGTTGGCTTAGAAGCAGCCATCCTTTAAAGAAAGCGTAATAGCTCACTGGTCGAGCACCCCGGTACCGATAATCCAACGGGGCTAAAGCATAGTGCCGAAGTTACGGGTGCGTTGTTTACAACGCGCGGTAGGTGAGCATTCCCAATGCAGTGAAGGATTACCGAGAGGAGATCTGGAGCGTTGAGAAGAGACTCTGCCAGCATAAGTAGCGATAAACCAGGTGAGAACCCTGGTCGCCGAAAGTCTAAGGTTTCCTGAGAAAGGTTAATCCGCTCAGGGTTAGTCAGTGCCTAAGGTGAGGCCGAAAGGCGTAGCCGATGGACACACGGTTAATATTCCGTGACCACCGAAACACGATCAAGACCGATGGGGGGACGCAGACCGTAAGCCTAGGGGCGAAATGGTTACAAACCTAGGTGAAGGGAGGACCGGATAGGCAAATCCGCCGGTTCGTCTGCCAGGAAAATCCTCTAAGGAGTGTTAGGTGACTGTACCACAAACGGACACACGTGGACGAGATGAGTATTCTCAGGCGCTCGGGTGATGAGTTGTTCAGGAACTAGGCAAATTAACTCCGTAACTTCGGGATAAGGAGTGCCCACGAAAGTGGGCCGCAGCGAATAGCATCAGGCGACTGTTTAACAAAAACACAGGTCTCTGCAAAGTCTAAAACGACGTATAGGGGCTGACGCCTGCCCGGTGCCGGAAGGTTAAAAGGAGGGGTTAGTCGCAAGGCGAAGCTCTGAATTGAAGCCCCGGTGAACGGCGGCCGTAACTATAACGGTCCTAAGGTAGCGAAATTCCTTGTCGGGTAAGTTCCGACCTGCACGAATGGCGTAACGATCTGATGACTGTCTTAACAACTTGCCCGGCGAATTTGTGGTTCCGGTGAAGACGCCGGATGCCCGCCACAAGACGGAAAGACCCCGTGCACCTTTACTATACCCTATCAGTGAATTATGGGTCCATCTGCGCAGGATAGGTGGGAGGCTTTGATATCGGACTTTTGGGTTCGGTGGAGCCAATGGTGAGATACCACCCTGATGGTTCTGTGATTCTAACCTACTTCCCTTATCGGGAAGAGGGACACTGGTAGGCGGGTAGTTTGACTGGGGCGGTCGCCTCCTAAATTGTAACGGAGGCGCTCGAAGCTGCGTTCAGGTGGTTTGGAAATCCACCGATGAGTGTAAAGGCATAAACGCGGTTGACTGCGAGACCAACAAGTCAAGCAGGTGGGAAACCAGGACTTAGTGATCCGGTGGTTCTGTATGGAAGGGCCATCGCTCAACGGATAAAAGGTACGCCGGGGATAACAGGCTGATCGGTGTCAAGAGTTCATATCGACGCACCGGTTTGGCACCTCGATGTCGGTTCATCGCATCCCGGGGGTGTAGAAGCTCCCAAGGGTTAGGCTGTTCGCCTATTAAAGCGGTACGTGAACTGGGTTCAGAACGTCGCGAGACAGTTCGGTCCCTATCTGTGGTGGGCGCAGGAGATTTGAGAGGGCTTGGCTTTAGTACGAGAGGACCGAGCTGAACCAACCTCTTGTGATGCAGTTGTCTCTCCAGAGGCACCGCTGCGTAGCGAAGTTGGGTTAGGATAAGCGCTGAATGCATATAAGCGCGAAACCTTCCTCAAGATGAGATCTCCCAAGCGAAAGCTTTGAAGGGCCGTCGTAGACTACGACGTTGATAGGTCGGATGTGTAAGCGCAGTAATGTGTTGAGCTTACCGATACTAATAGCCCGTTCGGCTTGACCATAAAATTTACTGTGCGCACATTGCACATGTAATTCTACTTAAGTAGTTTGTCTTTCTGTTACCCGTCAATATTCAAAACAAACCAAAGCTCTACAGTTTTGGGTGATACTAGCGAGAGGGCACCACCCGTTCCCATCCCGAACACGGAAGTTAAGCCTCTCAGCCCCGATGGTACTGCACGCGCAGGTGTGTGGGAGAGTAGGACGTCGCCCAATTAAATTTACTAAGCGGTCTGACCCAGTCAGACCGCTTTTCCAATTACCCTATCCAAATTCCCCAAACTATACCGCGCACGACTCAATCCATCCCCAAATCTGCCCAACTGCCCAAATACCTCCCCCGCTACATACCCCTTATACTCGCCTAACTCCCCCAAATACCAACCCAAATCCAC
>Ga0209086_10004066_pt1 | contig 10936 bp, 11 predicted proteins | sample M_130207_XF_Meta_FD_187312 | JGI IMG/M metagenome (GOLD analysis project Ga0209086, IMG submission 187312) | Freshwater microbial communities from Lake Montjoie, Canada to study carbon cycling - M_130207_XF_MetaG (SPAdes) (version 2) | ecosystem: Environmental > Aquatic > Freshwater > Lake...
CAAAAATAAAAATACAATTTTTGAATTCTTAAAGACTATAAACAATATTGATAAAAATTTATAAAATCATTTATAAATTTATAAAAGCTAGTAACAGTTTATTGTATAATAATTTTAGTAAAAAAGTCACAGCCTTTTCACAAAAAGGCCGTACCCCAAAACATACCAAAATGGCGTTTTTAAGACATTAAAATTAACCTTATTTATAATAAAAATATATTATAAATGTATCAGACCACCGAGCAAAGCCGCAAACGGTTGTTTTTAGTCTTAAACTAGTTTAAAAATATCAACAAATAACAGTATTAAAAAATAGTGGATAGCCGGTGAAAAAAGTCTTTCAAATGTTAGTAAGCAACATTCGTTAATTAGCTGTTCATCATTATCCATGTACAATGTACCGAAACTTGCATTCTATACAGTAGATAATTGTACTTGTAGCTTCGTCGCTTGATTTTAGCTGCCTTGAATATGATATAGTTCTCATACTTTTACATTTTTTACATTGATTGACACCTTCTGTAGCATCAAAGGGAGTTAACATAAAGCTGTCGGTTTCTTTTACTTTTTTAATAATTTCAACAAAGTCTGGGTGTTGAAATCCTAATTTGGATTCTTTTAGATAATTAAAAATTTCTGATAATTCTTTTCCTTCTTGTTTCATGAAACTTAATTCATATAAAAGGTCATTTACTTCTTCTTTTGGGAATTTTTTTAATTGATTAAGAATAATTGTTTTGTTCTCTTTTTTATGGCAAATATGTTTAACAAGACGCGATAAATTCATTTGTTATTTATTTTGTTTTTTGTTTTTAATTAGATTTTTTGTTTTGATTTTTTCAATTTTATAATAAATAGATAATGAAAGTAAAAAAATTATTTTTTAGTGTCATTGGGATTGTTTTGATTTTATACGTATTTTTTTGTCTTGTAAATGAAGTTCGTGATAATTATGATTCACAAGCACAAGATGAATATACTCTTTTATTAATTGAAAAAATACGAAAAGTTGATCCTATTGTTCACGACATTATTCCTCATTTACGATTTTTTGAAGGTGAAAAAAGTTATACACTTGATAAAAAATATGTATTTCTTTGCAAACGAGATAAAAAAACAAAAGAGCACTACCATGACAATCAGTTAATTCTTGTTCTTTTACATGAAATCAGTCATGCTTTATGCGATGAAGTAGGACATACTGCAAAATTTGATATGATTTTTGAAGATTTACTTGAAAAAGCTACTATTGCTGGTGTATATGATCCTTCTATTCCTAGTGTTGATGGATACTGTGAATAGGGTTAAATATTTATAATATATTTTTATTATAAATTGGTTTTGGGGTTGTTTAGTAATTTCTACGTTTTATACGTCTAATTAATTTTGCTAAAGAAGATTTTTTTCGATGACTAAAACGTGGTGGAGGTACAGCCGGTGGACCAAGAGGTAATCCTAATGGCACTGGTGGTAAATTAGATGGTAACAAAGAAACAATACTATCATCTACTACGTTTTCTAAAGGAGGAGGTCTACCAAGATTAGCTAGTTCAACTTCATTTTGATTTTGATTTTGATTGCTAACAGGCTGACGAAAAGGTCTATTCGACGTATCAATAGGAACATTACCAATATTATTGGCAAGTTCGCCATATTTTTCTTCTTCTTGTTTTACTTCTGGTTTTACTTCTTGTTTTACTTGAGGACTTTGAGTAAGATCAATTTGGGCAATTCTCTGTTCATTAGCTTTAGCTTTTTTCAAATCAATAGCTGCACTTAATTGTTGTTTGCTTAAATAATCTTTGCATTTTGCGTGAATTGGAGAAACGACCGTTACATTTCCTTCATCTCTTATTTTTTTCTTGATTCCAAAATCATCACCTTCAATATTTCCTGCTGGAGCACAATAGTTCTTTAATACTTCTTGAGAACGTTTATTGCGATTAAATTTAATAATATCAGCAATTTTCTGAACAGATAATTCTTGTATAGCTCGTTTTACATCATTATCACCTTTGGCTTTACATAATGTATCTTTAATAAAAGTTAAATCAGCTTCATCAATTTCTTTATCTTTTTTATTCATGACCATAATTTTACCTATAATCTTTTCTGGTGTAATAGGGTGATGTGGTAAATCAAATGTTTGAGGATAGTTTTCTTCATTAAATTGACAAATTTCTGTGTAAGCTTTTTCTACTTCAGCTGGTACAACTGTTTCATCATATTTTTTATATTCACGTTTCAAATTACTAAAAATAATTTCAGCATATTTTTCAGCATATTTATCTTTGATAGTTTCTTCTAATTTATTCTTATCAGGTAAATCTCCAACACGAAATGCTTCTTCTTCTAAATGTTCATGTGCACGATACATTTCTTCTAATTCTGGTAATGTCTTTTCTCCCATATGAACGTAATTTTCTTTTAATTTCTCAAATTTTTCTTCTGTACTTTCACTATAAAACCATAATGTAGAAACACATGAGATTCCAAACATTCCGATTGATACATACATCATAATGCCTGATAATTGTATTAAATTATCATGAAGAGATCCAGGTGTTTTTATAGGATCTGCTCCAACACAGCAAATAAGACCTGGGTCTGATGAATTATTACAATCAACTATATTTAGTCTTTCTTTCTTTTGTGCAACACATTGATCATCATGCATACATGATCCAGTTTTTAACCCGCTAGCACATGCTTTTGAAACTGTATCATCACAATATGATTTTGTAATAGTTTGATTTAATAAAATGCAACAAACCATTAATACAGTTGACATTACAAACCAACCACCTTTTTTCATAACTGTAAAAAATCCTGAATCATGTTCAACTTTTTGCCAATATACAATAACGGATGCAAAAAACATGATTCCACTTACAACAAGTATACCAGTTAATACGTTTTGTATTGTTGTATGTTGAACATCATTAACTTTACATGCATCATTATCATACATACCAAGAAAAACAAAACAACAAATCATATAAAATAAACCTAGTAATAATAACAATATCATTGAAATTCTCCATGGAACAGATGGTACAATGGGCTCAATACTATCTTTTGTTTTTGTTAATAAACCACCCATTTTCTTATTATTGTTATTTTTATTTTTATTTTTTATTTATTTATAGCTATAAACATATATAAAAGAGAAATGTCAAGTTTCATCGCATCATTTGATATTGGTAAGAAGAACTTTTCTTTTTATATTGAAGAGTTTGATAAAGACGCTCTAACTGCCTTACAAAAAGAAAATAAAAGTATCGCAAAAAATAAACGTTACAATGCAAACGGCACTTGCACTAGCGAATTTGGTGAATTATTAAAAAAAGTATATTGTAACGGTGAAAAAGTTTTCATTGGTAATTTTGATATTACGGAAGGAACCAATAAGGATAAATATTTTGATTCAGATATTTGTCATGGCATGACAGACTTGCTCGATAAGTACGATGAATATTGGCAAAAAGTTGATTATTTTGTGATTGAACAACAGCTTTCTTTTATGGGTAAAATTAATACAATGGCTTTAAAATTGGGACAACATTGTGAAAGTTATTTCATGATTAAATATGGTTGCAGGGGAATTTATTCAACCCAAAAAAATTGTAAAACCATTATTGAATTTCCTGCATTTCACAAGACACAAGTGATGGGATCTGAAAAAATTGAAAAAGTAACCAAAGCTGGTAAAGTTAGCTATAAAAATATTGACAAGCCCGCTAGAAAGAAATGGAGTATTGAAACTGCTTATGGTGTATTAACCGAACGGGAAGATTTTGATACCATTGACGAGATTACAAAATCAAAGAAAAAAGATGATTTGTCTGATGTGTTGAACCAGTGTCAAGCGTTTAAGTATTTGTATTTTGTGGATGGATCTCATTAAGGACTATCAACAGCTTAATGAATCTTGATAATATAACTTTTCCAGGAGTCACCGTAAATATCTGTTTGATACTTTCCTTTACGTATTTTGATATCGGTGATAGGTTCATCACAATATTGTTGTATATATTCAGTTAATTCAGATCGACGATTTGTTTCAAATAATATGGAATGACACGTTGCTGATTTTATGTCATCTTTATACAAAATAGTAATGTAACAATCATTCAATTCTATGTTTAATTCTATGCTCATTTTAATGTTTAGCAAACATTAAAATTAATTAATTCAATTTTACAAGAAGCAATATGCTATTTAATTTTCTTCATAATATTTTTTTAAAAACATGGCAAGTTCATCATTATACTTTTTTTTCATATCAATTTCTGTGTCAATTTCTTTAGTATTTATTTCTTTAGTATTTATTTCTTTACTCTTAATTTCTTTACTCTTAATTTCTTTACTCTTAATTTTACTTTCTTTATTAAAAACATCTGGTTCTATTTTAGAAGCAATTTGAGCCCACGTACTCATTTTATTTTTTTATTAATTGTTTAAATCAAATAATCAATTTTATGTTTAATCATTTTATATTGTGCAATATTCACAACCTTTACCTTTATTCATCAACGTTTTATAGTGTAAATACATAGCACATGAAAAAATAGTCAATAATAACCCTATTAATGTATTATAATGCATTGAACCCACTCCTAGCGCCGCTAAAGGTACTGCTAGACAGGCTGCGCATACCATGTCTGTTTAATTTTATTATAAGTTTTATAATAAAAAATATACTTCTTTTTCACAAAAAGCGATAGTTAAAATAATTTAAAAACTGATTGGCAAAGCCACTCATGCGTGAGGGGCATGAACCCCTCGACGGGACTCTGCTATTTGTTCTTATTCAATATTGCCAACTCGTTCGTAAACTCACTATTGTGTTTTGGATCATCAAAGCACTTTATATACACAAGTGAGTGATTTGCTTGCATCTCCTTATCATGTAAATACGCTTTTCGACTATAATTATCTTCTTCCATTGTTTCTTGTTCATCTTTGATATCGGATAATACACCATCAAATATAATACCTGCAACTTCTTTAATCGGTTTACTTACTTTTTCTATAAATGTTCGTGCTTCAATATCATCTTTCATATTTCCATGCTTGTCCATATACTTGAATTTGTTACGACTAGGATCGGTAGCAATAAGTAACTTTTTCTGATCTTTGGTGTTTATAAAATATTCAGTACACATTCGTGCTATTCCACGTTGACCTTCAAGTAATACTTGTTCAGTCAAGACAGATTGACATTTTCTTTTAATATCAGATTCAAGTAGATCTTCAATAAAATACTTATCAGAGAAAGAGTTTCTAATTTGATTAATAGTTGTATTATTTGTAGTAGTAGGTTTATCAATAGCTTTTGAAGCAAGATTTTCAAGCATTTTTTGAAGTGTTTCAATTTGCTGATGAGCATCTACTAAAGCTTTATCTGCATTTTTTTGTTGTAATAAAATTATATTATCTTTATCTTTTACTATTAACTCATTTTTATTATTTAATATTTTTAATGTTTGTTTTTCTTTTTCTAATTGAATATTTTTATTTTTTATTAAATTATTTTCTAAAAGTAAATCAGTTTGTTTTAATTCGAGTTCATTAATCTTTTTTTGTAATTCTTGTGTTGCTTGCATTATATTATATTTTTTACAAGATTCTTGATGTATATTTAAATTTGCTTTATTTACAAAAAATTCATCACATCCTTTACATTGATATTTTGTTTCTATTGTTACACCTCTTATTTTCATACATTTTTTACTATTTATCATATGACATTTTAAGGTAATTATATTCTTAAATACTAAATGACAATATTCACACGTTAGTAATTGATCCATTTTATATAATATTAAAATTATTTAAATTAATATTAAAAATTTTAATATTATTAATAACATTATTAAAATAATAAATACTAGTTATATATTTTTTAAAAGTTAATTATTTTTAAAAATACAAACTTAACAAAAAATAACCTGTTATGCTTGAACTACATTTTTCAGTTTTAATAAAAAATGAAAAATAATTTAAGATTATATAAATTTTTTCACACACATTTTTTGTGTGTGTAGATTTTTAAAATTTTTTGAAAAGTATAAAATATAAATAAATCATGTCTTTATTTTAAAAATTAATTTAAGTTTATCAATCTTTTTTTGTAATTCTTTTGTTGCTTGGATTATATTATAAAAATTTTTGATGTATATTTAAATTTGCTTTATTTACAAAAACCTTTACATTGATATTGTTACATCTCTTATTTTTATACATTTTTTTTACTATTTATCATATGACATTTAAGATAATTATTTTTAAAATGAAAATAATTTTTTTAATAATATAAATATGGGTAATTATTTAAATAAAATAGGCAGCGAAACAATATATTTTGGTATACTAGCATTTATATTTTTAGGATTATCAATCTACTTTTTTTGTAAAAAAATAGAAGGTACACATAAGGATAAAGATGGTTATCTAAATCCATATCAAGAATACAAAGATACACATCACTGGGTGTTGGGTCTTCTATCTCTATTTACTAGTGTAATATTTGCATTTATTACGCTAAGCGCCATGTACAATAACAAAATTAACAAAATTATGTTTTAATAATTAATATTCTATAATAGGTTCAGGATACTTTATATCTTTATATTCATCAAATATTTTATACCACTTGTGAATATCTTTATTAGGAACATTTTCCAATTCAGGAACCCATTTTTTAATGTATTCACAATCTGGATCGTATTTTTCAGATTGTAAAAAAGGGTTATAAATTCGCACAAACGGATTTCGATCAGTACCAACTTGTGCTGAAAATTGCCAATTTAAATTGTTACTTGCTACATCATAATCAACTAGTTTTTTTGCAAAATATTTCTCACCTTTTCTCCAATCTATTTTTAGTACCATTGCTAAAAAGTTACTTACAATTAATCGAACGCGGTTGTGCATCCATCCAGTTTCATTTAGTTGTCTCATACCTGCATCTACTAATGGAATACCTGTAGTACCATCACACCACTTTTTAAAATCGCTAGGTGCTTTTCGCCAATTTACTTTTTTATGTTGAAAATTTCCACCACCAAGTGTATCTTTATAGGGTAAATAATTCATCAAACAAGCGTAAAAATCATGCCAAATAATTTGACGACCAAGGTCAATATTCTTGCGAAAAACGTTGTAAACTTCTCTGATACTAACTACTCCAAATTTAATGTATTTAGAAAGATGAGTGGTTTCAATGCTAGGTAAACTACGAGTTTTTGAATATTTTTTAAACTCAGCTGCATCTTTCAAAATAGATAAAGCTTCTTTACGGATTAGTTTATCTGTTTTCATTTTTGGTAATGAAAATTTAAAAGCCGAGTTTACAGAAAGCTTATGACTTGATAATGCTATTTCTTTTTTATAAGGGATAGCTATACGCATTTTTTTAACACGTTCATAGAAAGGTTTAAAGACTTTATAAAAAGATCCATCACGAATTTCGTCCATCTTTACGAGTGTATAATCTTCTTGTGCAACAATAGTGATATTATGTTTATTTGCAACTTTTTTGACCATCTCTGTGCGTTTTTTGGCATATTCGGTGTAATCAAGATTAAATCCAAGATGTGTAATTTCTTTATTTTTGCTAAAAAGTGAATCTAATACATCTTGTGTATATCCATAAAATACTTGAAGATGTGGAATACCTCGTAAAGAATCTACCATAAATTCTATAGATCTTTCATTATAATATGGATTTTGTTCAGGATCGACTTGATCTGGATTAAAAATAAAAATTGGAATAATTTCTTTACAAAGCGTTGAAAGTTCAATTAAAGATGTATTGTCTACTACACGAAAATCACGATGAAATAAAAAGATTCCTGACATCTTCTTTTATTTAATTATGTTAATTAAATAATTATATTAAAAATACTGGATAGTCGGTTCAATTTTTTAAAACTAGTTTTAAAATTAAATTTTCAAATTTTGAACTTATTTTATTATAATTTAAAAATTTAGTTTATAATAAAATAAGTTCAAAATTTGAAAATGGATATAAATGCGAAATTTAAAAAATGTTATAATTGTAACAAAAAATTAAATGAATCATTTTTTATTAATGACAATGGAAAAATTGTAACTAAATGCACTAATTGTAGGATAAAACTTATAAAAAAATTGAATATATGTAATATTTGCGGTATAAGAGCTATTTATAATTTTAAAGATCAAAAAAATGGTATAAAATGTTATAAACATAAAGAAATATTTATGATTAATGTTAAAGATAAAAAATGTCATTTTGATGGATGTATAAAAATACCAACTTTTAATTTTAAAGGTAAAATTAATGGTATTTTTTGTAGTTTACATAAAGAACCTAATATGATTGATGTAAAAAATAAAATTTGTCAATTTGAAGATTGTAAAACATTAGCAAATTTTAATTTTGAAGGTCAAAAAAAACCTATTTTTTGCTATGAACATAAAAAAACTGATATGATTAATATTAAAGATAAAAAATGTAATTTTAATGGATGTACAAAAATACCAACTTTTAATTTTGAAGATCAAAAAAAACCTATTTTTTGCTATGAACATAAAAAAACTGATATGATTAATATTAAAGATAAAAAATGTAATTTTGATGGATGTACAAAAATACCAACTTTTAATGTTGAAGGTGAAACAAAAGGTATTTTTTGCTATGAACATAAAAAAACTGATATGGTTAATGTTAAAAATAAAAAATGTAATTTTGATGGATGTACAAAAATACCAACTTTTAATGTTGAAGGTCAAAAAAAACCTATTTTTTGTTCTGAACATAAAAAAACTGATATGATTAATATTAAAGATAAAAAATGTAATTTTGATGGATGTACAAAAATACCAACTTTTAATATTGAAGGTGAAACAAAAGGTATTTTTTGTTCTGAACATAAACCCCCTAGTATGGTTAATGTTAAAAATAAAAAATGTAATTTTGATGGATGTACAAAAATACCAACTTTTAATATTGAAGGTGAAACAAAAGGTATTTTTTGTTCTGAACATAAAAACCCTAGTATGGTTAATGTTAAAAATAAAAAATGTGAAATTAAAGGATGTAAAACTTTATCTAATTATAATTTACCTGGTCTTTTATCAGCATTTTGTAGTAAACATAAAAAAGATGGAATGATTTCAAAACCTACTAAACGTTGTACTGTAAAATATTGTAAAGAAACTGCTACTCATGGTATTAAAGAACAACTTTTTTGTGAAACTCATTCACCTAAAGATAATTACAATCTATGTGAGCGAAAATGTACAAATAAAGAATGCCCTGAACCTAATCGACTTGATATTTTAAACAAAGAAGGTATTTGTGTTACTTTTTGTTCCCTTATCAAACAAGATCAAATGATGAAAAAACACATTAAAAAGAAAGAAGAGTTTATTGGAAAACTTCTTGAAGAAGAAGTAAAACAAGAACTTTCTCATCGTGATGAAATAATTGAAAGTAGTTGTAGTCACAATCGTCCTGATTTTGTTTATGATTGTGGTACTCATTTTGTTATCATAGAAGTAGATGAATATCAACACAAAAGTTACAAAAATTGCGCGTCTACCAAAGAAGAACGTCAGAAAATGGAAAACAAACGAATGTTTATGATTTTTCAAAGTTTTGGTGGTCCTAAAACGATTTTTATTCGATATAATCCTGATGTATTTTGTGTAAATGAAAAAGTAGTAACAGTAGGAGATAAAAAACGACATGAATGCTTACTTCGATGGGTAAAACATTACATTAAAAATGGAACTGAACATCCATTAGAAGTTAAATATCTTTTTTACGATGGATATGATGAAAGTAAACATGAAACAATTATGATTGAAGAAAAAGATATATTATAACATATTATGGATAATTAAAAAATTTGTTTTTATACACATTTTAAACTTTTTTAAGACTAAAAATAGCAATTTTGGTTTGTTATATTTATAATCTTTTATTATAAATAATGGTAACTTTAAGGAATTATAAATATCGTTTGGTTTGTTTTTAGATACCCATTTTTGTGGAAAAATGTGATAATGAACAGTTAATGAATAATTTATAGTCGTTTAGGGGCTATAATGTTTTCTGCGACCATAGGTTGTTCAGTAGTAGGTTCTTCTACAGTCGTGGGTGCTACAGTCATAGGAGCTACAGTCATAGGAGCTACAGTTGTAGGAGCTACAGTCGTGGGTACAACAGTCGTGGGTGCTACAGTCGTAGGTACAACAGTCATAGGAGCTACAGTTGTAGGAGCTACAGTCGTGGGTACAACAGTCGTGGGTGCTACAGTTGTATGTACTACAGTCGTAGGTACAACAGTTGTAGGAGCTACTTTTGTTTTATTTTTAATATCATCATCATCATCATCATCATCATCATCGTTACAATCTTCTATAATTTTCTTTAATAGTTGAGTATGGTTTGTTTTAATTTTTTTGATTTGTTCCAAGTGTTCTTTTTTAAGACTTGCAATATCTTTTTTGGCGTGTTTTGTTACATTTTCTAATTTTTGTAACATGTTGTGTTTCATTTTATAGATGGTAGCATTCATTTTTTGATGATGTTGTTGATGAAATTCATTAATTTTACTCAATTTTTCTTGTTGTATTTGTTTAATGGTTTTAATTTTCATTGAATGAGAACGTTTTAACATTCGCATTTTTCCATTCATTTGTTCCAACATTGTTTTCATTTTTATATGATGTTCTTTACGTAATTCACGGATTTCTTTAGCTGCTTCTTTATCATCTTTTGCTTGTTCTTTTTGCAATTCACGAATTTCTTTTTGAGAACGTAATTGAATATCTTTAATTTTACGCATCATTTTCATTTTGACCATTCGTACTTCTTTTGCTGATTCTTTATTACATTTTTCAATTGCTTTTTTGACAGCTATCATTTTTTCAGTAAGCG
>Ga0209086_10004069_pt1 | contig 10933 bp, 17 predicted proteins | sample M_130207_XF_Meta_FD_187312 | JGI IMG/M metagenome (GOLD analysis project Ga0209086, IMG submission 187312) | Freshwater microbial communities from Lake Montjoie, Canada to study carbon cycling - M_130207_XF_MetaG (SPAdes) (version 2) | ecosystem: Environmental > Aquatic > Freshwater > Lake...
TAAAGGGGTCAAACCTGGACGATAAATTATACAAATAAAAAGAAATATGATAACACAAGAAATTTTAGACTCATTTGTCTATGAAACATTAGCAGGGTCATTTGTCGCAATTGACCCAACAGAGCACGACGCGATTATTGGTTACCACTCAACAAAAGAAGAGGCAGTGAAATCCTTTTTACAGTATGTGGATAAAGAAGGAATAATTTTCGAATAAGATATGGTACAATTATTATTATGGATGGTTATGGCTTATGGTATGAGCAACATCTTAGTTTATGGTTCAATCTTTAACGGACCAAGAAATTTTATTAACAAGTGGGGAGATAGCAAATACCTATTAAACGGATTCGGGGCATTTTTATCAAAGATGTTATCTTGTATGATGTGTTGTTCAGTTTGGGTTGGATTTTTCTTTGGAATTTTCTTATATTCACCTGTACACGAAATGCTTGGAGTTCACAACTATTACTCATGGTTCTTTGATGGTATGTTGGCTTCAGGGTCAGTATGGGCAATCAACGCAATTATCGAGTGGTTCGAAGTGAATCGACCATCACCTAATCATTAATTAAAAACAAAAACAAATGGGAAAGAAAGACAAAGAACACCGTAAAAAAATTCAGGCGAGAAATCAAAAAATGAAAGCTGCGGACAGCGCAATGCAAAAATTATTCCAAGAGTCAATGAAAAGACAACTTGCGGAATTAACAAAACAACGTGAGGCAGAAATGTCAGGTGACACACAAAACCAATAAAATGAAATGGGATTTATTCAATCCGAAACCAGAATTTAATTACAACACAATGTCAACAAAGTTAGACGTAGAATCATTGGAGAATCCTTATATCCAAGTGGTATGGGAAGACACACCAGAAAACTTCACACAAGAAAGAATCAAATCGGTTAAGCAATATTTCCAAAAGAAATATAACTCAACCAACATCAATGTTATCACGAAGGTTAAGACCACAGAGGACACACAACAAACGATTGATGTATCAGTTAACATCATGGATAAGAACTACCAAAGAGAACTTATCAAGTCAATGTTGGAATCCAAAGGTCAGGAACAATATTATGACCAAGTGATGGGAATTGATTATGCGGTTGAAAATAGATTGACAGCCAACGATGTTGAAGTTACCGCATTTAAGAAATGGCACATCAAGAAAATTGAGTTCAGTAACTTCTTATCTTATGGTGAGAACCAAGTCATTGACTTTGACTTGTGTAATGGTATTACTGTGGTTGAATCAGACCCACCAAACTTTGGAGGTAAGACCGTATTAACGGTGGACTTATTATTGTTCTTGTTCTTCAACACAACCACAAAGACACAAAAGGCAGAAGAAATCTTCAATCGATTCACCGATAAAAACTCGGTAGTTGTTAAAGGGGACATCATCATTGACGGTGAGGAATACATCATCGCTCGTAAGATTGAAAGAAAGAAATCCAAAGCTGGTGAATGGAATGTTAAGACTGAGTTGGAGTTCTTCAAGAAACTAGCTGATGGACAACTTCAAAACTTTACTGGTGAACAACGTAGGGAGACCGAGAACTTTATGAAAACATCTATTGGTAGTATGGATGACTTCTTGATGACAATCGTAACAACGGCATCAAACCTTGAAGATTTATTGGATGCGAAACCAACAGCTCGTGGTCAGGTATTAAGTAGATTCTTGGGTCTTGAGTTCTTGAAAAAGAAGGAAGAGACAGGTAAGGAAATATATTCTGAGTTCTCAAAAGGAATGATGTCGAATGTTTACAACACAGAGTCTTTGAAACAAGACAATGATGGTTCATCGGAACAAATCCAAACACTTAAAACTCAGATTGAAGAGTCTGAAACAAAGGTTAAGGATGTTGACTTAAGATTACAGAAAGGTCAGGAATACAAAGACAACTTATTGAAGTCAAAATATTCTGACATCGACCAAGAACTTATTGTCTTAAATCCAATCAAACTACAATCAGACATTACAGATTTTGATGGTTCTTGTGAAAGACTTAGAGGTCAAATCAAAGAAGTTAAGATTGTGGAACCAAAAGATTTTTATCATGAAGACAAACATGATGAGGTTAAAGAAGGAATGAAAACCACAAACGGTGAACTCATCCTTGCTCAGAACAAAGTTGAAGAGATTGAACAATTGGTTAAGAAGTACGGTGATGGTATTCAATGTGAGCACTGCGGAATCAAATTGATGGAAGCAGCACTCACAAAGAAAAAGATTGATGAGTTGGGAGATTGGGAAAAGAAGGTTGACAAGTTATCCAAACAATGGAAAGACCTTGACTCCAAAGAGAAGTCTTACACCCAACTTAAGAAAGACTTTGATGAGTACGAGAGAAACAAACTTATCAAAGAAAAATATGAGATTCAATTGGAATCAAGTGAATTGAAATTAGGTCAAGCCAAAGACAAACTTAAAAGGTACGAAGAAGTTCAAGACAAGATTAAGAAGAACAACGAGATTGACGCTCAGTTGGTGAAAGCTGGATTACGTATTGATGAATTGATTAATGAGAAACGTGGATACGAAAGAATTCAATCTACCAATCAAAATCAAATTGAAAACCTTCATGCTCGTATTGAAAAGAATAATGGGGTCATATTAAAGATTGCCGAAGAGTTTGAACGTGAGAAGATTTACAAGATGTATGTCGAGGTGTTTGGTAAGAATGGTATTACAAAGGTGATTATGAAGACCATGATGCCGTTGATTAACTCTGAACTACAAAGACTCCTTCAGGACTCTTGTTTCTTTAACTTGGAGATTCGTATTAACGACAAGAATGAGGTTGACTTTATCATGATTGATAACGGTACAGGTATTGAAAAACCAATGACCGCTGGTTCAGGATATGAAAAGACAATTGGTGCTTTGGCTATTAGAGCCGTACTATCAAAAGTATGTTCACTTCCAAAACCTAACATATCGGTTTACGATGAGACTTGGGGTAAAGTTTCTAATGAAAACTTGGAAATGGTTGGGGACTTTTTCATGAAGTTAAAGGACTACTTCGAAAAAATCTTCGTTATCAGCCACAATCCACTAATTTCAAATTGGGCGGACAATGTTGTTAGAATTACAAAAACCGATAATATTTCAAAAGTCTCACAGTAATATCAAACTTTTATTGTATCTTTGTTGTATGGATGAAACATTAAACGTAATACAAAGGGCCTGCTCATTGTGGGAATATAATCTTAAGTTAGGTAGAAAATATAATACCCCATTATCTATTGGATTTTCCGATGGGTACTATGAATTATTAACTTGTGTTGAACATAATATAAAAGGTACAGGTTCTATCTCTCATGGATATGACCATGACAATCATGATGAAACTAAGGGGACTTCATGGGTACAACCAAAAAAATGTAATACTTGCAATGCTAAAATACATTTTTTTTCAGAAAAATGTATTTGTGGTTCTAACGATATAAAATATATTAATGACTCAAGATGGGGAATAGACGCTAAAGCTCATTTTGACCACAAAGTCCCAAGTTATCATTTATGGGTTTTATACCCAAAAACATATTCTTACGATTGTAATGTTTTTTATTTAAAACAATTTATTATAAAGTCTGATAATAATGAGGTTTTTAATAATATATTAAGAGTACAACTTGAAAGGAGTGACAGTAAACATAAAAATTTCCTACCATTTTCATCAGATTTTTACGCCTCAAACCCAAAAGAAATTTCTTCGTTTACTATAACTTTTAATGATGTTTTTGGCGTTGTTGTTTCAAGAAATAATGTTAATGAAATTATTTATGACAATGAGGTGATTAAACAAATGATTCGTGCCAAAATAATTGATATGTCTTTCGTTAATTACAAAGATACTTATCTTTATGAAGAACTATATCAATTTATAAACGTAAAAGATAAACCAACAACACATGGAAAAGAAAGAGGGACAACAAGCCGTAGAAATCAATAAAATATATCATAATAATTGTGTTGATTTTTTAAAAACATTAAATGATGAGAGTATCGATACTTGTATTACCGACCCACCTTATTGGGGGGTTGTTGAAGATGAGTGGGACAATCAATGGAAAAATATTCAAGAGTATAAAGATTGGTGTGAGACGTGGATTCGAGAAGTTTCCAGAGTTACCAAAAAAAGTGCATCTTTTTTTATTTTTGGATTCCCATATCAGTTAGCTCATTTATTACCGATAATAGAATTGTATGGTTTTAAATTCAGACAACAAATTGTTGTTTGGAAAGGAATGAAAAGTGCCGCAGGTAGAGTGTCATCCAAATTAAAAATGTTTCCAACAACTACAGAACACATATATTATTTTGTTAAAGATAGTACAGATTATATTAGAGATTTATTACAAGAAAGAGCGTTAGAAAAAGAACTAACCCCAAAAGAAATTAACGAATTTTTAGGTAAAGCTTCAAATGGGGGAGGTACTTGGTCATCTATTGCAGGGAAAAAACAAAAAAATTTACAAGAACCAACAAAAGAAGATTGGGGAAAATTAGAGCAACTTTTTGGAGAGTTACCAAAATACGAAGATGTTGTTTATACATTTAATCTGCCAATGGGGGTTACAGACGTTTTTGATGATATTAAATTCTATTTTCCTAAAGGGGAAAAATTACATACAACTCAAAAACCAATAGAACTTATGGATAGGATTGTTGAATCTTGTTCAAAAGAAGGTGATTTAATTTTAGACCCATTTATGGGGTCAGGTACTACCGCAGTCTCTTGTAAAAATTTAAACCGAAATTATATAGGGTGTGAATTTGACAAACATTATTTCCAAGTTTGTGTTGACAGATTAAAATAATATTAATACCCACCCCTAATAAGGTGGGATTTTTTTTGACTTCTTAATTTTTTTATCCTACCTTTACTTGATTAAACCTGTATTATGAAAGAATTATGTTTTAACAAGAAGGGGGTAAACTATACACCCCTCCAATATTGGACAACTGATAAGGACACCAAAGTCGCCATCTATCAAGGTAGTCGTGGGGAGAACCCCGACCTTGATTTTATTGTCAAATACAAAGAGAAGGGTAAGAGATTACGTACGCCTTCACATACTCATTGGATTGTTGATTTGTTGGTTAAGGCTGAATACAACAAGAACTTATTGTCGTCTTATGTGAGTGACTTAATTAACGTGTATGATGGAACAACACCATTCAATAGTGTTGAGGAACGTGATAGATATGAGTTAACCCATATGAATGACATGGAGGATAAGTATTGGTTATTGAACGGACACGGATATTATAGTGTAAAGACATTAACCTCGTTGGTTGAGTTGTTCTCCAAGTGTGAGAAACAATCCACAGGTGCGTTTATGTTCAAGACACTACTTGAATTGGTGAAGGACTACTGTGAGGGTAAAAAAGATTTTTACCAAATTGTTGGGTATTCTAAGCGAGTTTAAATAAATAACCTTATCTTTGTCAAAACAAAATATATGAAGAAATATCTATTAACCGTATTCGGTAATTTTGAATCAGAAAAATGTGAGGAGATTGCTCATTGTTTGGAACCGTTGGTTGATTCAACTCACTTGAAGTTTCAATATCGTAGTGGTGTTATTATTTTCCATTTCGAATCTGAAATTCAAATGGGGGACATTCATGAGTTTGTTGAACTAACCTCTTATGATATGTATGATTCATTCATATTGACTGAGTATAATGATAATGTATCAGTATTCATGACGGACGATATGAAACAACATTTATTTGATTTGGAGACTGAGACTGAAGGTGCGATTACCTTTGATTTATTACCTGAAAATCGGGAGTGGACGTTTGATGATGAAGACGGTGAAGATGACATTGTGACCGTTTTAATGAACGAAGTAAAGAAAAACCTACAACTACCTACCTTGGACCAATTGTTGGACAAGGTGGTGGAACACGGAGTTGAATCACTAACTCCTTATGAAAAAGCAACATTAGATAACTATAGCCAGAAATAATATGAAAGAAAAATCATCAATTCCAATTAACCAAGAAGAGATTGCGGGATATCTCAAGGACATCCGAAGAATTCGAGTTATGACACCTGACAGGGAGAGAGAACTTGCAAAAAAGATGTTGTCTCCTGATGTGACAGACGCAGAGAAGAAAGAGATTCAACAGGAGTTGTTGGAAGGTAACCTTCGATTTGTTATCACGGTGAGCAAACAATACCAGAATCAAGGATTGGATTTGTCTGACTTGATTGCTGAAGGGAACTATGGTCTTATGAAGGCCATCGACAACTTTGATTGGACCAAAGGGTTAAGATTCATCTCTTATGCTGTGTGGTGGGTTCGTCAATCAATCTTGCAATCGTTGAACGAGAATGCAAGAACCATCCGTCTACCAGTTAATGTGGTTCAAGAATTACATCGAGCAAAGAAAGAGTTGGATTCAGCGGGAGTTGCTCTACCTGATAAGTTTGCGACATTGCCATATACAATCAACTTGGATAACCCGTTGAATGAGGAAGGTGATACCTTGTTGGACATCTTGAATAACCCAAATGCAGAACTGGCTGACGCTGGTCTATCAACTGAGGACACCTTGAAGAAGAAACTTCTTGAAATGTTGGATGTGTTGGACAATCGTGAGAGAATAATCATCGAAGATTATTATGGGTTGTCAGGGAATACAAGAACATTGGAAGATATTGGTGGTGACTTCTCATTAACCAAAGAAAGGGTTCGACAAATTAAGGAGAAAGCTCTCCGAAAATTGAGAAATGAGACTTCGAGTTTGTTCGATTATATGTAAAAGTTGAAAAAGGGTGTATTTATAAAGTACACCCTTTATTATTGGGATAAATAAAAAACAAAGAATATGAAAAAATTTATAGAAAAAAACTTTATTGTTATTGTATTGGTAATTGCCTTATTGTCCTTCTTTAAGGGATGTGGAGATGGTAGAGAACTTGCTAAAATGAGAAAAGAGGTTGAAGCGATTAAAGATTCAACTTACACTAAACAAGAATTGAATGTTGAATTAACAATCATGGGATTGGAGTCTGAGAAGAGAATGATTCAAGCAACTGACAGAAAGTTGTTGGATGTTCAAAGACAAACTCAAATCGAACAGGAGATTAAAAAGTTAAAATCAAAATAAGATGACTTGGATACAGAAAAATTTTAAGAAGATAATTTATATTGCCTTCTTGGTTCCAATCTTGGCGGTTGCTGGTGTTTCAATATCCCACGTAACGACTTGGTATGGATTATCTAACCCAATGAGTTGGGCGGTATATCTGTCAATTGGTATTGAGATTGCTGCGTTATCTGCGGTTGCTGCGATATCGGCAAATATGGGTAAGAAAGTTTATATCCCATTTGGTATCGTAACTTTAATTCAATTCATCGGTAATATCTTCTTTGCGTATCAATACATCAATGTTGATTCACAACAGTTTAAAGATTGGGTTGAGTTGGTTGACCCAGTGGTTAGTTATCTTGGTGTTGAATCAGGAGACCCTATTGGACACAAAAGATTCTTGTCATTATTTGCGGGAGGTATGTTACCAATAATTTCTCTATCCTTTTTGCACATGTTGGTTAAGTTTGAGGAAGAGGGAAAGACCGACGCTCCCCAACCTGAAATCGATATCGAAGCATTGAGTACCGAAGCAGGAAAGAAAGAAGCTGAAGTTGAAAAAGAAAAGTATGTTCCAACTCAAGAAGATTTGCAAAGACTTGAGGAAGAATTAAGACGAGTTAACGAACAAAAATTTGGTAACTTAACTGAGGAAACTTCTAACCCAATAAATGAAGACCAAGTAAGAAGGTTAAGTTATAGTAGACGAGATGCTTAATATTGAAAAATACGGAAATTTCAAAACAACGGGTAAACAAAAAAAGAAAAAGCAAATAATTTTATGTCATACATCAAGGGAGGTTGAGGAATACTTGACCTCCCTTAAGTTTAGATACAATTCCAAGTATGACAAAATCCCCAATTACTTAGTTACCAAAAACGGTAAAATCCTTCAACTACTTCCTGATGAAGGTCATACCAATTTTTTCAGTGAAGATAATATTAATAGGAACTCCATTATTGTATGTTTGGAGAATTTGGGTTGGTTGGAAAAGAAACCTTTAACAAACTATTATATTAACTGGAAAGGAAGTATTTATAATCAAGAAGTTTACGAAAAAAAGTGGAGAGATTTCTTTTTTTGGGAACCATATTCAGATGAACAGGTGAAATCTACCGCTGAATTATGTTCACATTTAACTGAGATACTCAAGATTAAAAAAAGGTGTGTGGGTCATAATACCAGATTTGAAGGTATTGAACATTTTGAAGGAATTGTCTCGAAGAGCAATTTTGACGGAAAACACACCGACTTAAATCCATCTTTCAATTTTGGAGACTTTATTAAATTATTAGAAAATGAGCAATACACACAATGACAGATACGACGAGATTAAGTCGTTACTAAAGAAATCAAGAATGTTACTTGAGCAAGATACTCAAGATAATGTTGCAGCAAGCATTGAACAAAGAATTGACCAAGACCAAGATTATGAAACAGCTGTTAGCGATAGAGAACCTGGTGATGATATTGAAGATGGTGAACAATCTCCAAAAGATAAAACACAGAAATATAGAATTTCAGGTGGAATCTTAGCTTTACATGGTAAAGAAAAAAATGATTTAGATATTACATCCGATGAGAAAATCGCTTTCCAAGAAAGTATGGATGAGTTCGTTGAAGAAGTATCTGACTTAGTTGATTTTAATACCTTAAATGTCTATGCAAATAATGTTGACTGGTCAGGTAAAATTATTGACCAAGATATTGAATTCACATTCACAATTGGTGAGGATAGTGGAATTTATATAAATGGTGAAATGGTAAAAGTTGATGAAGATTTCTTGGAAATGATTAATAAATTACAACAGTTCTACCAAAAGTTCAAATCCAAATGGGGTAAAGTTCTTGCAAGTAGAAAGAAAACAAAAGAATCACCAGAGTAATGGAAACAATTAAAATTTTTATAATTAGAAATTACAAAATAATTCTTGCAGGTTTGCTCGGATTGTTTTTGTTGTATTGGGTCATTTTTATTCTTACTCCAAAGAATACCATGTTAACAGAGGACCGAAAAAGAATTGAGAAACTTGATAAGGTTATCACGGAATTAAATAAAGAACAAGATAAGTTAGAGACTCAAATTACTGAAGTTAATAAAGAGATTGTACTAATTGAAACAAATGTTACCAAAATAAAAAAGGATAAAATTAAAGTATCAAAAGAATATCATGAAGAAATTAAGCGTGTTGATTACTATACTGAGCCTGAGCTCGATAGCTTTTTCACAAACAGGTACAAATAACGAACCCGTTAAATGTTTCCCAATACCAGTGGTGAAACAGATAACAAAAGATTTGTTGAGTGGTGATTCAGCCAAGGTTCAATTAAAATTAACCGAGCAACAACTTGCGGAAACTGAAAAGATTGTTGAGAAGAAAGACAGTGTAATTTCAATTATGAAAGTTAAAGAGGAAAACTATAATTCAATAATTGGTGCTCAAACTGAGAAATATTCTATTTTGGAGTCTCATACCAAACAAGTTGAATCCGACTTTAAAAAATTGAAAGTTAAACATAAATTCACTTCAATATTGTCATACGGTGTTATGGCAACTTTGACGTTCTTTTTAATTACAAAATAATGGCACTTACTACAACCGATAAAAAAGAAATTGAAACAATGATTCGTAAAGAAATTAGAAGTTTTATGGATAATAGTACACTTAAACAATTTGAAGATAAATTGATGGATAGAATATCAAAAGAGATTAAAAGGGGAAAACTCACTGGTGAGGTTAAAGAGATAACCCTAAGAATGTTCCGTGAATTCTACCAATTTATGTGGATGAACCGTAGCTATTGGGAACCAAGACTTAGAAACGCTTAATTATGGGAAACTCTGCATCGGAATTTAAAAACGCTATTGATAAGGCATTTACAACACAACCAAATGTTAAATTAAATACAACAACTATGGGAGACGCATTAAAATATAAATCAGGATTCACTGAGGAAGTTGATGAAGACGGAAACAAGTATGAGACTTTTTTCAATAAAGGTAAAAAGTTAAAAAAAGGTAAATCTGAAACTAAAGAGGCCACAGGTTCAGGTTCTTCAGGAGCTTATTCAGGACCCGTATTTGGTGGAGGTGATAATGATGAATTTTGGGAAAAAAGTAGGTCTGAAACACCTGGTTTAAAAGAAAGTGATGTTGAAAAGATTGAAGCTAAAGAAGCTACTACTTCAGGTTCTGTAGGTGGATATGAATCACCTTCAATGTGGGCTAAGTCAACAAGTAAGAAAGATTGGGGACCAAGTAGAAAAACACAATATCCTGGAGGTGGGTTTGTAAAAATCAAAAAGAAATGTACTAAATTCCCATACTGTAATCAGGGAGACATTAATAATTTAAAGATTAGTAAAAACGAATCTGTTAAAGAGGCGATTAATATTGTTGCGAAGAAAATGGGAGTTAGTTCTAATGTTGTAAAGACAATTTTAGAACATGAGTATGAAATACTAAACAAAAGAATAAAATAAGATATTTATAATAAAAATACAAAATGAAAAACTTTCAAAATGATATCGATAATTTAGTTTCAAAAATTCTTAGTGAAGAGATTGATTCTAAAGTTAGAAAAATAATGGAGACTAAAGGTGATTTTGACGAAGAACTTACAGGTGGTCAATCTAAAATTGACGTTGCAGAACCTAAAGGTAAGATTACTGCTGCCGACTTTAAAAAATTAAGAGACGCTAAATCTCATAAAGAAGAAGTTGAAGAATTTTACTATAGTGATGATTCTGATTTTGAAGAAGCTGAAGAATTATCAAAAAATGAACCCACTTATGTTGGTAGAGGTTTAG